>Ga0164290_1001866_pt1 | contig 21811 bp, 18 predicted proteins | sample Micstemetagenome_FD_108782 | JGI IMG/M metagenome (GOLD analysis project Ga0164290, IMG submission 108782) | Contaminated culture microbial community from soil near Moab, Utah, USA - Microcoleus steenstrupii SON62 (Illumina Assembly) | ecosystem: Environmental > Terrestrial > Soil > Soil crust...
GGAGTTGGCGCACTAGGCAGGGTCATTGGGGCACTGGGGCACTGGGGCACTGGGGCACTGGTGCACTGGGGCACTGGGGCACTGGGGGGGTGAGGCTAGCCCCCTGCAAGGAGACTCAAAATGAGACACCCGTGGCTGCGGCATTCCTGCCGCGGATCGAGCGCAAGCTCGATCGAGAGCTCGCGGTCAGTCAAGGACTCCTGTAGTCGCGGGCTTCAGACCGCGGAGAGCCTCGGGTGAGCCGCTCGCGATGAGGGCGAGATCGGCTGTCCGCGGTCTGAAGCCCGCGACTACAGGAGCGGAATGGTCGAGCGGCTTGGAGGGAGCCTCGTCCGGGCGCGGGAACCGAGCCGATTGGCTTGTGGGAGTGCGGCATCACCACTCTCAAGCCGGGTCTCCGGCAGCGTCATCGAGATCGGACTCAGCCGACGAAGCGACCGATCTCGATGACGTTCTCGGTCCAATCGAGGAGACCGTCGTCGGTTTGGCGCCGTGGGCTGTAGGTTGGCTCGTGGTGCACAATGCGTCTGGTGCCGAGGTCCCAGACTTCGGTACCGTGCTCCGGCGAGATCGCGTGCAGCCAGCGGCGAAACGCCAGCCAACCCGTGCGGCGCGAACCCGCCGGCCACGCTTCCAGGGGGGAGGCGTCCGGCCCGTTGACTTGTCCGACCTCCTCACCCGACACCACGTCGAGCAGACGGAGATAGCTCGACTCTTCCCCGTCCGCTACCGCCAGCGTGCGGTCGTCGACCCACACCAAAGGGCGGTCCCAAGCCGGCGACTCGAAGTCGAACGTTCTGAGCGAAGCGCCGTCCTCCGACTCCCACACGTTCTTGCCAAGCCAATCGGAGATCGACCAGGTGCGGACGATGCCCAGGGGGTGCCAGATCCAACCGTTGTCGGCGATCCGAGTCCCGCCTGGACTCACCGTCAAGCCGCCGTGGAAGTAGTCCAAGTAGTGGGGCGGACGCGGCTCACCGGTTCGGTAGCTCGTTGGCTCTCGTGCGGTCAGGCACTCGCCGGTCGCCGGATCGGACGCGTCAAGCCGGTTCCAGTCCGTGGCGTGGACGACGACCGTCCGTCCTGCATGTCGGACGAAGGCGACTGGAAAAGCACTCACGTCCTCGTGGTAGTCGCCCCGGTCCAGGGACATCAGCACCCTTCCGCTCTGTGCGCCTACGACGCACCCGTACCGACCGTAGCGATTCACCAATGTCAAGAACTCGGCATCGGGCGAGACCCTCATCTCCACTGTCTGGGAGAGATCCAAGAGGGGGTAATCGATCGCGCCAAGTCGGCGATTGCCGTCGCGCCCTGCGATCCAGAGCTCCCCGTCCGCTCCCAAGGCGAGAAACCCGCCGTTCGGCCAGCCCTGAGCGTCGACGATGCGCTCCACCGGTATCTCGATTGTCTCCCGGTCTAGACGCACGATGATCGGAAGTTACCTCCCGCTTATCGAACCCGGGACGGTCCACCGAGGGCTACAGCCTCACTTTCTTCGTGAACGCCTCGACCACGTGCCGGTAGCGCGCCGTGACGGGATTCGACTTCAGCGCGTCGACAAGCGCAGGCGGCAGCTTCGGGTCGCGCACGTCGCGGCGAAACCCAACGAGGATCTCGCGCTCTCGGAGGGCCACGACGGTCGCGCCGACGCCTTCGGTGGGCAGCGCGTCGAATCGCGGTAGCGGATGCCGGGCGAAGAGGACGTAGTGGTGGAAGGTCTCCGCGGGAGTGGGGGCGAAGGGCAAAACCTTGACCACTTCGGCGAGTTCTGTCCCCGTTCTAAGCACGACCGATGCGCCGCCCAAGCCGTGTTCCGAAAGGACCGTCTCGATGCGTTGCGCGATGACCTCTTCTTCGCCTTCGGCTTCAAAGGCGATGTTGCCCGATTGGAGGTACGTTTCGACGTCTCGCAGTCCGCTCGCTTGCAAGAGGGCGCAGAGGTCCGCCATCCGAATCCGGTTGTGCTTGCCCACGTTGATCGCTCGAAGGAAGGCGGCATAGCGCATGCGGGGAGTATGAGCGGTGAGCGGGGCAACGCACGGTCCCAGATCGTTCCGAGAGTTCCCCTTCAAGACGTTCAAAGAGCGAGTGGCAAAACCAACGGGAGTCAGAACCTTTGGTTAGATCCCTCGGCTCTAGTCGGTATGAGCCCGACACCGACTCCGGGACACTCTGTGGAGATCTCCCTCCCAAAGGCACGAACCAGCCGACGACGATATCGCCTCCGTAAGACCTGATCGATCATCGCCGATATGCTCTAGGCGATCTGCGTACAATCAGAGGCGCGGTCATGATGCGCCGCATTGGGGAAGTGGCTATGGAATACAGACAGCTAGGCAGTTCAGGATTCAAGGTCCCGGTTCTGAGTCTCGGGACGGGCACGTTCGGGGGCACCAATGAGTTCTTCCGTGGCTTCGGCACGAGTGACGTAGCCGAAGCGACCAGCCTTGTGGACATCTGCCTCGAAGCCGGACTCAATATGTTCGACTCGGCCGACGTTTACTCCGGGGGCGTGGCGGAGGAGATTCTCGGCCAGGCAATCAAGGGGCGGCGCGACAAGGTGCTGATCTCGACCAAGTCGACCTTCACGTTCGGTCCAGGGCCCAACGACGTCGGCTCGTCTCGTTTCCACCTCATCAACGCCGTCGAAGGGAGCCTCAAGCGGCTCGGCACGGACTACATCGACCTCTACCAGATGCACGCCTTCGACGCCATCACGCCGGTCGAGGAGACGCTCAACACGCTGAACGATCTCGTTCGGGCCGGCAAGATCCGCTACATCGGCTGCTCCAACTTCTCCGGCTGGCACCTCATGAAGTCGCTCGCCGTTTCGGATCGGCACAACCTTTCCCGCTACGTCGCGCACCAGGCTTACTACTCCCTCGTCGGCCGCGACTACGAGTGGGAGCTGATGCCCGTCGGTCTTGACCAGGGCGTCGGCGCGGTCGTTTGGAGCCCCCTCGGGTGGGGCCGGCTCACCGGCAAGATTCGGCGCGGCCAACCGCTTCCGGAGAACAGCCGACTGAACAACAAGACGACGGCTGAAGGCGGTCCGCAGGTGCCCGAGGAGCACCTTTACCGAGTGGTCGACGCCCTGGATGAAGTCGCCGCCGAGACGGGCAAGACGGTCCCGCAGATCGCGCTGAACTGGCTCCTCCAGCGGCCGACCGTCTCGACGGTGATCATCGGCGCCCGCAACGCGGATCAGCTCCGCCAGAACCTCGGGGCCGTCGGCTGGAACCTAACCCCCGAGCAGGTCGCGAAGCTCGATGTCGCGAGCGCGACTCCGCTCGCCTACCCGTACTGGCACCAGTACGGGTTCAGTCGCAACCCTTTTCCAGTGAGTCACTAAGCCTCTATCACGGGTACTGGAGGCAGGTTGAGCCTGCCTCCAGTCGTCGTGATTCGAGGATACTAAACCGCCTCGGACGTCTCCGGTCTGTCGACGCGGGCGAACCCTGCCTCAACCAGCGCACCCCATCCGCCCTTCACGGCGAACGCCCGGTGCCACCCAGCCTTCCTCAATTCTCGCGCCACCCGGGCGCTGGTCTGCTCGCTCGGTCACGTGCAGAAGAGAGCCGGCCATGAGTCCTTCGGAAGGGCCATCGCCCGCGCGGCATCCCGCGCGTGCTCCGGATCGAGTCGCTCGGCAACCTCGAGATCGTGGGTCGCTTCAAGGAACGAGCGCCCGAGGCGGACATCGAGCAATCGCACATCCTCCCCCTGTTCCATAAGGGCGAGGATCTCCTGCGGCGTCATGAGCTCTGGGTAAGTCCCCTCCGGAGGAGCCTCGACCGTGCTCTCCGACGGAGCGACGGGAAGCGGCCGCAACGGCTTCGACTCGGTCGTTGCCGGCGCCGCGGCGCCTCCCTTTCGGAAGGCGCCGCGGCCGAAGAACATGATCGATCCACCGTGGACGAGAACCGAGGTCAACACGACGACCGATGCGATCTGGAACAGTTGCTCCGAACCGGGCGTGCCGGCGAAGACAGGCACCAGCACTAGAAGCAGCGTCGAGAGTCCCCGAGGCCCGAACCAAGCGATGATCGCGCGCGATCGACGCTCGATCTTCATCGGAGTGAGCGTCGCCCAAAGCGAGACCGGACGCGCGGCCAGCGCCACCAGCGTGAACCCTATGACGGCCGCGGTCAAGATGCCCATGCCGCTCCAGATGAGCGACGCGCCGAGGAGCACGAAGGTGAACATCAGGAGCATCTCGGCCGTGGTTTCGCCGTACTCCTGGAAGCAGTCGCACAACTCGACGTCGAGGGCCGCGATAGTCAGGCCGGCGGCGAAGGCGGCGAGAAAGCCGCTGCCGTGGAGCGCCTCCGCCGCGGCGAACGCCGCGAAGCAGATGCCGAGCGAGTAGATGCTCTCGTAGTCGCGTCGAACGCCTACCTTGCGCCGCACGACCTCGAGTGTCGCGATGCCTACCAGCGCCACGATCGCGCCCGCGCCCGGCCCGAGCACGAGCATCTGGAGAACCAGCTTCGGCGCGTCGAGCGACTTCGAGCCGCCGGTTCCTGCGAGGGCCATCGCGACGAGCACGACTGGCAGCAGCACCACGTCGTTGAGGCCGCTCTCTAGGCGGAGCGAGAGGCGTGCCGGGCCGGGCAAGTCGGGGCGGCGCAGCAAGCCACGCAGCAGCACCGGGTCGGTGGAGGCGAGCGCCGCGGCCAAGATCGCCGCGAGCGGCGGCGACAGCCCGAGCATGTAGTGACCGCCGAGACCGATCACCACCGTCGCCAAGATCGTGCCCGGCCCCAGGATCGCTCCCGCCAGGCTGAAGTTCTTCCGCACCTCGGGCAGGTTGAGCGTAAGCGCGTCGATGAAGAGGACGAGCCCGAGGCTGAGGGTCGCCACCACCCGCAGCACGGGCGACTGCAGGTCGACGTCGAGCACTCCCACTCCGGAAGGCCCCAGTACCGCGCCGAACAGCAGGAACGCCGCCACCTGCGGGAAGTTGCTTCGTTCCACGAAGCCGGACAAGAGCGATGAGACGATGATCACCGCTCCGATGAGGGCGAGCATCGCGGCGAGCGATTCGGTAGTGATCGACCCCATTTTTCCTTCTTGTGAGTCTACTGCGGGCTTAGCCGCCGAAAAGGCCGTCCAACTCGGAAGCCGCCAATGATATTTAATGTCTGGTTCGTTCTAGTTGGGGCCTTGTTGGTCTTCATGGCGCTGTCGAGCACGCTGCTCAAGCACCTGCCCCTCACCACGTCGATCCTATACTTTGGCGTCGGGATCGTTCTCAGTCCGATTGGGTTCGGACTCATCCGCTTCGATCCGCTGCAGTACAGCGAAGCGCTCGAGCGACTCACTGAGGTCGCCGTGGTGGTCTCACTATTCACGGCGGGGCTCAAGATGCGCGTCCCGTTTACGGACCGGCGTTGGCTGCCGCCCATCAAGCTGGCGACCCTCACGATGGTCGCGTCCGTGGGCATGGTCACCGCCCTGGCGGTCTACTTGCTCCATCTCCCACTGGGCGCGGCGATCCTCCTCGGAGCCATTCTCGCTCCCACCGACCCCGTGCTCGCCTCGGACGTTCAGGTTGAGCACCCGACCGATCGCGATCGTCTTCGGTTCAGTCTCACGGGAGAAGCGGGTCTGAACGACGGCACCGCCTTTCCCTTCGTGATGCTCGGTCTCGGCGTCCTCGGCTATCACCAGCTTGGGGACTCCGGTCTTCGTTGGCTCGGTGTGGACCTCGTGTGGGCGGTGGTCGGGGGCCTCGCCATCGGATGGATTTTTGGGCAGCTCATCGGGCGGGTGACCGTCCACCTCCGGCGACGCAAAGAGCAGGCCGTCGGCTACGAGGATTTCCTCGCCCTCGGGCTCATCGCGCTAGCGTATGGCGTCGCCCTTCTGGCCCACGCCTACGGCTTCCTCGCCGTTTTCGCCGCGGGCGTGGCCCTGCGCCACGTCGAGATGCAGAACACGGGACAGGATCGCGAGCCCGAAGAGGTCATCAACGAAGTGCCGGAGACGGACGAAACGAAACTCTCCACTCACCCCGAGGCGGCCCCGGTCTACATGGCGCACGCCGTGCTCGGGTTCTCTGAGCAGGCTGAGCGGATCCTTGAGTTCAGCGTCGTCCTCGTGGTCGGAGGGCTCATCACCTACGCGAATTTCTCGCCGACCGTTCTTCTGTTTATCGCGTTGATGCTGCTGGTGGTCCGCCCCGTCTCCGTGCTGACAACCTTCTGGGGCAAGGGAGTGGCCCACGGAAATCGCGCGTACGTGGCCTGGTTCGGCATCCGAGGCATCGGCTCGCTGTACTACCTCTTCTATGCGCTTCAGCACGGAGTAAAGGGCGATCTAGCCCGCGACTTAGTCGGAATCACTTTGGCCGTAATCGCCGTGTCGGTGATCGTTCACGGCATCTCGGTCACGCCGATCATGAATCGGTACACCAAAAAGAAGGAAGAGAAGCAAACCCCAGCCGGCGCGTACGTCAGCTAGCTCCTCGAACCGCCAAGACAGATTTGGACCGGCTCTCACGAGAGTTGTCGAAGCGCGCGATCTTCGTGCGTCGTGGGTCCGGACGCCGCGATTTGTTCGCCGTCCAGAGACGACCATGCAGATCAACCGAACTCTCCTCGCCATTCTCGTTCCTGCCCTCGGGGCGCTCTCGCTGCTGGGGCGATCTCCCGCGCCTGCCGCGGGAGAGACCTTCACCATCTTCGTGTATGAGACTCCCGCCGAAGTGGCGGCCCGCACGGACGTCAAGCGTGCGCAGGCATACTGGGCTAGTTACGGCCAGTACGGTGAGGCGATGCAGGCGGCGGGCGTCTTGCGGGGTGGGTCGGTGATGAAGTGGGGAGCCGACGTCCGCACAATTCGGGTGCGGTCGGGCCGGGAGTCGATCTCGATCGGACCGGCCACGGAGACCCGAGATCACCTCGGCGGGTACTTCGTGATCGAAGCCAGGGGCATGGAGGAGGCGCTAAAGTGGGCTGCGAAGTGCCCCGCTGCCTCGACCGGTAAGGTCGAGGTCCGGCCTGCCTACCCCGCACCTTCGATGAGCCGTTAACGCGCCCTTCCTGGCACTGCCTGAGACTGGATTAACCTAAATGAAGTACGCGATCTTGATCTACGAAACGCCGACCGACTTCGAGTCGCGGGACCACACAGACCGGCAAGAGAAATACTGGGGCGCTTACCAGGCGTATGTCCAAGCCCTCCAGGATGCGGGTGTGCTCGCGACAGGCGGCGGAGCCCTCCTGCCTCCTCAAACCGGAACGGCGGTGCGCCTGAGCGGAGCCGAGCGCCGCGTGCAGGACGGCCCTTACGCCGAGACGAAGGAGCAACTCGGTGGCTTGATCGTGATCGATGTGCCAGACCTCGACCGAGCCCTCGAGTGGGCGGCGAGGTGCCCGGCAGCCTCGAGCGGCGCGGTCGAGGTGCGCCCCCTGCTCCCGCCGATGGCATGAGCATCGTCCATGAGACGATCGAGCGAGCCGCCCGCGACTCATGCGGGCGGCTCGTCGCTTACCTGGCGTCGCGATTTGGCGACCTGGCAGCCGTTGAGGACGCACTCTCCGAGTCGCTTCTTGCGGCCTTGAGAGTGTGGCCTGAGGCTGGTGTACCCGCGAATCCCGAGGCGTGGCTCCTGACCGCGGCTCGCCGGCGGCTATTCGACGGGGCACGTCGAGAAAAGGTGCGCGCGGCTTCTTTACCGAACCTTTGGTTTCTCACGGAGGAGGCGGAGCGGCGGGCACAGCAGAACGGTGGAATACCGGATGAACGGCTGCGGATGCTGTTCGTCTGCGCTCACCCGGCCATCGATCCGGGTGTGCGAACGCCGTTGATGCTTCAGGCGGTGCTTGGGGTCGATGCATCGAGAATCGCGTCGGCTTTTTTGGTCGCTCCGGCCGCCATGAGCCAGCGGCTGGTGCGGGCGAAGTCAAAGATTCGGGACGCGGGAATTTCTTTCGAGTTACCCGAGGCGTCCGAGCGATCGGCGCGAGTCGATTCGGTGCTAGAGTCGATCTACACCGCGTACTCGGCAGGATGGGACGACATCGCGGACCACAATCCGCTCCATTCAGGCCTGGCTCAGGAGGCCCTCTGGCTCGGGCGTCTCATGGTCGCGCTCCTTCCCAAAAGCGGAGAGCCGATGGGACTCCTCTCACTCATGCTGCACTGCGAGGCACGCCGTGAGGCTCGTCTCGGCAGTCGCGGCGAGTACGTGCCGCTTGCGGATCAGGATGCCTCACGGTGGTCGCACGAGACGATCGAAGAGGCCGAGCGTTTACTCCTTCGCGCCGCAACCCTCAAACAGGTTGGGCGTTATCAGCTCGAGGCGGCGATCCACTCCGTTCACTCCCAACGCCGATTCGGACTGCCGTTGGACCTTGCCGCGGTTATTCAGCTCTACGATGGCCTGATGATGGTCGCGCCGACCGTGGGCGCGATCGTCGCCCGCGCCGCCGTCGTTGGGCGTCTCCACGGACCAGATGCCGGGCTCCAGGCTCTCGACGCCGTCGCCCAGGCCAACGTCAGGGATCACCAACCGTACTGGGCGGTCCGAGCGCATCTCCTTCAAGAGGCGGGTCGAACCGTGGGTGCACGGGAGGCGTACGGCCGTGCGGAGGGTCTCGCCAAGGACCCCACTCTGCGAGCCTTTCTCGCAGCCCGTCGAGCCGAGTGCGGGTAGGCGACGGTTGCGACCGAGGGGACCGTTCAGACGGCTCGACAGAGATTACGTGGTGCCCACCGGTCGCTTCGACGGCGGCGATTGCGGCTGCTGTTTCTTGCCGCCGCGGTGCTTAACGAGGCGGAAGACGTAGGCAATGACGGCGAGGCCGAGAACCGCGTAGGTGTAGAAGTTGAGGTAGCGGTCGACGTTGTTGAAGTTCTGACCGAGGAAGAAGCCGGCGTACGTGAGGCCGAGCGTCCAGAGGAAGGCGGCCGAGGCGTAGGCGATCACGAACTTGACGACGCTCATCTTGGAAAAGCCGGCCGGAATGCTGACCACCGACCGCAGACCCGGGACGAGGCGGCACACGAAGACCGCGACGTGGCCATGACTCTCGAAGTAGCGGTCCATCTTGTCGATGTCTTCCCCGCTGATCGTGAACCACTTGCCGTGCTTGTCGGCCCAGTCGTGGATCCGCTTCTCCCCCAGCTTGCGGCCGATGAAGAAAACGACCAAGGCGCCGAGCGTCGCGCCGATGGTCCCAGCGGCGACGATGCCCCAGAACGCGAGGTTGCCTCGCTGGGCGGCGTAGCCCGCTTGCGGGAACACCACCTCCTCCGGCAAAGGCGGGAAGAAGTTCTGAAAGATGGAGAAGAGGAACAGACCGACGTAGCCGGCCTGATCGATCATTCGCTGCACCCACTCGGTCATGCCCCTTTAGATGCGTTCGCGGGTAGCCGGGCTCCTGCTGCTGCGTTACGGCAAACGCACGAAGAAGGTCGCACCGGCGCCGATCTGAGACTCCGCCCACACCGTTCCGCCATGTCGCTCGACGATCCGCTTAACGTTGGCGAGGCCGATTCCGGTTCCTTTCACCCGTTCGTCGGAGTGAAGGCGCTCGAAGGGGAGGAAGACTTTAGCCACATACGCCATGTCAAACCCCATGCCGTTATCGGCCACGAAGAGGGCGGGACCTTGGTCGGTGTCGCGCTGTCCGAAAAGGATTTCGGGGCGCCTCTCCTCGGCGGCGTACTTGCAGGCATTCTGCATGAGGTTGTAGAGCACCAGTCGCAGCAGCGAGGGATCGGCCTGAACTTGGATGCCGGGCTCAACCTCGAACGCGGCGCCGTACTCCGCCTCCAGCTCAGCCGCCACGCCCGTGGCGATCGCGCTCGCGTCGACCGACACCTTTTGGATCGCGTGGCGGCCCAGACGCGAGAACTCCAGCAGGCCATCGACGAGGGACGACATGCGGAGGGCGGCCGAGCCAAGGCGTTCCAGGCGCGCCCGGCTCGCCTCGTCGAGCGAATCTGGGGCGTCCTCGATCACGATCTGGCTGTGCGCCACGATGCTGCGGAGGGGTGAACGGAGGTCGTGCGAGACCAGGTAGGTGAAGCCCTCGAGCTCGGCGTTCGCCTCCTCGAGCTGTTTCGATCGCTCCACCAGCGACGCGTTGATGAGGGCGAGCTCTTCCCGGGCGCGATCACGCTCGGCGATCTCGCGCTCGAGCTCCTCCGGCATCCGCATCGAGAGGGCGCGCGGAGAGATGGCGGCAATCGCGATCACCGTGCCCCACGAGGCGAGGGCGGTGACCACCTTGATGAGCGCCTCGAGCCGGTAGACCGGCGTGATCGTCGTGACGTACGACATCAGGTGCGTGGCACCGCAGGCGGCGATGAAGAGGCCGAAAAGCCAGAACAGGTGCTTGAACGGCAGGTCCTTCCGGTGGCGAGCGTAAAACAGCAGAACGAAGGGGATGGCCACGTAAGCCCCCCAAACAAAGAGATCGGCGACATTGTGGAGCTGGACCAGCTCCCGCGTCCAACCGCCTCAGGCGCCGCGCCGTACGAACCCCGAGGGGTCGCACAGGTGCCGGAAGAAGTGCGTGATGCTCTGCATTCGCTCCGTACACCATAGCCCGAGCCCCTCAACGCGCCGCAACCGTGGCCGGCGAGTTCAGAGACAATTCACGAGAGGTGGGCCGGGCGCAGGGCTACCTCACGACTGTTTCCCCGGGCACGACGTTGAGTGCGCCAGGGGATGACGCACCCTCGGCCTTGCGGACCGCGTCGGCGAGGCTCTTGTAGTCGAGCGGCACGAAGATACTGGCTCGTAGCCCTCGTTGGTCGCACTGGATCGCGAGGGCCAGTGGCTGGCTGACCTTCTTGAACGACTCGAAGAAGGAGTCGTATGCCTGGCGTGCGTTCCCCGGAACGGCGTCCGGGCGAATCGAGTTGCGGATGCCCTCGGCGACCCGGACAGGATCGAGGCGGTACAGCAGGTTCGGAGACTCCACGGCGGTCCCTGGGGTCTCGCGGAGCAGACCGGAATCAGCGAGCGATTGGCCTCCCCCGGAATAGGTGGCGACGGCGCGATCGAGAAGCTGCTCCGAGGAAGCCGCGATGACCGCCTTGCCGACGATCGCGTAGCCGACGGTCTTGTTCTCGACCAACCGGCGGCCGGTCGGATCCATGGACTGCGCCGCCTCACCGATCATCTCGCGACGCATCTCGGGGGTGAGCAGATGGGTCTCCACGCCGTTTCGCTGCGTCTCGTCGAACAGCCGCTCGGGACCGGGCTTACCGTCCTCGCGCAGCTTCCGCTCCAGGTAACGCGTGAGCGCCTCAGCAATCTGCTCGGGATTCGCGCCGTTGGCGTCGTCCACGATCATCAGCACGTCGTACCCTTCGACGGCGTTGCCGCTAGGGTAGCTGGCGTAGATGGCGTTCCCCTTGAGGGCCGGCAGCAGCTGGTCGCGGAGCCCGATGCCGGTCTCCCGGCTCAGCTCCTTCTCCATGTCCGCGAAGGCGGGCGTCGTGGAGGGGGTGGACGGCAGCGCGGCCTCGGTCGCCTCGAAGAGAGTGGCCGGCTGACTCACCGCGAAGACGTCGTACGCTCCGGAGGGAACGCGGTCCAACAGGTCCTTACGCACGGGCTGAAGGCCCGCGAGCAGCTTGTAGGGGCGCCAGTCGGGATTCGTGATCGGGAGGGTGCAGGAGGCCGACAGACCCTCGTCGCGGACAGCGAGTCCGAACCCAAAGAAGCCGCCGGCGCTCAGCGCCTCTCCCTGGCTTCCGCCGGCCGACTTGGACATTTGTCGGAAGCCGGCCGTCGACACGAACAGCATCATGTTCGCGTCGCCGTCGATCGCTTCTCGAGCCGCGCGGTACTCCGCCACGGATTCGATGGAGGCAGATTTGCCCGACTGGACGGTCGCGACGCGGTCGACGCTCTCAGCGTCAATTCCCATCACCAGCAGGTCGTCAATCACGCGTCCTTCGAGCGGGGCATGGTTGGTTGGAAGCTCGAAGTTGCTTCCACGGCGGCGACAGAGGCGGGTGAGGGACTCTTCGACCGCCCCCGGATTCCGCAAACCGACGAGGAAGACCGGGGCTCCGCTGGGGTCTCGTCCGGGGATCCAAGCCGCCGCCGCGCTTCGGCCAAGATGCGGCGCGACCTCTTTGACCCACGGCGCGTCGCCGAGGAGAGTGCGCACGCCGTCCTTCACGTCGCCGCCGTCCATGGCACCGTTCACCTTGCTGAAGGCAGAAAGCTGCCGCCACGAGGGCTGGAGGTCGAACACGGCAAACCCGTAGGCGTCGGCCGGGATGAAGCGGAGGGCCGCCTCACCCTGACGGGGGAAGGTGTAGCGGAAGCCCATCGTGGCACCCCCAACGGCCACGAGCGCGAAGACGAGAACGATTCGTGCGCGCTTGCGCTTTGGAGTTCGGACGGCCATGCCGCATTGTATGCCGCGGACGTTCATCGGGTTGCAAAAAGGGGCCGTCCGGCATGCCGGACGGCCCCTACGCAACGCCTTTGCCCCTTACGCCGCCATCGGGATCTCTTGCCACTGGCGTTGGCGCTCCGCCATCCGCACGGTGCGGATGGCGCGCTCCAGGTGTTTGCACACCTTGCCGGAGTGGAAGGTCGGCCCGTCTTGGGCGCGGCGGAACATGAAGTCCTTGCACGAGCACCAGACCTGGCCGGTGTTCGGGTTGACGCGGCACCTGTAGACGCGGCCTCGCTCGCGCGAGAAGCTGCGGGCGCGGAACACGTAGGTGCCGTCGGAGTAAGGCTCGAGGCGAACGCGCCGGACGCACCGCCGGATGACCTTGGGCGCGACCGCCGTCCGCCGACCGTCGAACGGAAGGGTGAGTTGGAGCGGAGTGGTCACACCTTTCCTACGTTTAGGTAGACACGCCTATTACATCAAAGAGCCATGAGATAGCGTACTTTAGAATGTGAGTGATACATCTGGCGGAACACAGCGGATCAGGTTCAAAATAGCGCTTCGGAATCGCTTGTTGATTCATCCGAAAAAGCGCTCTCGAAACGGATAAACGTACTCATTGCTGGCGTAGAATAGAGTGTCTTGTCTACTAGTTTTCGGGGTGCGTTCCACGCGGTGACGGCACCCACGGACGGACCGATGCGCCGCGACCGTTACCAAGGGTGACGGAAGGTAAAGGAGAGACCAGAAGAAGCAATGGCAGCCAACGCCGCAACGAACTCCGCAGAGATTCTGCGAATCAACCCCATCGCGCCAGAGCAGCCGGATTGGGAAGCGAAGATCGACCTGATCAAGCGCACCGTCGCGGCCGGCGCCACCAACGACGAGCTCGAGCTGTTCTTCCACCAGGCGCGTCGCGCCGGTCTGGATCCGCTCGCCAAGCAGATCTATTTCGTGAAGCGAAAGGGCAAGGGAGTGATCCAGGTTGGGATCGATGGCCTGCGCCTGATCGCGGACCGCACGGGCAAGTACGCCGGCAGCGACGACGCCGAATTCGACGGGAACGCGGAGCGCGGTTACCCGGCGAAGGCGAAGGTCACGGTGTACAAGATGGTCGCCAACCAGCGGTGCGCGTTCAGCGCCACGGCTCGGTGGGACGAGTACTACCCGGGCGACGATCAGGGCTTCCAGTGGCGGAAGATGCCGCACGCGATGCTCGCCAAGTGCGCCGAGGCGCTCGCGCTGCGCAAGGCGTTCCCGGCGGACATGAGCGGCCTCTACATCCACGAGGAGATGGAGCAGGCCGACCTGCCCGCGCCGGATCCGATCATCGCTCCGGCAACGAAGATCACGCCGACGATCATCGCTCCGGCGGCAAAGGCCGCGACCGCACCGAGGGTGGGTCGCGACCCGATGGAGATTCTCGAAGGACAGGCGCTGACGGAGACCGCCAGCAAGGTCTTCGCCGAACCGGCCGAGCGGCCGGCGGTGAAGGTGGCGGACATCCCGAAGACGGCGGACGCTCCGGACGGCAAGAACGCCTTCGGTTACGTGCCGGTGCGCTGGCCGCTGCCGAAGATGTTCCAGGACCCGGCGACGGACAGCCAGGTGAAGATGATGCAGGGCAAGGCTCGCGAGCGCAGCATGCCCGAAGAGGACCTGCCGACGGTGCGCCGACTGGTACTGGAGGCGTACGGCCTGGAGGAGGACGGCAGCAAGGCTTCCGCTTCCCTCTTCATCGACTGGCTGATCAACGCCGACGAGGAGAGCCTCGACCAAGCGGTGGCGGCGGCCGAAGCGGCCCAGACGCCCGAGCCGCTCGAGCTGGACTAATCCTCCGCTCGACGAAATGCAGAAGGCCCCGCGCACGAGGTGCGCGGGGCCTTCTGCTTTTCACGGCTGAGACCGCCGGCTTCATCCGGCTCCAGGTCTGAGGTACGTCAGCGCTTCAGTCGCCCGCGACGAGCGTCGTTAGCCGCCACTTTCCGCCCACCTTCTCGAAGAAAGCCCGGTGATCGACCTGGGTCATGAACCCGGCCTTGCTCACATAGCCCACCTTGCCCGAAGCGGTCTTCACCTTTCGATGGCTCGCCTTGAGCCCCTCTTTGGGCCAGCCTTCCAAGTGGACGATGTCGTAGTTCAGGCGTGCGATCGGCTTGCCATTTGGCTTGTCCAGCAGCGGCTCGTTCGGGCGCACGACGGCGACGTTTTCGTACGGATCCACGCTCTGGGGCCACTTGCTGTACACGTAAGGCGCCCAGAATCCGCCACGCTCGCGCGTTGCGCCGAGGGTCAGCAGCCGCTCCATGGTCGGCCAAAGCTTGCTGTCCCGGCTCGGCAGCCGGTACAGCTTGCGGAACTCCGCGATCCCGTTCCGATCGCCGAAGGTGACCCGGATTTTGGGATCGACGTGGGCGAGGAAGCCCGCGGCGTCGCGCTCGCGCACCTCCCTCAGCAGGGTCGCGCGGAAGGCAGCGAAGCTCGGGTCCTTGGCGGCTTCGTCGACCGGCAGGAGGCGCTGACCCGCTAGGGTGACGACGAGAAGGGTGGCGTGGATCATGCGTGTACCAAAACGCGCCGCGCACGAGGACGTTGCGGCGCGTTCGATTCTATCGGACCGGAAGGCTCAGCGGAGGCGCCAGACGATCCCGGCAGACGTCGAGTTGATTTGCTTGGCGCTGTAGTCCTTCACGTGGCCGTCGCCGAACACGACCGGCGTGAAGCCGTCGTCGCTCCCCGTCTTGAGGTAGCGCGCATAAATCGGCTTGATCAGCTCCGCGGGCAGGGACAGTTCCTTCACGAGGTCTCGGTCGCTGGTGGGCGGCGGCGTGAGCGCCAGGTTCTCCGGGTTCGGCGTTCCGTTGTAGGGGCTGAACTCGTAGCCGAGGTACTTGTCCTTCACCTCGCCGCCGGGGGTCAGGGCGAGCAGGGCGATCTTCGAAGGATTGTCCTGCTTGTCGAACCTTGCCGCGCTCGTGAACGCCAGGCAGTTCGTCTGGTCACCCGCGTCCTCCTTGCACCCCTTCTGCCGATCGACCGCGGTAGAGCTGTTGTAGCCGATCGTCTGCCACCCACGAAGGTCCCAGCCCGACGCGAACTTGCCGTTCGATCCGGGAGCGACGAACAGCTTCTCTTCCTTCACCAGTCCCTTGAGGACGGTGGTCCAGAGCCTCTCCGTCGCGCTTTCGGGCGCGCCGTAGTTTGTTGAGGGCACGAGGTAGTTGTCGCTTCCCTCGAGGTAGATCAACGTGGCCCCGCCCAGCTGCTTGAGCTGACTCAGAGCGGAGACCTTTTGGCCGTTCTCCTTTGCCTTCGCGAACATGGGGAAAAGGATTCCCGCGAGCACCGCGATGATCCCGATCACTACGAGCAGCTCCACGATGGTGAAGCCGCGTTCTCGACTGAGCCTGCCGCTCTGCATCTCCTCTCCTTATCGCGCCTTACTCGCCGGCGCTATCCAAGTTGCCCTGCATCGTGGCGACGACTCCCCGCATCTGGCCGGGAATCTCCACCTCGGAGGGCTTAACGCCCATGCGCATCATCCGCACGAGACCGTTGCTCTTCTTCCGCCGGCGTAGGTAGATCGCCTCGCCGCCGCCGGTCGTGGCGACGAGGGAGTCGGGGCCCATCCAAGCGAGGCTGAGCTTAACGGCCGACGGCAGCGTTCCCGCCAACGCGGGCGAGACCTTGAGGCCCGTGATGGCGACGTCGCGCCCCGCAACCGCGAAGTTGCCGAGGCCGACGGTCTTGGCCGTACCGCGTTCGAGGGTCCACTTCACGGTGCCCTTCTTGCTGAATCCGAGGGCTCCTTTGCTCACCCGCAGATTCGCCAGTACGGGCTTGGAGGCCTTACCGACGACGAGGGTCCGGACGATCTCCCACTCGCCATCGAGGCTGTGGTGTCGCCCCTGGCCAAACATCGCCCGCACGAGCTCCCAGTCGTCCTTCCACGGCTGATAGGCGTAGGTTCCGTACGCGCTGAGGCCGAGAAAGAGGGTGAGGAGCAGGCCACGCGACGAGCCGGGCTCGACGTAGCGCCGCGCCTTGCGCTTCTTCTTCTTCGGCAGCTTGTCGAGCCCAGCTCCGATCGGAACGAATCGGCACTTGCGGCAGATGTCGCCCCCTTGCCAATCGGAGCCGCACTTTGGACACCGTTCTAGGTCCATCGGCCCATTATGTGGCGCAATGGTATTACTGCATCCACGTATCTTTTGGGGGTTTACACGTGTTGGCGTGCGGATGTTTCCGCTCCGCCCCCCGTAGACAGGGCGACGGAGAGCCTGGTACATTGTTCTCTCCTGTCGGGATGTGGCTCAGCTTGGTAGAGCGCTGCGTTCGGGACGCAGAGGTCGCTGGTTCGAATCCAGTCATCCCGACCACCCTCCTTCTTTTCGAGACTCGACGAGTCTATGTGGGTGGTCGACGCTGCCCCACCATCGAGATGCGCGCCCAAGGGCTCAAAGCAACGGGTCCTGGCCCCGGCCGGCTTAAGTCTCTGCCCTCGGTTGAACAAGTCGCCTCGACGCAGTTCCTGGCGGGAGAGCATTCTCCGTGGTCACACAAGCCCCGTCCTCACCAACCGGCGGTTCAGAACGCCGTACTGGTGCACTTCGAGAACTGCTTACGGGCGATTGCATCGTGCTTTTCCCAGCCGTTTGGTCGTAGAACCGTCATCTGTCGGTAGACCAATTCCTCACGAGTGAGTGCGAGGAGCAGGTTGTGACGCGGTCGTACCAGGATAAAATACCGGCGGCCCATGAAAGTGGGTCCGTGGTCCAATCCACGGGAGAGGACTTGGCAGGAGAGAAGGACAATTTGGTGAGCACAGCCGACTTGACGGCACGGCTGGAGCAGGCGAACCGACATCTCACCGAAATTCAGGGAGCGCTCTCGCGCGCGGAGGACCGGCGCAGCGAACACGCTGCGGAAGAAGAGCGGCTTCGGACGGCGCTCAATCACTTCTTCTTTCGATCGGAGACGAGCCCGCTCGTGCCGTGGACCGCGGATGGTGCCGGCAACTTCACCGACTTCTCCGACCGATGGCTGGAGCTCACCGGCCTCACCCGCGAGCAAGCGCTGGGGAACGGGTGGATTGACGCCTCCCATCCCGACGATCTCCCAACGATCGTCCCCGCGTGGACCCGGTCGGTCCAGTCTAGCGTGCCCTACGACGTGGAGCACCGCATTCGCGTCGCCGGCGGCGGCCATCGCTGGATGCGGTCACGCGCGGTGCCGCAGTTGGATGGTGCCGGCAAGGTCGTCCGGTGGTTCGGCACGACCGAGGACGTCCACGACCGGAAGCTTGCTGAGTTCGCACTTCGGGACAGCGAGACGCGAGCCCGCTCGATGTTCGAGCAGGCCGCCGTCGGAGTGGGGCTCGTCGACCTCGATGGCCGGTTCGTCGAGGTCAACGATCAACAGTGCCTCACGCTCGGAAGGTCACGGGAAGCGCTCCTCAAAATGCGCATGCAGGACGTCACGCACCCGGACGACTTACCGACGAATCTCGTGCACTTCGAACGACTGGTGCGAGAAGGCCGAGCCTTCTCGATCGAGAAGCGCTACCTGCAACCTGACGGCTCCTTCCGCTGGGTGGAGAATCACGTCTCTCTCTTGCGTGACCGAAACGGCTTACCGCAGCTCATCCAGGCCGTAGTCGTCGACATCACCGAGAAGAAGGCGTTTCAGGAAGCGCTGGAGCTGCAATCCCACCGAGTTCGAACGATTCTCGACAACGCCGAGTCGGCACTCGTTCTCATGGATTCGACCGGGCGCGTCGTCACTCACAATGCCGCATTCCTTCGGGTTTCGGGCTACCAAGAGGCGGATGTGTACGGCCGCACCACGCACGAGCTAGTTCATTACCACTATCCTGACGGGCGCGACTTTCCGATCGAGGAGTGCCCTATCGGCAAGGCTCTGTTCGGACTTCACGCCGTCAAGAACCACGAGGACACCTTCGTTCGGAAGGACGGTGGCTTCTTTCCCGTGGTCGTCCACATGGCGCCGGTCCGGGGAGACGACGGAACCCTTCTCGGCGCGGTTCTCGAGTTTCGCGACGTCACGCAAGAAAGAAGCCAGGCCGCGGCGCTTCGTGAAGGTGAGGTCTCCGTCCGACGCAGCGAGGCCCGTTGGCGCTTCCTTGCCCGGTTGTCGGACGCGTTACGGGCATCCCACTCCGCCACCGAGATGGCGCAGCAAGTCTGCGAGCTGCTGGCGACCGAGCTGAACCTGATGCGGAGCACGTACACCCGCGTCGACCTTGAGCAGGATCGGGCTTGGGTCCAGGCGGAGTTCGTTCGTGGAGCACCGAGCGTTAAGGGGGAGCACCGTCCCTCGGCGTACGGTTCCGCCGTTTGGCTCCGTTCGCTCAGTGGTGAGATCGTGGTAAACCGAAACACCGCGACGGATCCTTCCACCGCCGACCATGCAAGCTACGACGCCATCGGCACACGGGCGTTCGTGCACATTCCGCTGATGAAGGACGACCAGCTGATGGCGTTCTTCGACGCGCACGCCGGGGAACCGCGAGACTGGACGCCCGGAGAGTTGGAACTGATGAAGGACGCGGCGGCCCGACTATGGGAAGCGGTCCAGCGGTCGGCAGCCGAAGAGGCGTTGAGGGAGGCGAACGCTTCGCTGGAAGCCCGCGTCGCCGAGCGAACGATCGACCTCCAGGCATCGAACGACGCGCTCCAGGGATTCACCTATCACGTTTCGCACGATCTTCGCAGCCCTTTACGCGCGATCGTCGCCACGAGCCGAATGCTGCAGGAAGACCACGCGGCGGCGCTCGACGAAGAGGCGCTGATGCTGCTCGCGCGTCAATCGGCCGCCGCGACGAAGATGGGGCACCTCATCGACGATCTCCTTCGACTCTCGAGGCTGTCACGACAAGAGCTTCAGAAGTCGCGCGTCGATCTGACCTCACTTGCTCGCGAAGCCGCGCTCGAAGCGCAATCGATGCATACCGGCACCTGTGTGCGCGTTGAGGTCGAGGTCGGAATGGAGACGCAGGCAGACCCGCAGCTGCTCCGTCTCGCCTTGGTGAACCTCATCGAGAACGCCGTGAAGTACAGCCCTCAAGGCGGTACCGTGCGAGTCAGACGTCGCGACGGCGACACCTTCTTCGTGTCCGACGAAGGAATCGGCATCCAATCCCAGTACCTCGAGCGGATCTTCGAGCCGTTCCAGCGGCTGCATCGGGACGAGGAGTTTCGCGGCACGGGCATCGGGCTCGCAAACGTGCGTCAGGTTGTCGAGCGGCACGGCGGAAGAGTTTGGGCCGAGAGCCAGCCCGAGCTCGGTTCAACCTTCTTCTTCACGCTTGGCTGAGTGGGGCCACCTCGGTGTTAACGCTTGAAATCTCTCGCACCGGCGAGACCAAGCCCAAGATCAACGTCCTCAAAGACCATGGGATTGCGAGCGAGACCGGTCTCCCCTGGCGGAACGACGGGAGATCGATCAAGTATCCTCATAGCGCCTCGCCGAATTGCCAGGTCTTGCCGACCGATGGCCGAGGACAGACACCGCTGATGCGTCCCAATTCCGGATTGAACTGGCTTACCTCGTTCCTCGACTGGTCCGTCGGGGTGGGGCGGCTGTTCGGCATCCCCGTCCGGCTGCACATCACGCTGCTTTTCCTCCTCATTCCGGTGGTCTCTCGGCAGGCGATCAAGCCGATCTACGCCTTGGAGATCGCCGTCGGCATGGTGCTCAGCATCCTGTTGCACGAGCTCGGCCATGCTCTCACCGCGAAGCGCTACCGCCTCACGGACTTGTTGATCATGCTGCACGGCTTCGGGGGATACGCCCTTTCGAGTGGGGCGCGCACGCCGCGGCAGTCGCTGGTGATCTCACTCATGGGGCCGGCCGTCACGTTCGTGCTCGGCGGAACCCTGTGGGCCGTGGCGCGGTTCGGCCAGCCGATGGTCGATCCCGGAACGGAGGCGGCCAGGCAGCTCTGGCTGGTGGGCTATCTGGGGTCGCTGAACCTCCTGCTCGGAGTGCTCAATCTCATTCCCAGCTTCCCATTCGACGGAGGCCAGGCGCTCCGAGCGATCCTTGCGCACCGGCACCCTGACTTCAAGGCGATGCGCGCCGTGGGGCACCTCGGCCTCGTCTTGAGCCCGCTGCTGTTCATCTACAGCCTTATCGTCAAGGACAACTTCATTGGCTTCTTCGGCCTGATCGGCTCCATCGGCTCGCTGCAGATCCTGATGACCAGCGGTGGCATCCGCTTCGGTGAGGTCGCGGAAGACCGGCGCGCGGCGAAGGAGATGGAAGCGGTGAAGGAGCGGGAGAAGGCGCGAGCAGCGGCGTATCAGGACGACGTCGATAAGCGCCGCCGTGAGCGCGAAGAGCAAGAACGATTGCGCAAGCTTCTGGGCGAATGACGCTCCCTTACTCCTGAAGCCAAACCGAGACCGACCGGGCTGGGCAGCGAAACTCCGCCCAGCCGTGTTCGTTCGCAACGATCGCGTGGCCGTAATGGTCGGTGTGATCGCGGAACCGCGCTCCGGGACGGCCGACGTTCATCCACTTGGTTCCCTCGGCCGGCCCGTCCGAGAGCAGCACTGCCATGACTCCGGGGTGCTCGGCATCGCCCATGCGGGTCCAGCCGATCGTGTCCCAGTGATCGAGGTAGTCGTGCTGGGCGCCGTGGCCGAACCGCTTTCGGGCGTCGAGAAACCGATCGATGAGGAACCGGTGGGAGTGGAGGGTCGCTTCGCGACCCTTGTCGATGTAGAAGGAGCCGTCGTAATCCCCGGCGAAGACGCAGGGGTAACCCTGATCTCGCAACAAGATGAGCGCGTACGCGAGCGGCTTGAACCAAGGCTCGACCGGGGACTCGAGCATCTGACATGGCTGGCTGTCGTGGTTCTCCACGAACGTGACGGCCAGCGTCGGTACATGGGAGACGAGGCTGCCGTCGAAGATCCTCCGCATGTCGAACGCCCCATCGGCGCGACTCGCGTAGTGAAAGTTGAAGTGGAGCGGGACGTCGAAGAGGGCAACTGCGCCTCCGGTCTTCGCCAAGTAATCGAGTAGGTCGGGGAGGTTGCCGGACCAGTACTCGCCCACGGTGAAGAATGGCTTCGCGTACTTTCCGCGGAGGTGTCCCACCCACTCCGGGAAGAAGCTCGACCGAATGTGCTTGCAGGCGTCCAGCCGAAAGCCGTCGAGGCCGGTCGTCTCGATGATCCACTCACCCCACCACCGCAGCTCACCCGTCACGAACTCGTTGCTGGTGTCGAGGTCGGCGGCCATGAGGAAGTCGTAGTTTCCGTGTGCGGGGTGGACCTCGGTCTCGAACTGCTTGTCCTTCAGCCGGAACAGCTGCTTTCGCCCCGAGGCGTGGTCGAAGTCGACGGCGTCGAAGCACCACCAGCGCCACTGGAAGGTCGAGTACTTCCCCGCTCGACCGGGAA
>Ga0164290_1001868_pt1 | contig 21778 bp, 28 predicted proteins | sample Micstemetagenome_FD_108782 | JGI IMG/M metagenome (GOLD analysis project Ga0164290, IMG submission 108782) | Contaminated culture microbial community from soil near Moab, Utah, USA - Microcoleus steenstrupii SON62 (Illumina Assembly) | ecosystem: Environmental > Terrestrial > Soil > Soil crust...
AGCCTATGCGGCGAGCGTCTTCCACTCAGCCAGGGCGGCTGAGCGTTGGGCCTTGTATGTCTCTCTGCTGATGAGGTGGCGGTCCTGGTTGAAGTGGTTGTGGAAGGCGGCGTGGACGGAGCTTAACTTCTGCAGCGTCTTCATCTGCCGGAACCTCAGCATAGCCCGCTCTCGTCGTCGGAACGGCAGGTGTGAGTTCTCCACCCTGTTGTTGGCCCAGCGGCCGACCTCCTGCTTCTCGGTGTTTCCAAGGTCCTTCATCGCCGCCTTGTAGGAGCGCAGGCCGTCGGTGGTGATCGCCTTCACCCGCCCGTGGCGCTTCATCAGCTTCTTCATGAACTTCAGCGCTGCCGACTTGTCCCTCGTCTTGCTGGCAAAGGATTCCAGCACCTCGCCTTCGTGGTCGGCCGCCCGCCAGAGGTAGTGCATCTCGCCGTTGATCTTCACGTAGACCTCGTCGAGGTGCCACCGCCAATGGGTGAAGGCCCGCATCTTCTGGACCCGCTTTCTGCGGATCTCGGCGGCGAACATTGAGCCAAAGCGGTTCCACCAGAGCCGCACCGTCTCGTGGCAGATGTCAATGCCGCGCTCGGCTAGCAGATCTTCCACGTTCCGTAGCGACAGCGGGTACTTCACGTACATCATCACCACGAGGCGGATCATCTCCGGCGAGCTCTCAAAGTAGCGGAACGGATTGGTCGACTTGGCCATGACCAAGACGCTAGGCACCCGACCGCTCAGGGGCAATCCGTTTGGGCTGACAGAGCCCTTCGCGCCTCCGAGCCATCGTCCTGGTCTATTCTTCCCCGCTACGCCTCAAATCCTCGTCGGAAGGCTCATAATCGAGAATGTCACCCGGCGTGCAGTCGAGATAGCGACAGATGGCCGCCAAAGTGGAGAAGCGCATCCCTCTTACCTTTCCGGACTTCAACAGCGACAAGTTGGACTCGGTCATGCCGATCGCTTCCGCCAGATCGCGGGATTTCACTTTGCGGCGGGCCAGAACCAGATCGAGCCTGAGGATGACAGGCATGAGCTACAGGATATGCGCGAGTTCGTCTTGGGTCCGCCGCCCCTCGTCCATGGCCCACGCGGCAACCCAGACGACGCCCGCCAGAAACAGCCCGGCCAGGAGCTCGTTGCCCACGAACGTCAATCGAAAGACTGCCTCCCCATCGATCACAGGTTCAAGCGCGGTGTGCCTGAGGCTTGACGCCAGGGGCTGGGCCAGGACGGCGGCCAGGGCGGCCGCGGCGGACCGTCTGAGCCAGCGCACGGCTTCAAGGCCAAACGGATCTCCGCGGCCAAAGGCCCGCATGGCCAGCGCCAGCGCGAAGAACATCAGTGCTTCGGGGACCGCCCGCACCACCTTGCCGACAACCAGCGTCGCCCGGACGGACGGCTCTTGTGTCCGCGCTTTGAGCTTCGCAGCCGCGTCCGGAACGCGTTGGGCGACGATGCTCTTTACGGGCCCGAGCAGGCGAAGCGGATCGGCCACAACCTCGCAACGCAGATTGACGCAGACGAGGTGGTTGCTCAGCCACAGCGGATTGACCGCCGGTGTCGCTGCCTCCCCGAGACGCACCACCCCGACCAGCAGGCAAAGAAAGGCAATCGTCCGGCAGACGATCTGAAGTCGGAGCGTGCGATCCATAGGCGGTCCTATCAAGCAGCGAGCCAAATCTTTCTGTTTGACAGAAAGTTTTTGTTACCTGACCATACACTATGTCCAGTTTTGGACTTCGTCGAGGGTCGGTGATCGATATGGCAGAACAGAGCCGGAATATGCAGCGGCCGCGCCGGGCCACGGTCGGCATTGGATTCGCGGCGATCCTTTTGTCAGGCTGCTACACGGTGAATCTGTCGGAAGACGGCATCTACGTTCCGCAGTCGGCCCCAACCCTCACAGTCGAAGCGTTGGCTGACCAGGCGCCGGGGTACGGATTGGAGCCTCAGACGGTCATCGCCGCTGACGGCGCGCGCCTGACCGGCGTCCTGCTGAAACGAGCGGGCGCAGATCGGACGGTGCTCTATTTCGGCGGAAACATGTTCACTGTCGGCAAAAGCGGTCCGAGGCTTGCCGGACGCCTGGCGCCGCTGGGAGTCAACATCATGATGATCGACTTCCGCGGATACGGCGCCAGCGCGTCGGCTGCACCCAACGCATACCTTCTCATGAGCGACGCCTTGGCCGTGTTCGACCATCTGGCGGCGCTGCCGGGGGTGGAGCCCTCGGAGATTGTTGTGCACGGTCAGTCCTTGGGTAGCTTCATGGCAGGCCATGTCGCAGCCCTACGACCGACAGGGGGGGTCGTTCTGGAGAGTTCAGCAACGACAGCCGAAGCATTTGCCCGCGCGAACATCCCCGGTCTCGCCCGGCCGTTCATTCGCCTCAACATCGCCGAAAGCTTGCGTGGCCAAGGCAATCTTCAGCAGATGAACCGACTGGAAGAACCACTTCTGCTGCTCGTCGGGTCAGATGACGATGTCACGCCCGCAGCCTTCTCACGAGAACTGTTCGCGGCCTCCACCCTGCCTGCGACTCGCAAACGGCTGGCTGTCGTGGAGGGCGCCGGCCACAACGACGTCCTGACCCATCCGACCGGCTTGCGTGCCTATGCCGACTTTCTGGACCTCACCCGATAGCGGGTGAGGCTCTTCTTTCCGGGCAACGCAAGCGCCTGACAGTCACCGTCGCGACTACCACAAGAAGTGTCGCCGGGGATCGCTGGCCCGGACGTGGCGATCTGGCCCTAACTCGGCGGTCGCGTCTCCGCCAGCGCAGCGGCGACCGCACCATGGGCAAAACAACCGCTGGCCCTACAGATTCAGAAGCGCCATGAGCGGACATTCGGATCCGGCCAGAGAGCGGACGTCCGGCGTGGGTGTGGCTGAAGGTCCGCTCCCGACCCGTTGCGGACTTTCAGCCGCTCAACGGCTGGACGTAGGTTACCGCTTCTTCACTGGACGCCGCTTTGATCCCGAGAGATTGTTCAGTCAGAACAACGGAGGACTGACGTGGCTAAGCTCAACAAGCCCATCCAGTTTCTGATCGTGTCTGTCGGCGCGCTGGTTGTGGTGACTGCGATCAACCTGACTATCGATGCGGGCGCTGTGCTTCACGATGTTGTCTGCCCCGATCACGGTTGGTTCGCCTGATCTCCTGAAAGTGGCCAGCTTACGTCCGCTCCCGACCCATTGCGGACTATGCCGCTGGACACAAAGGTGCTTCACGGCGGAGCGTATGAACCAGACCATGATCCTGATTTTGTGCTCGATTGTGGCGTTGAGCGGATGCCAAGCGACAGACCGGCAGCCCTCTCCGCAAGAGGTCCCCGTGATCGTCGTGGAGCGCGACCCTGACCGACTGGAAGACGGGCGAGCCCTGGTTGTTCAGACCGTGCTGGAGAGGGCTCTCGCCTATCCTGACGCCAAGGTCTCGAACGTTGTAGTCAGCCCGAATGGTCGTTTCGTCTGCGGCATCATCCGGGACGGCGAACGCCGACCCTACGCCTTCAAGGGATTCTTACACGACGGTTCCTGGAGCGTTGTCGGTCCTCACCTGGTGCGGGAGGGTAGCTGGGATGAGCCGGAGAACCTGACGCGGTCCGTCAGTTTCGTGGCGGAGTGCAGCCGAGCCGGCGCGGCTGTGGCGGTCCCGGCCGCGGCGTCCGAGCACTGACGTCCGCTTTCCAACCCTTAGGCAATTGTCCGCTCTCGACCCATAGCGGACATCGCTCCGAAGCATAGCCGCTGACTTCTGCCGTCCAGGATCAGGCGGGGTTTCGAGCGGCACAATCATCGAGCAGCCTGGAAAGCGCAGCGTCGTCGTTGGCCTCCTGGATCTCAGCCGCGAGGCGCAGCGATTCAGGCTTGATCCGCTCGATCCAGGGCAACCCGCCGTTGGCTTGCACAATAGCCACTTGGCGGGCAGTCAAGTCGCTAACCACGGCCTGGTTCGACTGGGCCGCCGCACTGGCGCTCACGAGGCCAAAGACGGTCATGCAATGCACTGGATCGGTGCTGTCCCATCTGGCGGCCTTTTGGCAGCCCAGCAGTGTGGCGGCAAAGATCAAGCCCACAACGGCAGCGCGCATCCAGATTTCCTTCCCGTGGCGAGACGATGATGGAGAGAGTGAATGAAGCGGGCGTTAGTTCGGGCCAACCTCTTTATGGTCGGGATTGCCTTGGACGCCGAAAGCAACGTCCGCTCCCCATCCTTAGGCGACAGTCCGCTCCCGACCCACTGCGGACTCCCCGGCGCTATCGCATCAATGTGCTGGATCGGACAGACAGACCTGTTCCGATAATTTACAGTCGCGGACGGGGGCAGTCAGGAGAGGTCATGACCGACCCCTATGCCGCGTTGAACGAACCACCTCGGGTATTCGCCATTGAGGGCGAGGTCGTTGTGTCGGGCCCGTACGCCAATGCGGCTTACACGCCCGAAGCGGCGAGGACCAAAGTCCGACTGCTGTTGCAAGCTGCTGAAGAGGCGGCCCGACAGCGAGATCGCCTCCGTCGTTCTGGACGGCAAAACGACAAATAATCGCGCCCACCCATCCTTCCAGTCTCGGCCGTGACTGACGAGCGCCGCGTTCGACGCAAGTCCGCGGTGTCGACACACCCATTCTTCTGGAAGGTGGAGCGGTCGCCAAACGCAGCGCCCAAGGCGTGTTCCCAACCATGGATCAGGCGTTTTGAACACACATAGGTTGGGGCGCGCACCCCTGTTTTGCTAGATTAGGCAGAGCATCGTTGGCCCGTTCGGCCCCCAGCGACTGGAAGAAATTGCACTTCCGCCGTCTGGGAACCTGCATGCATAACTCGCCTCAATCCGCCCTTGAACCGATGGTCCGCAAGCTCGCCTACTGGGCGGAGTTCGACGCCGCTGATGAAGCGGCCATCCTCGCGCTTCCTCACCGGATCAAGCGCGTAGAGCGTAACGGCTACGTCGCTCGCGAACGGGAGAAGACGACCCACTCCTGCTTGCTCGTCTCAGGCTTCGCTATCAGGCACAAGATCGTCTGCGGTGGAGCGCGGCAGATCGTGGCCCTCCACATGAAGGGCGACCTGGTCGACCTTCAAAACTCGTTTCTGGGCGTCGCCGACCACAGCGTGCAGGTGCTTACGGCCGCTGAAGTCGCGTTGATCCCACGTCAGGCCGTCAAGGAACTGGCTTTCAATCGGCCCAGTGTTGGCATGGCGATGTGGTTCGACACACTTGTGGATGCTTCTGTCTCTCGCGAATGGATTGCGAACGTGGGTCGTCGCGACGCCCACACCCGCATCGCCCATCTCCTCTGCGAGGTTTCGCTCAGGCTCAAGATCGCCGGCCTCGGAACGGAGACCGACTACGAACTGCCTATAACGCAGGAGCAGATCGCCGACTGCACCGCCCTCACGCCCGTGCATGTCAATCGGATGCTGAAGCTGCTTGAAAAGCAGAACCTCATCAGCCGTAGAACCAGCCGATCCGTAACGATCAGCGACTGGACCAGACTGGTCGATGCGGGCGATTTCGATAGTAACTACCTGCACCTTCGGCCGCATGACACTATCGCCTGAGCGGCCCTTTCCACCCTTCGGGCGATGCGCGGCTCCTATGGCCTCGGGCAGACGGTGGACTCGGGTGGAGCAATGCGAACCAGAGCGCGTTCACCACGAATGACCAACCCGTTCCTTCGCAAGATGGCTTACGGAGCAGAGCTTACCGCCGAGGATCGGGCCGTGCTCGCCGAAGTGTCGTCACACGGCCGGCTGATACCATCCCGGACGGATCTGGCCAGCGAAGGCGAGGCGCCCACGAACGTCCATCTGGTGATGTCCGGCTACGCCTGTCGTTACAAGGTCCTGCCCGACGGGAGGCGGCAGATCATGGCCATCTTCGTTCCCGGCGATGTCTGCGACCTTCATGTCCAGATTCTGGGTGAGATGGATCACAGCATCGGCACATTGTCCGACGCGACTGTGGTCGACATTCCGCCAGCCCGTATTGACGACTTGATCGCCAACCCTCGCATAAACCGGGCGCTCTGGTGGATGACCCTGGTCGACGAAGGCACCCTGCGGGAGTGGCTCGTCAGTATGGGCCAGCGGGAGGCCGCCGAGCAGATGGCGCATATCTTTTGCGAGCTGCACCTGAGATTGCGATCCGTAGGACTGGCGGAAGGCGACAGCTTCGACCTTCCGGGAACGCAGGATGACCTCGCCGACCTGATGGGCGTCACGACAGTTCACGCGAACCGCACCCTCACCACGCTGCGGGACAATGATCTTGTCACGATCGATCGCGGCCGACTGACCATCCCGGATGTCGCCCGGCTTCGAGCCTTTGGCGGTTTTGAGCCCAACTATCTCCACTTGCACGATGGCAAGGCCCGCCGCGACCAGATGCAGGAAGTGCCGCTGTCTCGGGCGCCACCTCCCTGATGTCCTGCTACGTCTTCGACACCTTCGACGATGGAGACGTCCGCTTTCCACCCATAGCGGACTTTAGGAATTTCCGCCTCCGGGAGGCGGCTGATGTGCTGAGGATCAGTGGACGGGCACCCGCAATTTGAGGCGGAACCGGCCTCGGCCCCGCTTGGCCAAAATCAGGCTTCAGAAGCGCCGCTGCCCAAAGCGGCCTTCACCGCCGGGGCCTGGCTGCGACTGACGGGCAGAGAAAGCCCGGTCTGCATCAGGAGGCGGAGACGTCCGCCGGTGCTCTCGTAGCCCTCGGTGTGACTGAGGTTGGCGAGAACCGACCGGTGGATGCGTCGGAAAGTTGAAGGCAGCTCGGCCTCAAGCCGGTCGAGACGAGCACTGTGGAGGAGACTGCGGCCGTCGGTGAGTCGTAGCTCGACGTAGTCGTCGGCGCCCAGCACAGCGACGATGTCGGCCAGAGGCACCCGCTGCGCCCCCCGTGGTGAGGCGACGATCAGGCAATCAGGGCGGGCGAGTGCTTCGGTCAAAGCAGCCTCGCGCCGTCGGTCGTCCCGGCCGAGGCGCACGACCTCAGCTGTCAGCAACGGCAGGATCAATCCGGCGGCAAACAGGAAGTAGGACAGGTCGACCAGCCACGCGGGGAATATCACGCCAATGACGAAGAACAGGCCGAGCCAAGCGAGGGTCAGGCCGGCCGCTGGAAGCCGGCGACGGACGCCGACACCGGCGCTCACGGCAGCGAGCACCAGGCCGCTCATCAGAGCGAGGCCAGTCTTGAGGTCGAAGCCCGACGCCAGGCTCGACGCTGCGACTGCCGCCACGGCCAGGAGCATCAACGGCCAGCGCCCCTGTGGCCAGAAGCGGGACACGGTCCAGGAAACAAGCAGAAGCGCGAACACGGCGGTGAGCCCCCAGATCCCCATCAGTCGCCAGCCGTGGACCGGGTAGGGGTAGGGGATGAGGCTCCGCAGGCTTTCGAGAATAGCTTGAACGCCCGCGACGGCGGCGATTGCGGCGAGCGTCAGGCTGGAGCTGGTGCGGCGAAGGCTGTGGATCAGGCCGAAGCCGAACGCTGCCGCGAACAGAGCTCCGGCGATGACGAAGACCACGGCCAGTGGCGCCGCCTGCGACGTCCAAGGGTATGGCGCTATCAGAAGGACGGCGACAGGTGCATCCAGCCTGACGGGACTGTGGAAGGCGGATAGCCGGACGACCGCGACGTTGTCTGTCGTACGCCAGACGCTGTCAGAGATCGGAAAAGCGGCCTCGTAGCGCCCGGGGATCTCACCGGCGGGCGTGGCGCCAGGGCGGCCGTTGAGGCCCAGCCAGCGGTCGTTCATCCAGACCTCGGAGGAGGTGGCCCCGACAATGTAGAGGGCGAGGGGACCGGCCGCCGCTGGCCGCTCGACGACGCCGCGCAGCCAGAGCTCTTGCCCTTGGGGATCGATGACGCCCTGGACCGGCCGACAGTCATCAAGAATCGGAATCGGCGCGGCGGAGGGGACAGCGCGACAGGCTTCCCACGCCGGCGTCTGCGCCCGCACCACGCTTGGCGAGAAGATGAGCCCGAAAAGGAGAAGAAGAGCTATGCGCGACATCCGCGAACCCTATCGCTTCCATGCACGGAAAGCGCCGCCGTTCACCGACCCAGGAATGCAGTTCACCGACGCGCGCTCGACGCGGCGCGAAACCCTGCTTGAGTTTTGGCATGACCTTCAAATCTCTGAACCGCCGCTCCCTCCTCGCCGCCTCAGGCGCCGCCCTTTCGGGCCTCGCCGCCTCCAGCCTCGTCCTGCCCGGGCGCGTACGGGCGCAGGAAACCGCGGGGCCCTTTCGCTTTACCGCCCGCAACGGCGACGCGACCGACGCCGAGCGCGGCTTTCTTGAGGTTCCGGAAGACCGGCGCATCCCGGGATCGCGCCGCATCCGGCTGGGCTATGTGCGCTTCCCTTCAACCGCCACGCGGCCGGGACCGCCGATCGTCTATCTGGCGGGGGGGCCAGGCGGATCGGGGGTGGATGCAGCAACCGGGCCGCGCTTCCCCATCTTTATGGCCCTGAGGGCCGTGGCCGATGTGATCGCCTTCGACCAGCGCGGAACCGGCCTGTCGTCGCACATCCCTGAACGGACCGCCTCGACCGCTCCTCTACCTGTCCTTACGCGCGACGGAATGACCAACTGGTTCCGGGAGGAGATGCAGAGGGCGTGGGTCGACTGGACCCAAGCCGGAGTCGCCATGACCGGTTACAACACCGAGCAGAGCGCCGATGACATCGAGGACCTGCGCCAGCATCTCGGAGCCGAGCAGATCAGCCTGTGGGGCATCAGCTATGGGACCCATTTGGCCTTGTCGGTGCTCAAGCGGCATCCCCGATCAGTGGCGCGGGTCGCTCTTGCCAGTCTGGAGGGGCAGGACCAGACGGTGAAGCGTCCGGCCAGGATTGACGCTTGGCTCGGGAGGGTAAACCGGCTGATGGGTGAGGACGCCGCGGTCCGCGCGGCGATCCCGGACCTGCCGGCGCTGATGCGTCGGGTGCATGCAAGGCTGGAGGCCGATCCGGCCCCCGTGACTATGGGCGAGACGACCGTGCAAATCGGCGGCTTCGCGGTCCAGATGCTAGCGGGCGGCATGGCGGCCAATCCGTCGTCCCTGGCGCGGCTACCGGGCTTGTACCGGGCGCTCGATGCCGGGATGACCCAAGTGCTGGCGCAGGCTTTCCCGCCGCCGGAGCGGTTGTTCACCGTCTCAGGGATGCCGGAAGCGATGGATATGGCGTCCGGGATCACCGCAGCACGGCTGGCCGAAGTTGAGGCAGAACGTCAGGCAGCCGTCTTTGGAGACGCGTTCAACTTCCCCATGCCCCACTTGCGAGGAGCCGTCCCGAGCATTGACCTAGGGGATGATTTCCGGGCGCCGACCCGGATTGGAACCCCCGCTCTGCTGGTCGCGGGCTCGCTGGACGGCCGGACTCCGCTGGAGGAACAGGCGGAGGTCATCGACCAGTTCACGAACCGGACGGAGCTGATGGTCGAGAACGCAGGTCACAATGTGTTTGAGGCCCACCCGGGGGTGCAAACCCATCTCGTCCGGTTCTTTGCAGAGGAAACTGTAGGAGACGCGACCCTGACACTGCCCCCGCCAACCTTCCAGATCTAGGGATCAGATCTGGTCGGACATGACCGCTTCCCGGCAGGAGTTCACGCGGCTTCTCCGAAAGGGGCTTATGCGCAAAACGGGGCAGGGGACGAATGTCGGCTACTGACTCATAGGAGCCCCTCTCAACGTCCGCTTTGTGCCGGCAAGCGTATGCCGCGCTCGCAGTCGCGAAGGCGCCTGAGGGTGCGCTCCCGGAACGATCAGTGGTGCTCAGCGTGGCCCTGAGGCGCCGGAGCATCTGAAGGAGCCGGTGCAGGCGGCGCTGGTTCGGCCGGGGCGGGCTCGGCTTTCATCTTGTCGCAGCAGGACATCCTGGCCTCCGTCGCCATGTCCTTGCAGCATTCGCAGGCTTCGGCGGCAAGGGCCGCGCCGGCGGACAAGGTCATGATCGCGCCGACGGCGGCCAGTAGGTGTGAAAGTTTCATCGTCGTGTTCCTAGTGAACCATGAAGCCGATGGAGCCGGACATCTTGTGGCCGTCGGCGCCTTCAGCGGTCCAGGCGGCGGTATAGGTTCCTGGCGCGAGGCGAGGCAAGGCCACGCCGACCACGGCGGCGGCGGGCGCAGGGGGCGCGGTCACGACGATCGGTTGCTGGCCCCCTGCGGTCAGGGTCACCGTCCTGAGCACCATCGGGTGCGGGAAAGTGGCGGTGAACCGCTCGGGCGAACCTTGAGTCATGGCGCCGTCGGCCGGAACGGTGTTGATGCCGGACTGGGACGACGTAGCCGGGGCTTGCGGGTGATGGCCGGCATGTGGGTCCTGAGCGGCGGCTGTGCCCGCGAGGGCCAGTGCGGTGGTGATGGCGAGCGTGCGGATCATGGGGTGGTCTCCTTCGATTAGAACCAGGCCTTGAGGCCGACGACGAAGCGGGTGTCTTCAGGTTCGCCGCCTCGGCCTTCGACGTAATCGGCGGCGCCGCCGAACGAACGACTCCATTCAACGCCGACGTAGGGGGCGAACTCCTTGCGGAACTCGTAGCGCACCCGCAGCCCCGCCTCGACGGAGGTCAGGCCTGAGCCGATCTCCAGCTCCGGAATGTCGCTGGCTGACAGATCGATTTCGAGGCGGGGCTGGAGGATCAGGCGCTGGGTTATGCGCTGGTCGTATTCGGCCTCGACGCGCGCGGTCAGATCACCCTCGGTGGACAGGAAGGCGGCGGCGTCGACTTCCCACCAGTAGGGCGCCAACCCCTGAAGGCCGAGGACCAGGTGCGTGGTGTCCTCGCCGTCGGGGCGGAAGTCGTGGCGCACGCCGGCCTGCACGTCCCAGAAGGGCGTTACGGCCCGACCGTAGAGCGCCTGAAGCTCGGCTTCCTCCAGCCCGTCGTCGAAGTCGCCTTCGCCCTCTGATTTCCACCAGAAGCGGTTGATGTCGCCGCCGCTCCAGCCCTGCACGTCCCAGAGCCAGGTCTCGCCATCCTCGCCAAGACCGGCTTCGAGGCGGTCGATGATGACGGCCGTGGTGCGGACGTCGCCGTTCTCGCGAAGGAGGGTCCGGCGTGAGGCGGCCATCGCATCGGCGCCGAAGACGAGATCGGCGGCGTGTGTCGGGCCTGCCAGGGCGTCGGGCGGGAGGGGGTCCTCCGGAGGACGGCCGGGATCGTCGGCGCTCGTCGGCACGTCCGGCGGTCTCATGCTCATGGCCGACATGTCATGCCCGGCGTGGGGATCGGCCTGAGTGGGAGCCATGGTGGACATGTCATGGGCCGCGTGCGGATCCGGTTGGGCGGGCGCCGGGGTCGACATGTCGCGGCCCGCGTCGGGATCGGCAGCCGCTGGCTGAGCCGGCGTCTGATGGCCTGCGTGAGGATCCGCTGCGGACGGCGTCTGCGCGGGCGGCATGACATGGCCCGCGTGGGGGTCCTGCGCAGGCGGTCGAGCCTGCGGCTGCCGCGGAGCGGTGGGCGCGGGGGCCGGTCGCGCCGGCGCAGGCATGACGTGGCCCGCGTGCGGATCCTGGGCGTGGGCGCTCCAGGCGCCGGCGGCGAGGATTAACGGGGCGAGGGCGACCAGGAGACGGTTCATAACGCGGCTCCGTCCATCGGCCGCACCGTCACGACGTTGAACATGCCGGCGTGCATGTGCATCAGCATGTGGCAGTGGAAGGCCCAATCGCCAGGCGCGTCGGCGGTCAGATCGAAGGTCACCTTGCCGCCGGGCGCGACGTTGACCGTGTGCTTCAGCGGCTGATGCCCTGCCGGTCCGCCGGTCACCAGTTCGAAGAAATGGCCGTGCAGGTGGATCGGGTGGGCCATCATGGTGTCGTTGACCAGCGTCACCCGCACCCGCTCGTTCCGCTCGAAGCGGATCGGCTCCACCAACTCGCTGAACTTGCGGCCGTCAAAGCCCCACATGAACCGCTCCATATTGCCGGTCAGATGGATTTCCATCGTCCGCGACGGCGGCCGCTGGTCCTTGTTGGGCGCCAGCGACACGAGGTCGGTGTAGACGAGTACCCGGTGATCGACATCGGCCAGGCCGATCGGGCGCTCGCCGAGTCGGTTCGCAGGGGCCATGGAAATCATGTCGACGCCGACGCCGACCGCCATGTCGGACGGGGCGTTGTCGGCATCGCGCATGTTCATCCCGGCCATGGACATCCCCGCCGTTTCGGCCGAAGCGCCCCGGGCGGAGGCGCCGTGATCCATGCCCGCCATCGCGCCATGGTCCATGCCGCTCATTGAGCCGTGATCCATCCCGCCCATGCCCATGTCCCGCATCGTCAGGTTCGGGACCTCGCGCAGGGGCGGAACCTCGGCGGTCATACCGGGACGCGGAGCAAGCGTCGCCCGTCCCATGCCGGACCGGTCGATGGCTTCCGAGACGATCGTGTAGGCGCGGTCCTCGGTCGGCAGGACGATGACGTCATAGGTCTCGGCCACGGAAATCTGGAACTCGTCCGTCTCGACCGGACGCACATTCTCGCCGTCGGCCTGGACCACCGTCATCGGCAGGCCGGGGATGCGGACGTTGAAGATCGACATCGCCGAGGCGTTGATGATGCGCAGGCGCACCCGCTCGCCCGGCCGGAACAGCCCGGTCCAGTTCTCCTGAGGCCCGTGGCCGTTGATCAGATAGGTGTAGGTCGAGCCGCTGACGTCGAGGATGTCGCGCGGATCCATCCGCATCCGGCCCCACATGCGGCGCTCCTCAAGGCTCATCCGGTCGCTGCCGTCCATGAGGCCCGCCAGCGTGGTGCGCTGCCGGTTGAAGTAGCCGGGGCTCTTCTTCAGTTTGTCGAGGATCTGGTGCGGATGCATGAGGCTCCAGTCCGACAGGACCAGCACATGCTCGCGGTCATAGGCGACGGGATCCGCGCCCGCCGGGTCGATGACGATCGGCCCGTAGTGTCCCAAGGCCTCCTGAAGATTGGAGTGGCTGTGATACCAGAAGGTGCCCGACTGCCTGATCGGGAACTCGTAGACGAAGGTCTCGCGGGGGTTGATGCCGGGGAAGCTGATGCCCGGCACGCCGTCCATCTGGAAGGGAAGCAGAAGGCCGTGCCAATGGATCGAGGTGTCCTCGTCCAGGGTGTTGGCCACGGATAGCCGGACATTCTGGCCTTCGCGCAGACGCAACAGCGGCGCGGGCAGAACCCCGTTTACGGTCACCGCATGACCGGTCCGTCCGCACACGGTGAACGGCGAGTGGCCGACGGTCAGGTCGATGTTCGGACCGGTCAGTGTCGGCAGGTCGGCCCTCAGACCCGGCGACCCGGTCTGCGCCCAGGCCGGCAGCAGGCCTTGCAGGCCCAGCAGGCCGCCGCCGGCGGCGGCGCCCCGGAGGAGTGTTCGGCGGTCGAGGGAGCAGGTCGACATCGGAGAGGCGTTCCTTGGCCGGCTATTCAGCCGTTCGTTCAGATACGCAGCCCAGCGGCGCATCCCTTGCGGCAGGACGCCACAGGCATCGAGATCGCGGCCTTGTGCACCTTCCCGTCATGGCCAGGTCAGGTGCCCTTGTGCGGAGCCTCGCCCAGGATATCTGACAGCTTCTTGCGCGCGCGGGCGATGCGGGTTTCAACGGCCTTCGGCGTGATGCGAAGAATGGAGGCGATCTGGGCATGAGACCGCCCTTCAAGCGCAGCGAGCAGGAGCGGCGCCTTCAGGACGTCCGGAAGGTCGGACAAGGCGCGTTGAAGGTCTTCGGCCCTGCGCTGGTCATCCAGCCGGGCTTCAGGCGTGGGCGCGTCGTCGCCAACCGCCGTTGCCTCAGGCGCGTCGAGACCCATGACCCCGCGCACGACGCGGCGAACCGTCCGCCGACGGCTCCAGTCGCGACATTTGTTCAGGGCGATGGAGCGCAGCCATGCCTCGAACGGTCGCGCGGGATCATACCGCCGCATGGCGAGCCAGGCGGACGCATAGGCTTCCTGCAGCACGTCATGCGCCTCGGCCTCGTCGCCGACGTAGCGGCGAATGAACCGATAGAGGTCGGCCTTTGTAGCGGTCATTAAGGTGGTGAAGGCGGCCCGGTCTCCACCTGCCGCGCGGACCTCTATGCTCTGGTCGGCCCCCACGCGTCGCGCTTAGCCGGCGTCGTCGCGCAGGGCATCGACGACCGCCTCGTCGAACACCTCAGCCTGGGCCGGGGTCAATACCGATCGCATCTCGAAGACATGGGTGATGGTCGCCTTCTGGAGATCGCCCATGGCGGCGTGGAAATGGTCTACCGCCGCCTGGACCTGCGGCGAGTCTCCGTCGCTGGCGGCGATGGCGGCGGCCAGTTCGCGATTGGCGGCGCGGACCTCGGCCTCCAGCGTCGGACGGCGAGCGGCGAAGCGGGCTTCAATGGCGTCGAGACGTCGATCCTGGTCCGCGCTCAGATCGAGTTGTTCGTGGACGACGCTGTGCAGGCTGGGCGGCTGCCGCTCCCGCATGACCCAAGATGCGCTCGCCCAGGTTGCCGCGCCGCTCGCGAGCGCTGCCAGGATCGCCGTGATGGCGATGGACTTCCAGGTGGTGCTCATCCCCGGACGCCCAGTCCGCTAAGGGGCGACAGACCGGTCGACACGGTGAACACCCGCATCTCTGACGGTTCAGGGCGCGGATACAGCAGCATGAAACCGCCATTCGCGACCCCGACGACCAGCGCAAGAGCTATGGCTGCGACCCGAACCTGTCTCATGCGATCCCGGTCGCGGCGTTCGCCGATGCGCGCCCAGACCTCGTCCTCCAGGCCGGCGAGTCGCGCCTCGCCATCGTGTCGGCCGCCGTCGATCAGTCGATCAATATCATCCAGCATTGCGCACCTGCCTCACGCCCCGTTTGTCATACGCGCCTTTTCGCCATAGCCCTCATGAGGGGTCGAAGGCTATCTGCCGTATAGAAGTAAGACGTCGGCGCGACCCGGCTGATCAAGCACCCGGCCTGGATGGAGACGCACCTGATGCGATCGCAACTGAACCGTCGTCTGTTTCTCGGCACAGGCTTTTTCCTGAGCATGGGCGGGACTGCCTGCGCGCAGACCGCGCCCGCGCGGAACCTGACGGTATTCAAGACTCCGACCTGCCCATGCTGCGACGGGTGGATCGCCCACATGCGCCAGGCGGGCTTCATGACAACCGTCACCGTTGTTCCCGATCTCCAGCCGATCCGAAGCAGTCGGGGACTGCCCGACGCGCTGGCCTCCTGTCACACCGGGCTGGTCGGCGGCTACCTGGTCGAGGGTCATGTGCCGGCCCAGGACGTCATCCGTCTGCTGGCGGAGCGGCCGACGGCCGTTGGTCTGGCCGTGCCGGCGATGCCACTGGGCTCGCCGGGGATGGAAACGCCACAAGGGCACAAGGACCCCTACAAGACCCTGCTGGTGCTCCGGTCTGGCGCCACCCGCGTGTTCGCCCGCCACAACCAGCCGGCCTGACGAACATCCTGCGCAGTCCGACCACATGATCCATAACCCGGAGCCCGCAATGTCCCGCACCGCCCTTGCCGTAGCCCTGTCGATGACCGTCCTCTCGGCGATGCCGGCCTTCGCCCAGGACCACGCCCATGGCCACGACCACGCCGCAGGTTCCGTGGCTACCGAGGCAGCAGGCGCGGCTACGGCCGTCGACGCCTTTCACGCCGCGCTCAAGGCCGGCGACACGGCCGCCGCGCTGACGTTTCTGGCGCCGGACGTCATGATCTTCGAAGAGGGCGGCGCGGAACGATCGCGGGCCGAATATGCGTCCCATCATCTGGGTTCCGACGCCGCCTTCGCCGCCGCGTCTGAAGCGACGGTGGCTCGTAGATCGGGCCGGGCTGAAGGCGACCTCGCCTGGATCACCAGCGAAGGCCGCACCACCGGCCAGTTCAACGGCCGCGCCATTGATCGCCTGACGACCGAGACCATGATCCTGAAGCGCCATGCCGACGGCTGGCGCATCCACCACATCCACTGGTCGTCACGCGCGCCCGGCTAGGCGCATCTGACACTTCACATGGACGACGGCGGGGCGAGCGTGCCCATGACGGCGACGAGGGCCAGCAGCACGGCTCCGACGGCAGTCTCCGCAATGATGTTGAGCCGGAGTCGGCGAAGCGCCTGCCGAGGATCTTCGCCGCGACCCAGAACCGCACCCAACGCCGGCGTCAGGCGGAAGCGGTTTGAAACCGCAATGGTGAGCATCAGTGCGAACAGGGCGAGTTTGGCGATCAGGAGTCGGCCGTAGAGGCTGGTTCCCAAGCCGGTTACGCGCTCAGGTCCGATCATGAACCAGCTGTTCCCCAGGCCGCTCAGCACCAGCAACGCGACGGCAAGGGTTCCCCAGCCGGCAAACCCGCGCAGGGAGTGATGTATCGCTGGGTCGTCCGCCCCGGTTCGGCGCAGCATGAGGATGGTCAAGGCCGCGAGGGCGCCCAGCCACAGCGCGGCGGAGACGGCATGGATCATGGCGGCGGCCAGGTGCAGCAGCGCGCCTGATCCCTCCGTTCCGGCCGCATGCCCGGTCCAGGCGAAACTGGCGGATACGACCACGCCAACCGTCGATAGCACGGTCCAGAGCGCCCGCCCCGGCTTCAGGGCGATGATCGCGAGAAGTGCGAGTCCTGCCGAGAGGGCCCGGGCGACCATGGCCATGCCGAGGGCCATGCCCGTGACCATGAAGGATAGCGACGCAGGTTTGAGGGCTTCGCTGAGCGACCCCGCCATTACCGCCGTCTGTGCCACCAGGGCAGCGAGCGATCCGATGGCGACGACGGTCGCAGCGACCATCAGCGTGGGGCGCGCCCAGACGAGGTTCGGGCCCGCGCCTCCCCTGAAGCTGTAGAGCAGGAACAGCGGCACGCCGAGAAGGACGACCGCGCCGCTGTATTGAAGCCAGCGGAGCGCAATGACCGCGACTTCGATCATGCGGTCAGCGCACCGTAAAGGTGTATGTGCCCGTCATGCGATGGCCGTCGCTCGATGCGATGCGCCAGTTCACTCTGTAGGCGCCGACGGCCAGCGGGCGCGCCAGGGTCCCCGTCAGGGTCTTGCCGTCTTCGGCGACCGAGGTCTGGAGAGCGACCTTCTCGCCCGCCGCATTGATGACGTCGAAGCCAGAAAAGGCGGCAACGGTGCGCTCGCTGAAGGTCAGGCTGAGCGTCCGGGTTGAAGCCACAGTCGCGTTGGGCGCCGGTGTCGCGCTGACCAGCCGGGCGTGGGCAGCCGCCGGTCCAGCGGCGAACGCAACGACAGCCGCGACGGCGATGATGGGCGCGGGATTGAAGTGACGCATAACTCAGTCTCCGGACGTTTGGCCGATCAGGGCCCTTTGCTCTCTACGCGCGGCGCGGGCGCATCCCTCACGAAGGGTTTGCAGACCAGACCGGCAGGTTCGTTCCGTCAGGCTCTACCGGCCTGCCCGCGCCAGGAGTTCGATCAGTTCGGCGGCTTTGGCCTTTCGGTCCTCGAGATCGTCGCCGGTCATGGCGCCCATCACGCAATGGTCGAGGTGGTCCTTCAACACTTCAGTCTCGACACGCTGGACCGCCGCGCGGACGGCTTGCAGCTGGGTGAGCAAGTCGATGCAGTAGCGGTCGTCGGCGACCATGCGGGCGATACCCCGCACCTGTCCCTCGATCCGGCTCAGCCGGTTGAGGATTTTCGGTTTCGTCTCGGTCTGCATGGCATTCGCTCCCTGCACCTCGATATACCGGTTGGGGGTATCTTGCAATATACCCCTACCGGGTATATGTGAACGGCGTCAGATGGAGACAACGCCATTTCCACGCCTCCTCACAGTCCCGCCTCAGGGCATTCGTGCTGCTCGACGAAAGCCTCTGCGGGCACGAACACGGTCAAGGATCCGGTCTGCGGAATGTCGGTTGATCCAGCGACCACGGCTCACCGAGCCAACCATGGCGACCAGGACTTTTTCTTCTGCTCGGCAGGGTGCCGGACCAAGTTCGTCGCGGACCCCCAGCGTTATCTGAGCCCGCGCGTGGAGGCGATGCCCGCCATCCCGGGCGCGATCTACACCTGCCCCATGCACCCCGAAATCCGGCAGGAAGGTCCGGGCTCGTGCCCGATCTGCGGCATGACGCTTGAGCCGGAAACCGTCACCGCCAAAGCGCTGCCCAACCACGAACTGATCGACTTCACGCGCCGCTTCTGGGTCGGCCTCGTCCTGACCCTTCCGGTCTTCGCGCTGGAGATGGGCGGGCACCTGACCAACCTGCACATGCTGTTGTCCGGACAGACGTCGAACTGGATCCAGCTGGTGCTGGCGTCTCCTGTCGTCCTCTGGTGCGGCTTGCCTTTCTTCCAGCGCGGCTGGACATCACTGCGCACCCGCCGTTTGAACATGTTCACTCTGATCGCGATGGGGGTTGGGGTCGCCTGGCTCTACAGCGTCGTGGCCGTCCTGGCGCCCGGCCTGTTCCCGCCCGCATTCCTCAAGATTGATGGAAGCGCGCCTGTGTATTTCGAGGCGGCGGCGGTCATCACCGTGCTTGTGCTCGTCGGACAAATCCTGGAACTCCGCGCCCGGGAGCAGACCTCAGGCGCGATCCGGGCTTTGCTGGATCTCACACCCAAGACCGCCCGACGGGTCCGGCCGGACGGCATTGATGAGGACGTCTCGCTTGACCAGATCACGGTCGGCGACTCCTTGCGAGTCCGCCCCGGTGAGAAGATCCCGGTAGACGGCGAAATCCTGGATGGCCACGTTTCGGTCGATGAGTCGATGGTGACCGGCGAGTCCATGCCGGTTACCAAGGAGATCGGCGACCGGGTCGTCGCCGGGGCCCTGAACAAGACCGGGTCGTTCATCATGCGCGCCGACAAGGTCGGCGCCGATACGCTGTTGTCACAGATCGTCCAGATGGTGGCCCAGGCGCAGCGCAGCCGCGCACCGATCCAGAGGCTGGCCGATACGGTTTCCGGCTGGTTCGTCCCGGCGGTGATCGCGATAGCCCTGCTCGCCGCCGTTGTCTGGGGTCTGGTCGGTCCGGAGCCCCGGCTATCCTACGCGCTCGTCGCCGCCGTTTCGGTCCTGATCATCGCCTGTCCCTGTGCCTTGGGCTTGGCGACCCCGATCTCCATCATGGTCGGGGTGGGGCGAGGCGCGCATGCCGGCGTCCTGATCAAGAACGCCGAAGCGCTGGAGCGCTTCGAAAAGGTCGACACCCTGATCCTCGACAAGACCGGTACCCTGACAGAGGGACGCCCTTCAGTGACGGCGATCTTGCCCGCCCGGGGCTTCGACGAAGCGGACATCTTGCGTCTTGCTGCCAGTCTCGAGCGCGGAAGCGAGCACCCCTTGGCGGATGCGATCCTACGGGCCGCCACGGACCGCGACCTAACACTGTCAGAGGCCGCGGATTTCGACAGCCCTGTGGGTCGCGGCGTTCGCGGAACAGTCGAGGGCCGTCCTGTGGCCTTGGGAAACACCCGGTATCTCGGCGACCTTTCCATCGACGTCTCCGCACTGGAGCCGCAGGCTGACGGGCTCCGCCAGGACGGCGCCACTGCCATTTTCGTGGCGGTCGATGGCAAGGCAGCCGGAGTCATCGGTATCGCCGATCCCATCAAGGCCACTACGCCGGATGCAGTCCGCGCACTGAAGGCGGCGGGTCTGCGGCTGGTCATGATGACGGGCGACAACCGGACCACGGCCGAAGCCGTTGCGCGGCGACTCGGCATCGACGAGGTCCAGGCCGAGGTCCTGCCGCAGGACAAGGCGTCGGTGGTTCAGCAGCTTCGGTCACAGGGCCGGGTCGTGGCCATGGCGGGGGATGGGGTCAATGACGCGCCCGCCCTCGCCGCCGCCGATGTGGGCGTCGCCATGGGGGCAGGCTCGGACGTAGCGATCGAAAGCGCCGGCGTGACCCTGCTGGGCGGTGACCTGCAAGGCATCATCCGCGCGCGGCATCTGTCGCGAGCGGTGATGGGGAACATCCGGCAGAACCTGGTCTTCGCGTTCGGCTACAACGCGCTCGGCATCCCGGTAGCGGCGGGGCTTTTGTATCCCGTGTTCGGCTGGCTGCTCTCACCCGCTCTTGCGGCGCTCGCCATGGCGCTCTCATCGGTCAGCGTCATCGGCAATGCGCTCAGGCTCCGGGCGGTCAAGCTGTAGTCGCGGTTACTGGTCAACTCACACGGTCGGTCGACGAGCTGCGCGAGATAGCAAGGGCGGAAAACTCGCGGCTCCCCGGATGGCCGTTCATCGTCCGGGTTAGAGGTCGCCTTCTTGAGTTGGTGTCAATGTCCGCTTGTAGCGCTCCGCGGACCATCAGGTTCGGTAGGGGCGGGGATCGAACGCAGCTTGAGGCCAGCGCGCCAAGGTCTGGGTCGCCTTTCTTTGGACGACCGTCGCATCTTCTCCCCCCGGACCCGCGCGATATCGCATCGCGTCGATGTCCTCGAAGCCGAGGGGTGCGGTGATGATGAGTTCATCTTCAGCATCTAGCCTTACGCTGACCGCATGCACGGTCGCGAGCGCCCGGTTCAGCGCGTCCTCGGCGCTTGCCAGGGGCGGATAATCGCGGCCGAAGCGCGATCCGAACCACAGGTGGACCCGCGCCTGGTTGCGAACCTCCACTTTCCCTTGCAGCCCTCCCGGCAAGTGTCGACCCAGCCGTTGGATCCACCCTTCTTCGGCCTCCCACGACACCTCGTCATCGAAGTAGATCACATCGTAGTCGTGGATGCCGTAGTTGGCGTCCCGGCCCAGCCTGATATTCCAGATAGTCTGAAATACCGCCCCGGCGAACACCGCGCCTTGAGGCAGGTCGCAGGCCCGGATCGCGCGCAGGACGTTCATAAGCTCGGTGTTCGCTTGCAGGCAGCCGGCATGAGAGACGGTCATGGGCCGAGCATGGCCGGATTCCCGAGCTGTGGGTTCGCTGATCGGCTCTGCGTAGGCGGAATATAAAAGCGAGCATCGAGTGTGAGGGTGGTCGAACTTCCGCATTCCGGCGGCAAGTGAAGTTCCGCTTCTGGCGCTTAGCGGACGAGCCGCACCACAGCCCCCTGCGCCGCAGCCGACACACCATCGGCCAGAGCGCGCACCACCTTGGCCGCCTCTTCCAGACCCTGGTGCTCGACGATACGAATCCACGGCGAGATCGGATCGATTACGCATTCGAAGAAGGCGCGCCGGTCGGCGAAGAAACGTTCGTAGAATGCGCGCAGGCTTCCCCGGTCCCGGTGAGCGTCCAGACAGGTGGCGGCGAAAAAGAATTCCGGCCTGGGCCCGACCAGATCGGGATCGTCCTTCGGAAAGGCGTCGCCCTGGTCGAGCCCACCAAGCAGTCATAGGTCAGGCTCGCGCCGAAATGGGCGTGAACCCGTCGCAGTCCGGGATCTCCTGCGAGGTCGCGATAGAGGGTCGGGACCGCACTCGGCAGGGTCTCGATCTCGTCATAGCCGCGAACTAGCTGATAGACGCGCAGACCCTCGACGAAGGCCCGGTTGCGGTCCCCCGTCAGGGCGATCAGCGGGATGTCTTCTTGGGCCATACACCAAGCCGCGCCATAGGCGGTCTTGGATGAGGCGGTGGACACCACGATCTGCTTCGCGCCGAAGAAGGCGTGCTCGCGCAGGTAATCGATCGCCGTATAGGAGGTGACGAACAGCGGCAGGAACAACACCTCCGGGTCCTCCAGCTGGTGCTGTCAGTCCAACGACAACTTGTCTCCACTCGGCGAGGCTAGGGCAGGGGGCGCAGAGCCTATGCGGCGAGCGTCTTCCACTCAGCCAGGGCGGCTGAGCGTTGGGCCTTGTATGTCTC
>Ga0164290_1001869_pt1 | contig 21753 bp, 8 predicted proteins | sample Micstemetagenome_FD_108782 | JGI IMG/M metagenome (GOLD analysis project Ga0164290, IMG submission 108782) | Contaminated culture microbial community from soil near Moab, Utah, USA - Microcoleus steenstrupii SON62 (Illumina Assembly) | ecosystem: Environmental > Terrestrial > Soil > Soil crust...
ACCGGAGATCGGAGCATTGGTCGTATTCGTTGCCGTGAAGGAAGCGATATCGCCGGTGCCACTCGCGCCCAGGCCAATGGCCGGGTTGGAGTTCGTCCAGGCAAACGTGCTGCCCGCAACCGGGCCCGCAAGGGTCACAGCTGCAGTAGCCGCGCCATTACAGAGCGTTTGGTTGGTGACTGCATTTACCGTCGGCGTCGGGTTCACCGTGTAGGTGAAGGTCTGTGCCGTGCCCGTACAATTGTTGGCCGAAGGCGTCACCGTAATGGTACCTGTGATCGGAGCGTTCGTTGTGTTTGTAGCCGTAAACGAGGCGATGTTACCAGTGCCCGATGCACCCAAGCCGATGGCCGGGTTGCTGTTCGTCCAGGCATACGTGGTGCCCGTAACCGCACCGCTAAAGGTTACAGCCGTAGTGGCAGCACCATTGCAAAGTGTCTGGCTCGTGATGGCGTCCACCGTCGGCGTCGGGTTCACCGTGTAAGTGAAGGTCTGTGCCGTGCCCGTGCAGTTGTTCGCGCTCGGGGTTACGGTGATGGTGCCAGAGATCGGGGCGTTCGTGGTGTTGGTGGCCGTGAAGCTCGGGATGTTGCCCGTGCCGCTCGCGCCAAGTCCAATGGCCGGGTTGGAGTTCGTCCAGGCAAAGCTGCTGCCGGCAACCGGACCCGCAAGGGTCACAGCCGTCGAAGCCGCGCCATTACAGAGCGTTTGACTGGTGATGGTGTTTACCGTCGGCGTGGGGTTCACCGTATAGGTGAAAGTCTGTGCCGTACCCGTACAATTGTTGGCCGAAGGCGTCACCGTAATGGTACCCGTGATCGGGGCATTGGTCGTGTTGGTGGCTGTGAAGCTCGGAATCGTACCGTTGCCGCTCGCACCGAGGCCAATCGCCGCGTTGCTGTTCGTCCAGGCAAACGTGGTGCCCGTAACCGCACCGCTGAAGGTTACAGCCGTAGTGGCAGCACCATTGCAAAGTGTCTGGCTCGTGATGGCGTCCACCGTCGGCGTCGGGTTCACCGTAATGGTGAAGGTCTGTGCCGTACCCGTGCAGTTGTTGGCGCTCGGGGTTACGGTGATGGTGCCAGAGATCGGGGCGTTGGTGCTGTTGGTGGCTGTGAAGCTCGGGATGTTGCCCGTGCCTGATGCACCCAGGCCAATAGCCGCGTTGCTGTTCGTCCAGGCATAGGTGGTGCCCGTAACTGCGCCGCTGAAGGTGACAGCCGTAGTGGCAGCGCCGTTGCACAGGGTCTGGCTGGTGACGGCGTTCACCGTCGGTGTGGGGTTCACCACTACCGTAACCGGCCCGCCATTGGCCACGCAGGCACCCGAGGTGACCGCTACCGAATAGTTGCCGGCCGTGCTTACCGTGATCGAATTGCCCGTAGCGCCGTTGCTCCACAGGTAGCTCGTAGCGCCCGCCGGCACCGACAGCGTAACACTGCCGCCGCTGCAGAAGGTAAGCGGACCGGAGGCGTTGATGGTGGCCGTAGCCGGAGCCGTGATCGTGACGGTGGCCGTGGTGCTGAAGGCCGCACAACCGCCCGACGCCGCAATGGCGTAGGTTACCGTATAGGTGCCCGGTGTGGAAGCAGCCAAGTCAATCACACCGCTCGTGGCGTTGATGACTAAGCCTGCAGTGCTGCTGTACGTACCGCCGGTTGTGCCCGTGAGCGTGGGTGTAGCCGTACCCGGGCCACTGCAATAGGGCGTGCCAGCGTAGTTAAATGTAGCCGCCGGCGCGGGGTTCACGGATATCGTAAAGGTTTGGGGAGTACCAGCGCAGGACGCCGCAGTCAGGAAGTTGCCCAATGCATGGGGCGCACCGCCCAAGCCGATGGTGGCTAACAGGGTGTTGCTGGCAGTGTTGATGACCGAAAGATCGTTGGATTGTTGATTGGCTGCATAGACCCGACTGCCGTCCTGCGATACGGAAACGCCACTGGGTCCTGAGCCAACGGCTACAGACGCCACCACACTATTCGTCGCGGTATTGACAACTCCAATGTTATTCGAAGTAGGGTCTGAAACATAGATCCGACTGCCGTCGGGTGCCACCGCAACTCCGAACGCCTGAGTCATCCCTCCAATCGTCGCCACAACGCTATTGGTGGTTGCATCAATGACCGAAACAGTTCCCGCATTCAGATTAGCCACATATACCCGGCCGCCATCGGGCGCAACCGCAATACCGAGCGGATTCAAGCCCACAGCAATGTTCGCCACAACGGCATTGGTTGCCGTATTGATCACTGAAATACTCTGGGAATCAAAATTTGTGACATAAATCCGACTACCGTCAGGCGATACCGCTATGCCCATCGGGGCCATACCAACGACCACCGTGTTTGTCACTGTGTTGGTGGAGGTATTGATCACCGAAACCGAATTCGAATTCTGATTGACAACATATACCTGGCTGCCATCGGGCGATACGACAACGCCGAAAGGATTTGAGCCGACCGCTATGGTAGCCACAACACTATTGGTTGCCGTATTGATCACCGACACATCATTCGAAGTGTAATTAGTGACATACACCCGACTGCCGTCGGGCGAGACGGCAACCCCAATGGGACCCAAGCCGACGGGTATATTCCCTACAACACTATTGGATTCCGTATGCACCACCATTACATTGTTGTCGATGGAATTGGGAACATAAGCAATACCGCTATTCCGCGGCGTTACGGTAATGGTAGCAGTTTGTGCACTGCTCCCCGGGTTAAGCGCAGTAAAAGTAGGCAGGTTGCCGGTACCCGACGCAGCGAGGCCGATGGACGGATTCGAGTTTGTCCAGACATACGAAACGGCCGAGCCCGTGAACGCTGCCGCCGACACCGTTCCGCCCGCGCAGGTGGTGATGTTCGCGGGAGCGTCGACGATAGCCGGAGCGTTAATGGTCAGGGTTGCGGTGGCCGGGGCAGAACTACACCCGCCTGAGGCGGCAGTGTTGTAGGTGACCGTATACGTGCCCGGAGCTGAAGCTGCCAGATCAACCACACCTGAAGAAGCATTGATGCTCAGGCCGGCAGAGGAGCTATAGGTGCCGCCCGTGGTGCCCGTAAGCGTGGGCATGGCAGTGCCCGTGGCACAGAAGGGTGAACCCGGGTAAGAGATGGATGCGGAAGATCCGCCATTTTCTGTGATCGTAACAGAGGCAGTGGTAACCAGGCCCAGTGCATCACGGACGGTAACCGTATAAGTACCGGCGCTTAACCCGGTAGCCGTTGCTCCCGTTCCGCCCGATGGGGCCCAACTATAGGTGAAGGGCGGCAAGCCTCCCGATGCCGTCACCGATGCAGATCCGTTTGCTGAGCCGGCACAACCTGCCTGGCTGATCACTACAGGAGTAGCAACAAGGGTGGTACAGGCTGTTGGTATCGTAGACGGAATGGGGCTAAGCACATTGGTTGTACTACCGTTACCAACCTGTCCAAGCGAATTAAACCCCCAGGTCCACATCGAACCATCATCGTCGATCGCCCGCACATGCACGGTGGCATAAATCTGCCGCCAGCGCACATTCGTCTGCACCCGCACAGGTCTTGTGGCGAGTGTACTCGTCGTCGTGGTCCCATTGCCAAACTGACCATACTGGTTATCACCCCAGGCCCAAAGGGTGGAGTCTTCTTTCATCGCATACGTTTGGTAGGCACCCAGGTGCGCATAAGTCCACCTGGAAGAAGTCGTATCCGGGAAAGGAATCGGCGACAATACACTGGTGGTGGTGCCGTTACCCATCTGGCCATATTGATTAGTGCCCCAGATGAAGAAACGTCCATCTGCTTTCCGGGCCATAGCAGCATAATATCCTAATTGGATGTCGGACCAGTCTGTATCGGTTCCAATTTGAGTATGCACGGTCAATATGCTGGACTGAATCCGTGCAGGATCACCGGATTGCCGATAGTTATTTAAGCCGCAATACCAAATGGTGCCATTGCTTTTTAAAGCCATATAAGCCTGCGTATTGGCACCTGCGGAAATCTTCACCCAGTCATTGGCGGCACCAATTCGGGTGGGTGCAAGCAAATTTGTAGTAGTGCCATTCCCCAACTGCCCGCTCGTATTGGTACCCCATGCCCAAAGAGATCCGTCATTCTTCAGGGCAACGGAAATGGATTGGCCTGCAGCGATCATCTTCCAATCGTTATCTGTACCAACCCGCGTGAAGGTAGATACTAAAGAAGGCGTTGTACTGCCCAAACCCAGGGCACCATTACTGTTAATTCCACAAGCCCACAAAGAGCCATCCGCCTTCAGTGCTAACGAGTGCGAAGTGGAAGCAGCTATATCCAGCCAGTCTGAGTCATTGCCAACACGCACCGGTGTTGTCAGCCTTGCCGTGTTGCCCGTACCCAATTGTCCGGTGTTACCGTTTCCCCAGGCCCACAGTTTCCCATCGGCCGTGATGGCGAAGGAAGAATTTGAAGAGCCATCCCGAACGATCGAACGCCAGCAAAAAGTTGCCTGAGCGTTGAGTACATTTCCAAAGTCCAGAATAGTGATGCAGGCTATGAGACAGACAAATCTTATCCAATGGATGGCTCTCATCATTAATTTCTTTTATCAGGTTAGGCCAACAGATCCGGGAACAGTGAACACCGGGCTGTTTTGACCGCGCGAATGTAGACAGCAGACATTGCTTTTGTAGCATTTGTTCTACGATTTTCTTTCGAAAAAGACAAGTGTTAAATGAAGTGGCCATGATTATAAGCAATCAATGAACAAGAATAAGCTATGCCTAAACGTTAGAAACACCCGAAATACCGGATCAGCAACATGGGCGCATCACTGACTGCATCGGAAAATGTCGATGGCATTCTGAGAAAGTCGGATCCTAGTGAAAAGAGTGTAAGGACAGAGATCCTTTCAGACCTCCTTGCTAACGGCATCCAGAAAATTGAACAAATGCATCCCCTGCGGTACCTCCAGCTTCTTCCGAAGCCTGTAGCGGCTGATCTCCACGCCTCTGGGTGTGATGTTCATCAGCTGCGCAATCTCCTTGGTGGATAGATTCATCTTCAGGTAGGCGCATAGCTTCTGGTCATTAGGCGTCAGGACCGGGTACCTGGCACGCAGTTTCGACAGGAAGTCGTGGTGCACGATATCAAAATGTTGGGCAAACTGCTGCCATTGTTCGTCGATCTTGTTTTCCTCGTTAAGCGTTCTGAGGATCTTTTTGAGATCAGTGGCATTACTGGTTGCCGGGGCGTCTTGATTGAGTTTGCTCATCTGCTCCTTGATCTTCTGCAGCACATCGCTCTTCTGCACCAGGTGCAGGGCAGCCGAGGCCAGCTCGGTATTCTTCACCTGCAACTCGGCTTCGAGCTTGGCATTGCGGAGCGCGATCAGTTCCTTTTCCGCCTTCTCCATTTCGAGCTGGTGCAGGTACTGCAGCCGGCGCTGCTCTTCGCGGTGCCGCTCCTGCTGCGCCCGGAACTTGCGACGCAAATACAGGTAAAATTGCTGTGACAATAACACTACGGCCAACACATACAGCAGCCAGGCCCAGCGGGTGCGGTACCAGGGCGGAAGTACCGTAAAGGAAAAGGTCTGCACTGCGGATTCATTACCCAGGTTGTTCCGTGCCTTCACATGAAAAACATACGACCCCGGCGGCAGGTTGGTATACTCTTTTTCCGCCTTGGCATCAAAAACCGACCAGCCCCGGTCGAAGCCTTTCAGCCAATAACTGTATTCCACATTGGGCAGCTGGCCATAAGCCGGCGCCGCAAATTCAAAGCGAAGGGCGTTGAAGGAGGGCTCCAGTTCCTGTTTCGGGCCGCCGCCGGAAATGCCTGCCGCCACGGAACCCCGATAGCCGCCAAACAACAGCGTATCGCCGCCGCGTATTCCCAGCACCGCATTAATGCTGACCTGCAGCGGGTAATTCAGCGCCTTGTAGCGGGCATAATTGATATGATAAAATCCGCGCTCGCCGCCGATCAGCACATTTCCCGGATCGATAGGGTTGATATGCTCGAAACCAGCCACGAACTTGTTGGTCAGTTCGGGAAAATAGATCAATTGAGGGCGCCGCTCCGAAAGATCCAGCACACCGACCTTCTTCTGAAAGACGAACCAGATGTTTCCCTGGCCATCCTCGCGCAGGTAGCGGATCGGAAACTGCGGCAGGTGCCGGTTAAAAAAAGACGAAGTTTCGAACCGGTTCTTTTGCGGATGAAAAACCAATACGCCCTCTTCGGTGGTCAGAACCAATTGATTCTTTACCCAGAACAGGTAGTTATTGTTCGCCGAACGAACGCCCTGGGCCGCACCATAGGCCTGGTAAGCCGTGCTGCCATCGGGTTTCTGCCAAACCGAGAAAACACCTTTATAGGGATGCGAGAACCATACTTTGCCATAGGCCGGCACGATGAAACGCGCCGACTCCACCTCGGCGTCGCTGCCTGCCTGTTCATAGGAGCCATTGACTTCCCTGAAAAACGTGACGCCTTTATATGTTCCTGCCACCATTTGACCCGGACGACCTGGCAAGGATCGGAAGGCCCAGAAACCGGCCGACTGGTCGAGCGCCTGCAGGGCCTGGTCTTTCACCAGGAAAGCCCCCTCGTTGTGTCCGAGCAAGAGGTTGCCGTTGACTTCCGAGAGATTCCAGGCGTCGCCGGCCGAGCGGGGAAGGGCAAAAGCCTGCGAAGGGTTGTTGCTCAGAACACTCCGGTTGGCGACCGGCACCCGGAACAGGCCCACCGATGTGGCCAGGTACAATTGATCCTTGTGTATGTGGGAACTGTAGCCCGCTCCTTCTTTCAGCATCCCAATTCCGAGATGGGTAATCGCATTGTTGTAGGGGATGAAATCGATTCCGTTGTGCAATCCGAGCCAGAGGTTTTGCCGGCTGTCGAGGAAAACGGCCAGGATGCTGTTATCCTGAAGTCCTTCGCGCCGGCTGAAGTGCTGCACCAGGTTTCCCTTTGTGTCGACGATGTAGCAGCCGTCAAGACTGGTACCGAGCGCGATATGCTGCTCATTGACCCGGCAGGCCGTGCTGATGCTTTGCTGGGCGATCGCCGAAAGCGATGGCGTCTCCCAGCGGGAAAGCCGGTTCTGCTGCAGCAGCCAGGCTCCCTGCTTTAAGGTAGTAAGCAGCGCACTGTCCCTGCCGATACCGATCAGCGCCGTCAGCGTAAAATCTGCCGGCAGCGAGGCCCCGGCCGCAGGCGCCCAGGCATGCCAGCCCTGTCCGGTAAACTGCAGCAGTCCTCTTTTTTTGCTCTGGGCAATCATGCTTCCGCTGAAGACCCCCATGAAACGCCAGTGTTCGTCAGGAAACACCTGCACCTGCTTCCCGCTGATGCGGTAAATGGCGGTACTGGTCTGAAAGAAAAGGTCCTTTCCCACAAAATGCAACTCCCATACATCCGCAAAGGACCGGCTGCCTGGGGGCAGCAATGGCTTCAGTGAATGGAACCGGAGGGCACCGTCGGCCGCCGGGGAAAAATACCCTACTTCATCCTGACCTCCCACATACAACCGGCCGTCGGGACCGAACTGAAGGCAGCGGACCAGGCTGCGGTTGGGCAGGGCGAAGGAATTCCAGCGGACGCCGTCGAAGCGCAGCACGCCCTCGTCATTGGCAAAGTAAAGAAGGCCGCTCTGGTCCTGCACCACCCGCCGGGTTTGGGCACCGCCCCGGAACACCTGCTTGCTATAATTGCTGATTTCCGGCAATCCAAGGGTGAGCTGGGCACCCGCAGGCACCAGCATCAGCAACCCCAAATAGACCAGCAGCAATCGGCGCATCATGGCACAGCTTGTCTCCCGAAAATAAGAGAAAAACAAAGATGTGGTGTTGATGTGGTGTTTTCAGCCGCATTTCCGCCCTGGGAGCCTGTTGATGTAGTATTGATGTAGTGCTTTTCTTGGCTTCCGCTGAAAACGCGGATAATTTCACCACCACAACCGGCCCGGCTCCTGCCGGCGACCTTCCCCTCAAAAAAATTGCTTGTATGAACATGAAACGACTGCTTCTGTTGCTGGTGCTTTTGACCGCACTCCTGCCGGCAGCCTTCGCCCAGACCTACCAGGTCAGCGGAAAGGTGGTATCGGCTTCCAACAACCAACCGCTTGCCGGCGCTTCGGTTACTGTCAAGGGCAGTACCACCGGCACGACCACCAACGAAAAAGGTGATTTCTCGGTTTCGGTTTCAGCATCGCCCGCAACCCTGGTCATCTCCTATTCAGGAATGGCCGCCACCGAAAAGAAGGTAAGTGGCGCCACGACCCTGAACATCGTCTTGCAACCTTCGTCCGACCAGCTCGATGGTGGTGGTGGTCGGTTATGGCAGCCAGAAGGCGTCCCGGATCTCCGGTGCCGTATCGACGCTGAAGTCGGCGGAGATCGAAAAAGTGGTTCCCACCCGAGCCGAGGAAGCCCTGCAGGGCCGCGTTTCGGGCGTAAACGTCATCCAGGGCGGCTCACCCGGCTCCCGGCCGACGGTGCTGATCCGGGGTATCCCCTCCTTTACAGGCACCGATCCGGTGGTCATCATCGACGGAGTTCCGCAAACGCTCACCGACTTCAATGCCATCAATGCCGCCGACATCGAGTCGATCAACGTGCTGAAGGATGCGGCTACTTCGGCTATTTATGGTGTAAAAGGCGGCAACGGGGTGATCCTGGTTACCACCAAGGCCGGCCGCCGGAACGCCCGCACGGAGATCACCGTGAACAGCAACTATGGCCGCCAGGAAGTGATGCGGACGGTGGGGGTGCTCAATGCCACCGAATATGCCGCCATGATCAACGAGGGCAGCACCCTCTCGGGCGGTCCGGTGGTTTTCCCCGACCTGACCCAGGTAGGTGCCGGCACCAACTGGCAGAATGAGGTGTTCCGTCCCGCTTCCTTCCAGTCGCACAATATATCGGTGCGGGCAGGCAGCGAAAAATCGTCTTATTTCCTCTCTGCCGGCTTTCTCCGCCAGGGAGGTATCGTGGGCGGCGACAGCAAATCGCTCTTCAGCCGCGGCAACTTCACCGCCAACCTCGACTTCTTCCTTTCCCGCAAGGTTCGGTTTACCGTCAACACCACCGGCGTGCTGCTGAACGGCCGCGGAGTGCCCGAGAACGCCTTCAACAGCGTTATCGGCGCTGCCATCAACTACGACCCCACCGTACCGGTACTGAACGACAATCCCAACACCATTGGCCGCTACGGCTTCAGCAGCCGCATCCTGTCGGAGGTGTTCAACCCGCTCACCATCCTCGACAACACCTATAACCGCAACAACGGTAACAAGCTCTACGGTAAGTTCGAGCTTCAGTACGATGTACTGCGCAACCTGAAGCTCACGTCGCGATTCGGCTACACCAAGTACGACGGCAATGCCCGCAGCTTTACGCCGCTGGTGTTCTGGGGACTGAACAATGTCGACAACTCGCTGAATGCCGATGGCTCCACGGTTGCCGGACGCTTTAACAGCGTAGCCCACGAAAAGACCTCCAACTTCAACTATACCTGGGAAACTTTCGGCAACTACGATTTCAAGACCGGCGGCCACAGCTTCGAGACCGTGGCGGGCTTTTCGCTGGCACGGATGGCCGGCAACGCGGCCGGCGCCACCCGCCAGGATGTGCCCTTCAACTCCTGGGAGTTCGCCGACTTTACTGCGGCAACGGGCAATAATACCTCCACCAACCCCAATGCGCTGGGCGGTTACTACTACCAGTACTTCCGCCGCAACATCTCCGGCTTCGCCCGGATCAATTGGGACTATGAAGGCCGCTACCTGGCCTCCTTCACCACCCGCCGCGACGGATCCTTCGCCTTCGGTCCGGAGAACAAATTCGCCAACTTCTTCTCGGGCTCGGCCGGCTGGGTTGTCAGCCGTGAGCGCTTCTTCAACTCGCGCCTCATCAACCTGCTGAAGCTCCGCGCTTCCTACGGTGCAACCGGCAACGAAAACGTGAACCCGCAGTTCGTGGGCATCATAACCGGCGGCCCCAGCTACGCTAACCCCGCCAACAGCAACGGCTACAACTTCAATAACGTATTCTTCCCCGGCTCCACGATCGGCTCGGCCACCAACGATGCCCTCCGCTGGGAAAAGCAACTGCAAACCAATATCGGCTTCGACCTGGCACTTGCCAACAATAAGGTCAACCTCTCGGCCGACTATTTCAGCAAAACCGTGGATGGGCTGCTCTTCACGCCCTCTGCGTCGCTGTACCTCGGCACGGTTCCGATTCCGACCGCGAATATCGGTGCCACCCGCAGCAGCGGCATCGACCTGACCCTGAGCTACAACGAAAACATCGGCAAAGACTTCCGCATCGGCAACATCTTCACGTTCACCCATGCCAAAAACGAAGTGACGGCCACCAACGACGATGGCACGGCCCGCATCCTGGGCGGCTATTACTTCAACGGCCAGTCGCAAAGCGTTACGGTATTTGAGAAGGGCTTTGCTCCCGGTTACTTCTATGGCTTCAAAACGGATGGACTGTTTCAGAGCCAGGCCGAAATTGCCCGCAGTGCGACCCAGCAGGGCGCCGTACCGGGCGACATCCGCTATGTAGACATCAACGGCGATGGCGTCATCACGGCGGCCGACCAGACCATGATCGGCAATCCTTTCCCCGACTTCACGGCGGGCTGGACGCTGAACCTGGCCTACAAGAACTTCGACTTCACCGCCTTTACCTACGCTTCGGTGGGCAATGATATCTACCGCGCCTACGAACGCAATGCCAACTTCACCAACAAAGACCGCAGCGTGCTTTCGCGCTGGACAGGTCCGGGTTCTACCAACGACGCCCGCTTCCCGCGCTATTCGTTCACAGATGCCAACAACAATAGCCGCGTGAGCGACCGCTATGTGGAAGACGGCTCCTTTGTTCGGGTGAAAAATGTGCAGCTGGGCTACACCTTCCCCACCCGGATGCTGGGCAAAGTGTTCAGCAGCGCTCGCGTGTATGTGCAGGCCAAAAACCTCTTCACCTTCACCCGCTATTCGGGCCTCGACCCCGAGATCCCCGGCGGCATCCTGGATACCGGCATCGACCGCGGCGCCTTCCCGCAGCCCCGCACCTATGCCATCGGCATCGACTTCAAACTGTAATTCCCTAAACTCTTTATCAGATGAAAAGGAAAACGATAACGCTTGCAATGATGGCCCTGCTGCTCACACTGGGGGCCTGTAAAAAATGGGTTGATTACAATCCGCGCGAAGACTTCCGGGTAACGGCACTCGATTACCTGCGCTCCGAAAGCGACTACCGGACCATGACCGTGAGCGTATACACGCCGCTCCAATGGCTGAACCAGCAGGTGCCGGTGGCCGACATCGCTTCCGACAATTCGGTGGCGGGTGGAGAGAACGCCTCCGACGTGCTGTCGCTGCAGCAGCTCGACGATTACACCCATACGCCCGTCAATTCGACACTCACCGAACTCTGGCAGGCGGCTTACGAAGGCATCAACCGCGCCAACTACCTCCATCAATACAAAGACCGGAACCCGGCCGGAGCCTCGGTGGAATTTGCCGGCAAGAATGCCCTGTACGGCGAAGTCTATTTTCTCCGCGCCTACTATTACTTTCAACTCGTGCGGATGTTCGGCGACGTGCCCCTGTTTACCGACAAGCGCCTCGGGCTAACGGAGTCGCGCACCCTGCAACGCGCTCCGCGGGCCGACGTGTACCGCGCCATCGAAGCTGACCTCAACACCGCCATCGCCGCGCTGCCGGCGGTGCAGGTAGACAAAGGCCGCGCCACCAAATATGCCGCGCAGGCGCTGCTCGGAAAAGTGCTGATCTACCAGAACAAGTTTGATGCGGCCGCTCCCGTGCTCGAAAGCATCATTAATGCCAATGCCTTCACCCTGGTACCAAATTTCGGATCGATCTTTCTCGCCGCCGGCGAAAACGGTCCGGAGAGCGTATTCGAGATCCAGTACTCCAACAACACACCTTATTATAACTGGGGTGCCGTCAACCGCGGGCAGGGTAACTACTCCGTGCAGCAAAACGGCGTTCGCGGGCTGAACGGAACGGCTGCCATGCCTTATGCACCCGGCTGGAGTACCAATCTGCCCACGCAGAACCTGGCGGCCGCCTACCAGGCTGGCGACCAGCGCAAAGACGCCACCCTGTTTGACGTGGAAGCCTACAAGAATGCCAATCCCCAGCTCAATGTAACCTATCAGGTGGCTCCGTTTAAGAACACGGGACTGTATAACCACAAGTACCTGCCCCGCAAAGGGGAAACCTCCGGACAGATCGAACTCAACTACCTCAACAACTTCCGCACCATCCGGTATGCGGAGGTGCTGCTGCTCGCTGCGGAAGCCTTCAATCGCTCAACCACCCCCAACGACAACAAAGCACAGGGCTACCTGAACCAGGTGCGGCAGCGGGCATTTGGCAATGCGTCGCAAAACAGCAGCGCTACAGGCACGGCCCTCCGGCAGGCAATCTGGGACGAAAGAAGGCTGGAGCTCGCCATGGAAGGCGACCGCTTCTTCGACCTGGTGCGCACGGGTCAGGCGCAAAGCCGCATTCCCGGTTTCATTACCGGCAAACACGAAGTGTTCCCGATTCCGCAACAGGAGGTGGCCGTCTCCAACCTCACGCAGAACCCGGGATACTGATTCGTGCACTTCGGCTCTGTGGAGCCGGCAACAATTATCACCATTCATCAACGATAGAAGCTCGCAATTATGAATACGATCAAAACCCTTGCAGCCCTGGCACTCCTGGCATTCATTGGCGTGGGTTGCAAAAAAGAACGCTTTGACGACACATCGCTCGCCAACACCGGTGCGGCGCCCGATTCGCTCAGCGCACTTTTTGAAATCACGCAGGACAATACGGGTAACGTAACCATCACGCCTAACGGTATCGGGGCATCGTATTACGATGTTTTCTATGGCGATGGCACGACCACACCTGCCCGCGTGCCCGCCGGCAACAAAACCACCCACCGCTATGCCGAAGGGCAGTTCAATGTTCGCCTGATCGGTTATGGGGTGAACGGCAAGCAAACCGAAGCCACCAGGCCGCTCACCGTTTCCTTCCGGGCACCTGAAAACCTTGACTTCACCGCTACCATCGACCCCACCAATCCCTACCGGGTGCGGGTGAGCGCCACCGCGCTTTACGAAACTTCATTCCGCGTCTTCTTCGGCCATTCTCCCAATGAAGTGCCGGTTACCTTCAATGAAGGCGATGTGGTGAATCATACCTACACCATGACCGGTAATTATACCATCAAAGTAGTGGCCCTGAGCGGCGGTGCGGCCACAACCGAAAGAACCCGCACCATCTCCATTGTCGATCCGGTGCTGTTGCCGATTACTTTTGAATCGGCCGGCACGAACTATAACTTCACCGGCTTCGACGGCGGAGCCGTGACGGTGATCAATAACCCGCAGCAGGGCGGCATCAACACCAGCGCACGGGTAGGCCGCATGGTAAAAAATGCGGGACAGCCCTGGGGCGGAGCCGTCATCACCCTCGGATCGCCCATTGATTTTTCCGTCAACAAGATCTTCCGCATGAAGGTATTCTCCCCCCGTGCGGGAGCAAAGGTGCTACTCAAAACAGAGAACCCGGCCAATGGCGCCCAGTTCTTCGAGCGGGAAGTAACCATCTCAGCGGCCAATACATGGGAAGACCTCGTATTTGATTTCTCCGCCATCAATACCGCCAACGTCTATCAGAACCTGGTACTCATTTTTGAGCTGGGAACGATGGGTGATGGCTCGCCCAATTTCACCTTCCTATTCGATGACATCCGGCTCACGAACACCCTGCCTACAGCGCTCCTGGCACTTCCGGTAACCTTCGACAACGCAAATGTGACCTACAACCTGACAGACTTCGGAGGCGCCGCTTCGTCCGTCGTTAACGATCCGGTGAATGCCTCCAATAAAGTGGCCCGCACCACCAAGCCCAATGGCGCACAGACCTGGGCGGGTACGACGATGGGCACCGGGTTCACGAGCGCCATTCCCTTCGCCGCCAATGCTACGCGGATGAGCGTTCGGGTGTATGCGCCCGCGGCCGGCATTCCCGTTCGACTGAAAGTGGAAGACCGCAACGATCCGACACGCTCCGTTGAAACCGAGCGCCTCACCACCGTGGCCAATGCCTGGGAAACACTGGTTTTTGACTTTGCAAACCAGGCCAGCGGCACCGCACCGCTCAACCTTTCGTACACCTACAACATGGCGTCCATCTTCTTCGATTTTGGCGCTGTAGGAAGCGGCAGGGTCTTCCATTGGGATGATGTGCGGTTTGAACCGGCAGCAGCCACCCTTGCACTACCCATCGATTTTGAGTCGCCGGCACTGACCTACAGCTTTGTGGATTTTGACGGCGGCAATGCTACAGTCATCAACAACCCCCACGCCACAGGCAGCAACACAAGCAGCAAGGTCGGCCGTATGATTAAAGGTCCCGGCCAGCCCTGGGGCGGCAGCCTGCTGACACTGCCCGCACCGATCAACTTCTCGACCCAGCGCATCATGCGCATGAAAGTCTGGTCGCCGCGGGTGGGCGCCAAGGTGCTGCTGAAAGTGGAAAACCAGAGCAACGGAGCCATTGCGTTCGAGCGCGAGGTAACCACCACTGTTGCCAATGGCTGGGAAGATCTGACCTTCGACTTCAATGCCATCAACATCGCGAACACCTACCAGAAAATCGTGCTCATCTTTGAGCTGGGTACAGTAGGCGATGCCTCCTCCAACTTCACCTTCTACTTCGATGACATCCGTCAACAGTAAAACCTGAAAATCAGAATCATGACTAAGATATTCACACTGCTCCTTGCGGCTACCGTATTTCTGCTGCCGGGCGGCTGTAAAAAAGAAAGCCATTCCTTTGGCACGATCAAGGCACCGGCCAACCTCACGCTGAATGTAGCCGTATCCGGGAGCAACACTGCGAATCCCAACGGCGACGGCAGCGGCAATGTAACCATCACGGCAAGCAGCGAAGGCGCTTTGTCCTATAAAATCGACTTTGGCGATGGCCGCAGCGCGATGGTACCCGAAGGCATGGTCACGCACCGCTTTGCTACGCCGGGCACAAACACCTACACGGTTACGGTAAATGCGATCGGCACGGGAGGAGCCATCTCGACCATCAGCCGCCAGGTGACGGTTTTTGTCAACTTCCAGATCCCGACGGCCATCATCGATGCCCTCACGGGAGGTACGTCCAAAGTGTGGGTTACCGATAATGGCGCCAGCGGTCATTTCGGCGTAGGACCGGCAAACGAGTTCTCTCCGATCTGGTATTCCGCTGCGCCCAACACCCGTGAGGCCTGTGCCTACGATGATGAAATCACGTTTACGAAAAACCCGAACAATACCATCTCGATGAGCATCGACAACCGGGGCAGTTCCTTCTCCATCGGAGCGGCTACAACGTTCTACGGTTTCAGCGGAGGCGATGGCTGCTATGCGATCAACACCGGTGGTACGCGCCTGCTTGCTTTTGCCGATGCCACTTCTGCCAGCACGCCTGCGGTGAGCACCCGCATCCAGTTTACCGTACCCGGCAATGGCATCATCAATTTCGGAACGGGGGGCACCACCTATGAAATCCTTGCCATTACCTCCAACACGCTGCACCTCCGCAACATCGGGGTTGACGGCAACTCCTGGTATCAAAAACTGAAAGTGCGGTAAGCCGTAGCGGATGACAGCAGACCCTGTGTTTTCCTCACCCCCATCCCCCGCTCCCAAAGGGAGGGGGAAAGTCCCGGGTGATCGGGCTTTTTCTCCCTCTCCCCCTGGGAGAGGGCCGGGGTGAGGGAAAACAGAGCGCCCAACAGCTATTGCGCCCGTAACTAAACGACATCACACTCCAACATAAGCACCTATCCGCCGGATAAAGCAACAAACATGAAACCTATGTCTTTCTCTCTTATTCTGTCGCTGCTGTTTCTTGCCTGCAGCAAAAGCAACAACGCACCGGCAACAGCTGCTGCGCCTTCGAACCTCACGCTGTCGGCAGTGATCAGCAACGACAACAGCGGCAATGTGTCGTTCACGGCAACGGCCACGAATGCCAGCTCGTATGAATACGATTTTGGGAATGGCGTGTTCCGCACCGTTACCGATGGCAGGACCACGTATCGTTACCCGGCATCCGGCAATTATACCGTGCGGGTAACGGCCCGTAATGGAAGCGGCCAGTCGCTGTCGCGTTCCACCGACATACAGGTGAACGTGGCCCGCTCGCTGATCTGGTCGGATGAATTCAACACAGCGGGCGCCCCCGATCCTGCTAAATGGGGCTACGATATCGGCACCGGCAATAACGGCTGGGGAAACAATGAACTGCAGTATTATACCAACCGCCCGGAAAATGTAACGGTGTCGAACGGCACCCTGAAGATCAATGCGCGGAGGGAAGCCTTCAGCGGCAGTGCCTTCACCTCGGCCCGCCTGCTGTCAAAAAACAAGTTCACAACCCGCTACGGACGTATCGAAGCCCGCATCAAGCTGCCGGCCGGCATCGGCACCTGGCCTGCTTTCTGGATGCTCGGCGCCAACATCGACGCAGTGGGATGGCCCGCCTGCGGAGAGATCGATATCATGGAACACAAGGGGAGCGATGTAGGCCGCATTCATGGCACCCTGCACTACCCCGGGCGCTCGGGGGGCAACGCCAACGGGCTGACCACCACGATCCAGAATGCCACCACCGAATTCCATGTGTATGCCGTGGAGTGGACCTCCGCCACCATCAAAATTTCGGTTGATGGGCGGGAGTACTTCAACTTCGCCAACAACAACACGGTACCGTTCAACCATGACTTCTTCCTGCTGCTGAATGTGGCCATGGGCGGTGGTTTCGGCGGCCCGGTTGAGCCTGGATTCACATCGGGCACCATGGAAGTGGACTATGTGCGAGTGTATAACTGATCAGAAATTCCAAACGATTCATAAGCAAGAAAAGCGCGGCCCTGCTCACGTTATCAAACCCAGGCACCGCCGCCTTCTTTTACCTCCTCCTTTTCAGTCTCTTAATGAAGCAACTATGCTGAAGCAACTCTGCCTACTCACTATGGGCCTGCTGGCTGCGGTCCGGTCGGATGCACAGGCCCCCTATGATACCAGCGCGCGGATCGCGTCGCTGCTGCAAAAAATGACCCTGCAGGAAAAAGTGGCGATGATCCATGCATCATCGCCCTTTACTACCGGCGGAGTGCCACGACTGAGCATCCCGGAACTGACGATGTCGGACGGTCCGCACGGTGTACGCCCTGAGTTTGGACGCGACTGGACACTCGATGGCAATGTGGCCGACTCCGGCACCTACCTGCCTACCGGCGTCTGCCTGGCGGCCACCTGGAACCCGAAACTGGGTTATGCATTCGGCCGCGTATTGGGCCGGGAGGCGGCGTACCGCGGTAAGAACGTCATCCTGGGTCCCGGGGTGAATATCATCCGCACGCCGCTCAACGGGCGCAACTTCGAATACCAGAGCGAAGATCCCTTCCTGGCGGGTCGCATGGCGGTCGGCTACATCAAAGGCGTGCAGGATCAGGGCATATCAGCCTGCGTAAAGCACTTTGCCGCCAACAACCAGGAAACCAGGCGCTTCACCATCAATGTGGAGATGAGCGAGCGGGCCCTGCGTGAAATCTACCTCCCCGCATTCAAAGCTTCCATCCAGGAAGGCGGCGTACATACCGTGATGGCGGCCTATAACAAGTTTCGCGGGCAATGGTGCAGCCAGAACAACTACCTGCTCAACCAGATCCTGAAGAAAGAATGGGGTTTCAAAGGCCTTGTGATGAGCGACTGGGACGCCGTGCACAGCACCATGCAGCCCCTCTGGAACGGACTTGATGTGGAAATGGGCACCGACCTGCGCATGCTCCCCAACCCGAACTATGGCCGCTTCTTCATGGCCGACACGGTGCTTTCGCTGGTACGGAAAGGTCAGTATCCCGAATACCTGCTGAACGAAAAAGTAAGCCGTATTCTGTACGTAATGATGCGCAACGGTATGCTTGACGGCCGCGTACCCAGGAAAGCATACAATACTCCCGACCACCAGCAGGCCGCGCTCAGCATTGCAGCAGAAGGGATCGTGCTCCTTAAAAATGAAAACAACTTCCTCCCCCTGCAGGGCCGCCGCATCCGCCACATTGCGGTAATCGGTGTCAATGCCGACCGTAAGCAGTCGATGGGCGGAGGCTCTTCGCAGGTAAAAGCCTTCTATGAGGTAACGCCACTCGAGGGACTGCGCCGGCTGGCAGGCGACAGCATCCGGATTACCTACGCCCGAGGTTACAACATTGCGCGGGGCGCGGGCGCCGATCCTGTGCTGATCGCAGAGGCGGTGGAAGCGGCCCGCAGAGCCGATGTGGTCGTGTATGTGGGCGGTTCTACCCATGGCTACAACTATGCCGTGTGGGAGGACAATGCCTATGATGCCGAGGCTACCGACAAACCCGATATGTTTCTCCCCTTCGGGCAGGACGAGCTGCTGCAGGCCGTGCTGAAAGCCAATCCGAAAACGGCGGTGGTACTCATGAGCGGCGGCGCGCTCGACATGCGGAAATGGCTGGCGCAGACGCCGGCGGTGCTCCAAAGCTGGTACGCCGGCATGGAAGGGGGCAATGCGCTTGCCGGCATCCTTTTTGGCCGCATCAATCCTTCGGGCAAGCTGCCGATGACCTTTCCCGTAAAACTCGAAGATCACGGAGCACATGCGCTGGGACAATACCCGGGCGATTCGGTGAACGTATATTACCAGGATGATATTTACGTTGGCTATCGCTACTACGATACCTACAAGGTGATGCCTCAGTTCGCTTTCGGACATGGCCTCTCCTACACCAGCTTCGCCTACAGCGATCTCCGGATCAGCCGTTCTGGCCGTAAAGTGCGCGTACAGTTTACGGTAAAGAACACCGGCCGGAGGGCAGGTGCTGAAGTTGCACAGCTGTATGTGTCGCCCGATGGGCCGGCACTTCCGAGACCTATGCAGGAACTGAAAGGCTTCGATAAAGTGCTGCTGCAACCCGGCGAACAGAGAATGCTGTCGCTCGAACTGAACGAAGACGCGTTCCGCTACTTCGACGACCGCAGCAATCATTGGCGACTTGATCCGGGCAACTATACCATCCGCGTCGGCAGTTCCTCGCGCGACCTGCGCCTCGGAGGAAAAATCAAAATGTAGACCGCCGCAAGGCTGTACGACCGAATCAAATGAGAAGCTGTATCTGATTCACCAGTCACTCGAGAAGTCAAAATTAAAAATTCAAAAGCCGCACCTACTCCGGTTAGTCCGCCCGTCGCGGTTGGCTTGCAGTACCGTTTTTTGATTTTTGACTTTTGATTTTTGACTTTACTCCTACGGACAGATTTTAGAGATAAGTTCCAATACCAATAACTGCTTAGTACTACCCTGCGCTTTATGCTGCAACAAGCCGACATCATCGTTATCGTCCTGTATTTCATCCTGGTTTCCGCTTACGGTATCCGGATCTACCGGAGGAAAAAGAAAAGCCGGGAAACGGCCACTGATTTTTTCCTGGCCGAAGGATCGCTCAACTGGTGGGCCATCGGCGCCTCGCTGATCGCTTCCAATATATCGGCCGAGCAATTCATCGGGATGTCGGGCAGCGGCTTCAAGCTGGGACTGGCCATTGCTGCCTACGAGTGGCTGGCAGCCGCGGCGCTCATCATTGTAGCGGTGTTCTTCATGCCGATCTACCTGCGGAACCGGATCTTTACGATGCCGCAATTCCTGAAAACCCGCTATAACGACACCGTAGCGTTGATCATGGCCATTTTCTTGCTCTTTCTCTACATCATCGTCAACCTCACTTCGATCCTCTACCTGGGCACGCTGGCCATCGACAAACTCGTTGGGGGCGGGCACTTTCACCTGATCATGATCATATTGGCACTGACCGCGCTCGTGATCACTTTGGGAGGTATGAAGGTAATCGGGTATACCGATGTGATCCAGGTGGCCGTGCTGATCATCGGCGGCTTTGTAACCAGCTATGTGGCACTTACCCTGGTTGCCGACCATTTTGGCTACGGAAAGAGCGTGCTGCAGGGCGCCCATGCGCTGCTGGAGAAGGCACCCGAGCACTTTCATATGATCTTCGAGAAACCCGGCCCCGGGGCCTCGAAAGAACAGGTGTCCAACTACCTCGATCTTCCGGGCGTGGCCATGCTGCTGGGCGGTATGTGGATTGCCAACCTCAACTACTGGGGCTGCAACCAGTATATCACCCAGCGGGCACTGGGCGCCGACCTGAAAACAGCCCGCACCGGCATTCTTTTCTCCGCCTTCCTGAAGCTGCTGATGCCCCTGATCGTAGTGTTGCCGGGCATCGCCGCCTATGTACTACACAAAAATGGCGCCCTGCAAAATGAAATGCTGACCAACGGTGTATTCCGGAACGACAATGCCTATTCCGCCATTCTGGGCTTCCTGCCCACGGGGCTGAAAGGACTGTCCGTTGCCGCGCTGACCGCCGCCATCGTAGCATCCCTGGCCGGAAAGGCAAACAGTATTTCTACGATCTTCACACTCGACATCTATAAAACCTACCTGAAGAAAGAAGCAACCGACAGATCGCTGGTCTGGGCAGGACGGATCACCATCGTGGCGGCGCTGCTCATCGCCATCGTTGTGAACTGGAGAGATGCTCTTGGCATCGGTGGCGAAGGCGGCTTCGTGTTCATCCAGAAATACACCGGCTACATTTCGCCGGCCATTTTCGCTGTCTTCCTGCTGGGATTCTTCTGGAAGCGAACCACCGCAACAGCGGCAGTTGCGGGCATCCTCGGCGGCGTAGCCCTGATGGTGCTCTTCGACAAAGTGCTTCCGGGCTGGGTTCCTGATACGCTCCTATACCCGGCCTACCGCAACGCACAGGGGAACTACGAGATCCCGTTCCTGGTCAGCATGGGCTGGGTTTTCCTGTTCACCGTGATGCTGATGGTTGTCGTCAGCCTGATCGATCGAAACGGAAACCGGGAAGCGCAGGGGATCGAGATCGCCCCGTCTTTATTCCGGATTTCGCCCCGGATACAGGTCATGATCACGATCATCCTCGCCCTGCTGCTGGCGCTGTATATCCGGTTCTGGTAAAAAGAAGAGGTACTTGCCGGTACATCAGGAGCTGCTGCAGAAGTCAACATTAAAAATTAAAAAGCCGCCGCTACGAAATGTTAATCTGCTATGTGAGTATGCAAAATTTATTGTACACGGCATTAACCCGCCAGATAGCCGTTATCGGCGAAAGTGACTAGAGCAAAAAGTCATAGTGGCTTCATAGTGGCTTGATGCGTGTTCTTAAATTCTCTCTCCTTCCCGGATCGCGCTCTTCACGTAGCCAACCCTACCCCTGCCTTATTGATCACGATATGACCCACAAGGCCATCCTATGTAAGCCCGGGACGGAGTCCTAGTGTGTGGACATATTATGCTTTGGAGCAGGCTGGGTAGCTCCAAGGCGCAGAGCGCCGATATGTGCTTGCCCGGGACGCAGTCCTATTGCGTGGACACATTTGGCTTTGGAGCAGGCTGTCTAGCTCCATGGCGCAGAGCGCCAATATGTGTAAGCCCGGGACGCAGTCCCGGGCAGGCGATGTGGCGGACACCGTGGCCCAGCGGGCCACTAAGTGAATAAGCAAAATTCCGTTTAATTGAATCGGTTAAGGTTGTAAGTTAGTAGATGCGTACTGCATCTTTCTCTTTTCAGCCCTCAGACAAGCGAAAGCTTCGTTTATTCCTCAACAA
>Ga0164290_1001870_pt1 | contig 21742 bp, 18 predicted proteins | sample Micstemetagenome_FD_108782 | JGI IMG/M metagenome (GOLD analysis project Ga0164290, IMG submission 108782) | Contaminated culture microbial community from soil near Moab, Utah, USA - Microcoleus steenstrupii SON62 (Illumina Assembly) | ecosystem: Environmental > Terrestrial > Soil > Soil crust...
GGCCATGGCCGTGTGACTGAAGCCGCCGTCAACATAAGTGATCTCGGCGCTGATGCCGGCTGCCAGGTCGGACATCAGGAAGGCGGCCGTGTTGCCGACATCCTCGATGGTCACGTTGCGGCGGATCGGTGCCTGCGCCGCGAACTGGCCCAGCAGCTTGCCGAAGTCCTTGATGCCGGAGGCGGCGAGCGTCTTGATCGGGCCGGCCGAGATGCCGTTGACCCGCACACCCTTGTCGCCCAGCGCCTGCGCGAGGTAGCGCACGCTGGCTTCCAGGCTGGCCTTTGCCAGGCCCATGGTGTTGTAGTTGGGCACGACGCGGATGGCGCCGAGGTAGCTCAGCGTCAGCAAGGCCGCGCCAGGGCGCAGGCGCGGCGCAGCCAGCTTGGCCATGGCGGGGAAGCTGTAGGCAGAGATGTCGTGGGCGATGCGGAAGTTCTCGCGCGTCATGCCGTCGAGGAAATTGCCGGCGATGGCCTCGCGCGGCGCGAAACCGATGGAGTGGACGAAACCATCGAACTCCGGCCAGACCTCGCCCAACTGGGTGAACAGGGCCTCCATCTGCTCGTCGCTGGTGACGTCGCAGTCATAGACCAGATTCGAGCCGAACTCGGCGGCGAATTCGCTGATGCGCTCCTTGAAGCGCTCGCCCTGATAGCTGAAGGCCAGCTCGGCGCCTTCGCGGTGGCAGGCACGGGCAATGCCGTAGGCGATGGAGCGGTTGGACAGCACGCCCGTGATCAGCAGCCGCTTGCCGGCGAGAAAGCCCATTCTTGTCTCCTTGACGTCTCAAACAGCCTGCGATTCTGGCATGTACGGCAGGGAGCGGCTTGCCGGCACGGGACTTGCACAGTACAATCCGAGCTTCACCAGAAACGAGAGAACTCTGCAAGGAGTGCTTTCAGCGGGTCCCGGACGATATCCCCCGGGGCGCGGTATCCGGTGAACGAGTGGGCGGATTCATCCAGCCCATTTTTTTTGCTTTTTCGATTTTCTCTCTCGACCCGAAGACCGCACTACCGAATGAGTTGGCAAACCGCTGTGGAAACGACCGTGACCGGCCTCGGTTACGAACTCGTGGACTGCGAACGCAGTGCCGGTGGATTGCTGCGCGTGACGATCGACAAGCTGCCGGCGCAAGCCGAAGCGGGCGAGCTGATCACGGTGGACGACTGCGAGAAGGTCACACGCCAGTTGCAGTATGTGCTGGAGGTCGAGGGTTTCGATTACGCCCGGCTGGAGGTCTCCTCGCCGGGGTTGGACCGGCCGTTGCGCAATGCCTCGCACTATGCGCGCTTTGCCGGCCAGGAAATCGACATCACGCTGAAGCTGCCCTTCCAGGGGCGGAAAAAATACCGCGGCATCGTCAGTGCGCAGCCCGAAGGCACGAGCGACCAAGCCTGGCGCCTGATCTTTGACGACGCGGGCGCCGAGCACGCCCTCGATTTCACGCTCGATGAAGTGCGCGAAGCGCGCCTGGTGCCGCAATTCAGTTTCAAGGGCCGCGGCGGTGAGCCGGCGCCCGATCGCAAGCCCGGCCAGCGGGGCGTCATCAAGCCGAAGAAAGTTCCGGCGAAGAAACAAGCGGGCGAGCCTACCGAGGCAGCGCCCGGCCAAGACAAGGTTGACGGAGGTCTCAAGCAATGAACCGCGAAATGTTGATGCTGGTGGACGCAATCTCGCGTGAAAAGAGCGTGGAGCGTGATGTCGTGTTCGGTGCGGTCGAAGCCGCGCTGGCCTCGGCCACCAAGAAGATTTATGGCGGTGAAGCCGACATTCGCGTCAGCGTGGACCGCGAATCCGGCGAGTACGAGACCTTCCGTCGCTGGCATGTCGTGCCCAACGAGGCTGGCCTGCAGAACCCCGACGCCGAGATCCTGCTGTTCGAAGCCCAGGAGCAGATTGCCGATATCGAGGTGGACGACCACATCGAGGAGCCCGTCGAGTCCGTGCCCATCGGCCGCATCGGCGCGCAAGCCGCCAAGCAGGTCATCCTGCAGAAGATCCGCGACGCCGAGCGCGAGCAGCTGCTGAACGACTTCATGTCGCGCGGCGAGAAGATCTTCGTCGGTACCGTCAAGCGCCTGGACAAGGGCGACATCATCGTGGAGAGCGGCCGCGTTGAAGGCCGCCTCAAGCGCAGCGAGATGATCTCGAAGGAGAACCTGCGCACCGGCGACCGCGTGCGCGCCGTCATCCTCGGCGTGGACCCGACCCAGCGCGGCCCGCAGATCATGCTGTCGCGCTCCAGCCCTGAGTTCATGAAGGAACTCTTCGCCCAGGAAGTGCCCGAGATCGAGCAGGGCCTGCTGGAAATCAAGAGCTGCGCCCGCGACAGCGGTTCGCGCGCCAAGATCGCCGTCGTCAGCCACGACCGCCGCGTGGACCCCATCGGCACCTGCGTCGGCGTGCGCGGTTCGCGCGTCAACGGCGTGACGACCGAGCTGGCCGGCGAGCGCGTCGACATCGTGCTGTGGAGCGAAGATCCGGCCCAATTCGTCATCGGCGCCCTGGCCCCGGCGAATGTGCAGTCCATCGTCGTCGATGAAGAACGACATGCCATGGACGTGGTGGTCGACGAGGAAAACCTCGCCATCGCCATCGGCCGTGGCGGCCAGAACGTGCGCCTGGCGTCCGAGCTGACCGGCTGGCGCATCAACATCATGTCGGCCGAGGAATCCGCCGCCAAGCACGAGCTGGAGACCGAATCGGTGCGCAAGCTCTTCGTCGAGAAGCTCGATGTCGACGCCGAGGTGGCCGACATCCTGATCGCCGAAGGCTTCACCAGCCTGGAAGAAGTGGCCTATGTCCCGATGCAGGAAATGCTCGAGATCGAGGCCTTCGACGAGGACACCGTCACCGAGCTGCGCACCCGCGCCAAGGATGCGCTGCTGACGATGGAAATCGCCAAGGAAGAGAAGGTCGAGGAGGTCTCGCAGGACCTGCGCGACCTGGAAGGCGTGACGCCCGAGCTGCTGAGCAAGCTGGCCGAAGGCGGCATCAACACCCGTGACGACCTGGCCGACCTGGCCGTCGACGAACTGGTCGAGCTGACCGGCCAGGACGAGGCCGCCGCGCGCGCTCTGATCATGAAGGCCCGCGAACACTGGTTCAACGCCTGATCACAACACGCCGCGCCGCACCGAAAGCATTCAGAAGGATCCCCACATGGCCGTGACTACCGTCGCCCAATTCGCCGCCGAGCTGAGCAAGCCGGCGGGCACGCTGCTGGAGCAGCTGCAAGCCGCGGGCGTCAAGAAGTCTTCCGTCGACGACTCGCTGAGCGAGACCGACAAGGAACGCCTGCTCGACCACCTGCGCACCGCCCACGGCACCGCCGGCACGGAGCGCAAGAAAATCACCCTCGTCAAGAAGTCGACCACCGAGATCAAGCAGGCCGACGCTTCTGGCAAGGCCCGCACCATCCAGGTCGAAGTGCGCAAGAAGCGCACCTTCGTCAAGCGTGACGACGCCGCCGAAGAGGCCAGCGCCGGACCGGACGAGGCCGAGCTGCTGCGCCGCGAGGAAGAGGCCCAGGCCCAGGCCGCCGCGCTGCGCGCCCAGGAAGAGGAACTCGCCGCCAAGGTGAAGGCCCGCGAGGAAGCCGAGCGTGCCGCGCGTGAAGCCGCCGCTGCCAAGGCTGCCGCCGAGGCCGCTGCTGCCGAAGCCGCCGCCAAGGCTGCTGCCGAGGCTGCCGCTGCGGCGGCTGCCGCCAAGAGCGCAGAGAAGGCCGACGACCAGGGCGAGGCGCGCGCCCGCAGCGCCGCTGCCGCCGCCGCCGAAGCCGCCGCCATCAACAAGGCCGCGGCCGCCAAGCGCGCCGCCAAGGCCGCGCCGGCGCCGGAACCCGACGTCGTCGCCCCCCCGCCGCCGGCCCCGGCGCCGGATGTCGTCGCCCCGCCGCCGCCCGCGCCCGAGGTCGCCGCCAAGCCGGCCCTGCGTGTCGTCAAGGCCGTGGATGCCGCTGCCGAAGAGAAGCAGAAGCAGGACGACCTGGCCCGCCGCCGCAAGGCCGCCGAGGAAGAGGCTGCCAAGATCCGCGCGATGATGAATGCACCGAAAAAGGTGCTCGTCGCGAAGAAGCCCGAGGAGCCCAAGCCGGCCGAAGGCGCCGGCATCAAGGGCACCATCCACAAGAAGGCCGGCGCCCCTGCGCCCGCTGCCGCGGCGCCGGGTGCCGGTGCCGGCAAGCCGGGCGACAAGAAGTCGGTCAAGTCCGAGAAGCTGTCCTCCAGCTGGGCCGATGACGCCGCCAAGAAGCGTGGCCTCAAGACCATCGGTGCCGGCCCCGCCGGTGCGGGCCGCCCGGGTGGCGGCGGGAACTGGCGCGCTCCGGCGCGCGGTGCCGCTGGCCGCCGTGGCGACCGCGGCGCCAACGGCCAGTCGAATTTCCAGGCGCCGGTCGAGCAGCAGGCCCAGGAGGTCCACGTCCCCGAGACCATCTCGGTGGCCGATCTCGCCCACAAGATGTCGGTCAAGGCCGCCGAGGTCATCAAGCAGTTGATGAAGCTGGGCCAGATGGTCACCATCAACCAGCAGCTGGACCAGGAAACGGCCATGATCGTGGTCGAGGAAATGGGTCACAAGGCGTTTGCCGCCAAGCTGGACGACCCGGACGCCTTCCTGGAAGAAGAGGGCACGACGGCCGAGCAGCAGCACGAGTCGCTGCCGCGCGCCCCGGTCGTCACCGTCATGGGCCACGTCGACCACGGCAAGACCTCGCTGCTGGACTACATCCGCCGCTCGCGCGTCGCGGCTGGCGAAGCTGGCGGCATCACGCAGCACATCGGCGCCTATCACGTCGAGACGCCGCGCGGCATGATCACCTTCCTGGACACCCCGGGTCACGCGGCCTTCACGGCCATGCGAGCCCGCGGCGCCAAGGCGACCGACATCGTCATCCTGGTCTGCGCGGCCGATGACGGCGTCATGCCCCAGACCAAGGAAGCCATCCACCACGCCAAGGCGGCGGGCGTGCCCATCGTGGTCGCCATGACCAAGATCGACAAGCCCGATGCCAACGCGGAGCGCGTCAAGAGCGAGCTGGTGGCCGAAGAGGTCGTGCCGGAAGAATTCGGCGGCGATTCGCCCTTCATCGGCGTGTCGTCCAAAACCGGCCAGGGCATCGACGACCTGCTGGAGCAGGTGCTGCTGCAGGCCGAGGTGCTGGAGCTGAAGGCGCCGGTGGAGTCCATGGCCAAGGGCCTGGTCATCGAAGCCAAGCTGGACAAGGGCCGCGGCCCGGTCGCGACCGTCCTGGTGCAGAGCGGCACGCTCAAGCGCGGCGACGTCGTGCTGGCCGGCTCCACCTATGGCCGCGTGCGTGCCATGCTGGACGAGGACGGCAAGGCCTCCACCGAGGCCGGCCCGTCCATTCCGGTCGAGATCCAGGGCCTGACCGAAGTGCCGCAGGCCGGCGACGAATTCATGGTGCTGTCCGACGAGCGCCGCGCCCGTGAGGTCGCGACCTTCCGCCAGGGCAAGTACCGCGACGTCAAGCTCGACAAGCAGCAGGCCGCCAAGCTCGAGAACATGTTCAACGAGATGGGCCAGGGCGATGTGCAGACCCTGCCCCTCATCATCAAGGCCGACGTGCAGGGCTCGCAGGAAGCGCTGGCCGCCTCGCTGCTCAAGCTCAGCAACGCCGAGGTCAAGGTGCAGATCGTCCACGCGGCGGTCGGTGGCATCAGCGAGAGCGACATCAACCTCGCCATCGCCTCCAAGGCCGTCATCATCGGCTTCAACGTGCGGGCCGACGCCGGTGCGCGCAAGCTGGCCGAGGGCAATGCCGTGGACCTGCGTTACTACAGCATCATCTACGACGCTGTGGACGACGTGACCAAGGCGATGTCCGGCATGCTGGCCCCCGAGCAGCGCGAAGAGGCCCTCGGTACCGCCGAGATCCGCGTCGTCTTCGTCGCGTCCAAGATCGGCACGGTGGCCGGCTCCATGGTCACCAGCGGCCTGGTACGCCGTGGCGCACGCTTCCGCCTGCTGCGCGACAACACCGTCGTCTACACGGGCGAGGTCGAGTCGGTGCGCCGCGAGAAGGACGACGTGCGCGAAGTCAAGGAAGGCTTCGAGTGCGGTATCAAGCTCAAGAACTACAGCGACATCAAGGAAGGTGATCAGCTCGAGTTCTTCGAGATCAAGGAAGTGGCCCGCACCCTTTGATCCTCCGCACCGAGGGTGAACCCCGCCCCTCGGGGCGGGGTTCGTTCTTTCAGGAGACCGCTCCATGAGACATAAACGCGCCATCCCCAACCGCAGTTTTCGCGTCGCCGACCAGATCCAGCGTGATCTGGCCGAGCTGATCCGCGAGCTGAAGGATCCGCGCATCGGCATGGCGACCATCAGCGCCGTCGAGGTCACGCCCGACTATGCCCATGCCAAGGTGTTCTTCTCGGTGCTGATCGGCGATCCCGCCGAGACGCAGGCCGCGTTGAACGAGGCGGCGGGGTATCTGCGTAACGGCCTCTTCAAGCGCCTGCAGATCCACACCGTGCCGACCCTGCACTTCCAGTTCGACCGCACCACCGAGCGCGCGGCCGAGATGAGTGCGCTGATCAGCAAGGCGAACTCGACGCGCGCCATCGAGGACGACGAACCCAATGACTGAAGCCGCGGTCGCCACTGCCAAGCCTGCCCGGGTACGCATCCAGCGTCGCCCGCTGCACGGCGTGTTGTTACTCGACAAGCCGCTGGGCCTGTCGAGCAACGACGCGCTGCAGAAGGCCAAGTGGCTGCTGCGTGCCGAGAAGGCGGGCCACACGGGCACCCTGGACCCGCTGGCCACCGGCCTGCTGCCGCTGTGCTTTGGCGCGGCCACCAAATTCAGCCAACTCAGCCTGGACGCCGACAAGCGCTATCTCGCGACGCTGGCCCTGGGCATCCGCACCACGACGGGCGATGCCGAAGGCGAGGTGCTGGAGCGCCATGAGGTCGGCCACATCACGCGCGAGCAGGTCGAGGCCGCCTGCGCGGCCTTCACCGGCGAGATCGACCAGATGCCGCCGATGTATTCGGCCCTCAAACACGAGGGCAGGGCGCTGTACGAATACGCCCGCGAAGGCGTCGAGATCGAGCGCAAGAGCCGCCGCGTGACGATTCATGCCATCGACACCGTCGCCATGCACCCTGGCACCGTGACCCTCGACGTCCGTTGCAGCAAAGGCACCTACATCCGCACGCTGGCCGAAGACATCGGCGCGCGCCTGGGTGTCGGCGCCTCGCTGGCCGCGCTGCGCCGCACCGGTTCCGGCGGCCTGACGCTGGAGGGCAGCGTCACGCTGGCCCAGATCGAGGCCCTGCCGGACGAAGCCCGCGCCGCATTGCTGACCTCGCCCGACCGCCTGTTGGCCGAGGCGCCGGAGCTGCGCCTGAACCATGCCGACGCCGTGCGTTTCCTGTCCGGCCTGCGACGCCGCGTGGATGCACCCGACGCCGAGCGTGTGCGCGTCTACGGCCCCGAGGCGCGCGCCTTCCTCGGCAGCGCCCACATCACCGCCGGCGAACTGATCGCCGACCGCCTGCTCACGCCGCCCGAAGTGCAGGCGCTGCTGACCTGATCCGAACCAGTTTTTACCGAGAAGTGCCATGACCACCCCGATCCGCAACATCGCCATCATTGCCCACGTTGACCACGGCAAGACCACCATGGTCGACCAGCTGCTGCGCCAGAGCGGCACCTTCGCCGACCACGAGAAGGTCGTCGACACCGTCATGGACAGCAACGCCATCGAACGCGAGCGCGGCATCACCATCCTGGCCAAGAACTGCGCGGTCAGCTGGGGTGGCACCCACATCAACATCGTCGACACGCCCGGACACGCGGACTTCGGCGGCGAGGTCGAGCGCGCCCTGTCCATGGTGGACGGCGTCGTGCTGCTGATCGACGCCCAGGAAGGCCCGATGCCCCAGACCCGCTTCGTCACGAAGAAGGCGCTGGCCCTCGGCCTCAAGCCCATCGTCGTCGTCAACAAGGTCGACAAGCCCGGCGCCAAGCCCGATGCCGTCATCAACGCGGCCTTCGACCTGTTCGACAAGCTCGGCGCCAACGACGAGCAGCTGGACTTCCCCGTCGTCTATGCCTCCGGCATCAACGGCTGGACTTCGCTGACCGAAGGCGCCCCCGGCGAGCAGTGGGGCCCCGACATGTCGGCCCTGTTCGAGACCATCCTCAAGCATGTGCCGGCCCAGAAGGGCGATCCGGCTGCGCCGCTGCAGCTGCAGATCTCGGCCCTGGACTTCTCCACCTTCGTCGGCCGCATCGGCGTGGGCCGCATCAGCCAGGGCACCATCAAGCCCGGCATGCAGGTCGCCGTCATGGAAGGCCCGGACGGCAAGAGCGTCAACGGCCGCATCAACCAGGTCCTGACCTTCCACGGCCTGGACCGCGTGCAGGTCACGGAAGCCGGCCCCGGCGAGATCGTGCTGATCAACGGTATCGAGGACATCGGCATCGGCGTGACCGTGACCGACCCGGCCAACCCGGTACCGCTGCCCATGCTCAAGGTGGACGAGCCGACGCTGACGATGAACTTCTGCGTCAACACCTCGCCGCTGGCCGGCCGCGAGGGCAAGTACGTCACCAGCCGCCAGATCTGGGACCGCCTGCAGAAGGAGCTCCAACACAACGTGGCCCTGCGCGTCAGCGAGACCGACGAAGACGGCGTCTTCGAGGTCTGCGGCCGCGGCGAACTGCACCTGACCATCCTGCTGGAGAACATGCGCCGCGAGGGCTACGAGCTGGCCGTCTCCAAGCCGCGCGTGATGTTCAAGGACATCGACGGCGTCAAGTGCGAGCCGATGGAGCTGGTGACGGCCGATGTCGAGGAAACCCACCAGGGCGGCGTCATGCAGGCCCTGGGCCTGCGCAAGGGCGAGATGCTGAACATGGAGCCGGACGGCCATGGTCGCGTGCGCCTGGAGTACCGCATCCCGGCGCGCGGCCTGATCGGCTTCGCCAACGAGTTCATGAACCTGACCCGCGGCTCGGGCCTGATCTCGTCCATCTTCGACGGCTACGAGCCGCACAAGGGCGAGATCGGCGGCCGCAAGAACGGCGTGCTGATCTCCATGGACGACGGCGAAATCTTCACCTATGCGCTGGGCAAGCTGGACGACCGCGGTCGCATGTTCGTCAAGCCGAACGACCCGGTGTACGAAGGCATGATCGTCGGCATCCACAGCCGCGACAACGACCTCGTCGTCAACGCCACGCGCACCAAGCAGCTGACCAACTTCCGCGTCAGCGGCAAGGAAGACGCCATCAAGATCACGCCGCCGATCGACCTGACGCTGGAGTACGGCGTGGACTTCATCGACGACGACGAGCTGGTGGAGATCACGCCCAAGTCGGTCCGCCTGCGCAAGCGCCATCTGTCCGAGAACGAGCGCAAGCGTGCCGCGCGCGCGTGATCGCTGACTTTTCCGTCTAGACCGCGCCCCGAAAGGGGCGCTCTTCGTTGATGACGCATCGATCCGCCGTCCTGTTGATGCTGCTGGTCACGCTGATGTGGAGTTCGGCGGGCGTCGTCACGCGGCATCTGGATGCGGCGCGGGGCTTCGAGATCACCTTCTGGCGGAGCAGCTTCAATGCGCTGGCGCTGATCGTCATCCTCGGCGTCATGCGGGGCAGCGCGCTGCTGCCCAGCCTGAAGGACCGCGCCGTCTGGGCCTCCGGCGTCTGCTGGGCCGTCATGTTCACGGCCTTCATGGTGGCGCTGTCGTTGACGACGGTGGCCAATGTGCTGGTGACGATGTCGCTGTCGCCGCTGTTCACGGCGGTGTTCGCCTGGCTGTTTCTGCGCCAGCCCGTCCCCGGCCGGACCTGGGCGGCCATCGCGCTGGCCGGCGCCGGTATCGCGTGGATGTTCGGCGGCCAGTTGGGCGGGCCGCTGCTCGGCGTCATCGTCGCCCTGGGCGTGCCGCTGGCGGCCGCCAGCAACTGGTGCCTGTTGCAGAAGGTGGGGCAGGGCCCGGGTACCGACATGCTGCCCGCCGTCCTCATCGGTGCGCTGCTGTCCATGGCCGCGACGCTGCCGCTCGCCTGGCCGCTGCAGGCCGGTCCCCACGACCTCGGCCTGCTCGCCTTCCTCGGCGTCTTCCAGCTTGCCGTGCCCTGCCTGCTGGCCGTGCGCTTGGCGCGCGAGCTGCCCGGCCATGAGCTCGCCCTGCTGGGCCAGGCCGAGACCCTGCTCGGCGTGCTCTGGGCCTGGTTGTTTGCGGGCGAACACCCAGGCAGCGCGGCCCTGATCGGCGGTAGCCTCGTGCTTGCGGCGCTGATCGCGAACGAAGCCCTGGCGCCGCCTTCCGTCAAAACCGTCTCCCTGAAGAAAGCATGAGCGACCTGATCCCCAACCTGGTGTCCGATGGCCAGATCCTGGCCGAGGTCAATGGCTGTCTCGGCCTCATCACCCTGAACCGCCCCCAGGCGCTCAACGCGCTGTCCCTGGCCATGATCCGCGACATGACGACGCTGCTTCGTCATTGGGCGGTGTGCCCCGAGATCCAGGCCGTCGCCGTGCTGGGTGCCTCCCGCGGCGAAGGCAAGCCGCCGGCCTTCTGCGCCGGCGGCGACATCCGCTTCTTCCACCAGGCCGCCCATGCGGGCGACCCGACCCTGGGCGACTTTTTCACCGAGGAATACCGCCTCAACCACCTCATCCATCACTATCCCAAGCCCTACGTGGCGCTGATGGACGGCATCGTCATGGGCGGCGGCATGGGCATCAGCCAGGGCGCCAAGCTGCGAGTGCTCAACGAACGCTCCAAGCTGGCCATGCCCGAGACGGCCATCGGCCTCTTCCCCGACGTGGGTGGCGGCTGGTTCCTGGCCCAATGTCCCGGTCATGTCGGCGAATGGCTGGCGCTGACCGGCCACGCCATCGCCGCCGGCGACGCCATCGAGTGGGGGCTCGGCGACGTCTATGTACCGGCTGCGCAATGGGCAGACCTCGTCGATGCGCTGCGCGGCAGCCCCCAGCCCAGCGCCGAGCATGTCGTCGCCACGGTCATGGAGCGCGCCGACCTCGCGCCGACCGCCGACCCCAAGGCCGCGGCCGAACGCATCGACCGCCATTTCGGCGAACCGACGCTGTCCGGCATCCTGGACTCCCTGGCCGCCGCCCGCGACGACTGGGCCCGCCAGACCCACGAGTCGCTGCTGCAGCGCTCGCCGACCATGATGGCCGTCACGCTGGAACTCGTGCGCCGCGGCCGCCGGCTCAGCCTGGCCGACGAGCTGCGCCTGGAGCGCGACCTGGTGCATCACGCCTTCCACCTTCGCGGCGCGGCGCGCAGCGAGACCGTCGAGGGCATCCGCGCCCTGGCGGTCGACAAGGACCACGCGCCGCAATGGAAACCGGCCACGGTGGCGGAAGTCGACGCGGCCGAGGTTGCCGCCTTCTTCGTCAGCCCCTGGCCGGCCGGCCAGCATCCGCTGCAGGATCTCTGATGTCGGTTCGGCCCGTCGGAGGCGGTGCTGGTCATACCGCGCCGCCAGCGCCCGGTATGCCAGCGGTCAATCCGTGCATCCAGGGTTTGAGAGGCGTGGCGATCGCGCTGGTGCTTCTAAATCATGCCGGCGTGCCAGGGTTCGGCGGAGGGTATGTCGGCGTCGATCTGTTCTTTGTCATATCGGGTTATTTGATCGGCGGCCTGCTGATCCGTGAGATGCAAAGGACCGGTCGGATCGATCTTGGCAGCTTCTACGCACGACGTTTCCGCCGCTTGCTGCCTGCGGCCGTTGCGTTGCTGCTCTTTGTCATGCTGGCAGGAAGACTGCTCTACGCGCCCATGGAACATGCCGAGCTTTTCTCCTCGGTGCGCGCCGCAGCCCTGTATGCAGGCAATCTCTGGTTCGCCTCGCGCGCCACCGACTATTTCGGCGGACATGTCGAGGCCAATCCCATCCTGCATCTTTGGTCGCTGGCCGTCGAGGAGCAGTTTTATTTGCTCTGGCCTCTATTGATGCTCGGTGTGGCGGCCTTCGCGAAGGGCCGTGTCGTCGTCCATGTCCAGGTCCTTGCCGTTTTCATCGGCATCGTGACGCTGCTTGCCTGCGTTGCCGTCACGGATCGCAACAAGGCCTATGCGTTTTTTCTGACCCCTTTCCGGGTCTGGGAGTTCGCCGCTGGCGTGCTGCTGGGGACCGCAGCCGGCCGCGAGCGTGCTGCGGCGCGGTGGTCTGCCGAGGCCCTGGGCGTTGCCGGGCTGCTGTTGCTGCTGTTCTCGACGCTGATGCTCGGACCTGCGACGGCGTTTCCGGGGATGGCCGCCCTCATGCCCGTCCTCGCCGGGGTGCTGCTTCTGCGACAGGCCGAGCCGCCCGGCTCATCTCTGACAGGCCGCTGGCTGGCTTGGCGACCCCTGCGCGTGCTTGGCGACTGGTCCTATTCCGTCTATCTCTGGCACTGGCCACTGTTGCTGTTCCTGGGCATGTTGTGGCCGCAGCAGCGGCTGATGGTCGGCTGCGCCGGGGTCGTCCTGTCTGTGTTGATCGGCTGGCAGTCCTATCGATGGTTGGAGACTCCCTTTCGCACACGACTGTGGCCCATGGCATCCGCACGCAGGGTCGTGATCGTTTCCCTGTCAATCTGTGCGGCCCTTGCGCTGATGGCGTGGCTGTTGGGGCGGGCGCCCCTTACGGGAGATCAGCTCCGCTATCGGAACGCGCAAAGCTGGCATGAAGTCAACCAGACGGGGTGCCTGGTCGGGTTCGACGCCATCGACGCTCCGGACTGCAGCTTCGGTCCTGCCGATGCACCGCGAACCGTTGTGCTCTTGGGCGATTCGCACGCGTTGCAGTGGCTGACGGCCTTTCGCGAGATGGCCGCCGTAGAAGGTTGGCGCCTCGTTGTTTTCGGCAAGTCCGCCTGTCCGGCCGTGAACGCCCCCGTCATGCTGCAAGCCAAGGGCCGGCCCTATGTGGAGTGCGGCCGTTGGCGTGAAGGCGCCCTCCAGCGCATCCTGCTCCTCAAGCCTCATCTTGTCGTGCTGGCCAGTTCGACGAGCTATCCCATCTCCGATGTAGCCTGGGCCGCGGGTCTGGAGTCGACGCTTCACTCGCTGCGGGGCAGCGGGGCAGTGGTCGCTGCATTGCGTGACACGCCGCGACCTGGCTTCAATGTGCCGGTATGCCTTGCCCGCGCGAGCTGGCAAGGGCGGGCTGGTGACGCGGCCTGCAGCTATGCGCGTTCGGGCCAGCAGATCTGGTCCGAAGAGCGCGCCGCGACCGAGGCGCGAATCCTGGCATCCGCGGGCGCCGCCATGATTGATCTGTCGGAGTTCATCTGCGACGGTGTCGAGTGCGCCACCGAGCGCGATGGCGTCGTGCTCTTCTCCGACGCCGATCATCTTTCCATGGACCATGCCAGGCGGCTGCAGGGCCCCCTTCGCGCACGACTCAACGCCCTGCTGCCGTCGTGATCGCGCTTAGCCGTTTCGAGCCGCTTGCTGCTGCTGTGGCAGACAGCGACGCCACAATCCGGCCTCAAGCAGCGTTGCCGCTGCCGACGAACAAGGACGATCAATGAATGGTGTTGGAAGCCTGTCCGCAGTGACTGCGGAGGCGAATCCGGCCGCTGAACGGCCCCATCATGCCTACAACCTCGGCGTGCAGGGTCTGCGCGGCATCGCCATCCTGCTGGTGTTGCTGAACCACGCTGGCGTTCCCGGCTTCGACGGCGGCTTCATCGGGGTGGACGTCTTCTTCGTCATCTCGGGCTATCTGATCGGTGGGCTTTTGCTGCGGGAAATGGAAACCACCGGGCGGATCGACCTCTGGGCTTTCTATGCGCGCCGCGTGCGCCGCCTGTTGCCGGCGTCGCTGGTGATGCTGGCCGTGGTGTTGGTCGGGATTCGCTGCCTGTACGCGCCGCAGGAGCAGGATGAATTGCTGTCGTCCGCACGTGCATCTGCGCTCTACGCCGCCAATCTTTGGTTCGCGAGCCGTCCGACGGACTATTTCGGCGGGCACACCGAGGCCAATCCGTTGCTGCATCTGTGGTCACTGGCCGTCGAGGAACAGTTCTATCTCGTGTGGCCCCTGCTGATGCTGGCCGCGGCGCGGGCCGTTGGCGGTGACGCCCGGCGGGGGCTCAAGCTGCTCGTATGGGTGGCTGGCATCCCCAGCCTCATCGCCTGCATCGCCCTGTCCCTGGTCAACTTCAAATACGCCTTCTTCCTGAGCCCGATGCGGGTCTGGGAGTTTGGCGCCGGCATGTTCGTCGCCTTGCGGCCGGGGCTTGCGGCGTCGCTGAGCCAGTGCAGCCTGCAGGCCATCGGTTGGCTGGCACTGGCCGTGCTGGCGCTGGCAACGCTGATGTTCGACGGCAACCTGCAATTCCCCGGCCATTGGGCGCTGATTCCCGTCCTGGCCACGGCGACCTTGCTGCTGGTGGCCGAACGCGGTACCGCCTCGGCAGCCGGACGCTGGCTGCACTGGGGTTGGTTGCGCTGGGTGGGCGACTGCTCCTATTCCCTCTATCTTTGGCACTGGCCCGTGCTGATCGCCGCGTCCATGTGGTCGCCCAAGTTGGGAGCAGCGTTGACCGCGGGCGTCATCGTGGTGTCGCTGTTGCTGGGGCGACTGTCCTATCGGTTCGTCGAGCAGGTGTTCCTGTCCAGGCCGTGGTCTGATGTACCGCCGCGCCGCATCGTGGTGTCGGGCTTGGCGGCCTGTCTGCTGCTGGCCGTGGCCGCCCAGGCCCTGCGTGGGCGCGTCGACACGCCCGCGGTGCCAGACCGATTTCAGCAGGCCGTGCAATGGAAACTGATCGAATCCTCGGGCTGCTTGGTGCTGTTCGATGCGGTGGACCAGCCGCCTTGCGAGTTTGGCGTCCGGGATGGCGCCAAGACCGTCGTGCTGCTCGGCGATTCGCATGCCGCTCAGTGGCTTGCGCCTTTGCATGCGCTGGCGCAGAAACACGGCTGGCGCCTGGTGGCGCTGACCAAGGCGGTCTGCCCGTCCGTGGACGTGGACGTGATCTTCTACGTCACGCGATCGCGCTACGGACCCTGTGCCCAATGGCGCGAACGCATGTTCGAGCGCATTGCCGCATTGCGGCCGCAACTGGTCGTCATGGCGAGCTCTTCCGGCTACGGCGACGTGGAGCTGCCGCGCTGGCAGGCAGGGCTGGAGCGAAGCATCGAACGCCTGCAGGCCACCGGTAGCCGGGTCGCCTACATCCGCGATACGCCCCACACCGGCTTGAACGTGCCGACCTGCTGGGCGCGCGCCGACTGGTGGGGCTGGACGCCGCCGCAAGCCTGTACATATCCCCGCGCGCAGGACGAGGAGCGCACGGCGGCGCGAGTGCAGTTCGAGCGAGCCGCGACGCAGGCCCGCGGCGCGGCCTTCATCGACCTTTCCGCGGCCATCTGCAGCAGTGAGCGTTGCCCGACCCAGCGCGACGGCGTGCTGATGTTCAAGGACCGCACCCACCTCAGCGAAGCGTTCGCGGCCTCCCTGGCTCCGCAACTGGAACCGCATCTGCTGGAGCTGCTCTGAGCCGGGCAGCGGCGGCTGTCCCGCTTTTCCATGACTTGATCAACGGGATGGGCGCCGCCAGCTTGCTCGCACAAACTCGCGCACCCTATGCACGAGGACCGCGCCATGCTTGCTTTTCGCTCCGCACTTGCCGCCGCTCTCACCGCCGCCTCGGCCTCCGCCCATGCGGCCGACCCGGTGCAGTGGCTGCCTTCTGCCGGCGGCAATGGGCACTACTACGTCTTCGTCGCCGATGCCCTGACTTGGCAGGACGCGCTAGCGGCCGCCGCTTCCAGCAGCTGGCAGGGGCGCCAGGGTTATCTGGCGACCGTCACCAGCGCCGCCGAGGACGGCTTTGTCGCTACGACGGTGGCGGGCGGTCAGCTGGCCTGGATTTCCGCTTCGGATGACGGCGCCGAGGGCATCTGGACCTGGCGCGCCGGCCCTGAGGACGGGCAGGCTCTGAGCTATTTCAACTGGGCCCCTGGCGAGCCCAACAACTGCTGCGGCGGCGAGAACTACGTCCACCTGAACTGGGGCGCCGACGGCAGCTGGAACGACCATGGCGGCCCCGGCAATCCCTCGCAGGTCAATGGCTATGTCATCGAATACGCGGCCGCCGTGCCCGAGCCGGCGCCCGCAGCGCTGATGCTGGCCGGCGCCGCCTTGCTGGCCGGCCTGCGCCGCCGCCCGCGTTGAGTCGGGCGCGCCCGCCGCAGGCGTTCAGGCCTCGGCGTCGCCCGCAAGCAACCGCTGCGCGCGTGGCTGGAAGCGCCAGCCTGCTTCCTCGCGGCTGAAAATCCAGAAGCGGTCGAAGCAGTCCTCGTCCCAACTCGCGGGCAGGTCAGCGCCATGGGGGCGCAGCGCGCGGGCGATCTCCACCAGGCCGTGATGGTCCCAGGCCACCAGCGCCAGGCCTCCGTCTCGGTGCTGCAGCTCCCGGGCCAGCGCGGCTTCCTGGCCGCGCGGGAAGTCCAGCTCCAGCCGCAGTCCCAGCCGTTCGGCCAGCGGCCGCAGCGTGCTGACGGAGCGCCGGCTGGGATGGGCGGCCGATGGCGGGCCGGCGACCAGCACGTCGGGCACTCCCAGGTCGCCGCCGCCGCGCGCGAAGAAGCGGGCGAGGGCGCCCGCGCGCTGCCAGCCCCGCACGCTGAGCTCATGTCCGTCGGCCCGGCCGTCGGCATCGACGCCACCGACGCGCCCGTCGGCGCCGGGCTTCTCCGCATGACGCAGCAGGATGATGCTTTGCATGGCCAAGACCCGGCAAACGCGGCTCCCGCGGCACGATGGGAAAATCCGGCCGGCATGGATACTGAATCTCAAGCCCCCGGCGGCTTTTCGCCCTGGCGCCTGTCCGTGGCGCCGATGATGGATGGTGCCGACATCTGAGAAATAGCGCTTTCAGATCAATTGCTTAGGCGCACAGGCTGCCTGCGTTGTTGCACTGGCGTTACCCCGCCCCGGCACCGCGAGCCCTCAAAAGCAAAGGCCCGCTGATGCGGGCCTTTCAGTTGGTGGGCGTTACGCCAGAAGTCACTAGGCGACTTGCAACTCTAGGCGCCGTCCTACGGCAAGGAACGCTTGAGCAAGAGTGTCGATCTTCGTAAGGTGATTCAGATCCATGATGCGAGTCACCTCTTGTGCGCGAACGTTCATGCGCTTCGCCAGATCGGCTGGCCGGACCTTCTGCGCGACGAGCTCGTTGAGAAGCAACACTTTGCCGGCTACAGACAGCGGCAACTCAACTAACTCCTCTCCCTTGCGCGCCTTGCTAGGAGGAGGTACGGCACGGCCGTCCTCAAAATAAAAGTCCATAGCTGTAACGAGCGCGTCGGCTGCGGCTCGTCGGGCCTCATCGAGCGTGTCGGCCTGAGTGATGGCTTCCGGTACGTCGCGGAACGTGACGACGAAGCCGCCGCTAGCCTTGTCGGGCTCAAATTTTGCGGGGTAGCTGGACATTTTTCTCTCCGGATCGTTGTTGCAACAATAGGCGAAGCTTGACGCGACGCAGAGCTCTGGACTGAGGCCCCCGGTCTTTGCCGGGGGCGCGATTCACTTCAGTCCGAGCTGTTTAAGGATGGCATTTTTGGTTCCTTCCTTCAGCTCCTGTGTTGGGTGCCGCGGCAGCGTGGACTGCTTGTCGTTTAGATAGAGCTTCCAGTGCTTGGTTCCATCTTTGACTTGCACTCCCTGCTGCTTCAACCACCGCAGGAATTCGCTGATCTTCACTCCGCCTCCTTTCGAAAGTTTGCGGGCTCAAGCATAAGCAAAAATGTTTATTAGTGCAAGCATTTTTGTTTATTTGCCGTTGGGATAACTAGGCGTCTGTGCGCCGCCCAAAAAGAAGGGCCCGCGGTGCGGGCCTTGTCTCTGCAGATGAGACTCAGCTCGCGAGCACGCCCAGCTGCTTTGCTTCCTTGATGGCCGCCTCCCGGCGGTGGTCAAGGTACGTGGCCAGGTCGGTCAGGTGCACGCCCTTGGCGCTCTTCTGCGTTCCTGGGTCGATGCGCACGATGGGCAGCTTGATCTCGCCGAGCGTGGCCTTGCGCAGGAACTTGTCGACGCTCAGGTGCGGGAAGTAGTCCCTGGCCACGACGTCGACGGGGATGACCGCCTTGCCGTTGTACTGGGCCATGAGGAGGAAGGCGGTGTTCATTGCTTGCTCCGGCGCTCGGCTGCACTGATGCACTGGGCCAGATGCGCTGGACGCTGGCCTGCCTCGCCGGGGCCAACGTGCTCCGGCATACTTGCTGTTACAACGGGAGGGCGTGGATGTTTCATAGAGCAAAGCGCACGCTGCGGCAGCGATGGAAGTTGCTTTTGGTCATGGCCGTCATGGGACCGGGCGTACTTGCGCTGCTGTGGTTCTTTCCGCCCATTACCGGCGAGAAGGTCGACAGCGCAGGTGTCGCGGCCTGGGTTCAAGGTGTCGGCACAGTGTTGGCCGTTCTGGCGGCCGCCTGGATCGCTCGCGATCAGTTCGATTGGCAGCAGGCTGCCGAGACCCGGCGCCGGCAGGCCGAGCAGCTCATCGAGCTCACCGTCGTGCGCGATGCGCTGGCGGAGCTCAGCGCGGCTATCAGCGTGTGTACCGAAGCGGCCGATAACGATGCGGCAGATGCCTACTGGGAGGTCTTCGGCCCTAGAGGCTCGTTTGATTTGCAGCACCTGACCATGCTCGTGAAGCTGGTTCATGCCGTGCCGCTGAGTGCGATGTACGGGCCGGCGCTTCACCTCGCGCTCTACAAAGCAAGGGACTTCGGAGAAGGAGCCCTCGACCACATCAAGTTGTTCAGCGAAGAGGCAAGAGGAGCGGCGAGTTTCGACAGGCGTGCTCTTCATCACTCGCTGAGAGCATGCGACGACGGCGTGAAAGCTGCTGAGACGGCATTTAGAGAGCAAGTGGCCGCGCGTGAAGCACTGGCCATTGGCGTGTTGCGGGTTTGAAATCAAGCCGCCCTCCGCTGCGCCTGCTGCTCGGCGTAGTTGGCTGCCACGATGGCGCGGGCCAGGGGCGGGCAGACGCTGTTGCCGCACATGCGGACCTGGGCTGATTTGGGCAGGGCGCGGCCGTCGGCGCCGCGGTCGATGATGTAGCTGTCGGGGAAGCCCTGGGCGCGGTAGAGCTCGCGCGGCTGGAGCATGCGCATGCCGATGTCGGCGATGAGGTAGTCCTCGCCGGCCACGGTGACCAGGCCGAAGCGGTCCTTCGTGGTGACGGTGTGCAGGGGCTCGCCGAGCTCGGGCGTCTGGTCGGTGCCGTAGTACTTGAGCAGCAGGGCCCGCACCTCGGCATGGTGAAAGCCCTGGCCGGTGATGGTGTGCAGTGGCTCGGCCGTGCTGGCGCTGTTGCCGGTGCCGCGGAGCTTGGCGAGGTGGCTGGTGACGAGGCCCATGGCGTTCGCGGTGCCGGGTCTTGCCTGCTCACCGCCCGCTGTGATCGTGTGAAGCGGATCCGCGCAGTCGCTGCCGATGCTGCCGGTGCGAAACTTCGTGACATGGGCGGCCACCAGCGCCTGTCGGCCGCCCTGGGCCAGCACGGTGGGGGCCGGGCCGGTCAGCGGCGCGCCGGTCTTGCCGGGCGCCGGCTCGCCGCCGTAGTGCTTGGCCAGGAACGCCGCCACGAGCGCATGCTTCTGGTCACCCACTGCGGTCCCGAGTGGCTTGTCCAGCCCGGGCACGCGCGGCGCCTGGCCGGGGCGCTCGCCGTAGCCGGTCTGCACGAGCGTGGGCACGGCCAGCAGGTGCTCGGCCTTCGTGGTGATGGTGGTCAGCGGCGTGCGGGTGTCGTTGGTGTAGGTGCCGTTGCCGCCCTGCTGTCCGATGCGCACGATGAAGGGCTTGGCGGCCTCGACGACGTAGCGCTTGATGCCGTGGGCGATGCGGCGCAGCGTGGCCTCGGCCAGCGGCCGCTCGCGCTCGAAGATGGACGGGCAGGGCAGTGACCAGTCGATGCAGTCGGCGGCCGTGCGGTAGGGCTGCAGGCCGCTGCCCTTGGCAGGCTTGGCGGCGTGCGTGGGCGCCGGCCAGACGATGGGCTGACCGTCGCAGCGCGCCACCAGGAATAGGCGCTTGCGGATGGTCGGCGCCCCGTAGTCGCAGGCGCGAAGTTCGCGCCACTCGACGCGGTAGCCGAGGTTGCGCAGCTGGGCCGCCCAGCGCTGGAACGTGGTGCCCTTGCGGCGTTCGCAGGGCATGCCGTCGGCGGAGAGCGGGCCCCAGGTCTGGAACTCTTCGACGTTCTCCAGGCAGATGACGCGCGGCCGGGCGAGCTTGGCCCACTTGATGACGACCCAGGCGAGGGCGCGGATCTTCTTGCTGCGGGGCTTGCCGCCCTTGGCCTTGCTGAAGTGCTTGCAGTCGGGGCTGGCCCAGAGCAGACCCACGGGCTGGCCGCCTGTGACGACGAGAGGGTCGACCTCGAAGACGTCAGAGACGAAGTGGCGGGTCTGCGGGTGGTTCGCCTGGTGCAGGCTGACGGCCTCGGGGTCGTGGTTGACGGCGATGTCGACGTGCCGGCCGATGGCCTGCTCGATGCCGGTGGACGCGCCGCCGCCGCCGGCGAAGAGGTCGACGACGAGCTCCGCTGCCAGGTCCAGGATGAGTTGGGGTGTTCTCATGTGGGCTGCGCCTCCAACAGCTGGGCCAGGATCCGCGCGGACTGGCGGGCGTCGTTCAGCGGGTCGTGCTTGGGCAGCTCGTTCTCACGGCGCCCGGCCCAGAGCTGCTCAACGTCGGCGCCCAAGGCCAGCGCGATGCTGGTCAGCTCGTGGAGCGGGTAGGGGCCTTCCCACGTGCGCACGGTCGGTGTGTCGTCGATGCAGGCGGCCAGGAAGCGAGCCTCGACGGGCCACGCGACGTCGGCCACCAGCACGGCGCCGCGCTCGGCCCAGGCGCGCCAGTCCGCCCAGAAGCAGCCGCGCACCAGGCTCGGGGAGTCGTGGGTCTCGTACAGCTTCGGCACGTTCTCAGCGACCCAGAGGTGATCGGTTGCCGTACCGCGGGCTTTGTTGGGCGAGCAGGCGATGCTCCGCTCGGCGATGCGATCGCCACGCTCTGCGCTGATGACGACGTAGGCCACCGCGAAGCCCTCGCCGTGCAGGCCGATGGACTCGACGTCGAAGACCATGAAGTAGGGCGGGAGCTTCATGCCTGCGCCCCTGGCTTCTTGTCGTCGAGGCGCTGAACGTGCACAAGCGTGTCGGACACCTTCACCAGGCGGTAGACCCGGTGGGGGTGCTGTCTGCGATAGCGGGTGAGCGCGTTCTTGAGGCTGTAGGCGTACTCGGCGGGCAGCTCGACCCAGGTGTTGACCTGGCTGAGCTTGTCCAGCAGGGCGAAGTACGGGCTGGCGCCTGGCTCGCGGCCGCCGCGGGGCTTGGCCAGGGTTCCGGTCTTTACCGGGATGACGTCCACGTCAAGCCGTGGCAGCGTGGGCCGGCGCTGGCGCTTCGCCTTCTTCGGCGCAAGGGCTGCGCCGAGCACTCCAGCAGTCTTGGCGCCAGGGGTCAGCTCAACCTCGTCGAGCTTCGCGCCGGCGATGACCACGCGGTTGCCGTCGCTGTCGGTGCGTTCGGCCAGCCAGCCAGCCGACAGTGGCAGCGCCAGGGCCTGGTTGATGGCGCCGTGGGCGACGCTGAAGGTAGCTGCCAACTCGAAGCGGGTGTACTCCTCCAGGCGGTTGCGCTTGAAGTAGGCCAGGATGCGGCCGCTGAGGCTTTCCGGGCCGGGCAGGGTGAGGGTCGTGGA
>Ga0164290_1001871_pt1 | contig 21713 bp, 19 predicted proteins | sample Micstemetagenome_FD_108782 | JGI IMG/M metagenome (GOLD analysis project Ga0164290, IMG submission 108782) | Contaminated culture microbial community from soil near Moab, Utah, USA - Microcoleus steenstrupii SON62 (Illumina Assembly) | ecosystem: Environmental > Terrestrial > Soil > Soil crust...
GGCTCCGGTAAACGCACCCTTCTTATGGCCAAATAGCTGGCTTTCCATCAGATCGCGTGGGATCGCCGCGCAATTGACGGATAGCATTGGTCGGTCGGCGCGGTTACTCGCTCGGTGAACCGCGCGGGCCACCAGTTCCTTGCCGGCCCCGCTCTCCCCACGAACCAGCACGCAGCCGGTGGCGCGGGCGATGCGAGTGATCCGGGATTTGAGTTCCTGCATCGGCTTGCTTTCGCCGATCAGCTCGTCGTAGACGGCGGCCTTCTCGCTCAGCCGCTGGTTATCGACCTTCAGCAGCGTTTCGCGGCGAGCTCGGATGAGTGCGACCGTCAGAATGTTGGCAAGCGGGATGGCGACGTCAAAATCGCTCTGCCGGAATCGACCATGCTCCAAATAGAGATGCAAAGCGCCGAGAGTTTTCTGTTGATCGATGAGTGGGACACAAATTGCGTCGGCGAAGTGCCGCAGATCTTTCGATGAGCCTTCTCGCCGCTGATCGTCAACCCAAATCGCCTTGCGCTCCAGGCAGACGATCTCGGTCAAGGCATCGTCAAGTTTGACATCGCGAGCAGCTTCTTCAGGAATGACCAGCTTCGGTTTGAGCTGACCATCGTCACTCACCCACAGAAAACCGACCACCGAGGCATGGGTCCGTCGCTGCAGCAAATCCAGTGATTCATGCACCACCTGATCGGGATCGGTGCACCCGAGCAGTTTCAGACTGAGTTGGTGGAGGGTCAACAGGTCGTGAGCCCGTTCGGGGTCCTTCAGCGCAGCTACGCCGAAATTGCCATCGTCGCTCTCCTGCACCACCCGATCCCGAACGATGGTTTGGGTATGCTCCATGCCAAGTGAACCGCTTGGCCGACTCGCCGAAGAATGGTAGGTGAATTCGCTGGTACCGACCTTCAGCCGAGCGCCTTCCACGAGGCGCGCTTCATCAATCTTCTGGTCGTTTAAGTAGGTACCGTTTCGGCTGCCGGCGTCGCGCACCCACCACAAATCGTCGGAACAGACGATCACCGCGTGCACGCGCGAGGCAAGGGCATCGGTCAGGACAATATCGCAGTCCAAACCGCGGCCGATCCGCGTCGTGCGGTCGGGTTCGAGCAGAAAGTGTGCGCCGGCCCGGTTACCGCTGGTCATCAGCAGGTAGCTAAACACAATGCAACGCCGGCCAAGTTGTCGTCGATCTCCACCACCGGAGATGCTCTCGAGCGTCAATATAGCCACTGCGGGGCATGACCGAAACAGCCGCTGATTTGCTGCGGGCTCCGACAAGGGCCTCGTCGAGGTTCTAGAATAAGGCGTTTCGGGTGAGTGACGTCTTAATCGATGGCTTGGTCTCCAGCATGTCGCAAAGTGGTGTTCTTCTGGTCGGTCATGGAACTCGCGCCGCGGCTGGCATCCGTTGCGTGGAACAACTAGGTCGACTGGTGGCCGAACGAATGCCGCAGTTGGTCGTGCGGCATTGCTTCCTGGAACTGCATGAACGGACCATCGCCCGCGCCATCGACGATTTGGCTGCGGAGGGCATCAAGCAGTTGGTGGTTGTTCCGGTGTTGCTCTTCGCTGCGGGCCACGCGAAGTCCGATATTCCTGACGAGTATCTCGCCGCCGCTGCGGGCCGATTGGAGATCCGGCAGGCTGATGTTTTTGGGTGCCACCCAGCTTTAGTGGAGCTTTCGCACCAGCGGTACCTGCAAACTGTCGGACCAGACAAAGCCGCAGAAGCCGGCGGAACTTGCCTGCTACTGGTTGGGCGGGGCAGTTACGACGCCCAGGCGACAGCCGAAATGAACCAATTCGCTGAACTCCGTCGAGTTCGGATCCCGGGGGTGGAGGTGCAAGTGGCCTACATCGCGATGGCCAGACCTTCAGTTGCCGACGCGATCGGCAGCCTGGCTGTAAGCAACTTCGAAAGAATTGTCGTGCAGCCCCATCTGCTGTTTCCAGGTGACCTGTTCGAACAACTGCACGCTTTAGTTAAGTCGCAATCCCGAGGGGCAACGAAGCAGTGTTGGCAGTTGTCGCCCTTGCTGGCCGGCGATTTGGGCGAGGGAGGGCTAGCAGACCGCCTATTGATTGATGCCATCGTCGACCGGGCGACGGACGCTCTCAAAAGTTTCTAGGCAACTGCACTGCCGGTCCCCAGCCAACTACCAAGTTCTGGCTGTCCACTAAATCCCCTAAAATTTCACGCGGATGCGAACGTAGGGGCAGCACCCGCCGTAGGTATTAGCACCTCGTCGAAAGTTTCAAACGGCTGCGGGAACAATAGATCGGCTGCTCCGCGGCCTTCGGAAGCTAAGTGCAAGCGGTTTCCCGTTTACCGTAAGTTGAATGCGGCACGTAACTTTCTGGTGATTCGTGTTGTCGCTCCCCGGAGGGACGGATACAATTCGCCCGGTTTTACCATGCTGCGGGCAGGGAAACCCGCCGTTGATTTGCTGTCTTGTTGGACGCTGCCCAGGTAGTTAGGGCCCTCTAAATTACGCCGCGAAGGGACTGTATGCGTTTCAAAGCTCTCGTCGATTCTGTCCGCCGACCACATGCGCTGGTTGTCGCGGGTTTGCTGATTTTGGCTCTCGGCGTTTGGGCGGCCGGCAGCGGAGAACTTCCGACCGGTCCGCAGTCAAGCACTGCCGCTGAAGCTCGCCTGGCTCCGGTGCTTCAATCGCCCCGCCCGAGCGACCGGCAAGTGACCAAGGTCGTGACGACTCTGATGAAGCGAGAGCACCTCTCGAAGCACCCGCTCGACGACGAAATCTCCCGCCGCGGGTTGCAGCTGTTCGTCAAGAGCCTCGACGGTATGAAGCTCTATTTCTATCAAAGCGACATCGACGCCTTCAACCGTCGCCAGGACGAACTGGACGACATGATCAACGCGGGCGACATCAGCTTTGCCTATGAGATTTTCAACGTGCTGCTTAAGCGCATCGATGAACGAGTCGTGTTGGTTGATGAGTTGCTGAAGGAAGATTTCAATTTGAACGATGACGAAACTCTCGTCACCGATCCAGACAAGCTTCAGTACCCCAAGGACGCCGCCGAAGCCAAGCAGCGCTGGCGGAAGCGTCTGGAGTACGACCTTCTGGTTCTGAAGTCGGAAAAGGATGACGCCAAGAAAGCCGCCAACAAGCAGGAAGACCCTAAAGAACGGCTCAGCCGCCGCTATCACAGCTTTGCGAAGCGGATGCATCAGACCGATCCGGACGAGCTATTAGAGATGTACCTGACGAGCATCACCTCGAGCTACGATCCGCACACGACTTACATGTCGCCCAGCTCGCTCGAGAATTTCCGTATTCTGATGAGCCTGAACCTGGAAGGGATTGGTGCCCAGTTGCAGGTGACCGACGGTTTCACCGTCGTGAACAAGATCATCCCGGGTGGTGCCGCGGAGAAGTCGGGCCAATTGAAGGTTGAAGATCGCATCATCAGCGTCGGTCAGGGCGAAGAGGGCGAAATGGTCGACGTGGTCGACATGAAGCTCAATGACGTGGTTCAACTGATCCGAGGTCGTGCAGGCAGTGTGGTTCGCCTCGGCGTAACGCCGGCGGCCGGCGGCGAGACGAAGGTGGTGAAGATCGTCCGTCAAAAGATCGAGCTGAAGGACAGCGAAGCCCGTGGCGTGATCTTTGAAGAGGGTAAGAAGCAGGATGGGACCGCGTTCAAAGTGGGCGTGATCGATCTGCCGAGCTTCTATATGGATATGGAAGGGGCCCGGGACGGCTCGAACGACTTCAAGAGCACGACCCGCGACGTGAAGAAAATTCTGGACGATTTCAAATCGAAAGGCGTCGACGCCCTCATCCTCGACCTCCGCCGCAATGGCGGTGGTAGTTTGACTGAGGCGATTAGCCTGACTGGCTTGTTCATCGAAGATGGCCCGGTGGTTCAGGTGAAGGACCCGGATGGCCGCGTGCAGCACTACGACGATCTGGACCGCAGCATGTACTGGTCAGGCCCGCTCGTGGTGATGACCAGCAAGTTCAGCGCTTCTGCCAGCGAAATTCTGGCCGGTGCAATTCAGGACTATCACCGCGGCATCATCATCGGCGACACCTCGACCCATGGTAAAGGCACGGTGCAAAGCCTCCTCGACCTCGGTCCGCAGATGTTTCGCATCGCGAATCCACCGAACCTCGGCGCACTCAAGCTGACGATGCAGCAGTTTTATCGTCCTAACGGCGACAGCACTCAGCAGCGCGGCGTGCTGGCCGACGTAGTCTTGCCGTCTCTCACCGACCACATGGACGTCAGCGAAGCCGATCTGGATTATCCGATCGCCTTCGACAAGGTGCCGGCGGCGCAGTTCAATCGTTACGACCATGTGATTCCGACAGTTGTCGATGCTCTCAAGCAATCGTCGCAGGTTCGCCGCGAGCAATCGGACGACTTCCGCAAGCTGACGAAGAACATCGATCGCTACATGGAGCAGAAGACCAAGAAGGAAGTCCCGCTGAACGAAGAGAAGTTCCTCGCTCGCCGAGCCGAACTCGATTCGGAACAGGAAGAGGAGAAACTGTTCGAAGACCAGCAGAACGGCAATCCGGACGAGGTTGTCAAACGTGACTATTACTTCAACGAAGTGATGGCCGTCACGCTCGACTACCTGCGACTGCTCGGAAAAGACAAAGTCGCCCGGGCTACGCCGTAGTGCCACGCCGGGGGCCTAGCCCACCGAGTGATCCGAGAAAACAATCAAACGGCCCTGGCATCGTCAGGGCCGTTTTTTAGTGCGTCGCCGAAACGATCTCCGCCAGCCCGTCGCGGTAAGACGCATATCGGAACGTCGGCTCCAGTTCTGCGAGAAGGCGACGATTGTCGACCCGCTTGTCACTTCCGGCCCTCTGCGCCGCTGGCGAATCGGTTGCCGGCTGAATGAAGCTCGGCTCGGGAGCGCCAAGGAGCCGGGCGAGTTCCCGGTAGTAGTCGCCGCGAATCACCGGACTCCCGTCCGATACTGCATAAAGGCCCGGCGGCTGGACCTTATCTTCGGCCAGCAGAACGATGCTAGCGGCGTCGTCGACATGAATCAGATTCAGCCAGCCGGTTGCCGGAGCATCAATCGGTTTGCCGGCGAGCAGGTCGGCCGATCGGGGAATTCGCCCGAGCCCATAGATGCCTGCCAGCCGCAGAATGATTGCGCGCTGTCCAAACACCGGGTGGTCTCGAAGCACGTGCTCAGCCGCCAGCGAAGCTTTACCGCCCTCTCGAGTCGGGTGGCACGGCGTTTCCTCGTCGACCCACTCTCCCCCAGCCGCCGGGCCGTAGACACCAGTGGAACTGATGTAAATAACGCGCGACACGGAATGGGGCAAAGCGTCCAGCACCCGGCGAAGTCCGCCCGCGTAAACCTGCTCAATCGAGGCGCCATTGGAGCGGTCGTAGCCGATCGAGTAGAGCACCGTGTCGACGCCCGCGGGGATCGACAGCCTGCCTGCCGATGTCACATCGGCGACAACAGGATCGATTCCATCACGGGCAAGGTCCGCGGCTCGCTGCGGAGAACGGGAGACCGCAAAGACTTGCTGACCCGCAGATTTCCACAGTCGGGCTACGCGGAGCCCGAGGTAGCCGCAGCCAAAAACCAACTTTGCCATGCCAAAATCCGCCGATGAGTTATCTAGGTCCCGATGTACTCCAACGCTCGACTTCCAACTGTTTTACGATCCGTTCACTTTCCTCATAAGCCGTGGATAGACGCTGATTGGCGGTTCCGCAGCGATCAAGTACCGAACGGTTTAGGGAGTCGCAACGCAAGGAGGCGGGCCAGTCAAATGTCGTGTTACTTGGTCACGGTCGCGGCGGCGACTTAAACCCAAGAAAAACAGGACAAATTGGATGCGGCTCGGTATTATAAAACTACTTGTCGCAGTCGCTCGCCTAGAATTCGGGGTTTGAATAAGGGCGGCCGTTCGGCTGCGAGAAAAAACCTGCTCGCGAAGGATTGGAATATGGTGACATGCCGCGGTTGGCAGCAGTTGGCTAGTCGGCTAACGGTCATTCTCTTTCTGCTGGTCGGCCAAGCCTCCGTTGGCAGCGCCATTTGCACCGCAGCCGAAACGATGCCTACAAGCACCGCCTCGGCTTCGAATGCCGCCCTGGAGCGACTGAACCGAATTCTCGCTGGCGGGACTCCGTCCAGCGTCGCTGACTTGAAGGCCATGCAGGACCATGTCGCCAAACTAACCGCCAAATTATCGGAGACGACGGTAGGTGTGCAGGTTGGTGCAGCCCAGGGCAGTGGAGTGTTGATTTCGAAGGACGGATATGTGCTGACCGCAGCTCATGTCGCCGGCACTCCCAACCGCGATGTGATCTTCCTGATGTCCGATGGACGCATGCTCCGCGGAAAGACGCTCGGGCTGAACCGCACGATGGATGCGGGCTTGATGAAAATCACTGAAGGGAAAGACTTCCCGCACGTTGAGATGGGTGTCTCGGACGGCCTGAAGGAAGGCCAATGGTGCCTGGCAACAGGTCATCCAGGCGGCTATCAATCTGATCGTTCGCCGGTGCTTCGACTTGGTCGGATTCTGCTTTCCGATCGGACAGCCATCACCACTGACTGCACGCTGGTTGGTGGCGACTCTGGTGGACCGCTGTTCGACATGCAGGGACGAGTGATCGGCATCAACAGCCGCATCTCGGGACCGCTCACCGCTAACATGCATGTCCCGGTGAACACGTTCAAGGACACCTGGGCTCGGCTCGAAAAGGGAGATGCCTGGGGGCACTTCCCCGGTCATGAGCCGTACATCGGCATTCGGGGCGAAGCCGACTCGGATGTTGCCAAGATTGCTCACATCTTCGAAGACTCGCCTGCTGAAACGGCGGGCCTGAAGGTGGGTGACGTCGTGCTATCGATGGACGGCGAGAACGTGAGCGATTTCGCCTCCCTCACCGCGAAGGTTCGCGAAAAGCAGCCGGGCGATAGCATTCGACTGAAGATCAAGCGGGGCGATGAAACGAAGGAAATACGACTCACTATCGGCAAGCGCGGCGGTTGAGCAGCGGTGCGAGGTGGTGCGTTGATTGAATATTGATGGACGGAGAACGGACGATGAAGTTACGAGTGGTCGGCTGCATCGCGGCGATAATTGGACTCACACTAGCGGTGAGCTCCAGCCTGGCCAGCGAGCGTTCCCATTCGAAGGTACTGGCCGCATTCCGCGATGTGGTGAGCACTCCTTCGCAGAGCACGGTTCGCATTTTCGCCGACGGTCATAAGGCTGCCTTGGGAGCAATCGTCGATTCCGACGGCTATGTCGTCACGAAGGCGAGCGAATTGAAGGGTCGGCTGGAGGTCCAAGTTCACGACGGGCGTAAGGTCGAAGGTCGGATTGTTGGGCGTGACACCGCGCTCGATCTGGCCCTGCTCAAGATCGAGGGCAAAGAGCTTCCCACGGTTCGCTGGGGGGACGCGAAGTCGGCTTCGGTCGGCAGTTGGGTTGTGACGACGGGTTTAGAGCGAGAGCCTGTGGCAATTGGTGTCCTGAGTGTTGGGCCGCGAAAAATCGCGGCTCCATCGGGTGCTCTCGGAGTGCAACTCGAGAACGATGACGTGAAGGCACGGATCGCTCAGGTCATGCCTGACAGTGCCGCTGAAAAGGCTGGTATGCAGGCAGGCGATCAGGTGGTTCGAGTGAATGATAAGCAGATCGCCGGCCGGCAAGAGTTGGTCGATACCATTCGCGGCTACATGCCCGGCGAGGAAGTTCGCCTATTGGTGCGCCGCGGCAATGAAGAGCTGTCTCTGAATGTGAAGCTCGGCAGTCTGTCGATGCTCGTGCACGGCGAGCGAGCTGAGTTCCAGAACAACCTCGGTGGGCCACTGAGCGAGCGGCGCGCGGGTTTCTCGTCGGCCATTCAGCACGATACGGTGCTACGCCCTTCGGACTGCGGTGGTCCTCTGGTGAATCTTGACGGCGAAGCAATCGGTATCAATATCGCGCGTGCCGGACGCGTCGAGAGCTATGCTCTCACGGCAGATGCCGTGCGCGAGTCGGTGAAGAAGCTGATGAGCAGCCTGCCAGGGCACGAAAATCTGGCCGAATCGCCATCTCAGGACGGCAACAAGAAGGTACAGTAGGGCTTTGCCGCTTCTGCGATTGCCCACTTGCCGACGAAGACGCTGCCATGGCCACGACCGAACGACTCCGACAAGCGCTGGCCGACCTTGAGGCCCAGCTACGCGACGCCGACTCGCTCGATCCAGAAACGCAGGTGCAGTTGAGCCGAGCGGCTGCGGAAATCAACGCGAAGCTGGCCCGGCAGCAGACATCGGTGGGTGCTGCCCCAACGCGAACGGAAGCCCGGGAGTCATCGACTTCGGACATCGAAGGCTCGCTTCGTGAGCGACTCGTCGATTTCGAAGCCTCGCATCCGCAGCTCGCCATGGTACTGACTCGAGTGATCGACTTGCTGGGGCAAGCGGGCATCTGAGCCGCGTTGTCAGTCTGCGGAAAACGATCAGCCTTCTTCTGCTGGACCGTCGTCCAGGGCCATCGGCTGCGCCGTGGAACGAGTAGATTCCAAATAGGCCGAAAGCAGCACGTACGCGGCGAGCTTGTCGAGGCGAGCCTTTCGCTGCTTGCTCGTAAGACCAGCGTCCATCAGCAAGGCCTCGGCGTGGGCTGAGGTATAGCGTTCGTCGAACAGCTGCACCGGCAGGCTCGTTATCTCCTGGACCCATGCCGCAAATTTGCGCGCCTCGGCCGACTTCTGACTCTCCTGGCCGCTTGTATGAATTGGCAGCCCGACGACGAAGCCTACAATCCGCTCCTGCTGAGCCAGCGACTTCAGCCAACGAGCGTCGAGTTCGAGCGTCCGGCGGTTGTAGTTCTCCAGCGGGCTGGCGAGAGATTGTGAAGGATCGCAAACGGCAATACCGATCCGCACCGTCCCGTAGTCAATCGCGGCGAGGCGCCCCTCTCGCGGTAAGCCGTCGCTCATTCCGCAGGCGCCTCCGCCGGCTGAACGGGTTCCGTCAGCGGAATCGGCTGACGGGCGTCGGCCGACACAAAGTAGCCATGGTTCAGGAACGTAATGACCTGCCTGCGGACTTCGTCATCGTCCATGAGTTGTCCATGCAGGCGGTTGACGATCGAGAAATCGCGGGCTCCTGGCAAGCGGGTTTCGTCGATCGAGAGGACCAGATCGTCGTCTCCCTCGACGAGCGGATTCACCCCCTCTTCGTCGCCACGACCGCCCGCGATAATGCCGAATTCCTGCGAGGGAGTCGCGAGTTGCTTCTCTAGTTCTGGCCAGTCATTAGCGAGCTGCTTGCAACAGGGCCCCCAAATCAAGCCGACCAACTTGTTGTTTTTGAAGGTCTGGGCGAGCTCTGCTCCCTGATTGGGAGGCGCGAGCATTACGATCCGCTTGATTCGTGAATCGACCTGCCAGCGGGGGTTGGCAACTGTCGCCTCACCCAAATAGCGACGCAACACGAGATTGCCGAGGCTATGGCAAACGAAGTTGATTTCCTCGACTTCCTCCAGGTTCTGCAGCACACGGGCAAGTGACTCGGCATGCTCCTCAAGTGTCCGTCGCGTGCTCGCATAAGACACGTTCAGTACTGTGAACTCGCCGTGGTCCTCCAGATACTCGCCAAGACCTTCCATCACCGATCGAGAGCGGATAATGCCGTGCAGAGTAAGTACCGCCCGCCCCTTAAGCGGAGGCAACGCATGGTCTTGCTTCAACTCGTCGAGTCGGGCCCGACATTGATCGAACGTGCCCCAGGCGCGGCGAAAATTGCGGTCGTCGAGGAGGCGGTAATGCCCTGTTGTGACATGTCGCTGGATGCGCCAGTCGTGGAAAACCAGCTCATCGCTCCAAAACTGCGTTCCGCCGAGGGTGCCGGTGGCGACATTGGGCAGACTGCGCTCGATGACCGGTTCGGACGGAGCAGCAGGATCCACCGGCTGCTGGGCTGCGGCCAGGTTGGCAACGAGAACGACAATGGAGTTCGTGCATACCGCTCGCAGCAAGTCGCGGAGAGGACGAATCTGGAACCATGGGCAAGTCATGGTTCCATTATTTGAGCCGAGGCCGCTTCCGGGCAACTCCAGAAGACTCTCCTAGCAGATCAAGCGTCGAAAATTCTACAGGTATTCACCCCAGTTCCGCTCTTGAAGTGCTTTGACAACCTCGCGGATTGCTTCTTCTTCGTGCTTGTTGGCAACCAGCGTCGCATCGGGCGTATGGACGACAATCGCGTCGTTGAGCCCAAGCGTGACTACGAGGTGGTCGTCTGTGCTGCGAACGATGCTGCCGCGGGTACGAATCGCCAAATTCTTGCCCGTCAGCGTGTTCCCGTCGGCGTCGGGAGAATGGCTGCGGGCCAGCGCCTGCCAACTGCCGACGTCGTCCCACTCGAACGGAGCTTCGAGCATCACGACGCTGGGGTACCGCTCCAGAACGGCAAAGTCGATCGATTTCGGTCGAATCGCCGAAAACTCCCGGTCCAGTCGCGCCTCAAACCCCGGCTGCCCCACCTCGGCGGCGATGGTCATCAGCGCGGCATGCATCTCTGGCTCGTACTCGGCCAGCGCTGCGAGGACCGTTTCGGCCTTCCAGATGAAGATGCCGCTATTCCAGTAAAAGTTGCCGGCAGCCAGATATTCTTCGGCCACCGTCCGAGCCGGCTTTTCGCGAAACCGAGCGACTTTATAGGCAGCAGCGTCACTCGAACCGGCAATCTGCTCGCCGCGCTCGATATAGCCGAATGTTTCGGCGGGGAAAGTCGGCGAAATGCCAAAGGTGACGATACGCTCTGGCTGCTGTTCAACGAGCGCCACGCCGTGCCGAATGGCCGTCTGAAAAGCGGCGGCCGGGCGAATCAGGTGATCGGCCGGCATCACAATCATCGTCGCATCGTTGTCGATGGCACTGAGCAACACGGCGGCCAGACCGATGCAAGGCGCCGTGTCCCGTTTGCACGGTTCGCCGAGGACCTGCCGAGTAGTGAGCTGCGGAAGCTGCGCCCGGATGGGCTCGACCAGCGAGCGATTCGTAACGATGAGAACCTGATCTGAGGAGACGAGCCCTTCCAGTCGGTCCACCGTGCTCTGAATCATGGTCCGTTCACCGGCCAATCGCAGCAGTTGCTTCGGCGTTGCTGCGCGGCTGAGCGGCCAGAACCTGGTCCCCGCTCCGCCCGCCATAATCACCGCATGCAGCATGATTTAGCTCCGCAGAAATCAGTATTCGATCGGCCCATCGGGCGCAAAGTAAGTTGGTCGGCTGAGTGAGGCTTGCGGCTTGAGTTTCGCCTGGATTTCGTCGGCATCGAGAGCCCAAAGAGGATTGATCTCTACGGGTAACTCGGCCGGAACTTCGATTCCCGCCTCTCGCAGCCGACGTCGAGACTGCTCGATCATCGCCTGGCGAGCTGTTGTCGGGTTGTCGGTCGGCTCGGAGTCGGAGTTCTTCACCGGTGCGAAAGCTTCGGTTGGATCGGCCTCGACCACCAAGGCATTTTCCGCCGACGGCAGCAGATCAAAGATGAATCGCTCGAAGCGGAGAGCGTTCGGATTCGCCGGCTCGATCATCTGACCGTCGTCGCCGAGACAGGGCACTTTCTTGCGGGCGACATGAAAGGGCAGAGCGTCTGGCTGTCCGGCGACTCGAGTGAGGAACCCCACGTCAAAGACATGCACCGCGAGATTTCCCGCCCAAAGCTGTAAGCTGCCGTTGGCGTTGAGACGGCGGGCAGCGGACTCGGGCAGGTCGCTGTATTCAATCACCTGCACTCGGCCATCGATTGCAACTACGTTGCCCACACGCTCCAGCGGATGCCGCTTGCGGACCACCTGCGTAGTCATTTCCGAGCGCACGGCAATGTGGCTTCCCAGGAGGAGCGGATCGCACACCTGCAGCAGCGGATTGTCGATCTGCCCGTAGAAAATGTGCCTGAGACCCCGCCGCTGCATGTCGGCCAGAGCGCCGCAGCGATCGAGCGCGGCCAGCATGCCGCCGTGACCATCCGGCCCCACAAAGATTCTGCCCGGCGACTCCATCAAGATGCGATCCCCCTTCGCATCGAGCGACCACATGGCGCCTTGCTTGAAAAACTGCAACTGATCGACCGCCAAACCGAAGTTGCCATGCGCGGCGAAGAAGTCTCGCGTCGCGGCATCGGTTGCATCGCTTGTCATCACGTACAGCGGGATCGGTCGATTTCCGTACCGCCTTCCGACCGCGAGCAAATGGTCGATCAAAATCTGAAACATAGGCCGCCGAGAAAGCGGACCAAGCCGAAACATTCCCTTCGGACGATCAAAACCAAGTCGCGTTCCGAGGCCACCAGCGACGAGGATCATGCCCACTTCGCCGGCGCTAAGCGCTGCCCGGCCGAGAACCCGAGCCTGCTCGATGGAGCAAGGCAGACCCGAGCCATCGAGCCGAACCGCTGGCGGCGACTCAGCCCGCTCCGCGAGCGCCGCCCAGGGAGACGCCGACTCGTGTCCGTGTTGCGAGCCAAAACCATAGAGCGAACGAAGTTTTTCGAGCACTCCGAAGTCGATCTCAGCAATCTGCCGTGCAAGCTTCTGCCGCTCTTCCGACTTGAGTTGATCCCAGAAGCGAAGCAGGTGCTCTTGCCCATGCGGCTGCAACGAACGCAGCAACGCGTCTCTATCGACCAACTCAGTCACGGATCCGTCCATGTTCATTCCAGTGTTTCAAAACAACCTGCCCCGTACCCAAGCGTAGGCCAGATAACAGAGAATGGGAAACAGCACGAACATGACACCGTAAGTGAAGACGGTGGTCCAGACGTGCCTTGGCCAGCGAGCCATGAACGAATTGTGCACCAGGTTAGAAAAATCGGGGCTTAGCGAACGACCGCTTCACTCGACCGCTAACATAGCTTCCGCCAAGTCCGGCTCCAACCACACAGAGAATGGCTATGACCTGCTACTCATCCGCACAACAGTCGCTCAGACGAGGCCGTCCACTTTCGGTTGTCGTGTGGATTGGTCTAGTAATCGCCGGCTCGACACGACTAGTTGCCGCGTCTCCGGAAGTTCAGATCGGCGAATCGACCGTCCGGTTCGCCACTCGGCAGGAAGGCGTCGACGTCCTCACCGCCGATGACGAATTCGCCCAGGCGCTCACTCGGTTCGATCTGCACGTTCGCCTGGCGACTATGGACCAGGTGAGCGTCTACGCTTGGCGCAAGAGCGTAGCGGATCAAGTGCTGGACTGGACACCCGAAGTGCAGCAGAACGTCCTTAGTGCCTTGAAGGACCTGCCCGCGATGCTCGAAAGCTTGCGGCTGCCGTTACCGAAGGAAGTGCTGCTAATCCTGACAACGGGCAAGGAGGAAGCCGGCGCCGCTTACACTCGGGCCAACGCGATCATTCTTCCGAAGGCGGTCGCCCAACGCTCGCGCGATCAGCTCGAGTCGCTATTGCTCCATGAACTGTTCCACGTTCTCAGCCGAAATAGTCGGGATGCCCGGCGCGAGCTTTATCGCATCATCGGCTATGAGCTTGTGGAACCCATCGAACTGCCGCGGAAACTGCGCGATCGGAAGATGACCAATCCCGATGCTCCGGGCATCGACTGCGTGATTCAGCTAAGCGTCAATGGAGAGACGCTCTCGGCGGCTCCAATCATCTACGCCACTCCCGCCGAGTTCGATCCGAAGCATGGCACTTCGCTCTTCAAATATCTCACGGTGCGGCTGCTGGTTCTCGAACATCGCGACGGGCGATTGCAAGTCAAAATGAAGGACGATCAGCCGGTGGTGCTTGACCCGCTGAAAGTCGATTCATTCTTCGAGCAAATCGGCCGCAACACCAACTACATCATGCACCCGGATGAAATACTGGCCGACAACTTTGTCTACCTCGCGCAGAAGCGGCAAAATCTGGCGACGCCGCGAGTCACGGAGCAAATGGCAAGAGTGCTTTCGAAGTAAGCAGGTGATGAAGTTCTCAGCCGCGAACCAGTTGTTGCTGAATGGCATCGAGCGGCCACTCAAGCGATTCTCCCACCGCCCGCAACGTGAAACGGCGCGAGTCACCACCGGTCACTTCGATTTCGATCACAAGGTGCTCGGCTGGCAAGCATCGTTCCACCTTGTCCGCCCATTCGACGAAAGTGAGACCACCGGCGTCGAAGAATTCTTCGGGGCCGAGTTGCAGAAACTCGTCGTCGTCGTGCAGGCGGTAAGCATCGAGGTGATAGATCGACCGCCGTCCGTGATACTGCTGAACCAAGACAAACGTCGGGCTGACCACCGCCTCGCGATCCACTCCCAATGCCGCGCCAACGGCCTGCACGAGGCGCGTTTTGCCAGCGCCAAGGGTGCCCAGCAGCGCCACCACCGTTCCCGCGGGCAGATGCTCGGCAAGTGCCTGCCCCAGCCGCTCCGTGTCGCCAACCTCGGCAGCGAGGAACTCGAAATCACTCATCGTTCCGTTCGCCCTACTCCAGTCGATGTTCATAGCCGCGAGGTGAGAGCGGTTCTCGTCTTCCATCTGACCCAATCGCCCACAGCCCCGCGTCCTTGACGAACTGACCGATGCAAGTCAGCGGCACATCAAGCGGCTGGGCTGACAGCAACCGCTGTGCTTCCATGGGCGGCACAGCGAGAACCAGTTCAAAATCCTCGCCGTCGCTCAGTGCATGTTCGATCGCCTGCTCGCCGCTGCTTCGGCCGAGTTCGACGGCAGCGCCGCTGATCGGCACGCGCGCCAGGTCAATCTCGGCTCCGCAGCCGCTTTTGTCGATCAGTCGGCTGAGATCGAGCGAGAGTCCGTCGCTCACATCCATCGCCGCATGAACCGTCGCATACTCAGCCAACCACGCAGCCGCACTTAGCCGAGGCGAGAACGACAGATGCTTGCCGAGAATACTGCCGCCGAAGTCGCCAGTCACCAGAATCTGATCGCCGGGTCGCGCTCCGGCGCGTCGCCACGCTCTTCCAATTGGGGCCTCGCCCACCGCGGTGATGTTGATCACCAGCGGCCCATCCCAGCTGTTGGTATCGCCGCCGGCGATCGAGGTATTAAACTCGGCGGCCAATTCGAAGATTCCCTCGTACAACTCACGCGCCAGTTGTTCACCCCCGCTGCGTGGCAACGACACCGAGACGAACGACGCGATCGATCGGGCTCCCATCGCCGCAATGTCGCTGAGATTCACAGCCAGCGACTTGCGCCCAACTAACCTGGGCGATACCTCGGTCAGCCGAAAATCGACGCCGTCCATCACCATGTCCGTCGTCACGACCAGTTCGTGCCCCGGTGAAACGGCGAGCAGCGCAGCATCGTCGCCAATCCCCAGCGGCACCTGCCGATGCGGAACCGCGCGATCGCGTAGCCAGCGGACGAAGGAGAGTTCCACAGCGAAGTTTTCAGCCGTCAGTTTTCAATGTTCAGTTCGAACCCGCGTCAACGACGACCGTAGGTATGTGCCGCCGACTTAGCCAGATTCTACTCTCTACTGAAAACTGAATGCTGAAAACTGAGAACTGCCTACGGCGTTTGCCGATTGGCCACTCGCAGATGGCCGTAAAGCGTGTCGGTGCCGCGGACAATGTAGAACACGACCGGATCGAGCTTCTCGAGATCCTCGCGGTCGAGGATGTAGGCGACGTTCTCTAGCGAGATCGTCTCCCACACGTGCATCCCAACCAGCACGTCGTTGCGGCGAATGCCCTGAGCCGCAGCCGGGCTGTCCGCCCGGACCGCGAGCACTCGCAGGCCGCCGCGATAGCGGGAATTGAGCGAGCGGAACTCAACGTCTTCCATTGTTGCCAACTTCAGGCCGAGCGATTCCCAGACCCGGTCGGCGAGCGGCAACTTCGTGGCACTTTGCGACTGCTTGCCAGCCGGAGCCAAAGCCAGGCTGACGCTTTGAGTCGCGTGGTTCCGTTCTACCTCGATCTTCACTGCCTCATCGCGGCTCTTGCCGAGGAAAGCCAACTCGACGTCCAGACTGCGTTCAATCTTTCGACCGCCGATCGAAGTGATTACATCACCGGCCTGCAAGCCGCTTTTGGCAGCCGGGCTATCGGCCCGAACCGAATTGACCGTAAACGACCTCTTCTCCGGCTCGCACTTCGTCGTGCCAGCGATGCCGTGCGTGCTCTGATCAATCCGCTCCACGCTCATCAGCCGGGCAGCAACTTCCAGGGCCTCGTCGATCGGAATTGCGAAACCGATTCCCTGAGCGCCGACACGGACCGCTACATTGATGCCGATCACCTGGCCGTCGATATTCAGCAGCGGCCCACCGGAATTGCCCGGGTTGATGCTGGCGTCGGTTTGAATCAGGTCGTGATATTTCTGCTCGTCGCTCACTTGCACCGAGCGGTGCAGGGCACTGATGATGCCGCGTGTAACGGTGTGCTCATATCCGTAAGCATTGCCGATGGCGACCACCGGCTCGCCGGTCATCAAATCGCATGATGTGCCGAATTCGATCACCTGCATCGGCTGGGCGACGTCGACCTTGATCACCGCCAGATCGGTCTTGGGATCGTGGGCGACCAACTTGGCGACCGCGTTGCGGCCGTCGTGCATGGTCACCTGAATATTGCTCACCCCTTCGACGACATGAAAGTTCGTCACAATATAGCCGCGGGAATCGAACACGATTCCCGTGCCCATCCCGTTCACCTGGCGGACGCCATCAGCGCCGACCGCAGCGTTGTCGGCTCGCACGGTCTTGCGGCCGTGAATATTGACGATCGAAGGCGCCGTTTCCTGAATCGCTTTCACGATCGCCGTGTAGCGAAGCTCGGAGGCGTCGGCTGCACAGGCCGCGACCGTCCACGCCGCACTAGCTAACAGACAACCGGTTAGCCAGGTTCGGCGTTGGAGCAATAAGTATCGTTGCTCGGGCATGAGGGGCTCGTCAGGCTGGGTTCGAACTCATCCCTAACCGCCACGAACACCTACGGGAATGGTGCACCGGCGGCGCAAGTCAAGGAACCCAAGCTAAATCGGTCCCATCGCCCCGGTCCGCTTAGACGGCTGTCCCCCTGACGGTAGAGTCCCCCTAGGTTGTCAGCCATGCCGGTGGGCGTGCGGTGGTGAGCAACCCACGAAAGCTCGAATACAACACTTGCGCGCATGCGCTTGATCAAGGTAAAGAACAGCTGGAAATGAAGTTGCGTCAAAAGCGACCATTTTCTTCACAACCCCTTTTCTGGGTTATTACAACACTTCAAAGCTTTCACCAGATTGTCAAAGAAGAGCGGATAACCGCCGCAAACTCCCGCGTGGCGCACTGAAGTGCTCGCCAGCCCGAAGCGGCGGCTTCAACAAGCGAGCGGCGCAGCAGAAAGCGATCCTCGACCGCCATGCAATCAGGATCGCGGTATAAATATTAACACTTCACAAACAATTCGTCAACAGAAACGACGTGACCGGCGGTAGCACGGCCAGGTGGTCTCAGAAATCGTTTGGTGTTGGAGTCGGAGGAACTGGCGCCAGTTCGGCTGGTCCGTAGGATGGCGCCGCCTCGGCTGGGCCGATCACCGTGTCGAAATAGCCAGGCTCAAAAACGGGCTTCACCGGCAGCGGATGAAACTTTGGCAGCGGCGCCATCGGCACTTGCGGCTGCAAAGGGCCGTCAGGCTTTAGATGATGCGCCAGCCGATGGACCGGTTTACGATGCCCGCCGCGTTCCGACGGGCACGCTGCCGGTTCAGAGGTGAAGCAACCGCGCGAAGTCGACGGGCCGGGGCAGGACAGGCAACGTCGGCCGTGTCCCGGTGGACAGCAAGCAACATCCCCCGGTTCATTACAGACAGGCCGAGCCCCATACGGCCCGCAGCAACCACCGAGCCCACTGAGCCCAAGCGCGCCCGCTAGCAGCAAGCACGCGAGGCGTGCGCATGGAAGCGAGTCGAGAATTCGAGAGTTGCGCATCGCGGTGCTCGGTCGAGATCCGTAAGGTCCCTCCGATCTCATCGACCGCTACAACGCCGAAACTTCACTCATCCGGCAAAAGTTGCCGGAGTTATCGAGCCGTCGAGTTCGAGATCAACCGTTTCCCCTCGCCATTGGAGTCAAGCGCACGGGCACGCAAAGCATGGAACAGACCGCTCCGTTGTCATGCCAACTAGTCACGACGCGAATCCATTCAAAGTGCCCTAGATTCTCGTCGTCGTGGAGCGCGCCGAAACGCGTTTGTGCTGCCGCCAAGGGGTTTTCGGCTTCAACCACGATCATGTCGTCTCTCAAGGGAGGCGGAGAGTTCCGTGATCTGGCGAAATCAACGTAGTACAAAGGCATAAGAGCATTCTACTCATACCGAGACTTACTCGGCCGATGTTGCTGTAGAAGCAGCCGGCGGCTTGCTACGAGCGAGAAATCCTCCCGCCACAAAGACTTCAGAATTACTCAGCACCAAATTATAGACCTGCTCAATTCGCCCGGTCCGTTCCACGCTGGCCACCACCACGCTACGAATTTCGCCATCGCGCAAACGAAGCAGTCGGTCGCCAGGTGTCAGGTCCTCCGCGGTAACCAATTGATCCATCGACGCGCAAAGGGGTTGCGTCACCGTCGTGGTCAATTCCCCGTCGTCTGTGACAATGCGCCACAGTCGATTGGTCGTAACAAAGACGGATTGCACAGCAATCGGCGACAGGTCTACCTCCGCGGAAACCGTGCTAAGCAGGTCTCCCACACCGATGGTTTCGATCGCTCGTTCCCCTTGATGGGTGAGCACCACCGTCCCTGCTGGAAAACATCCAGGATGACACGGCTCGAATAGAGCTTCCCGAATCTCCGCTTCCGGGAACGTTTCCGTAGCCAGCTTTCGAACCGCTTCGTTATCCGCACTGTGGTGCGGAGAGACCCAGATTTCGGCGATGGCCTCGTCACCGAGCCAGTTCCGCCAAACGGGAATCGAAGGAACCTGCTGCGGCGCAGCACCGGGAGGATACCGCTGCAGCATCTCCTTCGCGGTCGTGAACGAGACCGCTTTCGTCGTTAGTTGTTGCCGGACCGATTTCCGCACCCGAACCGCGTTCAGCTGCCAGCCGAGTAAGCAGGCCAGCAGCGTGGTCAGAACAAACAGCGTCCGCAGGCTGAACGAAAACCAGCTGCGGCGGTGCCGCGCGCCCTCCTTGGTATCGATCTGCTGGTTCATCCCACAGTCCTCAATACGGAGGAAGAATCGGCCTGCTTTAGAGCATCGAGCCCACCAGTTTGAAGGCCCCGAAGAGGACAGCACCGGTGCCAGCAATGGAAAGTACCGCGCCATGCAAATGGGCCATCGGCCCTTCGAACTTGTGGCCGTACTTTCCGGTTGCCTTTCCGGTCATCAGCGACGTCAGCCCAAATGCAAGCAGAAGCAGCCCCAGCACAATCGCCCCGCTACCAAGCACCGCCGGGTGCTCGGCAAGCCACTGATTGATTTCCTCATTGCGCGCGAGCAGGTACATAAAGCCACCCTGTGGAGAAGCAACCCTGGTGAAGAAAACCTAAAGAAGCGAACGTGGTGAAGCGAACGAATCACTGCGAAGAAGAGACGATCCAACCGAATCGGCAGATATTCTCACTTCTGCACGTGCGGGTCGCAATCGTTTTCTAGCCGGTGCCTCGGCTACTCGACGCCGGGGTCGCTCGGTTTGACTTCATCGGCTCGGTCCGAAGAGGCGGGTCTCGCCGATTTCGGCGTGACCAGCACCTGCAAGGTTTGCAACAGCAGAAACAGCAGCACCGGCAGCAGGATGAACACCGGCCACAGCTGCCAAACAGGCCAGTTTCGCAGCGGCAGATGCAACCCCTCTACAGCCGCTGCCAGCAGAATCACTCCCAGCACGGCAACGAGTGTCAAACATCCGCCGACGGCCATTACCCCTTTGAACGACTCGGCTTCGCTTCGCTCCTCGCCGAATAGCTCGATGGTGCGCCCCTTCTGCACGCTGCGGTCGATCACCGAGACGACCTCCAAATCGTGACACACCTCGGCCCAGTCGGCAGGAGCCTCGCGACTGCTGATCATCTCACGAGCACGCGCCCAGACCTTCCGCCATTCCTCGTCGCGACCAACTTCGTACTGCTCGGACGACGCTGCGGCGATCTCGAATCGCCAGCTTGCCTCAGCAGCGGCTTGCGAGTCGATCATGGTCAACGTCGCGCGTCCCGCGGAGCCTACCAGCGTCAGCTGCGTTTTCTCTTGCCCACTGGCCGGGCCAACCGACCAGCGGGCCGGAAAGCTCGCGGCCCCTTGAAGGTTGATCAGCAGATTCGCCAGAGAGGGCAGGTCCTTTCGCTTGGGCCCGAGCGGGTCGACCATCGCTTCCGTGATCGGTCCGCTCGCCGTCACCTTGTTGATTCCACCCAGCAAGCTCCGCAACAGTGGCACATCCTGCGAAAACGCTTGCAGCACGCTCGCACGATCGCGACTGGTCAGCCCGCGTTCAACCGTGACATGCTCAACGGCGCCGATCAAATCGTTCTCGGCCCGCATTGACTGCAGCGATTCAAAGGCCGGATGTTCCATGCCCCGATGATGCACCAGCACCTGCCGGCCAGTATCGCGGCGAGCCATATCGACCTCGTAGGCCAGCAGCAGGTCGCACGCAGGATGCACCATCAACAGCGGCACTTCAGCAGCGAGCAACTTGCGCAGCTGTTCGGCCCGCAGTTCGTCAGCCGTCATGCCATCCGACTGCGAACCATCCGCGCGGCCCCGACTCACGACTACCAAATCGACCGAGCCCTCGAGCAGCAGTCCCTCCCAGTTCAGCTCATTCACCCGCGCACCGGGCGCAAGGCGCCGCAGCTGCGGTTCCAGCTGGGAGGGGATTTCATGACCGACGACGACCGACGTGTCTTCCTGCTCCACACCCCAGCGAAGGAGCGCGAGCGTTTCGTCGTCGAGGCCGAGCAGGGCTATTCGCATGGCAGATGCCTACAGCCGGCGGATGTGATAGCCGCCGTCGACGTGAATCCGCTCGCCGGTCGTGAAAGGGAACGCGTCCGATACGACCGCCGCCACCGCCGCGGCCACATCCTCCGGCTTGCCCCAGCGACGAATCGGACTCAGGCCCTCGGCGATCAGCCGATCGTACTTTTCTTTCACCGGAGCCGTCATGTCACTTTCGATCACGCCGGGGCATATCTCAAAGACCCGAATCGCGTCCTCCGCCAGCCGGTCGGCAAGCAGCCAGGTCATCATCTGCATCGCCGCCTTCGCCATGCAGTAATCGGCCCGGTTCGTAGATACCGCAAAAGCAGAAATCGACGACACGTTCACAATCGTCCCCCGCTCAACCACGCCCCGCTGCCGCAGGCCGATCATGGCCCGAGCGGCCTGCTGAGCGAGAAAGAACGGCCCCTTGAGATTGGTCGCAAAGACCTGGTCCCAGCTTTCCTCGGTGGCTTCGAGCAGATCCTTCCGGCCGGGCGACGTGATGCCGGCGTTGTTCACCAGCACATCCAGCCGGCCGAACCGCTCCAGAGTCTGCCGCACAAGGGAGTCGCGATCTGCCGAGCTGCCCACGTCTGCCTTGAGCGGGATTGCCTGACTCCCGAGTTGCTCGATCTGGCCGACAACTTCCTCCGCCGCCGCGGCACTCGAGTGATAGTTCACGGCGACCGCATAACCGTCAGTCGCCAGCCGCAGGGCAATCGACCGGCCAATGCCGCGCGAAGCGCCGGTGACTAACGCGACAGGGGCGGATGAGCGATCGTTAGGAGAGGAAGCATTCATGGCAGACC
>Ga0164290_1001872_pt1 | contig 21689 bp, 15 predicted proteins | sample Micstemetagenome_FD_108782 | JGI IMG/M metagenome (GOLD analysis project Ga0164290, IMG submission 108782) | Contaminated culture microbial community from soil near Moab, Utah, USA - Microcoleus steenstrupii SON62 (Illumina Assembly) | ecosystem: Environmental > Terrestrial > Soil > Soil crust...
AGCGTTGAGGAGCGTTTGGGGGGACCGCTTGTCCGCCCACGAATTCAGCTGTTCGTTCCACTCGCCGAGACGGCGTCGCCATTGGCGGTTCCTGGCCATGACGCCGCCTTTGCAGAAAGGGATGCCGGCACGGTCGAGGATCTCGTTCATCCGCGTGGCAAAACGCGTGAACCAGTCAGCCGTGGAATCGAGGTCACCGCCGTAGTCGTCGGCGATGACGAGGGCATTGTCCTGGTCAGGCGAAAGCATGCTTTCGCCGCGGCCGCCTGATCCGAGAACGAGCACGGCATAGTCGGCAGGTGGTGGCCCCGCTCCGGCCGCGAGCAGTTCCTTTTCCGACATCTCCGCCGCCCGCGCCGTCATTGCGCGGCCTTCCGCCGTAATAATGCCGGCGACCGACCGAGCATCAAGCCCGTCTTCGAGGAGACCGGTCGCAAGCGCCGGTAGTTCGGCCTGTGCCCTGGCGAGATCGCGCGGCCGCTCAGCTTCCGCGATCCTGTCGCCGACCGAAAGCGTGGCGAGTGCGCGTTCTCGAAGCAACGACCGCAACGTGAAGACGCCTTCGACGTGTCCCGCCATGTCCGTAACACCCAGATAGCGTAGATTGGCCCGCGCCATGAGCCCGAGCGCCCGGTAGAGATGCGTCTCGGCGGGAGCGGAGATAATGGGCCTCGTCGCGCGCGCGCCTGCCGTCGTCGTCTTCGGATCATCGGCTCTTGCCAATGCTCGCAGCAGATCGCGTTCCGTGAGGATTCCGCGTTGCCCGTCGCCGAAGTCTATAAACACGCAACCTATGCCGTGTTCCGCCATCACCGTTGCGGCTTCCTGGAGGCTTGCGACGGCCGGCACGCCGATCAGCGGACGCGCCATGACATCCGACAGCCGGTTGCGATAGAGGAAGCTGTCTATTGCGCGCTGGCCACCGCTGCGCCGTGCGCCGAGGGCAAAATCGGGTCGCTTTCCGACGCTGTCATACCATCCCGCGCTTTCCTGGTGAGCGATGAGACCCGAGGGCTTGCGGCAAAGACTCTCGAGTTCGCCGATCGTTCGGACGCCGGCCGCGAGCAGCTTGGGCTGCAAGGCGGCAAACACGCGTGCCGTCGTCAGTGCGTCTCCAATCGCGGTGTGCCTGCCGGAGAGTTCGACCCCGAGCCCGAGAGCGAGGCTTTCGAGTGACGTATCGACAAGTCCAGGCTCAAGCCCTGCGGCGATGAGGGCGACATCGAGCGCGCGCGGTTGCGTCCAGGCGAATCCTTGCCGGGCGGCTTCATGGCGTAGCATGGCCAAATCGAAATGGATGGAATGCCCGATCACGATCCGGTCGCCGATGAAAGCGGAAAACTCCGGCATGATCATCGCGAGGGCTGGCTTGCCAGCGACGTCCGCGTCGGTCAAGCCATGCACCCTGCTCGAATCACCCGGTATTGCGACACCAGGATCGACGACCGCCTCGAAGGTTCCGGAGAGGTCTATGTCGGCGCCGCTCATGCGAACGCCACCCAATTGGATCACCCTGTCCGCTCTGATATCCAGTCCAGTGGTCTCGGTGTCGATGACCACCGATTCGAGCGCGATCAGCGGAGAGGCGGCACTTGCCGTCATCCGTCGGACTCCATCCTCCTGGCGATCTCGGCGGCGATTGCAGGGAAATCCAGCTTCTGGCGAAGCGTCGACAGGTGGTCTATTGTCCGGAAGGCGACATTGTTGATGATCATCGTGCGGTCGGCTTCCCGCACTGAATCATCGATCGGGGCGTGCTCCAGGAGCCGCAAGGCAGTGGCCTCCGAAATGGCATCGGTTTTCTTTGGAGGCTCGTTCATGAAGCGGTCCAGCCTGACATTGAACTCTTCGATAGCGTCGCTCCACCCGCGATCGGCTCGATGTTCGGGCAGCGATTCGCTTTCGAGGACCTCTCTGTAGAACCCGGCGAGTACCTTGGCCTTCGCTTGCGGATCGGCGGGAAGCAGATCCCGGATTTCGGTCTCGACAATAAGGATTAGGTCTTGCGCCGCCACCGCGAAAGTTTCCCACTTGCAGATCTGCAGCGCGAAGCCAAAATCTGCATCCTGGAACAGTCGAGGACCAGCCAGAAGCGTGCGGGCCCGGAGGTAAGAATAGCTTGATCCCTGCGCCAGGAAGGCCGCGCCGGCCCGAATCGCCTCTACGGCGGACGCCCAGTCAGACTTCCTCTTCCTGGGTAGAATCGATCCAAATAATTCGAGCAACAGCGCACCTCCCAATGCCTCAAGCCAGTTTTCCCTCCCTTAGACTTTGGTCTAGTTGAGACGGTATACATTTGACAGAAAACAGCGCCTACGCAACTATCCCATAGTCGCATAGCTTTGCCAGAGTTTTGGGAGCATTGGGAGAATGCGACGAGACTAGTTAATCGGAGGGGAAGGCGGCCAGTTCTGCCTGGGCAGGGTGATCCGCCGACATTGAATCGGGAGGATTTGCATTGTCAGAAAAATTGCCGCCGGAAGTGGCGGAAGCCCATTGGGCGAAGACGCGGGGCCTCATGTGGGTCACGCTCGCCATATGGGCCTTCTTCAGCTTCATCATCCATTTCTTCGTCTCGGCGCTCAACAACGTCGTCATACTGGGCTTCCCGCTCGGCTTCTACATGGCTGCGCAAGGATCGCTGATCGTCTTCGTCATCCTGCTTTTCTGGTTCGCGAACCGGCAGAACAGGATCGACGAGGAGTTCGGCGTGGCGGAAGATTGAGGGGGAAATCATGGCTACGACAACTTTGAAGGGTGATTTCACCGACAATCTCGGACGGGTCTACGGCATCTATGTCGGCGGCTTTGCCGTGTTCGTCTTCCTTATGGCGATGCTTGATCTGGCCGGAGTTCCCGACAGGGTGATCCTCTGGTGCTACATCGGCATGACCATCGGCATCTATGCCTTCATCGGGATCATGTCTCGCACAGCGCAGGTGTCGGAATATTATGTCGCGGGACGGTCCGTGCCCGCGGTTTACAACGGCATGGCGACCGGCGCGGACTGGATGTCCGGCGCAAGCTTCGTCGGCATGGCCGGTACGCTGTTCGTGCTGGGTTATGACGGCCTCGCCTTCGTGCTGGGCTGGACGGGCGGTTACGTTCTCGTCGCCGTGCTTCTGGCGCCCTATCTGCGCAAGTTCGGCGCCTACACCGTTCCGGACTTTCTTGGAACACGCTATGGCGGCAACGCTGCCCGATTCGTCGGTATCATCGTGCTGTTTTGCTGCTCGTTCACCTATGTGACGGCGCAGGTTTATGCATCCGGCATCATCGCCTCGCAGTTCCTCAATATCGACTTCACATATGCAGTCTATGCCGGCCTTGCTGGCATCCTGGTGTGCTCGATGCTGGGTGGCATGAAGGCAGTGACCTGGACGCAGGTGGCACAGTACATCGTGCTCATCGTCGCCTACCTTCTGCCGGCTATCTGGATGTCCACGGTGCAATTCGGGATTCCGATCCCGCAGCTGACCTATGGCGCGGCGCTCAGCCAGATCGCGGAATACGAGCAGATGCTTGGCGTCGTGAAGCAGCATGTCGTGCCCTTCACCAACTCGACGCCGCAGGACTACTTCTTCCTGATCTTCTGCCTGATGGTCGGCACTGCCTCGCTGCCGCACATCCTGATGCGCTTCTTCACCACGCCGACTGTTCGCGATGCGCGCAAGTCCGTGGCATGGTCGCTGTTCTTCATCTTCCTGCTCTACTTCACGGCACCCGCCTATGCCGCCTTCTCGAAGTTCAACCTGATGGGTATCTTCGCGAATGCCGAGGGCATGCAACTGGCATTCAACGCGATCCCGCAATGGATGCTGCAATGGGGTTCGATCGAGGGCCACCAACTCGTCACGATCTGCGACGTCAAGGCGGCATCAGTCGCGGCGATCCAGGCCGCATGCGAGGCCAAGGGCTTCACGACAGGCTTCCCCTATGCCGAACTCAAACTCAACAACGACATGATCGTGTTGTCGACGCCGTCGATCGCGGGCATGCCGATCTGGGTGGTGGGCCTTGTGGGTGCGGGCGGCTTCGCCGCGGCGCTCTCCACCGCCGACGGGCTCCTGCTCGCCATCGCCAACGCGCTTTCTCACGACATCTACTACAAGATGATCGACCCGAAGGCGGACACCAAGAGGCGTCTTTTTGTCTCCAAGGTGCTGCTGGTGGTTGTCGCTCTTGCGGCAGCGTTGCTGGCGAGCACCAAGCCGTCCGACATCCTGTCGATGGTATCATGGGCGTTCTCGATCGCGGCGGCCGGCCTGTTCGCGCCACTGGTTCTGGGCGTCTGGTGGAAACGGACGACCAATATGGGTGCCATCCTCGGAATGATCGCGGGTTTCGGCATCACGATGTTCTACCTGATCGGCAACGTCTATGGCTTCGACCTTGTCAAAGGCACGGGCGACGAGATCAGTTGGTTCGACGTGAAGTCAATCTCTTCGGGTATCTTCGGCGTGCCGGTGGCGTTCATCGTGACGATCGTCGTCTCGCTCGTCACGCCGGCGCCGAGCCAGGAGATGCAGGATTTCATCGACAAGCTGCGCCTGCCCAAGGGCGGTCACATGATGGCTTGATGACGCAAGACATCTTGGCCTAAGAATGATGCAGGGCCTTCGGGCCCTGCATTTTCGTTATCCGCAGGATCATCACATGCAATCCTCCGCTCTACGGGGCCTCCTCATCGTCATCGCCACCTATGTCGGCGCCGTTGTCACCTTTGTGATCGGTGGAGCGCCTGGCATCGTGGCCGTCTATCTTGGCGGCACCTATGCGCTCACCGCGTTGACGGCTCTGCTCTTCTCGAGAGGGTTGCTCGAACTGGTAATCGGCGTGGATCGCGACATTGCCTTCTTTGTCGTGCTTCGAAAGGTCAGCGATCCGCTGCTGGCGCTCGTCAGCCCGATCACGCCGGGTTTCCTTGTTCCTTTCGCCGCGTCACTCTACGCGGCGTTCCTGTTCTTCTTCCTGAAGCTCTTCTTGTTCGGCGACGGATTTCTCGGCGTCCCGCCGCTCTTCATCGTGCTCTATCTCATTCTGATGACCGCGTTTTGAGAGCTGTAATGGGGCCATAGGTGTCAGCGCGGTGAATTTGCTTATCTGCGGACCATATCGTTCCTTCCGCTAACCCTGATGCAACTGATTGTGAGGATCGAAACCCTCAAACGCCAAGCGCAATGCCGTCTTTCCTCGATTCCGACGCACCGATCAGGGTGCCGTTCTGCCAGTCGATGCGGATCGCCTGTGCACCGCCGATCGGGCCCTCCGCCGGCGAAAAGCTGAAGCCCCGGCGTTCGAGTTCGGCCTTGGTTGTGCCGTCAACCGTATGCTCGGCTTCCACCCGTGTGCCGTCAGATGTTGGCATAACGCGTGGCAGGTCAATCGCCTCCTGCATGTCCATGCCATAGTCGAGAACCTTGGAAATCACGTGCGCATGGCCAAGTGCCTGATAGTAGCCACCCATCACGCCGAAGGGCATTTCCACCCGGCCGTTGCGGGTCACCATGCCCGGGATGATCGTGTGCAACGGTCGCTTCGAGGGGGCGACACGGTTCGGATGACCCGACTTGAGCGAGAAGCTCTGGCCGCGATTGTGCAGGATCACGCCCGAGTGCGGTGCCACGAGGCCCGTGCCGAAACTGTCGAAGATCGAATTGATGAAGCTTACGGCATTGCGGTCGCTGTCGACGACCGAGATATAGACGGTGTCGCGATGAAGCGGCAATTCGAAGGGCGGAAGGTCGGTCAGTGCCTTCTTCAAGTCGATCATCGCCGCGAGCCTGTCAGCGAACGCATCCGACAGCAGCTCATCGACCGGCACATCCGCCTTGGCCGGATCGGCAATCCAGGCGTCGCGGGCCGCATAGGCGAGGCGCGTCGCTTCGATCTCGATATGTAGCCGGTCGGGAGACAGCGGATCGCCCTTTGCCTCGAAACGGCTGAGGATGTTGAGGATCAGGAGGGCGATGATGCCCTGGCCGTTGGGTGGGCATTCGTGAATGGTGTATCCGCGAAAGTCCGTGGTCACGGGCGTCACATATTCGCCGCGGGCGTTGGCGAAGTCTTCGATCGTATGGAGTCCGCCGAGCGATCGCAGATAGGAGACCATGTCTTCGGCGACCGGTCCCTCGTAGAAGCCGCTCCGCCCCTCAGTGGCGATGCATTCCAGGGTTTTTGCGAGTTCCGGCTGTCGATGAACCTCACCGATCCTCGGTGCCCTCCCTGCCGGCAAGAATATCCGTGCCGCAGTTGGATCTGCAGCGAGAAGCGTTTCCTCAAGTGACCAATCGCGGTGAACGCGCGGTGTGATCGCGTAACCTTCCTCCGCAAGTAGGATCGCGGGTGCAAGGAGATCGGCGAACGGAAGCCGGCCGTGATCGGCGTGCAGGCGTGTCCACGCATCGATCGCCCCGGGGACGGTGACGGCCGCGTGCGATTGTCGAGGCACCTCTGTCAGTCCTCGTTCCTCGAACCAGCCGGCGGTGAGGGCGGCGGGTGTGCGGCCGGAGCCGTTATAGGCAATGACCTTGTCCGATCCGTTGGGCGCATAAAGCGCGAAACTGTCGCCACCAATCCCTGTCGAACCCGGTTCGACGACACATTGCACAGCACAAGCGGCAATTGCCGCATCCATTGCGTTGCCGCCGGCTTCCATGATCTGAAGCGCCGTCAGCGTCGCGGATGGGTGCGACGTTGCAGCCATGGCTTGGCGCGAGACGGCGATAGATCGCGTTGGCTTCTCGAAGTTGCGCATTTGGTTCATTCTCCTGGTCATTGGCCGTAGGGCATGTCTCAGGCTCGCGCCCGATAGGGCGTGAGCCAGGTTTCGAGCGCATTCAGCGCCGAGATGATTGTAAAGTTGAGGGTAAGATAGATGGCGCCGGCAGCCATGAAGACCTCCACGGCACGGTACGTTTGAGAGATCAGCCCCTGAGCGATACCCGTCACTTCCACAAGCGTGATGATCGATGCAAGCGACGTCCCCTTGACCATCAGAATGATCTCGTTGCTGTAGCTCGGGATCGCCTGGCGCAAGGCCAAAGGCAGGACGACGAGCCGCAAAGTCAGGTACGATGACATGCCGGAGGCGGTAGCGGCTTCGACCAGGCCCCGCGGCACGCCCCGTATCGCGCCGCGCAGGATCTCGCTTCCATAGGCTGCGGTATTGAGACTGAGCGCGATGACGGCGCACCAATAAGGCTCGCGAAACAACCACCAGAGTCCGATCGTCTGGAGCGACGGACGGAACTGGCCGAGGCCGTAATAGATGAGGAAGATCTGAACCAGTAGAGGTGTCCCGCGAAAGATCGCGACGAAGGCCCGGATGGGCCAGACCACGGCCCGGTGACTTCCCTGCTGGGCGAGTGCCAGTACCAGCGCCATGATGAAGCCGATGCTGATCGATGACGCCGCAAGCTGCAGCGTCATCGGCAGGCCGGCGAGCAGGGCCGGTATGATCTCGAGAAAGAAGGCGAGGTCGATCATGTGTGGACCATGCCCCGCCAGGCCCGGGCTTCGCCATAACGGAAGACCGAAGCAGTCACGGCGGCGATGACGAAGTAGAGCACTGCGGCCGCGATATAGAATATGAAGGGCTCCCGCGTCGAGCCGGTGCCGATCTGCGCCTGGCGCATCAGTTCGACGAGGCCGATCACCGAGATCAGTGCCGAGTCCTTGAGCACCAGCTGCCAGACATTGCCGAGCCCCGGCAGGGCATGACGCATCAGTTGCGGCACGATGACGAGACGGAGGGCTTGAAACCGGGACAGGCCGAGCGCCTTGCAGGCGTCGAACTGGCCGAGATCAACGGCCTGGTGGGCGCCGCGATAGACCTCTCCCTGATAGGCGCCGGATATGATGCCGATCGCCAGGACGCCCGTCGCAAAGGTGGGCAGGCCGACGAAGCCAGCGCTGCCAAAGACCTTGCCGAGCTGCGTCAGGGCGATGCTGCCGCCGTAGTAGAGCAGGTAGATCGTCAGCAAGTCCGGCACGCCGCGGAATACGGTGCCGTAGGCGTGGGCGAGCCAAGCGGGGACAGTACGGGATGAGAGCCGGCCAGCGGCGGCCATTGCGCCAAAGACCGCGCCGAGGAGAAAGCCGAGAACGGAGAGAGCAAGCGTGACGCCGGACGCGAGAAGCAGGGCGGCGCCCCAGCCGCCCTGTCCGAACCCCAAGAAATGCATGATATTGGTCATTGATTTGACAGCCTTTCAGCGCGCTGCCCGGCGGAAGGCGACTAGCCCCCGCCGGGCAGGTCCGCCCGCGCCTACCTGACCGGCGTCACATCCGTCTTCACCCATTTTTCCGAGATGCGCTTGATGGTGCCGTCAGCGATCGCTTCGTCGATGGCTTTGTTCAGCATCTCTTTGAGCTTGGTATCTTCCTTGCGTAAACCGGCACCGGTTCCGAGACCGAACACGCCGCCAACAAAGCCCGGTCCGGCCTGGGTGAAATCGGAGAATTCCGGCTTGGCAAGCGTCGCTGCCAGCGCTGTCTGCTGTGCGAAAAGAGCATCAACACGGCCGGCAGCCAGATCAAGATCATGCTGCTCCGTCGTCTTGTATTCGCGGATCTCCACTGTGTCGGCGAAGTATTTTTTCAGGAATTCCAGATTGGTTGTGGCGGCCTGTACGCCGATCGCCTTGCCCTTGAGGAGCGGCTTCAGCTTCTCGATCGCGGCCATGGCAGAGGCCTCGTCTTCCAGTTTGAACTTCTCGGCTGCAATTCCGAGTTTGCCGAGGTCGCTATCCTTCGCGGCGGCGAACCCGGACGGATCGACCGCGTAGGGCTGCGTGAAGTCGATGGTCTCGAGCCGCTTCGGCGTGATGAACATGCTCGCCATGATCACGTCGAACTTGCCGACCTTCAGCGACGGGATCAGCCCTTCCCAATCCTGCGCGATGATCGTGCATTCGACTTTCATCCTTGCGCAGAGATCATTGGCCAGTTCGATCTCGAGGCCATCGAGTTTGCCGTCGGCCGTGGTAAAGTTCCACGGCGCATAGGCGCCTTCGGTCGCGATGGTTATGGCCTTCGGCGCGTCCTGCGCCAGTGTGGTCTGGCCAAAGCCGAGCATTCCGAATACGGCCGCGACCGCGGCCAGGCGATGAATTTTCATGTCAGTTCCCCTTTTGTAAGCTGATCAGCTGTTCCCGTCGCCTGCATCCCGTCTCATCGCCGGTTCGAGGCCATTTCTGTCCGGCCGGCGTTGATCACCGGCTCGGGGTCACGAACTCGGCAAGCATCGGTGCCGTGCCGAGAATATGATCCTGCATCACCTGTTCCGCATGGCGCGCGTCGCCAGAACGCAGTGCCGCGATCAACGCGGCATGCTCTTCGCGGGCCGAAAGCGGTTTTTCGACATAGTCGAACCAGATTCGCATATAGGGTTCGATTACCGCATGCAGTGCCGAGATTTGGTGGATCAGTTTGGGCCTCCGGCTGAGCGCACATATCCTGCCGTGAAACTCCTGGTGGCGGACCACCCAGTCACTGCTGCCGCCCTGTCCCGCGCGTTCCATGCGGTCGAGAAGGCGATCGAGTTCCTCGAGTTCTTCCTCATCGATGCGCGGCATTGCCAGCCTGACGGCCAGCCCTTCCAGAACCGACCGCATTTCGAAAGTCTCGTAGAGCTCATCAACCGTGAGACCGGCGACGATGCAGCCGCGATTGGGGCGCAGAACCACGAGCCCGTCGGAAGCAAGGCGCCGGAACGCCTCTCGCACCGGCATCCGGCTCATCCCGATCTCAGCTGCGATATCCTCCGGAATTAGTCTTTCGCCCGGCTTGTAACGACCATGGCGAAGTGCCCGCTGGATATGCAGATACGCCTCCTCCTCGGCAGTAGAGGCGTGCTTTCCAAATGAGGCTATGAGGGACATCAAAACACCCGCTTGGCTTTTTGTATCCAATAATACAATCACGAACATTTCTGTTGGTCAAGCGTTCAAGGCGGCTTTGTTGGGCAACGGAGTCTTCGGCTCACGCCGCGTAGGCGAACTGCCCTCCGCAGATCGTGTCGCGCGGCGCATCATTGACCATCTCGTCGGGGTTCGATGACCGAAGATCGTGATCCCAGATCATGAGGTCGGCAACGAAGCCCGATTTCCGTTGACCTTCCAGCTTTGGGCGAATTCGGTATAGGCCCCCGGACAGTATAGCCATCCAGTACCTCCACGAGTGTCTGCCGGTTGTCCGGTTGGTCAAGGGTCCAGGGCTTACGGGTCATGGCCGAGTGGATCTACAGCATCGGCGACATCGGAGAAGCCGGCCAATCTGTCGAGGAGATCAGGGTGATGCTGGTGTCGCGAATGGTGCGCCTGCGTAGGAGCGCGCCCAGTTCTCTCGACCGATGCGTGACAGCGTCGGTTCGAGCGGCAGGCCCATCTGGCCAGGCGGGACAGTGGGCTGCATAGAGGCGACGATCTTCGGTGAAGATCAGGAAACTAATGAAGCTGGCCGCTCAAGCCTGCGCTGCAAACCAGCCAGCAGCCGAACGTCTCTTTCGAAAGCGATACCGCGCAGAGCTCGTTCGGCTGCGTTGTTCTTCAGGCCCTCAGCGGACGGATTGGAAACGAGACCCAAACAAAAGACCCCGCAGCGCTGCAACGGGGTCAATTCGGTCCTAAATCTATATCATCGAAAGGTGACGATGACAGATCAACCTAAGATCACGCGGCCGCTCCGGCGAACTCGCCTTCGGATTTCCGCGAACGATAGAGAGCATAACCAGCAATTCCCAGCAGCAAAGGCAGGCCCGCACCTGCGATTGGGCCCGGAACAGCAGCTGTGAACGTTACCTTATTCGACGGGCCGTTACCCCACTTCAAAACGACCTCATTCTTGGCCTCTTTGAAGAGAATCTTGAAAGTCTCATTTGCCGCGATGAGGATCGTATTCTGCGATCCATTGTAGGGAGTCCCCGGTTCCACCGCCGCAACCAGAGCCTTGAACTCGCCAATGATGTCACTCACCGAATGTGTCGCGACGTAATTGTCGAATTTCGTGAGAACAGCATTCTTCTTATCGTCGGTCCCGAATGTATAGTTCGGATTGATGTTCTTGAAATACACAAAATCGGTCAGACTGAGGCTCGCCGAAGCGAGGGCAGGTGCTGACATCACCAATGCCACGGCACACAAAATAACACGTAGTTTTCCGAACATTTGAGCAACCCCTGTTTAAGTCAACAACGAAACGCGTAATGCCACATTGAGCTTGTTTTACACAAGTCGTATGGATAACGAAGTGTTAAATCTGTGTCAAGCGCATTGCTTTAAACAACTTGCTCATCTGCTATTTTTGTCACAATCTTGGAGTCTTACTTAAGCATAGTGTGCCGAACAATACGACGAAGGTGCATTTTTCGTAGCTGAAAGACTGGTTTGATTGATCAATGGGATTGTACAGCGCACGACAATTTTTCGCTGCGCCTGTGTTCCATTACTTTTGCCAGGATGTTGATGCGTTCTACCCGACCTTGCCACAGCGACGAAAAGACACAGTTTGAACACCAGAAACATATCATAAGGGGCACTGTCATAAACATTTGGAGCCAAGGTGTGTCGATCTGTGCTGCGTTAAGTATCCGACAGGGAACTGCTTGTTGGCGAACAATGCTTAGGTTAGTAGGGCCCAATAGTCGGGAAGCTTTGAGAATTTCTACGGAGCGCATTGTGCGAAAGTATCTGTCTGCGTCCATTCGGTTGCGCACCATATCTTTTTTATTTGTTGTGGCGACGAGTACATTTGCACAAGCCGAGCCCCTTGGCGATGCGCGGCTAAAGAACCTGTTCGCCTCCTTGGGCTTCGGAAGCTACGATGTCAGCTTTCGAGATCACGTCTTTGAACCGACGACAGGGCAAGTCGAGTTTCGCGAACTGGCCTTGGTTCCAAAGGAGGACTCGAGTCTACCAACTGAATACAAGTCCGAATATGTCGTGTTCAAGGGCCTGAAAGTATCTCAAAGCATTGTCGCATTCGATTCAGTTAGTCTTGACGGAATCGAAATCTCGCCGACTGAGCCCAAAGCAGCGGCGCCGTTAAAGATCGACCGGGTAGAAATAACGAGCGCCGAGATCCCGGCTCTTTCCTCGGTTGTCGCGGACCCGAAGCGTCCTGTCTCCACGCAGATCGCAATCCTGAGACTCCTCTCCGGGGCGAGAGCAAGTAAGGCGAAGGTCGTTGGCCTGCATTTGGAAGGCGGTCTTTCAGTTCGGGAAGGCAGTATGTCGGGTCTATCCCAAGGGAAGGTCGCATCTGCCGAAATCGTCGGATACGAGGCGGTCGCAGAGGACGGCGACGGCCGGGACACTGCCGAGATAATTTCAATCCAGAGCATCGACTTCGACCCCCTTTTAAGACTTTTCGAAGAAAGCGCTTATTTGGAAGCCGGTGCCGCGCGACCCTGGCGCAATTTTTTCAACGCTCTGTCAATCAACGGTCTTACGCTGAATACCGGCGCGTCAAAGATTTCGCTGGCGTCCGCCGTCATCGGGCCTGTCCGTCTGAAGCAATTTGCGAGCAGCCTCACTGGATTGATGGACGAGACCGCCAGCGAATCGAGCGGTGACGAGAAAAAGGTTCTCGATACCGCCGCGCGGGTTCAATCGGCTTTGCGCGAGGCTGTTGCTGTCAACAAGATCGTATTGAACCGCATCGCGTATGAAACGTCGGGCAAGGACGGCAAGATTCAGAGCGCGGTGTCGCAGGTGACGGTGTCCAACTTCACCTTCAAGCATATCGATTCGATCGACATGCGTGACCTGGATCTCGCCGATGGGTCTGCCTCCGTGACGCTGAGCCGGTTGCTCCTGGCCAATATCGAGCTTCCGGCCATCGCCTCTGACCTGGTCGCGGAAGACGCGTCGGGCGAAATCGACACATCAAACACCAGCGAATGGCCGAGAGTCGGACGGCTGTATTTCGACTCGCTGTCAATCGACCTAAAGGAAGCCAGCTTCAAGATTGGCCGGTTCGACCTCTATCTGCGGTTCTTCATCGGGCCCATTCCCACCAACGTAACAGCAACGCTTGATAATTTCGTGATCGATAAAGAGAGTCTACGAGTTCCCGAGTTGCAGACAATGCTCACGGCGCTGGGATATAACCATCTGGATCTGTCCGCGAAAATCTCCGGCGCGTGGCAGGATTCGGCTTCCACATTAGCCTTCGATACGATCAGCCTATCTGGGAAGGAGATGGGAACGCTCTCCGTTTCCGGCACCATAGCCGGAATCAGCCGGCAGAGCTTCCTGGATCCGTATTCCGTGTTCCCGACTGAATTGAGCGCCGCCGGGTTGCAGAACTTCAGGATCGCATTCTCCAACGCGTCCCTCTATGATCGCGCGATATCGTTCCTGGCGAAGGAAAACGATATGAGCGTCGATCAGATAAAGAAGGCTCTTTCAGTAAGTATGCCGAATATACTGGGAGAGATAAAGAACCCCGTGATCCGCAACAAATTCATCTTTGCCTTTGTGTCTTTCGTCAACAATCCAAGTATCCTTGATTTGTCTACTTCCACTGGCGATGTCGTCCCGCTGATGGAAGTCGTGGAAGGGGTTGCTGACCCGTCCCGGTTGCCGGGTTTGTTAAAGCTCGATGCAAGCGCGAATGAACGTAAGAACAATTAACTTCGCACGGCATCAAAAGACAGGACGCGACGAAATCGGCTACACACGTCCACGGCGAATAACGAGGCTTACTCTCCGACCCGTCGCCGCGAGAACGGATATGAAAGATCAATCGGTTGAGAACGCGCTTGTGACCAAATTCATGTGCAGGTGCGAACAGACCGAAAATCTATGGTGCAAATGCGTTGTCGTAATGTAGACAAGGCTGTATGAGTTGAGACGAGAAGAACAAATGCCGGTTCTAGACGATTATACGATGTTTTCGAAGGCATATGTTGTAACGAGGCCAATCTGATCAAATGTTGAACCAGACGCAAAATAGCACCAACGTTGATTTCGATGATCTTCCGGCCCAGGCGAGGAGCATCAGAAGCGATATATCGCCCTTCGATGTTTTGTCGGCAGCGCGCCGGCAAATCTGGATTATTCTAATTTCGATCGCTGTCGTTCTGACCATCGCGATTTACTACGTGATTCAGGCCATTCCCACCTATTCGTCCTCAGTCAGCATTTTGATCGACGCAAAAAATGTCGGTATGACCGCAGCGAGTCCGCTGGAGGGCAGCCTGACATTCGAAACGGGAGCCATAGACAGCCAGCTGGAGATTTTAGGGTCCGACAAACTGGCACGCTCGGTGGCCCGACGGCTTGGTTTGCAGAATAACATGGATTTTCTCGATCCTCCCGCGTCGCAGCTCGGTCGCGTCGTCAGGAGCGGAATGAAGAAAATCGATCGTGTGATAGCGCTGTTTACGGATCGTCCGCCGGACCCCGCGATGAGCGAATTGCCCGAGGATGTCAGGTTGGATTTTGCGGTCGAAAAACTTCTGCTCCATATGAATGTCACGCGCGTCGGCAGAACCTATGTCTTCAACTTGCGGTACACGGATCGCGACCCGCAGCTTGCTCAATCGATTGCCGGCCAATATGCAAACGCATATCTCGAAGACCAGCTCGACTCGAAGTTTGACGCGACGAAGCGAGCCACGAACTGGATGGAAGAGCGCATTCGAGAGTTGAAAACGCGCTCTCTGGCGGCCGATGATGCTGTGCAGAAGTATCGAGCCGAGAACAACCTTATAGAAGCGTCCGGCAGATTGCTCAACGAGCAATCGCTGACGGACGCGACAACCCAGATGACGCAGGCGAGGGCTATGCTTGATGTGGCCAGTGCCCGTTACCAGCGTCTCAAGCAAATCGTTGACTCGCAGGATCTGAATGCTGGCCTGACCCAGAGTTCCGACAATCCGAATGTGGCACAGCTTCGCTCGCGGTATCTGCAGGCAAGCAAGCTTGAGAGCGAAATTTCCTTGAAGTTTGGCAAAAACCATGAGGCAGCCAAAAAAGCGCGCAGGGACATGGAGCAATATACGAGGCTTATTTTCGAAGAACTGCAAAACCTCCTGCCAGGCTATCAAAGCGACGTTGCAATCGCACAGGCCCAGGTCAACAGTGTGCAGAACACCATTGATCAGTTGCAGCTTGCGAGCGCGAGCAATGACAATGCAATGGTAAAGCTTCGCGCTCTGATCCAGGAGGCCGACTCTTATAAGACGCTCTACTCAACCTTCCTCCAGAAGGCTCAGGAAATGCAGCAACAACAGTCGTTTCCCGTGACCGATGCGCGCGTGATCAGTGATGCCTCAGCCACGTCCACGCCTGCGGGCCCCAAGAAGGGTTTGATACTCGTCGTTGCGGTCATGCTAGGGGCGGCAATTGGCGCGGGTGTCGGATTTGTCAGGGAGTGGCGCGATAGAGGTTTCCGTACCGCCGCTCAAGTCCGCGATGAGCTGAAGTTGGAATTCATCGCCAATATTCCCGCGCTGAAGCGCCAACCGCAGATCAAGGCGGGCGGCGGGGTTTCCGTCGATGGTCGCCGGTTGATACTCAGAAACGATCCTTTGTTGCAAATGGTAACGGACCAGCCGTTCTCGCAGTTCTCCGAGTCGATCCGTACCATGAAACTGAAGCTGAACTCGGAGTTTCCCAAGGGCAAAGGCGTGGTGGTCGGTATGGTGTCGCTATATCCGAACGAGGGGAAATCGACGATCGCGAAGAATCTGGCATCCTCTCTGGCAATCGAAGACAGGCGGACCCTATTGATTGACGGTGACCTTCGCAATCCGAGCCTCACGGACTCGTTGGTCGGGTTGACCAAGGCTGGGCTGGTAGACGTCATCCACGGTCGTCACGATCTCGACGAGGCGCTGAGTTACGAACAGGCTACAGGGCTCGCATTCCTTCCCGGTGCCGTGCGCGCGCAATCTGCCAACGACCTTTTTGGCAATGAGAAGACGCATCATCTGATTAATTCGCTTCGGCAAAGGTACGATGTGATCGTCATCGACTTTCCGCCTGTGGGCGCGTTAACCGACGCTATGTCGGCAAGTTCGGCGATCGATGGCTATTTTTTCGTAACGCATTGGGGAACTACTCCCCGTAAGGCGATGAAAGAGTTCATTCTAAATCATGCTGATATTGCCGACAAGACTATTGGCGTCGTACTCAATCGAGTCGATCTGAAATTGCTTGGCCGTTACTCGGCCTATCCGACCGCGTCGCAGTATGGCAAATATGCAGGTCGATATTTCTCGTAGGGGATCTGCTTTCCGAGAGACGGAAGGCATTCATCCAGCCAATCTGAAGGACGAGCTACGGAATATCCTTATACTGTTGAACCAGATCAGCAGAAAGCCCTGGCACAGGCCATCGAGCGCGGTCCCACGCCTCATCTGGACAGCGTCGCACGCTGGCGCCTGTATGATCTTGCCCACTGTATTTGAAGAGTTTCGGGTCTCTGTAAGTGAAGAGATCTAGGGGTCGCGACGCGCAATCAATGGGCTACGCCAGCTCTCTGCGCGCCAAGGGAGATGGCGATTGAGATCAAATCGGCGGTAAACATCCCTCATAACCTGTCATTGAGGTAGGCCCGCGTTTTCATGGCAGCTACTTTGGCCCCGACCTCGTAACCGGACCGTCGCCTCCGACCCGAAAGTGGCCACCGGCGCGACTAAAATGAGTGACTGGATTGGGGCTGGAGGCAGACTGTCCCTGCTTGCGAGTTCACCACGAAAGCGGACGTCCAAATACTCTCTCTGCATAGACTGACCGCAAAAGGCCCGCCTCGTCATTGAAGTCGATGCGCAAGACATGTGTGGCCGCTTTCGACGAAATCCTCAGTCAGGAATTGATCGTCTGCCATTCGCTTGGGTGCGATCAATGATCAATTTTTTGAATAGGCCGAAAAAGCAAATTCAAACAGTTGTTTCGCTCCCGACAGCGCCTCACTTATATCGACGTCCTTAGCCATGTCCAGTAAAGCAACGAACTGCCGCCAGCGGAAAACGTCGTCGGCCTGTATCGCAAGGTGCCGGGCTCCGTGTTTGTCCGAAAAGCCTAGTTTCTGGGCGCGCTGGTAGAGCATGCGCGCACCCACTGAGGAACCTTCCAGGACATATAGCCGACCAAGGTTTGCCGACCAGCTGCTCGCAGGATCTAGCGTTGGAAAATCAATGAAGCCGCCATTCAGATCTTCAACATCCTTGCGCAAAGCCGAGACCAGTGCCAGCGGGAACCAATCTTGATATGCCTGAGTCGTGCGCTCAACTGCACCTCGGAAGGCAAAGCTCTTGGCAACAAACGCACGATAGGTTTCCAGATCAGAAAAACCACCGACAGCGTCGTCGAGGCGCTTATGGTCTAGAGACGTGTGATTTTTCAACAGCGATCTTAGGGTTTCTTGGGGCAATTGTACGACTCTGAGTTCGACTGGATGTTGTCATCTCAGCTTGGTGTTACAATAGCTGCACGTACATGTTCAATCGAACATTTTGATTGCAGTCGAAGGCATTGCCCTGATGAATCAACCAATTGACTGAATGCAATATCGGAATTTTTTAACGGCCGAAACCTTTTCGCAAGAAGATCGTTTGTAAGCGGGGAAAGTGTGCGTCGCGGCTTGAGTAGGTATCGACCGATTTGCAGGACCTCGTGGCATTGCTACAGCGACACGTCGAGCGGGACCCAGGAGGCCTTCGATATTGAGTTACGATAGGGCGAGCGTCGATCTTACGAATTGCGACCGAGAACCAATCCATATTCCGGGCAGCATTCAGCCGCACGGTGCTATTATTGTGCTCGATCCCAGCAGCTACGAGATCATGTATGTGTCCACTAACGTGGGAGAGAGCCTCGGTGTCCAGGCGGATGCACTGATCGGACAAGGGCTGGATGCCGCGGTAGGTGACAGCTTAATCCATGAGGTCCGCAATGCCTTGGCGCGTGCCGCCACCGGCCAACGAACCAGTGCTATCCTCCGCGCCGATGTTGGTCCTAATCGCCCTGCCGTGGACATCCTCGTGCATGAGCACGCGGGCCGCTTGTTTCTGGAACTTGAAAAGGCAGCGCCGCTCGAAGATACAGAGATCGCGCTACACCTTACTCAATCCCTTGTCCGCAGGATCGATCGGGAAACCGAGATCGATTCATTGAGCAAGTCCGTGGCGCGGCTTATTCGCGCTACCCTTGGCTATGACCGGGTCATGATCTACCGTTTCTTGCACAACGGCGCCGGCAGGGTCATTGCGGAAGCCAAGAATTCAAATCTGACGTCCTTTCTCGGACACCATTTTCCGGCCGGCGACATCCCGGTCCAGGCGCGCAGACTCTATGTGGAAAACTGGGTCCGAGTCGTCGGTGACTCCCATTTCGTGCCAGTGCCTCTCATTCCGGGTTTGAAAGACGCTGAACAGCCGATAGACTTGTCCCACGCACACCTGCGCAGCGTGTCGCCGATTCATTGCGAATATTTGCGCAACATGGGTATTGCGGCCTCGATGTCGATTTCCATCGTAGTCGATGGGGAGCTCTGGGGTCTGGTCGCCTGTCACCACGATACGCCAAGGCATCTGCCCATTCCACTGCGCGTCTCTGCCGAACTGTTTGGACAGTATCTCTCGCTGCATGTTTCCGCGATCGAGCATCGCCAAGCCAAGCTGGCGGCCGCCGCGACACGCAAGAAGCTGGACGCCATCATCTCAACGATCAACAGGGACGAGCCTGTCGAGGCGACCTTAAAGCGGAAACTACGCGAATTTTCGAGCTTGATTGCCTGCGATGGTGCTGCGCTTTGGAGTGACGGCGAATGGGCCGCCAGTGGCGTGGTTCCAGAACGTAAAGACGTGGACGCCTTGATGGCCCTCGTCGCCGCCAAGGCTGAGCGGAAGATCTGGGATACCCAGAACTTGAAGGCGCTATTGCCAGGTTCGGATGCCTATGGGCAGCGAGTGGCGGGCCTGCTTGCGATTCCCATCTCCCCCGTGACGGACGACTATTTGTGCTTCTTCCGGAGCGAGGAAGCCTATGAGATGACCTGGGCCGGCGAACCTTTGAAACGTGAAACGATGACGCCAGAGGGTATGAGACTGTCTCCCCGTGGCAGCTTCGAAACCTGGCGCGATGACGTCCGCCACCATTCGCTGCCTTGGACAGATGCGGACCTCGTTATTGCCGAGGCGGTCCGGAATTACGTGCGTGATGTGCTGATCAGTCATAATGATGCGACCGAAGAGATGCGTGCGCGCACCCATAGTGAGCGCGCCCTACTTAACGCTGAACTCAACCACCGGGTCAAGAACATCCTCGCCCTCGTAAAGTCGATCGCAGCTCAGACCGGCGCCAACGCATCCAGCGTGGATGACTACGCCAGATCGTTTGAAGGCCGTTTGCGGGCATTGTCTTATGCCCACGATCAGTCTTTTTCCGGACGAGACGGCGGTGACCTTCGGGCGCTGATTGACGCCGAGGCAGGCATGCACCGTTTCAGTAAGCTGCCCGACCGTATTGGCTTGTCTGGTCCCCCTGTAGGATTGTCAGAAAGGGCATTCGGGGTTTTCGCTTTGCTTCTACATGAAATGATGACCAATTCTTCCAAATACGGCAGCCTTTCGTCACCTGTCGGCAGGCTGGATATTGCTTGGGAACTCGCCGAGAATGGTGACTGCTTGATAAGTTGGCGGGAAAGCGGAGGGCCTCCTGTTGAAGCGCCCAAGCGCATGGGCTTCGGAACGACGTTGATCCACCGCACGCTCAACCATGACCTAGGCGGCAAAGCTGAATTGCGTTTCGCTTCGGACGGTCTGAGGGCTGATTTTCTGGTGCCGGCCACGCACCTGCATGCCATTGTTGAAGCTCTCGTCGCCCCCACGCAAGGTGCTTTGATTGATCAGCCTTTGGCCGGGCTGAAGGTACTCCTCGTGGAGGATCAGGCGTTGATTGCCATGGACACCGAGGAGACGCTTAAAAGCCTGGGAGCGAACGAGGTTATCATCGCACCAAGCGTGAGCGCCGCTCTGGGGCAGTTGTCGCACAGCGCTCCCGATTGCGCGGTTCTCGACCTAAATCTGGGCTCGGAAACCTCGGAGGCGATCGCGATTATCCTGCAGGAACGTCGCATTCCATATGTTTTTGCCACGGGCTACCGCGACAGCGTCAGCATTCCGGCGATGTTCTCGACAATTCCGGTGGTAAGGAAACCCGTCTCTCAAGAAAGCCTCTCCAGACAGCTCTCTCGTGCCTTGTGACCCAAAACACCAGATACGCTGGCTGCGTCCCCTGAGTGATTTTATAAGTAGACCAACTTGCTGAAGGCCAAACGCCACAGTTCTGCACGTGCCGCCGAGAAGTCTTAGACGTCACCCGTCCTGACGCCGCCGCGCAATTCATCATCCCCGAATCCCGTTGAACCCAGTGAACCCTCCGCATGTCCCGCAAGCCAGTGCCTTTTTCAGCGGCTTGCTCGTTGCTTTGTGCTTGGCACAGAATGCAGTTGAGCGCGCGAAGCAGAGAAGACCTGCATCGGACCGGTTTGGTGCTGAATGCTATGATAACTGACGATAGTTAAGTGTGGTGATCAAAGCATAGAAATGCCCATCCGCGCCTTATCCTTCCAAACAGGGATACGCTCCGCAAGTGTGGCCTTCAGGGCGCTTTCAGAGTTTTGGAGGAAGGCCAGCGACCGTAGAAGGGTGTCCATCGAGACCTCCGGAGTAGGAAGTACGCAGTCGGTCGAGTTAAACAAATCCTGATTAATTCCCACAGCCTTAATACTGTAGGCAATTGAAATTGTCGGCACACCTTGCGAGAGAGCGCCGACTGTCGCATGAGTACGTGCGCCCATAAAGTATCGGCATTTGCCCAAGACATATTTTATTTGCGCTGCATTCAGCAGGTCGGGTGTAATGCGCACGCGTTCACCAAATTCCGCCAACCTCTGCAGCAATCCCTTCAAATACGATCTGTCGCTGTTTTCATGCGAGCCACTCAACGGATCGACATGTGGTATCATAATCACATCCAAACTGGTCTCTGTGACTACTTTCTTTACAAAGTTTACGATGTCTGCATCGAAAGCGGCTCGAGATGCATCACTATTTCGAAACTTTCGCACCAAAGGGCTAACATTAAGACCCAAATAATCCCGTCCTGGAACCATAAACTCGGAAGTATCAATCTGTTCTGGCATCAACACAAAGGCCGGGTCGGCGACAAGCTTGGCGTCGATACCCAGATTATGCAAGTAGTTTTGCGATGCAGTTTCACGAACTGTTATCGACGTGTATCGTTTCAGATGTGCCGCCATCTGGCGTTCCACAACAGGATCTGCCGTGAATGGGCCTACTGACGCCGCAAGGAGATGGGTTGGCTTACCCAGTCTCCGTGCAGCGTTAACAATACCAACCCAATAGTATAAGCTCGACAATCCATAATCGAGCGAGATAATATCTCCGCCAGTCATAAGGACAGCATCAGAATTCGCTACGGCTTGCCGTGTATTCCGATCCAGTCTTATTGGCAACACGCCCGCGCCTCGTGCAGACGGTGTCACCTTGAGGATCTTGCTCCATAACGCTAGTTCTCTGGGGAAGCGCATTACGGATGTAAAATCAACGCCCATTTCTGCAGCCTGCGGCCATTGTTTCCTATCAAGGACTTCATCCTCGGAAGGGCAAAAAAAACGCGCGTCGGGATGCCTTTCGCGAATGAGCATTGTAT
>Ga0164290_1001873_pt1 | contig 21677 bp, 20 predicted proteins | sample Micstemetagenome_FD_108782 | JGI IMG/M metagenome (GOLD analysis project Ga0164290, IMG submission 108782) | Contaminated culture microbial community from soil near Moab, Utah, USA - Microcoleus steenstrupii SON62 (Illumina Assembly) | ecosystem: Environmental > Terrestrial > Soil > Soil crust...
CTCGATGGCGGCGGGCTGTGGTCGAGCGATGAAGCCCGGGCGATGGAGAGTCCGGGGGTCCTCGCGGAGGTCGATGGATGGCCTCTGCTTGCTCGCCGCGCGCTCCGGGTTCGGGCCGATGCCGCTATATGCGGTCACGTCCGACCCGCGTCGGGGTCAGCAATGCTCCCGACGCGATCCGGCAAGGCCTCAATCGGGCCGCCAGCCGGAGGGGTGTGTGGAAAACGACTGCGCGGGGCGGTCTGTCTCGTCGAAACGGTAAAACCAAACAGCACCGGGCGAGCCCGGTCGCCCCGCTCTCTCCCCAATCGCCTGGAAACAGGCGGCGAAGAGTCATGCCTTCTCCCTCCCCGGGACGGGGAGGGATGTCGACGCGCAGCGGCGACAGGGTGGGGACGGCCGCAAGGCCGCGCCTGAATCCCTCAGCCGCCCCTACCCGGTCGCTGCGCGACCACCCTCCCCGGGACGGGGAGGGAGAGCCGCTGCAAACCGAAAAACTCCATGCGGCGCAACGGTTCATTGTCCACAGCCCGCCCCCGGCCTATCTTGCGAAGATGAGCCGCTGGACGCCCGAGAGCTGGAGATCGAAACCCGTCACGCAGATGCCGACGGACTATCCGGACATGGCCGCCCTGCATCGCGTCGAGGACGAGCTGCGCGCCATGCCGCCGCTGGTCTTCGCCGGCGAAGCGCGCCGCCTGACCGCCAAACTGGCCCAGGTCGAGGCCGGCGAGGCCTTCCTGCTCCAGGGCGGCGACTGCGCCGAGAGCTTCAAGGAGTTCTCTACCGACAACATCCGCGACACCTTCCGCCTGATCCTGCAGATGGCCGTGGTCCTGACCTTCGCCGGCCGCAAGCCGGTGGTGAAGGTCGGCCGCATCGCCGGCCAGTTCGCCAAGCCGCGATCCTCCTCGCTCGAGACCATCGGCGACCAGACCCTGCCCAGCTATCGCGGCGACATCATCAACGGCATGGCCTTCACGCCGGAAGAGCGGCTGCCCGATCCGCAGCGGCTGATCCGCGCCTACAACCAGTCGGCCTCGACCCTGAACCTGCTGCGCGCCTTCGCCGGCGGCGGCTATGCCGACCTGTACAACATCCACCGCTGGACCATGGGCTTCGCCGCCGACAGCGCCTACGGCGCCAAATACCGCGACCTGGCCGACAAGATCACCGAGGCCCTGGCCTTCATGGAGGCCGTCGGCGTCACGCCGGAAAGCCACCCCGACCTCAGCCGCGTCGAGGTCTTCACCAGCCACGAGGCCCTGCTGCTGAACCTCGAGAGCGCCCTGACCCGTCTCGACGGCGCCACCGGCGAATGGTTCGACACCTCGGCCCACATGGTCTGGATCGGCGAACGCACCCGCCAGCTGGACGGGGCCCACATCGAATTCGCGCGCGGCGTCAGGAATCCGATCGGCCTGAAGTGCGGCCCGACGATGGAGCCGGACGACCTGCTGGCCCTGATCGATGTGCTCAACCCCGACAACACCCCGGGCCGGCTGACCCTGATCGGCCGCTTCGGCTCGGACAAGGTGCATGACCGCCTGCCCCGCCTGATGAAGGCGGTGAAGGCCGAGGGCCGACGCGTGGTCTGGTCGATCGACCCGATGCACGGCAACACCCTGAAGGCCGGCAACGGCTACAAGACCCGGCCCTTCGAGCGCATCCTCGCCGAGGTGCGCGGCTTCATCGATGTGGCCGAGGCCGAGGGCGTCCACCCGGGCGGCGTCCACCTCGAGATGACCGGCCAGAACGTCACAGAATGCCTCGGCGGCGCCCAGGCCCTGACCGAGGACGACCTTTCGAGCCGCTACCACACCCATTGTGATCCGCGCCTCAACGCCGACCAGGCCCTGGAGCTGGCCTTCCTCGTCGCCGAACGACTCAAGGCCGGTCGCCGCTCGCAGTCCGAGGCGGCCTGAGATGGACGGCGTTGGCCGCCCCGACGGCGACGACGCCCCCGGTCGCTGCGCCTACCAGGGCGCGCCGGGCGCCTTCAGCCATGAGGCGGTGATCGATCTTCGCCCGTGGGACGAGCCGGTCGCCTACGACAGCTTCGACGCCGCCATCGAGGCCCTGAAGACGGGCGAGGTCGGCTGCGCCCTGATTCCGGTCGAGAACACCACCATCGGCCGGGTCGAGCCCGCGGCCTCCCTGATCGAGGCCGCAGGCCTGACCGTGGTCTCCGAGGTCTGGCGCCCGATCCGCCTCGCCCTGATGGCCCCGGCCGGCGCCCGCATCGGCGACATCAGGACGGCCGAAAGCCATCCCGCCGCTCTCGGCCAGTGCACCGGGACCTTGTCCGAGCTCGGCATCGAGGCGGTCGAGGCCTTCGACACGGCCGGGGCCGCCCGCGCCGTGGCCGAGGCTGATGACCCGACCCGCGCCGCCGTCGCCCCCGCCCGGGCGGCCGAGGTCTATGAACTGTCGATTTTGCGCAACGACATCCAGGATTTCGCCGACAATCGGACACGCTTTGTCCTGCTCAGCGCCTGAACGGCTTGACGGCGCACGATCCTTGCGCCCAATGACCCCCATGGTCCGTTCGCCAGCCCTCGCTGCGACTGCATTCGCCGGCGTCACCGCCGCCGCGGACCTGTATTTCTACGGCTTTCGATACGCCGGCTGAGGCGTCGGGCATCGCGTCCTGACCGCCTCGCCGGCGACCGCTCCGTGACGGAGCGGCGGCTCGCAAAACGTCCAGCCCGCATCGAAACCGAAAGTCCCCCCGTGCCCCATTCCACGCTCCAGCAAGTCTGGCCCGCCCCCCTCGACCTCTCCCCCGAGCAGATGGCCCTGGCCGCCCTGCGCCACGAGATCGACGTCCTCGACGACCAGCTCCTCGCCCTCTTCGAACGCCGTCTGACCATCGCCGCCCGCGTCGGCAAGGCCAAGGACGCGCCGTCCGGCCCGCACATCAAACTGCGCCCCGACCGTGAACAGACCGTCCTCGACCGCGTCCTCGCCCAGGCCGAGCCCGACAACCGCGAAGCCGTCGAATCCCTCTGGCGCCAGATCGTTGGCTGGGGCCTCGCCCGTCAGGGCCGGATGCAGGTCCAGGTCTGGTCGCCGGTCGAGCCGACCCGCGCCTTCGACGGCGCCAGGCTTCGCTTCGGCGCCGCCGCCGACATGAAGTCAGTCCGCGATCCCCAGTCGGCCCTCGCCTGGGCCGCCGAGGGGCATGGCGTCGCCGTCCTGGCCGTCAACGCCGGCGACCCGTGGTGGATGGGCCTGCGCCGCGAATGGTCGGCGCTCAGCGTCTTCGACGGCTTCGGCGGCGACACGCCCACGGCGCTCGCCGTCGGCCGCATCGACCCGGCGGCCCTGCCGGGCGGCCGGCGGGTGCTGGTCACCGCGGGCGGCGACGCCGGCGACGGCGCCGGTCTGCGCCGCCGCGGGCTCGACACCCACCACGGCTGGACCCTCGCCCTCACCGACGCCCTGGTGTCGGTCGGCGGCGACGAGGGCTGCGTCGGCGCGATCGGCTAGGCGGTTCGCTCAGACCGCCAGATTGTCGATCAGCCGCGTCTTGCCCAGCCAGGCCGCGGCCAGAATGCGGGCCGGACCGTCGACGCTCCCGCTCGCGAACTCGCCCAGGTCGCCGGCCCGGCGCACCGCGACGTAGTCGACGTGGCTGAAGCCCGCCTGCAGCAGCGCCTCCCGGGCCTCGGCCTCGATCGAGGGCAGGGGGGCGCCCGCCGCCGCCCTGACGCCGGCCTCGGCCAGCACCCCGTTCAGCCGCCGCGCCACCTCCAGCTGCTCCTCCGAGAGGTAGGCGTTGCGCGACGACAGGGCGAGGCCGTGCCCGTCGCGGATGGTCGGAAGCCCGACGATCTCGACCGGGATATCCAGATCGCGCACCATTCGGCGAACCACGATCAACTGTTGAAAATCCTTCTCGCCGAACACCGCCACATTCGGCTGCACCTGGTTCAGCAGCTTGGCCACCACCAGGGCGACGCCGCCGAACATCTGCGGCCGGAACGCGCCCTCCAGCCCCTCCGCCGGCGCGCCGACCGAAACGGTGGTCGTTGCGTCGGCCGGATACATCTCCTCGACGCCCGGCGCATACATCAGCGCGCATCCCGCGCCGGCCAGCAGTTCGGCGTCGCGTGCTTCCTGCCGGGGATAGGTCCCCAGATCCTCATGGGCCGCGAATTGGGTCGGATTGACGAAGACGCTGGCGACTACCCGGTCCGACCGCTCGCGGGCTTCGCGGACGAGGGCGAGGTGGCCTTCGTGCAACGCTCCCATGGTCGGAACGAAGCCGACCGTGAACCCCCGCTGCTTCCAGCCGCTTACGGTCTGGCGCAGCTCCGCAATGGTGCGGACGACGGGCAGGTCAGGGGTATCGGGCATGGTGAACGGATTAACCCTTCGCCTTAAGCGTGCTTGTGAACCGCGCTTCAAAGCCCGGCGTGCCAGTGTGCCGCTTATGACGCCGAGCCTCCTCATCCGTCCAGTGCTGGCCTGTCTCGCCGCCGCCGGCCTGTCCGCCTGCGGCATGGTCGACGCCGATCCGCACCGGTTCGAGAACATGGCCCGGGCCGTCGCCGCGATCCCGCTCGACGGTCAGGCCGCGCCGGCCGAGGCGGCCTCTGCGCCTGCCGTCCGCACGGCCGCCGAGGCTGGACTGCGTCCCGCCCTGAGGGTCCAGGTGATGGATCCGCACGCCCTGTGGGACGCCCGCGACGGCGGTCTGGGCGGTCTGAGCGGCATGGCCGAGGAACAGGGCAGGCGCTTCGCCGCAGCCGCCGCGCCTGCCATGGCCGACGCCGTGGTCCGCAATGTCTCCACCCGTATCGAGGACGCCGCCGCCCACACGGGGCTGCGCCCGGCCCGCCCGTCTCGCCCTGCCGCGCCGTCTACGGCCGGCAAGCTGGTCCAGCTCGGGGCCTATTCCAGCGAGGCCGCCGCCCGCGCCGCCTGGACCCGTCTCGACCTCGACGGCCTGACGCCGGTGTTCGAGGCCGTGGAGGTGGGCGGCCGCCGCCTGACCCGGCTCAAGGTCCGCGCCCCGGCCGCGGAGGCCGCCGCGGTGTGCGCCGCGGCCGGCATCGACGACCCGTGGTGTCGCCGGGCTGTCTGAGGGCTGAAACGGCGCATCCACAGTCACGGATCATCGCTCCGTTGACGCCGCGCCCCGACCCGGCGATTCTGGCGTCTCAAGGCCGCGCGTCGAGTCGACGGCCGTCGGAGCATCGGGATTCATGGCTGACCCCACGGTCATCGTCGTCGGCAACGAGAAGGGCGGGGCGGGCAAGTCCACTCTCGCCATCCACATCGCCTGCGGCCTGCTGCACGCCGGAAAGACGGTCGCGATCCTCGATCTGGACCTGCGCCAGCGCTCGATGGCCAAATTCTTCGCCAACCGCGCCGCCTGGATGGCCGGCAACGGCCAGACCCTGCTCATGCCCTTCGAACCGGACCTTGGCGACGGCAAGGCCCTGGCCCGGGCTGACGAGGCCGAGCAAATCGCCCGCTTCGACGCCGCCTTCGCCGAGGCGCGGGCCCAGTCCGACTTCATCCTGATCGACACGCCCGGCGGCGACACCGTCCTGTCGCGCACCGCCCACGGCCTCGCCGACCAGATCGTCACGCCGATGAACGACAGCTTCGTCGACTTCGATCTGCTGGGCCAGGTAGACCCGGTCACCCTCGACCTGCTCAAGCCCTCGATCTATTCCGAAAGCGTCTGGGAGGCGCGCAAGCACCGCGCCGTCACCGAGGGCCGCGCCGCCGCCATCGACTGGATCGTGGTGGTCAACCGCATGGCCGTGGCCGCCGCCCGCAATCGCCAGCGGCTCGAGGAGCGGATGGAGAAGCTGGCCCGCCGCGTCGGCTTCCGCATCGGCCCCGGCCTGCGCGACCGGGTCATCTACCGCGAGCTGTTCCCCTTCGGCCTCACGGTCGCCGACCTGTCCAACGACATCCGCCCGGTGGCCGTCTCGCTGGCCCATGTCGCGGCCCGACAGGAGCTGCGCAACCTGATGCAGGCGCTCGGCCTCGACGGCGGCTCCCTGAACGCGCCGCTGGACGAAGCGGCGTGAGGTCTTGAGCCTGATCTGGCTGGCGCTGGCGGCGATCGCCGTCTGGGCGCTGGTCCGGCTGGGCCGTCAGACCGAGGCGCGGGGCCGGGGCCATTGGCGGATCACAGCCACCCTGTTCAGCGCGGTCCTGATCGCGGGGGCTGTCCTGCTCGCCGCCCGGGGCTCATGGGCGGCCGCCGCCGCCCTCGCCGGGGCCGCTGTCTGGCTGACCCTGTCCTCGCGTCAACGGGCAACGGAGCCTCGCGCCGAGGCGATGAGCGCCGCCGAGGCCCGCTCGCTGCTGGGCGTTCCCGCCGAGGCCACGCGTCAGGAGATCAATACGGCTTGGAAGCGGCTGATGTCTCGCGCCCACCCGGACCAGGGCGGAACGGAAGGCCTCGCCTCCCGTCTCAACGCCGCCCGGGACCGCCTGCTCAAGCCCTGATCAGGTTGCGGCCTTCTTCGCGGCCGGCTTCTTCGGAGCGGCCTTCTTCGCCGCCGGCTTTTTGGCCGCCGGCTTCTTGACCGCGGCCTTCTTCACCGGCGCCTTCTTGCCCTTCGGGGCCGCGAGGGCCCGCGCCGCCAGCAGCGGCAGGGCCTCTTCCAGAGTCAGCTCCTCGGGCGCCGTGCCCTTGGGCAGGGTGGCGTTGATCTTGCCGGACTTCACATAGGGGCCGAACCGGCCCGCCATGACGTGGATCGGCTCCCCGGTCTCCGGGTGGGCGCCGAGATCCTTCAGCGGGGCCGCGGCCCCGCCGCGTCCGCCGAACTTGCCGGCCCGCTTCTCGGCCAGCAGCACCACGGCGCGGTTCAGGCCGATCTCGAACACCTCGTCGATGTCGGTGACATTGGCGTAGGTGCCGGCGTGCAGCACGAACGGGCCGTAGCGGCCAAGGCCCGCCGTGATCGCCTTGCCGTCCTCCGGATGCATCCCGACCTCGCGCGGCAGGGCCAACAGCCGCAGCGCCTGCTCCAGGGTCAACGAAACCGGCGACCAGCCCTTGGGCAGCGAGGACCGCTTCGGCTTCTCGGCCCCCGGCGGCGTGGTCTCCACATAGGGCCCGAAGCGGCCGATCTTCAGCTGCACCGGCTGACCGGTTTCCGGATCGAGGCCCAGTTCCCGGTCTGTGCCGGCTTCCTCGTTCGCCGCTCCGCTGCCGAAGCCGCGGGTGTATTTGCACTCGGGATAGTTGGAGCAGCCGATGAAGGTCGACTTCATCTTGAAGCTGGCCTTCAGGTGCAGCCGGCCCGTGCCGCAGACGGGGCACAGGCGCGCGTCCGACCCGTCGGCCTTCGGCGGGAACAGGAAGGGTCCGATCGCCTCGTCCAGCTTGTCGATGACGCCCTGCTGGCCGGTGACCTCGTCGGTGGCCGGCTTCAGATGGCCCCAGAAGTCCCGCAGCAGGACCTTCCAGTCGAGATTGCCGGCGGACACCTCGTCCAGCCGTGTCTCGAGGTCGGCGGTGAAGTCATACTCCACCCACTGGGCGAAGAAGCGCTCGAGGAAGGCCGTGACCAGCCGTCCGGTGTCCTCCGGAATGAACCGGTTCTTGTCCATCCGGACATAGCCGCGGTCGCGCAGAGTGGTCAGGATCGAGGCATAGGTCGATGGCCGGCCGATCCCCAGCTCTTCCAGCTTCTTGACCAGCGTCGCTTCCGAGAAGCGCGGCGGCGGCTCGGTGAAATGCTGGTCGGTGCGGATGGCCTCGACCTTGGCGACCGCCCCTTCTTTCAGCGCGGGCAGGCGGGTCGTGTCGTCCTCGTCGTCCTCGCCGGACTTCGGCTTGTCGTCGCGGCCCTCTTCATAGACCGCCATGAAGCCGTCGAAGGCCACGACCTGGCCGGTGGCGCGCAGGCCGGTCTGGCCGTCCGGGGTCTCGACCTCGACCGTGGTCCGGTCCAGCCGCGCCGACTCCATCTGGCTGGCGATGGTCCGCTTCCAGATCAGTTCATAGAGCCGCTGCAGGTCGCCCTCGAGACGCAGGGTCTCGGGCGCCCGGGCCATGTTGGTCGGACGTATGGCCTCGTGCGCCTCCTGGGCATTCTTGGCCTTGGTCTTGTAGTAGCGCGGCTGCTCCGGGACATAGGCCGGGCCGAAGCGGTCGCCGATGACCTCCCGCGCCTGGGCGATCCCCTCGGGGCTGACCGACAGGCCGTCGGTCCGCATATAGGTGATCAGGCCGCCCTGGTCGTCGACGCCCTCATAGAGCTTCTGCGCCGCCTGCATGGTGCGCTGCGCCGTGAAGCCCAGCTTGCGCGAGGCCTCCTGCTGCAGGGTCGAGGTCATGAACGGCGGGCTCGGGGCGCGCTTGACCGGCTTCTTCTCGATCGAGCGGATGGTGAACTGGCCGGCGTTGATCGCCTCGCGCGCCGCCGTCGCCATGGCCTCGGACACGATATCCAGCCGCTGCACCCGTTTGCCGGCGTGCTTGACCAGCCGGGTCGTGAACGGCGGGCTGTCGGCCGTCAGATCGGCCTCGACCGACCAGTATTCCTGCGGACGGAAGGCCTCGATCTCGAGCTCGCGGTCGACCACGATGCGCAGGGCCACGGACTGCACCCGCCCGGCCGAGCGGGCGCCGGGCAGTTTGCGCCACAGCACCGGCGACAGGGTGAAACCGACCAGATAGTCCAGCGCCCGGCGGGCCAGATAGGCCTCGACCAGTTCCATATCCAGCTGGCGCGGAGCGGCCATCGCTTCCAGCACCGAAGCCTTGGTGATGGCGTTGAAGGTGACCCGTTCGACGTGGGTGTCCTTCAGCGCCTTCTTCTTGGTCAGGATCTCCAGCACGTGCCAGCTGATCGCCTCGCCCTCGCGGTCGGGGTCGGTGGCGAGGATGACGCGATCGGCCTTCTTGGCCGCCTCGGCGATCTCCGACATCCGCTTCGAGGCCTTGGGATCGATCTCCCACGACATGGCGAAATCGTCGTCGGGCAGGACCGAGCCGTCCTTCGACGGCAGGTCGCGGACGTGACCGTAGGACGCCAGGACATGGAAGTCCGGGCCCAGGTATTTGTTGATGGTCTTGGCCTTTGCGGGGCTCTCGACGACGACGAGGTTCATGCGGGGAGGGGGCCTTGAAGGGGCGCGAAAGGGGGCGGAACGTGGTTGGCGCGGGCCTCTCTGTCAATCGGCGTCGCAATTCGGCGGGTCGGTCAGCTCGAAACCAGACCTCCCGGAAGCAGGGTCGCCCGGCCGCAAAGGCTCAGCTCCAGCAGGGCTGCCGCCACCAGTCCGACCGGCGCGTTCAGCGCCCGGGCCAGCTCGTCGCGGGGCGTCGGCGTCGGCGAAAGCAGGGCTGCGACCTGCTCGAGGAAGCCGGCGTCGACGTCGGCCGGCGCTCCGGCGAACGGGTTATCGGCCGGCGGTTCCTCCAGGGTGCGCAGGGTCGAGAAGGCGCGTTCGATGTCCTCCAATCCCTCGCACAGGACGGCGCCCTGCCTCAGCAGTTCGTTCGGGCCGCGCGACCGCGGGTCCAGCGGCGAGCCCGGCACGGCGAAGACGTCCCGGCCCTGTTCGGCGGCCAGCCGGGCGGTGATCAGCGAGCCGGAGCGAAGTTCGGCCTCGACCACGATCACCCCCCGCGACAGGCCTGAGATGATCCGGTTGCGGCGCGGAAAGTCTTTCGCCTGCGCCCGCGCGCCGATACGGCTCTCCGAAACGATACAGCCCTGTTCGGCGATCTGCTCATAGAGGTCGGCGTTGTCCGGCGGATAGACGTCGTCCACCCCGCCGCCCAGCACCGCCACGGTCCCGGTCGGCAGCGCCCCGGCATGGGCCGCGCCGTCGATCCCTCTCGCCAGACCCGAGACCACCACGTGCCCGGCCTCGCCAAGCAGCTGGGACAGACCCCGTGCGATCCTCTGCCCTCCCGCCGAGGCGATCCGCGCCCCGACGACGGCGATGCAGGGACGGCCCATCAGGCTCGCGTCGCCCAGGGCCCACAGTATCGGCGGCGGCGGGTCGACGGCGGCCAGCATCGCCGGATAGTCGGGGTCGCCCATCACGATCAGCCGGGCTCCGAGCCGCGTCCCCGCCTCGATCTCGGCCTCGATCCCGGCGACCGGAGGCAGATCATGGCCGTGCCCGCCGCCGCGCCGGAGCAGGTCGGGCAGGGCCTCGACGGCGCGTTCGGCCGAGCCGAACCGGTCGAGCAGTTGTCTGAAGGTGACCGGGCCGACCCGGTCGGTGCGCGCCAGCCGCAGTCGGGCGAACCGCTCCGTCTCCGGCAGCGGCGCCCGGTCGGTCACGCCTTCCCGGCCCCGATGCGAGGTTCGGCGCCCTTGAGCAACCGGCCGATGTTCTGATGGTGCCGCACCCAGATCAGCGCCGCGGTGAAGGCCGCCAAGGCGAGGATCGGCGCGGGTGCGGGCAGCCCCAGCGTCGCCAGCGGCAGCAGGGCGTAGACGGGCGCGGCGGCGGAAGAGACCAGGGCGGCCAGCGAGGAGATGCGGAACAGGGCCGCCACGATCAGCCAGGTCGCCCCGGCCAGCAGTCCCAGCGGCCAGGCCGCCGCCAGCAGCAGGCCGAAGAAGGTCGCCACCCCCTTGCCGCCCTTGAAACCCAGCCAGACGGGGAACAGGTGGCCAAGGAAGGCCGCCCCGCCGGCGATCGCGGCCATGGCCGGAACCTCGGGGAACAGGGCGCGCGCGATCAGCAAAGCCGCCGCGCCCTTGCCGGCGTCGAGCAGCAGGGTGGCGATGGCCAGGTCCTTGCGGCCGGTCCGCAGCACATTGGTCGCGCCGATATTGCCCGAACCGATGCCGCGCACATCCTGCCCGGTCACAACGCGCGTCAGGATCACGCCGAACGGGATCGACCCCAGCAGGTATCCGCCCGCCGCTGCGAGCGCGACCGTCCCCAGGGCCGGGCCGACCAGATCCTGCAAGTGATTCGCTCCCTCTTAGCGTGCGTCGTGGACGATGCGTCCGCCGACGACAGTGAGCAAGACCTTCCCTTGCAGACGGCGTCCGTCAAAGGGCGAGTTCTTCGACTTGGACTTCAGCGCGTCGGCGTCGATGACCACGGGCGCACCGGGATCGAACAGCATCAGGTCCGCCGGCGCCCCGGCGGCCAGCACCCCCGCCTCGAGGCCCAGCAGGGTGGCGGGGCCGTGAGTCATGGGGCGCAGGATGTCGAGCAGCTCCAGCCCGTCCTCATGATGCAGCGACAGGGCGGCCGGCAGCAGGGTCTCCAGACCCACGGCGCCCGGCGCGGCCTCGGCGAACGGCCGGCGCTTGTCCTCGGCCGGGGCCGGGGCGTGGGCGCTGGTGATGGCGTCGATCAGCCCGTCGCGGACCGCCTCGATCAGCGCCTGCCGGTCGCTCTCGGGCCGCAACGGCGGGTCCATCCGGTAGAAGGTCCGGTAGTCGCCGATGTCGATCTCGTTGAAGCACAGGTGGTTGATCGACACCGAGACGGCGACCTCCAGCCCCTTGGCGCGGGCGCGCGCCAGCGTCTCCAGCGCCCCCTCCGTCGATATCTGGTCCACCAGGAACCGCGCGCCCGTCTGCTCGACCAGCGCCAGATCGCGCTCCAGCTGGATGCGTTCGGCGATGGCGGGTGCCGAGGCCAGTCCCAGCCGGGTCGCCAGTTCGCCCGAGGTGGCGACCGCCCCCTCGCTCAGCCACGGATCGGCCGGGCGGCACGAGATCAGGGCGTTGAACGCCGCCGCATAGCTCATCACCCGCTGCAGCATCCGGCTGTCGGCGATGACCCGGTCGACATCGGTGAAATACAGCGCCCCGGCCTCGTCCATCAGGCCGATCTCGGCCATCCGCTTGCCGTCGCGCCCCTGGGTCGCCGCCCCGGCCGCCCGCACATTGATCATCCCCAGCGCGGCGCCGCGTCGCTGGATGAACTCGATCATCGCCGGATCGTCGATGGACGGGTCGGTGTCCGGCTGGATGACGATGGTGGTCACCCCGCCCGCCGCCGCCGACAGCGACGCCGATTTCAGCGTCTCCTTGGGCTCGGCGCCGGGCTCGCCGGTCTTGACCCGGATGTCGATCAGCCCGGGCGACAGGCACAGGCCGCCCGCGTCCACGACCTCGACGCCCGCCGGCGCCGCCGCCCCGCCGCCGTGGATGACCTCGACGATCCGCCCGTCCTCGACCAGCACCGCGCCCGGGCCGTCATAGTCGGAGGCCGCGTCCAGCAGCCGCGCATTCAGGATGGCCAGCGCGCTCATGCTCCGGCCTCCTCGCGCCGCACCGAAAGCGCCGCCAGCACCGCCATCCGCGCCGCCACCCCCATCTCGACCTGATCCTGGATCAGCGACACGGTCAGGTCATCGGCCACGTCGGAGTCGATCTCGACTCCGCGGTTCATCGGCCCCGGATGCATCACCTTCGCCCCTGGCCTCGCCCAGGCCAGCTTCTCCCGGTCCAGACCCCAGAAACGGAAATACTCGCGGGTCGAGGGGACCAGCGCACCCTCCATCCGCTCCAGCTGCAGGCGCAGCATCATCACCACATCGCAACCCCGAAGCCCCTCGCGCATGTCGTGGAACACCTCGCAGCCCCAGCGGTCGGCGTCGCCCGGGACCAGCGTCGGCGGGCCGATCAGCCGCACCCGCGCCCCCATCATCGACAGCAGGGCCACGTTCGACCGCGCCACCCGGCTGTGGGCGATGTCGCCGCATATGGCGACCGTCAGCCCGCCCACATCCCCGAACGCCCGACGCAGGCTCAGCAGGTCCAGCAGCGCCTGGGTCGGATGCTCGTGCCGTCCGTCGCCGGCGTTGATCACGGCGCACCCGACCTTCTGGGACAGCAGGGCCGCCGCGCCCGAGGCTCCGTGCCGCACCACCAGCACGTCCGGCTTCATGGCGTTCAGCGTCGCGGCCGTGTCGATCAGGGTCTCGCCCTTGGCCGTGGACGAGGTGCGCGGCGACAACGCCGTCACATCCGCTCCCAGCCGCTTGGCCGCGATCTCGAACGAGGCGCTGGTCCGCGTCGAATTCTCGAAGAACAGGTTCATGACCGTGCGCCCGCGCATCAGGTCCAGCGACTTCGACGACTGCCGGTTGAAGTCGACGAAGGCGTCCGCGAGGTCCAGCAGCGGCGGCACGGTCGCGGCGTTCAGATCGCCGGCGGACAGGAAATGGTCGCGGGGGAACGGCGCCAGCCGCTCGTGGATCAGGTCGGTGACGGCGGCGGGCTGGGTCATCGAGGCCCGGCTATAGGGGCAGATCGGGGGAAGGGGAAGATCGCAGCCGGTCCAGCGCGCCCTGCAGGATCCAGGCGGCGGCCGTCCGGTCGATCACATTGGCCCGCCGCTTCCGGTTCAGGTCCAGGTCCTCGATCAGGAAGCGCTCCACCGCGCTGGTCGACAGCCTCTCGTCCTGGAAGGCGCAGGGCACGGCCCGCAGCCGCTGCAGGTTGCGCGCGAAGGCCCGGCACGACTGCGCCCGCGGCCCCTCGCTGCCGTCCATGTTCAGCGGCAGGCCGATCACCAGCCCGGACGCCTTGCGCCCGTCCATCAGCTTCAGCACCGCCCCGGCGTCCTCGGTGAATTTCGTCTTGCGCACCAGCACCAGCGGGCTGGCGATCATCCGCGTCGCGTCCGAGGCCGCCACGCCGATGGTCTTCTCGCCGAGGTCGAGCCCCAGCCACGGCGTTCCCGGCGGGGTGGAGGCGGCCAGTTCTTCGAGGGTCATGACGGTCACGGCCTGCCGGTAGGACTGGCGCGCGCCCGAGTCAAAGTGCAAAGCTTGGATCGCGTCAGACGAGGAGGTCGCCCGATGAAGCCGCTTCTGTTCCTCACCGCCCTGGTCGGGCTCGCCGCCTGCGACACCGGGGTCGAAAGCCGCAAGGAGGCGGTGCCTCCGGCCGAACAGCCCGCGCCGCTGGCCGCCGTCGCTCCCTTGGCCGCGGCCGGGCCCGCCGCCACGCTCCAGCCCGAGAGCGACGCCGGCCTGCAGCAGGCCGCCGCAGTGGTCAAACTGGACCAGCTGTCGGGGCAGGGGCCGATCGCCGTCAAACTGTTCGGAACGGCCGGCGGCGACCCCGCCATGAACGGCCTCTACACCCACATCGCCTTCTTCGAGGGAGCGGCCGGGGGCTGGCGCGTCTTCCGCATCGGCGACGTCCTGGACTACCGCATCCTGTCGCAGCGGGCCGGGCGGGTGGATCTCGAACTCCGCGAGAGCGTCCTGGACGAAGCCACGACCACCATCGGCGACCGCACCCGGCGGGTCATCGTCGGCTGGGCCATCGCCGCCGACGGCTCGCCCCCGGCCGAGGTGACGGTCACGCCCGCGCAATAGCGCCGCGCCGCGCCGGACATCCTTGTGAAAGCGGGGCGGGAACGCTAATCCCGCCCGTTCTGGTTTCGCTCAGAGTTCAAATGTGGAGGGCCGTATGGCCATCGACGCCGCGACCGTGCGCCGGGTGGCGCACCTCGCCCGCATCAAGACCCCGGAAGACCGGCTGGAGCCGCTCGCCGCGGAGCTGAACGGCATCCTCGCCTGGATCGAACAGCTCAACGAGGTCGACGTCGACGGCGTCGAGCCCATGACCTCCAACGTCCACCAGCCGATGCGCCTGCGCGACGACGTCGTCACCGACGGGAACAAGGTCGCCGACGTCCTCGGCAATGCGCCCCGCTCCGCCGACGGCTTCTTCGTCGTGCCCAAGGTGGTCGAATAGAATGTCCGACCTGACCAGACTCACGCTCAAGGCTGCGCTCGACGGCCTCAAGGCCCGCGACTTCTCGTCCGAAGAGATCACCAAAGCCTTCGTCGCCAATATCGACGCCGCCAATCCGCGCCTGAACGCCTATGTCGTCCAGACCACGGACAAGGCGCTGGAGATGGCCCGCGCCTCCGACGCCCGGCTGGCGAAAGGGGAGGGCGGCGCCCTCGAAGGCGCGCCGCTGGGGATCAAGGACCTGTTCTGCACCGACGGCGTCCAGACCACGGCCGGTTCCAACATGCTGCGCGGCTTTGTCCCGCCCTATGAGTCGACGGTCACCGCCAACCTGTGGCGCGACGGCGGGGTCATGCTCGGCAAGCTCAACATGGACGAGTTCGCCATGGGCTCGTCCAACGAGACCAGCGCCTTCGGCCCTGTCGTCAACCCGTGGAAGTCCAGCGCCTCCAACGCCGACCTGACCCCGGGCGGCAGCTCCGGCGGCTCGGCCTCGGCCGTCGCCAGCGACCTCTGCCTGGCCGCCACCGCCTCGGACACCGGCGGTTCGATCCGACAGCCCGCCGCCTTCACCGGCACGGTCGGCATGAAGCCCACCTACGGCCGCGCCAGCCGCTTCGGCATGGTCGCCTTCGCCAGTTCGCTCGATCAGGCCGGCCCGATCACGAAGACGGTCGAGGACGCCGCCATCCTGCTGCGCTCGATGTGCTCCTACGACGCCAAGGACGCCACCAGCCTCGATGTCGAGACCCCCGACTGGACCCAATCGCTCGGCAGGTCGGTCAAGGGCCTGCGCATCGGCGTGCCGAAGGAATATGTCGTCGACGGCATGCCCGCCGAGATCCAGGCGCTGTGGGATCAGGGCATCGAATGGCTCAAGGCCGCCGGCTGCGAGATCGTGCCCATCAGCCTGCCGCACACCAAATACGCCCTGCCGGCCTATTACATCATCGCCCCGGCCGAGGCCTCGTCCAACCTGGCCCGTTACGACGGCATGCGCTTCGGCCATCGCGCCGAGGGCGCGACCAGCCTGACCGACCTCTACGAGACCAGCCGCGCCGAGGGCTTCGGCAAGGAGGTCCAGCGCCGCCTGACCATCGGGGCCTACGTCCTGTCGGCCGGATTCTATGACGCCTACTACGTCCACGCCCTCAAGGTCCGCCGCCGCATCGCCATGGATTTCGACGCCGTCTGGGACCGCGTCGACGCCATCCTGACGCCCTCGACCCCCTCGGCGGCCTTCGCCCTCGGCGACAAGCAGATCGACCCGCTGCAGATGTATCTGAACGACATCTTCACCGTCACCGCCAACCTCGCCGGCCTGCCCGGCATCTCCGTCCCCGCCGGCGTGGACGCCGGCGGCCTGCCGCTCGGCCTCCAGGTCATCGGCAAGGCGTTGGACGAGGCGACGGTCTTCCAGGTGGCGAGCGCGCTGGAAGACGCGGCGGGGTTCGTGGCCAAGCCGGAGAAGTGGTGGTGAATTCCTGAATCCCTCTCCCAGAGGGAGAGGGAGGGGCCCGCGCCGAAGGCGTGGGAGGGAGTGGGGTTACGCTTCATGACGCCCGAGACTCAGACGGCCCGCGCCCGTGATCTACGCAGGCGCCAGACCCGCGCAGAAGCGACGCTCTGGCAATATTTGCGCGCCAGCCGCCTTGACGGTCTCCGCTTCCGCCGCCAGCACCCTGTCGACCGCTATTTCGCCGACTTCGCCTGCCTGTCCCTGAAGCTCGTCATCGAGCTGGACGGAAAGGTCCATGACGACGACGGGCGACAGCTGGACGACTATCACCGCCAGCAGGCCATCGAGGCTCTCGGCTGGTCGGTCCTCAGGTTCACCAACGATCAGGTGACGACTTCCCTCCCGACAGTCCTCGCCGCCATCCGCGACCACGCCCAACTGGCCGGCTCCGTAACCCCACACCCTCCCGTCGACGGTGTCGACGGGCCCCTCCCTCTCCCTCAGGGAGAGGGGATTCAAAAGCGCTTCATTCCGAAGCCGCGCCGTCCTAGATACCGTCCATGACCGACACCACCGCCGCTCCCACGAACCTGATCCCCGGCCGCACCGGCGCTTGGGAAATCGTCATGGGCCTCGAGATCCACGCCCAGGTCGCGTCGAAGGCCAAACTCTTCTCCGGCGCCGCCGTCGGCTTCGGCGCCGGCCCGAACGAGCAGGTGTCGCTGGTCGACGCCGGCTTCCCCGGCATGCTGCCGACGCTCAACAAATACTGCGTCGAACAGGCTGTCCGCACCGGCCTGGGCCTCAACGCCCGGATCAACAAACGCAGCCAGTTCGACCGCAAGAACTATTTCTACCCCGACCTGCCGACCGGCTATCAGATCAGCCAGCTCTACTTCCCCATCGTCGGCGAGGGCGTCGTCGAGGTCGAGGCCGAGGACGGCTCCTTCTTCAACGTCGGCATCGAGCGCCTGCATCTGGAACAGGACGCTGGCAAGCTGATCCACGACCTGTCGCCGACCGAATCCTACGTCGACCTGAACCGCGCCGGCACCGCCCTGATGGAGATCGTCTCGCGCCCCGACATCCGCTCGCCGGAAGAGGCGGTCGCCTACGTCAAGAAGATCCGCACCATCCTGATCTATCTCGGCACCTGCGACGGCGACATGGAGAAGGGCAATCTGCGCGCCGACGTGAACGTGTCCGTCTGCCGCGAGGGCCAGTACGCCAAATACAAGGCCACCGGCGATTTCAGCCACCTGGGCACGCGCTGCGAGATCAAGAACGTCAACTCGTTCCGCTTCATCTCCCAGGCCATCAACTATGAGGCCCGGCGCCAGATCGAGATTCTCGAGGACGGCGGCAAGATCGATCAGGAGACCCGCCTCTACGACCCGACGGCCGGCGAGACCCGTTCGATGCGCTCCAAGGAAGAGGCGATGGACTATCGCTACTTCCCCGACCCCGACCTGCTGCCGCTCGAGCTGGAGCAGGCCTGGATCGACGACATCAAGGCCAACCTGCCCGAACTGCCCGACGCCAAGCGCCGCCGGCTGATGGCCGACTACGGTCTGTCGCAATACGACGCCGTGGTGCTGATCTCGGAACAGGCCAAGGCCGACTATTTCGAAGCCGCCGCCAAGGGCCGCGACGCCAAGCTGGTGTCGAACTGGGTGACCAATGAGCTGTCGGCCCGGCTGGCGGCCGACAACCTCGACTTCGACCAGAGCCCGGTCCCGGCCGCGCATGTCGCCCAGCTGGTCGAACTGATCGAGACCAATGTCATCTCGTCCAAGATCGCCAAGGAGGTCTTCGACCACGTCTGGAACGGCGAGGGCAGCCCCTCCGAGGTCGTCGAAAAGCACGGCCTGAAACAGGTCACCGACACCGGCGCGATCGAGAAGGCCATCGACGACATCATCGCCGCCAACCCCGACAAGGCCGCCGCCGTCGCCGAAAAGCCCCAGGCCCTCGGCTGGTTCGTCGGCCAGGTCATGAAGGCCACCGGCGGCAAGGCCAACCCGGCCGCCGTCAACGACATCCTGAAGGCGAAGCTGGGGCTTTAGTCGGCGTTCGAGCCAACAAAGGGAAAGAATCCATGAGATACCCACAGGCTGTGGCGGTCCTGACTGGAGCCCTCGCTGTGACGTCGCCGCTGCGAGCGGAGCCCGCCACGCCATCCCTCGCGGCTTGTGAGGCCGCGCCTTTCGTTCCCGCAGGCGAGGCGCCGGACTTACAGGGCCAATGGGATTTCCTGATGCAGGTCGGCGACAGGCCTTCCCCGGGCCTTATGGCCCTGGGCCCGATGGATGGGGCCTACGCCGGTTCGCTCACGCCCTACGCGACAAACACGGTCGCCGTTCGTCGCCTCACGCTGAACGGCGGGGCTGTGAGCATGTCGGTCGCGTCCCGGGAGGGTGAGGTGCGTTTCGAAGGCCATCTCACGGGCAACGCGGACACCATGTGCGGGACGGTTCTGTACCACGGCGGCCAGAGCTTCCCGATGGTGGCTGTCCGTCGACCCACGACCTATGTAGCGCCTCGATAGGCAGGTCCACGTCGGGCCCGCTCACGTCTGGTCGAACAGCTCCCCGCTCTCTGGCGCTCCCTCGACCACCGCCCGCGCCAGCGCCCGCGTCACCGGCCGGTGCATCGCGTCCAGCCGCTCGACCACCGAAGCGGCCGCCGCCGCCGACCGGTCGATCCGGCGCAGCAGCCAGGGCACGACGTCCTTCGCCGGGCGGATGCCGCGCTCGGCGAAGCGGGCGTCCAGCATGGCCGCCAGCACGGCGTCGTCCGGGGCCTCAACTGCTACGGTCCGGACCGCATCCAGCCGCGAGCGCAGGTCGGGGAGGGCGGTCTTCCACGCCGACGGCGGTTCGCGCGACACCAGCAGCAGCGACCCGCCCGGGGCCTGGGCCAGGTTGATCAGGTGAAACAGGGTCTCGTCGTCGGCGTCGCAGGCCCGGTCCAGCAGCACCGGCCGCCCCTCCAGCTCCAGGGGGTCGATCAGCGCCGCCTCGGCTCCGTGCAGGGCCACCGCGCCGACCCGTTCGGCCCAGATCTGCCCCAGCCGGCTCTTGCCCGCGCCCTCCGGCCCGTGCAGCGCCATCACGCCCCCGATCAGGGCGGGCCAGTCCGCCAGCGCCTCGTGGGCCGCCCGGTTGCTGTCCGAGACCACGAACCCCGCCGCGCCTTCGGGCAGGTCGCGCTGCAGCGGCAGGCGCATCTGGTCGGGAGGGGAGGGGCGGGCAATCATTCCGTTCATCATAGCAGACGCCGCGTCCTGTCCGCTGCGCCCGCTGCGGCGCCCGTGAATAGACCGGCCCCGCTTGTGGATGCTTCGGCCCGCGGCGTCGTCCCCTGGACCGGCCCAAGGCGTGACGCTGTGCTCACAATCCGCAAATTTATAGTCGGGTTCAGCAGAGATTTCTCTGTCCTTTCAACGCGACGGTCGTTGCTAAACGCTATCTTCCCGACTGAGGAAGCGGCGGGTTTATCATGCTCGCATGTCCCGCTTTCTGACAATCAAACCACCGCCGCTCCGCCGCGGGAACCGCGAAGCCGACAGGGCCAGATCGTCCGGTCGCCGGATGCCCGCCGGGCCGATGCCGACTCTGCCGACTCTGACACAACGTTTTTCTGCGACCTTGCCGACTCTGCCGACTCCGCCACACCGTTTTTTTCGTTCCGGGCGAAACCGGCTAGCCCCCGCCCGCAGCGCCGCCGGCCTTGACTTTCGGGGGGGATGATGCGCCCTTCCGGCCTCCCGAATTGCGGCCCTTGCGGCCCACAATCCAAGACGAACCGACCATGCACGCCTACCGCTCCCACACCTGCGGCGCCCTCCGTCTGACCGACGCCGGGTCCAATGTCCGCCTGTCCGGCTGGGTGCACCGCAAGCGCGACCATGGCGGCCTGCTGTTCATCGACCTGCGCGACCACTACGGGCTGACCCAGCTGGTGCTGCACCCCGAGACGCCGGGCTTCGAGGCTGTCGAACGCCTCCGCGCCGAGAGCGTCATCCGCGTCGACGGCGAGGTCGTGGCCCGCGAGGCCTCGGTGGTGAACCCCAACCTGCCCACCGGCGAGATCGAACTGCGCGTCACCGGCGTCGAAGTCCTGTCCGAGGCCGCCGAACTGCCGCTGCCGGTCTTCGGCGAGCCGGAGTACCCCGAGGAACTGCGCCTCAAGCACCGCTACCTCGACCTGCGCCGCGAGACCCTGCACAAGAACATCGTCCTGCGCTCGCGCGTGATCTCCTCCATCCGCCAGCGCATGGTCGAACAGGGCTTCCTCGAGTACCAGACCCCGATCCTGACCGCCTCGTCGCCGGAAGGCGCCCGCGACTTCCTCGTCCCGTCGCGCCTGCACCCGGGCAAATTCTACGCCCTGCCGCAGGCTCCGCAGCAGTTCAAACAGCTGCTGATGGTCTCGGGCTTCGACCGCTATTTCCAGATCGCCCCCTGTTTCCGCGACGAGGACCTGCGCGCCGACCGTTCGCTGGAATTCTACCAGCTCGACGTCGAGATGAGCTTCGTCACCCAGGAGGACGTCTTCGCCGCCATCGAGCCCGTCATGCACGGCGTGTTCGAGGAGTTCGCCGACGGCAAGACGGTCGATCCCTATCCCTTCGTCCGCATTCCGTACCGCGAGGCCATCTCCCTGTTCGGCACCGACAAGCCGGACCTGCGCAATCCGATCGAGATGTCCGACGTCAGCGATCATTTCCGCGACGGCGGCTTCGGCCTGTTCAACAAGATCCTCGCCGGTGATGCGAAGAACGCCGTCTGGGCCATTCCCGCCCCGACCGGCGGCTCGCGCGCCTTCTGCGACCGGATGAACAGCTGGGCCCAGGGCGAGGGCCAGCCGGGCCTCGGCTACATCTTCTGGTCCGAGGACCAGGGCGCATGGGGCGGTCCGATCGCCAAGAACCTCGGCGCCGAGGCGACCGACGCCCTGATGAAGTCCCTCGCCATGGGCAAGGGCGACGCCGCCTTCTTCGCCGCCGGCGACCCGGCCGTCTTCTACAAATTCGCCGGAAACGCCCGCACCAAGCTGGGTCAGGACCTGAATCTGATCTCCGACGACGAGTTCAAATTCTGCTGGATCGTCGACTTCCCCATGTTCGAATGGTCCGAGGAAGAGAAGAAGGTCGACTTCTCGCACAACCCCTTCTCCATGCCGCAGGGCGAGATGGAGGCCCTGACCACCAAGGACCCGCTCGACATCCTCGCCTACCAGTACGACATCGTCTGCAACGGCTATGAGCTGTGCTCGGGCGCGATCCGGAACCACAAGGCCGAGATCATGCTCAAGGCCTTCGAGATCGCCGGCTATGACGCCTCGGTGGTCGAGGACCAGTTCGGCGGCATGCTCAATGCCTTCCGCTACGGCGCGCCGCCGCACGGCGGCCTGGCCCCCGGCATCGACCGCATCGTCATGCTGCTGGCCAACCAGACCGCCATCCGCGAGGTCATCGCCTTCCCGCTGAACCAGCAGGGCCAGGACCTGCTGATGAGCGCGCCGTCGGA
>Ga0164290_1001874_pt1 | contig 21658 bp, 26 predicted proteins | sample Micstemetagenome_FD_108782 | JGI IMG/M metagenome (GOLD analysis project Ga0164290, IMG submission 108782) | Contaminated culture microbial community from soil near Moab, Utah, USA - Microcoleus steenstrupii SON62 (Illumina Assembly) | ecosystem: Environmental > Terrestrial > Soil > Soil crust...
CTGGTGTCATTTAATTTGGGTTCGGTGTCAATCAATTTGAGTTCGGCACCACTTCCAGTGGCAGTTAATTCGAGAGAGAAAGTGCCGATGATGTCACGCCGAACGATTTATGATGTCACGCCGCTACACCTAATGCATGCAGTTGCATGACCAGGGCGTGCCTCAAATGCATGTTGTCTTCAACAACCAGGACGGGTACGGCTTCTTGGTGAGTCATTTTGGAACCTTTAGACCGGCGGGGTACTTTTCTGTTTGCTTGGATGGAGTGCTTCTGCGCTGAGCGAATATAATTAGCATCTCTTCTTGCAGGCCCAGAAATGCGTACCAAACAACTGCCTCTTATTTTGCTACTATGCCTGATCAGCTCGGCATTTGCAGCTTCAGCCGACGAGCAAAAAAACAAGTCGACCGAAATCATAAACAGCTCGCTCGGCGCAATCGGGCAATGCGTCGTGCTTACCGTGTCTTCGGCTGGCGCCAAAACCGAAGAATATCACGCAAAGATTCCTAACGATATGTATTCGCCCGATGGGGATAACACCGCGCTCGGTCTCATCGAGATCGGCAAGCGTGTCACTGATGGCATCAATAAGGCGAAAAAGCTGCAAGGTCCCACCACCATTACGATTCGGATAGAAACAAAAGTGCCCGACTCTCAACCATCTAGCAAATAATTGCGCGCAAAGTTTTGCCCTTTCGAAGCTGCTGACAAGTGCTATAACGGAATTGGAGACCCGCGATCAAGGTTACGCAGGTCCTCGCCTGGGCCTGATCGCACAGTTCAAAAAAGTCCGCTAGGCAAAGCCCTGACTAGTTTTAGTTGGGGCTTTCTGTTTTGTTTGCCGGTTCCTTTTTGAGAAAAACCGAGGCTCCAAGCCCTAGTAACATCCCTGCGATGACTAGTAAGAGCCCAGCCCTTACAAAGTCATATTCCATGGCTCCATTCCATATCGGCACGAGGACTGAATTAGAGACGTTTCTGAAGAGGTTGCTGATAGCGTCGTCTCCCCAAAAACCAGAACTATTGTTCGTTTCGATATGCGCTTTTTCATCCCAGTACCACGTCCAGGCGTCCTTTCGGACGGGCACCGGCTCGCCCATTCCGTTATAAACGGAAGTGTCACGGATCGGATATTCAGATGTTGTGGTACTAGCAGTGGTGCTGTCACCTTGACCGATTGCAGGCAAATTGACTGCAGTCAGAACGACCAGCAAACCTGCCACCAGAGCCACTTGCAGGGAGACCAAATTTTTCCAGCGTGTTTTAGACATCATTTTTGGCCTCACTTTTCTGTCTGCTTCGTTATATCTTCTATGGTTTGCTTGAATGAACCATCACCACTGGTTGACGGGACAAGAGGGCTGCTCAGCGGGCTTTGCAAGGTCGTTGGAAACGATGTCGAGCTATTCGATTTCAGAAAATCGCTCGCCTTTGTGCGAAGTGTCTGTGAATCGGTCTGTGGGAAAAGGCTCGGATTTAATTGATGAAAGCCCGATGGTATCGGCGTCTGCTGAGTGGTCGTCGGCGTCGTGAGCGGCGACAAAGGATCGAAATTGCTAGGCTTGTTGAGATTGTTTATCAATGGCGATTGGCTTCCCGACTGCTCGGAAGGCGGCGGCCCGACAGGTCCGAATGGCGTGCTATTTGTATTTTGGTTCTGATAGGGCGAGACTTGATAAGGCGGGACGTAGTTGTTATTGCTCGGCGCTGGGGTCGGTTGGGTGGATTGTTGAGGCGCGTGATCGCGCTCCCATTTCCAAGAGAAGTCATGCCACCAGACTTTCAGGCTTGTGCCAAGCCATCCAAACACGCTCAAAGCGATCCACGCTATGCCGATACAGGCAGAAAGCTTCCAGCGCAGACGCGCATCCTCTTGGGCTTTCATTTGGTCTTGCGCTTGCTTCTCTGTAAATTCCTGTTGTTGCTGCTGCTCCGCAGCTCTGCGCTGGCGCTCCTTTTCGGCAGCTTCCGCGGCCGCTGCTGCCTCTCTCTCCCTGGTGCGGCGTTCGGCGTCCGCGTCTTCTCGGTTCGTTTCCTGGGTAGTTTTGCGTTTGCCTGGCCCTGGTCCAGGGCTTGGTCCGGTCCGCGTTTCTCCCTGCGTAGCGCTTGCTGTATTTCTGCACGGGCAGGGGCCGGTTTCTTTGTGGTCCTGCTCAAAGTGCTTTTTCAAAACGTCTTTGGCATTGTTGATTTGTTTAAGCTCTTCTTCGGCTTCAGCCTTGCCGTCAGTGGTCGGAAACCTGTCTGGATGCCAGACCATAATGAGCCGCTTATGCCTGCGGATGATCTTTTCGAGCGGATCACCCGGCTTACAGCCGAGGACAACGTAGGCGTCTTGTAATTTTTGCGCTTCAGTCATGATCCAAACACCGCCTTCATTACATCGGCAAATAGTGCAAGAACCCCAAGGGCGCCTAGTCCTATCAGCCACCAGGGCGGCGCCGGCAGAGTGGTATCAGCAGGATTACCGGCATTACTTCCTGGTCCTAGAGCCACTTCTACGTCATTAACCAGTTCTCTGATTATTGAATCGCAGGCGCTAAAGTTCATGCCCTCGACTTTCGGGCGGAAGTCAAACTGCACAACAGTATTATCATTCGGCTCTTCTTTAAACTGCACGTCCAGTTCCAAAAGCCGTTGTACTCTTTGGGTTCGGTGCTGAATATTGCCAATGTTTGTGCCGTCAAACCCGCGCGATTCTTCCTCGGTAAAGCGCAGTGTGGCGGTCATTCGCTGGGCTATAGTGTCGGAAGTTGAGATGTGCCACTTGTCGCCGAAATTGTATGTTTTGTCATCAATAATCTGCCGGATTTTGGCATAAGCCTGCTTCAAAGAGCTTGAATAGCGCCTCGGCACCGGATGCAAAAAGTTATATCGATTGACTTCGCCGGTGTGAATAAACGGCCACGCTGCCCAGACAGCGGCTATAAGTCCTTCAGTCACGCCCGTTTTCGGCTGATGCAAAACCAATTCGCCGGTCACAGCTCCGACGAGAAAAAAGGCTATTAGACCCGCAATAATGCCGCCTATCATGACTTTCCAGCCTTTTGTATCATAGTACTTTTGCTCCTAGATGTATGAATCGGGCGAGTTATCGGGCTTCCTGAATGGCTTGCGCTCAACTTCTTCTTTCTCATTTTCTAGTTTCGGAGCGCGACCACGGTCAAAGCGCTGGTTGTTTCGCTGTTGCTTGCTGGTGCTCTTTTTGTTGTTATTCGGTTTTGGTCGTTCGGTCTTTTTGCCGTTCTGGTCTTGATCTTGCCCTTCATCGCGCGACTGGTCTCTTGCGGTGCGTCCGCGCTTGCGCACAAATTCACTTACTTCGTGCTTCTCACGAATAGGAGCGGGATAGCTGAGGGCATGGTCATAAGCAGTCGGCGAAGTAAGCGGAAGCCTCAAGGGCTTTACGTCGGCGGTGAAAACAATCACTTCCTTGTTTAAGCTAATAAGTTCGTCCGGAGTAATTAAATGCCGCCCCTGGATGATTTCCTGGACGCGCCCGCTATCGCTCACGGTGGCTTCCTCTATAGTGGTCCGGCCTATCGCCTCGCTTAAATCTCGCGCTTCCTGGAAGGTCTTTTGCTTGAAGTAAATTTGTGTCGCTGGCATGTCGATGATGATTTGAGCTTCGCGCTTGCTGTACACCTGCTCAAGCTGAAAATAGTTCTGAAAACCAAGCACTAAGCCGATTTTGTTCTTACGAATAATTGACAGCGTGTCACCAATCCCCGAGATCTTGCCAAAGTTGGTGAATTCATCCAGCAACATGGCAAGCGGATATTTCATCTGCTCGCGTATCTCGAGCACGTGGTCAAGCAAGAAATTGACCATCAGCGATCCAATTAGTTTGCTGTCTCTAGAGCGGCTTGGCACAGCCAGATAGAAGGTAAAGAGACGGTTTTTAAAAGCGTCCAGGTCGATGTCCGTCCTTTCTGTCAGCGTCACCATTTGGTCTGTCATCCAGGGATTCAGCTTTGTTATGAGGCCAGAGAAAACGCCGTACTTAAAATTGGTCTCGCCGGAAAGCCGCATCCAGCCTTCAAATTCCATTTGTGCAACTTCTGAAGGACTGCGGTACAGAATTTTTTGCAGCCGATCCGGTCCTTGCAAAAGTAGCCACCGCATCGCGCCGAAATGCCCAAACTGTGGCTCTGAAGCAGCTGCATGTAAAAGCAGCGGTGTGAGCAAAAGTTTCTCTGAGTCGTTCCATGTCTTGCTGTCGCCGCGTTGCTCGGCTGGTTGACCGTTCATGATAATCAAGTCGGCAAGCCGCTCGGCGTATGCTGCTTTCTTTTCTTCCGGTGCATTTCGAATGGTGTCAATTGGATTTATTCGGTGAGAGCTCATGTCCGACGGATTGAAGCAAAAGATCTCGTGACCAGCCATTTTGCGCCATCCCGAGGTGAGCTTGTACAACTCGCCGTCTTCATAGCCGGGGGTTGCTTCGGTTACGATCATGCTCGTGCCAATCCGCTCTATGAGCTGAGGAAAGAAGAACCCCCGCGACTTTCCAACGCCCGTTCTCCCGCAGACAATTGCGTGAGCGTGGGTCCAGAACTCAGGCACCTGGATGTATTCGCTTGCTGCATTGCGCCCGATGATAAGTCTTTTGGGATCGGGCTTCGTTTGAAAATAGCCTTGCTGTCTCAGTTCTTCTTCGGTGCCCCACCTTGCCGCGCCGTGTATGGTGCTTGGTATACGCTGCGCCTTTGCCGCTTCCGCGCGTTCAGCGTCGCGCTGAAGCTCTAAAAATATTCGGTCAAGACGGCGCTGGCACTCGGCTTGACTCGCTCCGCCTTTGCGCTCTTCCAGCTCTGCATCAACAAACATCCCACCGGAGCTGGCGATTCTCCACCGAATTACCACCCGGTATTCATGACGCCACCAATCTTTGCCGACCTGCTCGTCCAGGCGCTCAGTTGCCAGGATCTGATCGAGTTGTTTGCTGGCCCTATTCACCTGATAGCCAAGCCGGTCCAGTACGTTAACCGCGAGGATCGGAAAGTCTTTGGCTTCGGTTTTAACGATGCCCGTGTCTCTGATGTGCACAGCCATTAGTATTGTCCCCACGGGTCATAGCGGTCCCAAGGTTCCTCTTTATCGCGCTCTTCTTGTTTGCGCTTTTTCTTTTCCTTTGCCTTGTCTCGGGCAGTCTGATTCTGGTCGAGAGCTTCGTCTATTTTTTCTATTGTCTCGCGGTCTTTCGCTTTGTGCTCTTCCGACCGCCCTGGCGTGTTGTGCTCCTGTAGTTTGTCGCGTTTTGCTGCGTCTAAAGCTTCGCGACCTTCTTTCAGATAATCCCGGCTGCGATCATCCAGTGGGATAGATTTCAAAATCTCTGCGGCGATCTGCCCCTCAAACATAACCAGCTTCACAAACGGATTGCCCATAAGCTTCGATAGCTCTGGTTCTATAACCCTGCCACCTTCTTGGGATTTGAGGTCTTCCATTGTTTTGCTGCGATAAAACTTTTTGTCGGTCAACGCCATTTGCTTTTCGATAACGCCTGCCCATCTTGCCCGGTCGGCATTCTCTATCCACTGCCTCAAGCGCTGGTAGTCCTCAATTGGCAGACGCTCAGCATCTTTGTCTCTCAAGTGCTGGGCAAGAGCGCTCAACTTCTCATACGGACTGCCTTTGCTGTATTTCTTGCCGCCATACTCAAAGTGGTCCTTTTGCTTTTCTGGCGCGTTTGGCTTGTCTTGGTCTTTCGCTTTTTCCCCTTTCTGCTCGGGATCACGCTCATTTTGCCGTTCTTTCTCTTTAATCCAGGCGACGAGCTTCTTGTATTCCGGCTTGTCTATTCGTTCATCGAGGTTATCCCAAAGATACTGATTCAGCTCCCGCAGCTCAGACAGCGAGTTTTGCTTACTCCAATCCTTTCCGGCGGCTTCAATTGTGTCTTGAAAGTATGGCTTCTCGGGCTCTGAGCCTGCCGTTTTGTCCCTGCTGTCTTTACTGCGCTCTTTTTCTGCCTGCTTCTCTTTCCACTTTGCGTAAGGCTCTAGCTGTTCCTGAACAATTTTTCTGTGCAGCCAGGGCAATTCCAAACCTTCCCGGATGCGCTCCTGACGCTCCGCTTCGCGGTCACGCTTTCTTGCTTCTATTCGTTCGCGCTCTTTTTTCTCACGCTCAACGCGCGCCCGCTCAAACTCTAGCGGGTGGGCTCTCTCTAAAAACTTGTCCCCATAGTCTTTGAGCTTGTCATAGTCTTTTTTGTCAATCCGCACGTCCTTGCCGTTTTTGTCCTTACCCAGGACGACCACATGGATGTGATGGTGGTCGGTGTTGTTATGCTCAACCCCAACCCACTGCAAATCCTGTCCCTTTTCCTCACCTAGCTTTTGCATCACCTCGCGCGTGAAAGCCTTCTTGTCTTCCGGGTTTATTTCAGGGGCGAGGGTCAGTTTGTGCACAACCACTTTGCTGTCCCGCATCTCCCGCACGGCTTTTCTGAGCCTTCGTGCACTTAGTTCGTCGTCACTTTCGCCAAAAAATTCCCGGCCGCCGTCGCCTCGATCTTCGCCTGGCCGGTGTTGGATGTACTTCAAATGAGCTAGCGCCCGCCCGACTGCTGCCGCCTTCGACGGTCGCCCGCCCTTCCGGCTCTGCCTGTCTCTGGCGGAAATATAGCTATGCTTGATGACTATCACTTGGTCAGAACCTTCTTCATAGCCTCAGCCAGCTCGGCCTCGTCACGCTCGACATGTTTGCGCTGATTCTGTTTGGCCTTAGAGCTGGCAGCCTCAAAAACTGCCACGGCGTTAGGGTCATCGGGCAGCACCATATACGAAAATTCGTATAGCGTTCCGATTTGTGCCCCTTGTCTGGCCAGCATCCGGCAAATTCGCTCGACGCCGCCATTAATCGCCTTGACGATCTGGTCGGTGGCATACCGGATCGCCTGAGCCACCTCTGAGTCCCTAGATTGATTTTTTATGTTCTCGTAGTTGTCCATGTACCAGCGGATAGCTTCACGGGCAACCTCGGTCTTTGTACGCCCCTGTAAGCGCGATAATTCGGCCAGTCTCACCCGGTCCTTTTCGTTCAGCCCTACGCTCGTCTCCTGGTACTGTTTTTTGGTTGCCATAGCCTTACCAACCCGTTAACCTATACAATATAAACAATAGCAAAATCGACCAAGGTCCGATACCGGATTTTCCCTAGCCCACCAAGACGCAAAGCGCTCGCATGGTGGGCTTTTTAGTGGGGCAACCGTCCCCACTGTATCTTGCCTTACCGAACGGTAAAGCCACCTCCCTCCGGTCGGACCGTCCGCTAAGGCTCCGCTTCGCTCCGAAAGCAGCCGAAAGGTTGCGCGTCAGTGCCTCTTCCGCGCGCTGCATCCGCAGCAAAAAACTACAGCAAAATTGTGACAAGGTTGCTCCGGACCGAAGGCAAATGACGTAGCGCTCAATCGCGCGAATCTCAAATTTTGCCGCGAAGCGGCTCCCAAACCATAAAAATCTGCCGCATGGGTGGGGCAATCGGGTTAATGGCGGCGACCACTGGAGATGACGGGAATCGAACCCGCACCCGAGAGGTCTGAATTCCCGGAGCCAACCATGGCGCATCCCCAGCGATCACCTCAAAATCGCAAGCAGCCACCAAGCCAGCTTGCGATACCATTCACCACGGGGATGCGCCGCCTCGGCTCCGGGACGATAGCCTATGCTGCGGGTTCGGTTCCCCGAGGTCTACATATCCGCCATTAACCCCTACCGCTAGACAGGGTGGGGGCGGCACGGGGTCTATCTCCCCATCAAACTACCTGCCGGACCCACTATAATGGCATGAGAGGTCTGAATTCTCGGCGGGGGTCGTCTGCGGTTGCGGGCGGCCCTTGTGTTTTATAGCCGAGGTCAAACTTCAAGCCCGGTATAATGGAGACGTCTGAGGTCTCGGAGCCTTTTTGCAGAGCCGTTCCCACGTGGGGCGGCTTTTGCCTTTTGCACCGTCACTCCCAACGAGGCGGCGGTGGTCCAGGTCCCCTGTTATCGTTCTTCGGCGGAAGCGGTCCCGGCTTCGGCAATTTGAGCAGTCCGCCCCCGAGCTTGAGGACGGCACCGCAAGCAGACAGAACCAGGCGGACGACCAGGGCGATTAGTCTGTTCAGTATGCCGGTCGCCGGTCTAAGAACATTCGAAGCACGACCGCCGGCCATGAGGCAGAAGGCGATTAAAATCACGACGAGAAGACCGAGCGAATAGAGTAAATCCATCAGAAATATTTCCCCCTTCGGGGCTTACGGATGCGCTTTGGTTTCTTCAGCAGAATTCGAATTCCGTCCTCTCCCAAATCCCAGACTTTGAACAGTAATCGCGTGATATTTCGAAGCACGGAAAGCAGAAAGTAATTGCTTTTACCAAGCAATCCAAAAAATCCTACAATGAAAAAAATGCAGAATAGGTGCCAGATATCGTCGTCCATGTCGCAAGCCTGCGCCTGAATTCACTTTCTATCTTCGCTCTTTTCAGGTAGAGAATCCAGTTAAGTAGCTTGCTTGACGAAACCGGCTCGGGGCGGCGGGCGGGTAGCCACTGCCCATAGGGCAGCAAACCAAAACAAGTCTAAGGGCGAAAAGCCCTTGGGGGAGCCTTACGGCTCCCAGGCTCCTGAATCTCGCATCTGGTCGCAATAGACTTCATACATGTCTTGTTCGGCCATGTCATGGATGAATTGCGAGTGCATATCATCGACTCTTCTAAAGCTGGCTCTATCAGCGGTTCTCAGATTGCCAACACCGCGCGAGATTGTAATCACAGCGCTTGCAGGAACTTTGACATTGAACAAAAGCGAAAGCATTGCGTGATATCTCATTGTCTAAACCCTCATGTTCCGGCGCCTTCACCGGCTTCCCCCTGGAATACCGCCCAAAGTTTTGCTGTCAGGACTGGCGCAGCCACCCGCCAGGGCTTGGTCTTGATGGCAAAAGTTTTGGTGGTACCTTCAAGAAAGCCGGGGAGGTGCCCCATCACATAGCGCAGTCCGGCGCAGCCGGGCGAAGCGGTATAGGCGACGTTCTAGCGCTCTATAATGTGGTCAACAGACATCGAGCACAGGAGGAAAAACAAGCTATGAATGAAGTTGTTTTTTCGCTCTGTTTCACAAATTCAGAGCTGCCGGAGCTGGAAGAACGAAATTTTTTCAACGAGCAAATCAATCAAATCAAGCAGCTATCAGCCTGCCGGGTGCAGCTATGCAATCTCGACGGAGACACGCCATTTGAAAAGGCGCCCCCTGTCATAAAAACTCCATATGTGGTCGTGGATGGCGTCTCAAAAGGCGGAACGTTCCATGTCTTAAAAGGCTCGTTCGATGAGCTTTTTGACGAAATGGACAAATATTTAGCTGATGCTAAAGAATGGAGCAGCCGCGACTAGACCCGCACACAGAGCGGCTATAGCTTCGGTTCGACGAAGTAGTAAGCACCATTTCCGCACTTGGAACACTCGTTCCACCAGGCAAATTCGGCTTGTGTCATGCGGTCGTGCTCCGCGCCCTCGCTTGGTGCGCAATCCAAGCAATAGAATTTTGAATTGCTTAAATGGACGCCAAAATATTTGGCGATCATCGTCAAAGCCTCGTGCATCTCGACATTTGCTTTCTCGGCAGTGAGAACAATTGCATTACCTTTCAGCGCGTCTTTCGTTTCGTTGTGCAAGTTGATGATGCTTTTGCACTTGTAGACGTGGCTAATAAGCGCACTTAGCACTAATGAACGCTCGCTATCTTCAGTGATTTTTAAATCGGGCATCCGGCGCCCCTCCTAAATTTAAGGTGCTGTCCATGGGTCGATAACGGGCACCCCAAGAGCTTGAAACGGTGCAACGTCGCGCGTTGCCACGCTGAAATTATGCACACTGGCGATAGCGCCAATTTGCCCATCCGGCATCGAGATTGCTTTGCCTTGGGCTCGCGCGGCGCTAACTAACTGGCTGTAAGCCATTGCCGCGCCTTCATCGAATGGCAGAATTCTTGTGTCAAACAGCCGCGTTATGAGCGAATCAAGCGCGGCGCTGATGGTAGATTTCCGCTTGCCGTCAGGCATTATTGCAATACCGATCAGAAGTTCTGCCAAGCTGGTCGCGGATAGAAACAGCGTTTCAACAGACTGTTGATCGAGCCATGCAATGACAGCCGGGTCCCTGCCAGGCTTTAAAGCTTCGGAAACTACGTTTGTATCGAGGACAATCATTCAAAACTCGCTATGCGTGGGGGCTCCTGCTCGCGCTCGATCTTCAGGTCATCCAATTTGTACTTATCGCCGAACGCCGCCAGCTCAGAGCCGACCTTGATCCGCTCCTTCGGTCTTACTGCCGTTTCCAAAATTTCTCGCACTTCCGCTTCGGTGCTGCGCCCATTCTGGGCAGCTCTCACACGTAGCGCCCGGTGTGTCTCTTCAGGTAGATTTCTAACCGTTATTGATGCCATGATTGCACCTCTCTAGAATCGATTGCACTGCAAGCAATGATATCACAAATTGATATCTGACAGCAAGGCGCAAATAGGCGCCCGCTTGGTTCTTCGGCGCGGCTTTAAGATTGGTGCGGGGTATCAATGGTCAGCAAAAACAATTGATACCCCGCTCTAGTCATTATTTCAGACCGGCGCGGCCCTGGCTGGCCTGTTTGTTATTTCACAAACGTACAGAGTAGAACAAAACAGATAACACCCGATTTTCCAGCGGGCGCCGTCTGTCAGGCGATGAGCGAATCAGGACACCGGCCACAAGTGCGGCCGTGTTTCTCTCAGGCTGCATGAGCCATTTGAGCTGACGATCAAGTGATCGATAACCGAGACGCCTAACAGCTTGCCAGCTTTGATAAGGGTTTCAGTAGTTTCGATGTCTTCAGGGCTGGGGCTTAGCGATCCGGCTGGATGGTTGTGAGCCACGATGATGGCGTAAGAATTGGCGAGCAGCGCCGCCTTAAAAACTTCGCGCGGGTGAACGAGAGACGCGCTAACCGTGCCGTGAGAGACGATGTGATAGCCAATAACCTGATTCTTTGCGTCCAGGTGAAAAGCTACAAAGTGCTCTTCCGAGTAGTGTTTGAGCGGTTCAACAAACTTGTCCAGGTCGTCAGGGCAACCAATCGGAACGGGCTTAGCGCCCGGCTCTTTGATAAGCGCAAGCCGCATTTCAGGCACGATGTATTTTAGATGCTTCTTCAGGGTCCGGCTGTTCATGCTGTTTTCCTCCAATTTAGCTAGGTGCAGGGCTGCGCAGCGCACCCCATGCAGCACATGCCGGTAAGCCCCCAGCCATGGGACCCGGTGTCAATGCCTCCGACCGCAGGGAGGACCGAAGGCTCGGGCATTGATACCGGGTGGCGGGGGCTAGGCTGATGTGCCGGGCATGGAAGGAAGCGAGCAAGCCCGTGTATCCCGCTAGGTCTGGAAAAAATTTGCCTGCGGGGCAGGCTCCGGCAGTGGTCCAGGTTTTGCAGTGGCGCCAGAACTTAGAAAAAATGGGCAAAAAAACAACCAGGGAATTCCACCTTTCCTAAATCGGTAGCTTTGCCCAATGATGTTGTAAGAAAATCCAATCCATCACCCCGCCGTCTGTTTCAGCCTTCGAGGTTTATTTATGAAGAAATCAAATAGCCGCAAGCAATCACAAAAGATCGACCGCGAAGCAGTCGAAAACGCCATGCTTGACACAATGCGGCTAAGAGCGGCATTGCTTATGGCATGCACTGAGCTATGCAACGGCGACCCACTGGAAGGCTGGGGACTGGCTGAAGAGTTCTATGACCAGGCGCCGGCCCTGATAGCGAACTTGACCGAAACAGGACAAAAGCAATTGCCTTGCGGTCCGGCGCAAGTGCTACAATTTCCCACCAAGCCAGATTCACAGCTTTAGTGGCTGGAATTAGGATAATGAAATAAAGGCGGGGGCGTGAGCCCCCGCCTTTATTTCAGGCTTTGACTGCAGCCAGCTTTTTCTTCGGTTCAGATTTAGATTCTTCAGAAGAATCGGCTTTGGGCTTAGGTCCACAAAGGTGAAAGTGAGTCAGTTTCACGACTGGCTTGGACATTTGAACGGTGACGCCATCGACTTCTTTGGGATAGGTGTTGATCGCTAACTTGCCGAAGATGACCACTTCACGACCACTGGTTATTGTCTGGAGAACCCGGTCGCCCAAGCCGTTCCAGGCATCGACATCAACCCACATTGTTTTTTCTTCGTCAGAATTAGGTGTGTATTCTTTCACCGCAACCGAGAACTTTACGACTCGATTGTGATTGTCACCGAAGGTCTTGGAGACTGGGTCTTTGCCGACATGTCCGATTAAGGTGATTTGGTTGTTCATAGAAGTTGCACCTCCGTGCGTGTGTTAGGTGCCACCAAAAAGACGCGGCTTTTCACTGCCCAAAGGTCGCGTAGCGCCCCACAGGGGTTGCCTTTGGAAGCGGTGCAAAGTTGTGTCAGTGTTCGCACCGTTGAATCACGTATGGAGGTCGCAAAGGCATGAACAACCAAATACCAAAACGGCGAGAAGGCATGAAACCAGCTCCCTGACAGTGACATCTACGAATCGTTAAACGCTTAGCGGTGAAAGTCCTTCCTGAACTGACGAAGGAAAAACACATTGATATCGATGTTTGGGCGCATTAATAGCTAGGTTTCACAAGACAAGCCCAAGAGACGACGACAACAACTAAGCAGGTTAGCGATTGAATGTCCTCATAGAGTCGATGCTGACGGACAGTCCAAGCCATTCTTGAACAGCCACCGAACACAATACGTAAACCACACAGCCGCATCGCTGGTTGAATCAAAACCCAGAAGAAAGCGGATTCAAAGCCTGTAATGGTAGTGGAAGCCTCACACAGCCGTCCTTTGCCATGCTAATTACACTCAGGAAAGTTTCAGATCCCGTTGCCATAATCTAGCCAAAAGTTCTCACTAGAGTTGTTTCAGTGAGCAAGGCGAGCGGAAAATGGCAAGAATAGAAGACTTACAGAACCGCGAATCACAAGGGATCGAGGGAAGAAACGCCCTTATGCTCTCGCAGTCCGTTCAAAATTTGTTTGAGGCAACATCTGGTTTCAGTAACCAAAACGCGTTGCCAGAACTATTAGATTTTGGGACAGGGTCAGAACTCTACCTGTCGGCCGCTTATACTGGTGACAGCCGATCTTCAGCGAGTGCTTTTATGGCTGACGAAACAGAACAAAAACTGGATGCTTCAAAGATTCAGGCTCCGTCTGATGCCCTGGCTCGCCCGAGCGTGATCCGGACAAAGGAAGACGAGGCTATTTGGGATGAGATGCAGAAACCACATAAACTGGGCAAACACGAGTCAGCTACGCACATTGGCTTGACCCCGGAAGTAATAGCCGAGATGCAGGCGAAAGGTCAAGCAAGCAAACTTGAGTTTTTCGACAGTACGGCAGAAGGCGCCCTAGCGGCTTTACAGGTACCGCCGAAGGAAAAACCAACGTTGCTTGCGAACGTTCCTGAATCGAAAGACGTTGTATCCGACATGACCCGGGGCGGATTGCCGATGTCCGACACGCTGCTCCCAGAGCCATGGATGGTGAAGGCTGGCGCCGATATGTTTGGCACTTTAAGCAGCATCGCCTTTCATGTAACCGCCGCTAAATTTCAAGAAACCCTTGAGTCTGTCAAGAAAGCTGTGGTCAATCCTATCGAGCACCCATTTCGCGGACATGAAGAAGAGACGTTGGCCTTGATGCCGAAAGCCAGTTGGAGCGAAGCGTACAAAGCTTTCCCAGATCTGAAAAAAGATGGCGGACTCTCGGAAGATGAGACTGTTAGGCTCATGAAAGCGATTGTCGGTAATGAATTGACTTTTTACGGACCCGAAGACAAGGCACAGGATGCAATTTGCGACGCCGGACAAGGACGCTTTATTATGGGGAAAACAGTGGGATTCGCACAAATAGCGCCTGAAGGCGTGCGCAAAGTATCCGCCGAATTCGACGCAGAAGTTAAAAATGGCAAGCGCGACGCAAATCCCCTGGCAAAACTAGCCGCCCTCAGCGATGACGAACTGGCAAAAGCAATGCTAAAGCCAGAGAACGTGCCGCTTTTAGTAGCTGCAAACATTTCACACAACCTGGAAATGTTCAAAAGACATCCAAACGAAGTGGAAATAAACCCGCTCACACTGGGCTATCACTACAATCCAGATTGTGTTTATGCAGCCAGCGATACAGAACACAAGAACGTGTTGACCAAGAAAGAAGCTGATCGAATGGGAATCGATACGGTTACAGCTTTGCCTTCTGCTAAGGTTTTGGAAAAGTCAGAGCACGCCCACAACATTGAAAAATGGCTCAAGAAGCTAGGCGGCTAAGTTTTTTTCTTGACGAATTTGACAATGCCATAAGCGCCGAGTCCTAACGCACCGGCAGCTATGCCGCATGCAGTCCCAATCATCAGAGCAAACTTTAGCGACTCCGTCTCGTCGCCAGGCTGCTTGATCTCCCAGCCTGCAAATCGGGACCGTGCTGTGTGGATATCTTTGAGTCCGTAGTCATACCAATGCCAAACGGACAGCCCGCCGATAACAAAGAACGGCACCAGGAAGGCAACTAACCACCCTTTCGAAATGAATTTTTTTCGTCCTGCTTGATCGCCCATCGTTCAAGTATAAAACTCTCTCGGGCTTATTCCAGACTTCAGGACTCAGCAAGCGGGCGGCCCCCTTGTCTTTGGGAGACTTTCATGTACGGTGGACCGCCCAGTAATAACAAAACACGAATCAGAACAAACAAGCTGCCGATAATAAACAGGCAGAAAAAGCACAGGTTGACTTGAAGGCTCCGCCGAGCAATCTGGTTCAGAAGCCGCAGGCTCAACTTCAAGAACATCAATTTCTTCGCGTTCAAGAACTTCAGGTAGCTCCGGAACAGGATCATGAACAGCCGGAAAGTCCACCAGGGCGGGCCTAAGATCGCCTCCCCCGTTTGACAACCGAAATATCCCCCAGATATCGACATGGCGTCTGATGGTCTTGCGGTCGCATCCGCTGACCCGTTCCAAGCCACGAACAGTGATGCGCCTGCCGCTTTCCAGCAATTGGAGCACCCCTATGCGGATTTGTTCGCGGGCGCCTTCCTCTCTTCCTATATTGCCTTTCTTAAAATCAGCGGGCGTCCAGGTGCGGCCAGTCTGTTTCGACAAACCGATCAAGCGATCGATCGCGCGATCGCCAAGGTTGGAATAGCTGTCTTCACTTTGCTGAGGCGCTTCAGCGCCTTCAGAAGCCGTCCAATTACAAGCTGACTGTATATCCCGACCTATTTGATTCCAATCGTCTTTTAAGACCGATTTTGAGAAGCCATTGTGCTTTTCTCGCAGCCAGGCTTCTATTAGTTGAGCCCGCTGCTCCGCACGGGCGACGCCAGGAAGCGCTCTTACACCTTCAGCTATGTCCCCGTACCAAAGATAATGCCCAATACACAAGACAGCCTGATGTCTTTGCGACGGAGCTGACAGCCCGTTTAGCCAGAATTCGCGGCCCGCGTTATAGACTTCTGGAAGCATGCCGGCGAAAGTGAAGAAGTCCGAAAAGCCGTCCTCATGCAGGTTTCTATTTTCCGTCGCCGGCGGAAGATGACTCGCCGCGGGCGCTGCTTTAAGGGCATCCAGACGGAGTTTCACGCATGATTCAAAATAATTCCAATCGTTAGAGTTTTCGTCCAGGTCCTTCAAGAAGGTAGCTATTGCCTGATCGGTGGACAGCTCTTCTCTTTTAAATTTGACTTTGGCTGTGTCGTCGAGCCAAGCGAATTCACGCTGTAATGGCAGCCGTAAGCCATTATTGGAGGGGAAAAGCTCCAATTGACCTTTTTCTATTTCTATTTCTTCTGCAAGAAGCCACTGTTTAAGCGTGCTTTCAGCAACGAACCGATCAACAGTTTCGCTGAACGGGATGTAGATATGCCAGCCACCACTGTTGCTTGATTGATAAAGAACGGATTTTGTAAGACCGACCGAAGCCAGCAAATGCTGTAGGCGAGCCAGTCCTATTTGATTGTGATACTGGCTTTCACTGTCCAGATCCAGCACGACGAACCGGGTTCGCTGGCCCCAACGGCAGCCCCAGAAAGTTTTTTCCTGCAAGGAAATGGCTTTAAGAATAGTCGTGTCACTGAGATACCCATGGCGACTCACTGTTACCCAGTCGCGCCCGGGCCATTTCAATATGCTTTTGAGGCGATTAGGATATAGCGACAAAAAAACTTGTCGCGGATCATCGCAAATGGGCGCCTCTGAGAGACGCGTAAAAGCAGGTTGGGCCAAGGTCTTCGAACTTCTTCCTTAAATGTTCTAAGGACGTGTTGACCTAACGGACCCAATCACCTATCATTCAAGTTACCAGCTTCGAATGACGGCCAATTTGTGGGTCCGTAAAGTCTTTGAAATCAGCCCGCCAAGGCTGATTTTTGCTTTACAGGGTTATTTAGTTTTGGGTGCGAACTCACTTTCTTTGTGCCACCATGCCAAGTGGCACGGCTTTCTATAACGCATCCTCATAGTACGATCCTTAAATCCTGGAATCAAGCAACTGGTGGCAATTTTGAGATATACAAGCTGTAGGCAATCGGATATACTACGCCTTTACATAGACCCTCTCAGTGTCCCATAATGCCCATGTATTCTGGCGCGGGGGTGGTGATGTCCGAAGCAGCACGCGAAGTAAAAAAAGATCCGGTCGCTCTTGAAGGATTCGAAAACCTTCTAGAACAGAGCGATACGGGTATTGAACTCGCTCAAGAAGCAGTTCAGGAAAGTGCCATGGTTGTTCAAGAAAGCGCTCCTGAAGACATCGAATCGGCTCAAGAGGTGCTAGCCGAGGCTCCTGAAGGATATTGGACAACGGAAGAAGCCGCCAAGCATTTAGGTGTCAGCCAAAGGACCGTGTTCAAACGCCTGAAAGAGGGCATCATTAAGGGTATTCGCGTTCAGGGCAAATATCGCGTTGAATGGCGAATCGAACCTGTTGAAACCTCAATACCAGGTATTGAAGTAGCTCTGGAAGATGACGACGAGATCCGGAGCAGCTACGGAACAGATCAGGAAGGCGCTCTGGAGCATGCGCAAAACCTTCGCGAACAGCCTTCAGGACCGTCTTTGCGACTTCAAGAACTGGAAAGTCTGCTCAGTGTTATCCGGGAAAAGGACCAACTTTTGCAGGCGGCGACGTATCGCAATGGTTATCTGGAAGCTGAACTGGTGCACCGTGACCGGGAAATCAAACTACTTACCGATAGTCAGCATAAGCGCGAAACAGACTTGCAGACGAGAGATCAAGAACTTAAGCAGCTTATGGAAAGCCAGAATCGGTCCGGTTGGCAAAGATTCTGGGGTTGGTTGAGTGGTTCAGGAAGCGGCTCAGGAACGTAGCGGGGATGGTGGCATGTCTGGTTTAAGAGTTTCGGCGAGCAAGGGCCAGCAGCCCCTTCAGATCTGGTGGCTGCTCGATGAGCTGAAGAAACGCAAAATTTCACAAGTGTCTTTCGCGGAGAGACTTGGCATTAGCGTGCCGGTTCTGACTGGCAGAAAGGGAGTCTTCCCAGCCGACAAAGTGACCGAGTGCATGCAGCTCTTGAAGGATTGGGATGGACCGTTAACCGGGGAAACGAGCCTCGGTGGACGAAAAGGCGGAAATCATCCCTGGCATGGTCCCGCGTTTAGCGCTGGAAAAAAACTCTAAGCGTCAAGCTCAGTCAGTCTTTGTATCGCTGTAATCAGTTCATCTGAACTACATGCTTGATCAAGAAAATCGTCTAAGTCAGCCGCTAGGCAGCGTTCCTTCATACCTGGTTTATTGTCAGTGGACATGCAGATAATGGGAATCCTGGTCCCTGACTCGCTTTCCAACGCTCTAATTTTTGTCGCACACTCAAATCCGTTCATCGATGGCATATTGAAGTCCATGATGATTGCTGCATAAAACCCTGGTTTGAACTTAGATATGGCACTTGGCCCGTTTGCTGCTTCCTCGACTTCATAACCAGCGTATTGCAGCATCAGAGCCAATGCTGTTCTCGATATTGGTCTATCGTCAACGACTAGAATTTTGCTTTTTGCCATTTCTGAAAGCCATTAAGGGGCAACTGTAGGGAAGCTGCGATAATGCCCGACAAGCCGGAATCCCTTGCTGTATAGGGCGTTTCAGGCGATCAGTGAACGCCAAATCCGGGACATCCGAGCAGATCGCGGCCGATCTACCGGCGACTCGTTGTAGTCGAGGTCGGTTAAGGACTATGCATTTTGCAGATGTTTATCAGGAGGAGATGTGTCCGCAATTGGACCACTACGGCGCTGCCAATTGATCGGAAATGAAATCCGATGATCGGCTGTACCATTCCAGGTTGGCGAAAAGCCACGTGTGCCAACAACTTCGACAATCTCCCGACCAATGGCAATATCAGCTTCATCACCGCCTTTGGTGGCACCGAATGCGAGATCTAAGTCATATCCCAGAACGGCTCGTTCCAAATCTTGTCCATGGTAGAAGCATCCGCCTCGAACAGCATCCCGATCCCAACCAGAATCATCGACAGCTTCCCAGAAATCTTCCCACCCTTCATCCAGGGTGTAGCCAGCATTCTCAACGCATACGAGCAGGCAATGAAGCGGTTTCCATTAAAATAGCTGCCTGAACGCGCCCGAAACGCCTTATACGGCAAGTGATTCCGGCTTATCGGGCGTTATCGCAGCTTCCCTACACTTGCCCCCTGTAGGGTTTCGATATCTTTTTCAGTAGTGAATCTCACCGAAAAAGAAAGATCCTTTCGGAAAACAATTTTGTCATCACCCCCCTGGTAAAAGTCACGGATGCGCGCTTCTTGCGTATACCCAATGGAGTTGTAGAAGGCCCTCGTTCCCGCAAAATCTTCGGAGCCTGAAGTTTCAACTAACAAGGCTCGGGGATAGCGAAGCTGTCACCAGGGGCAATGGGTTCGACGTGCCTCTAGCGGTAACAGGTTCTGCCATTGCGTCGCTTGGCATGAGTGGAATGTAGAGGCAGAGCCAACAGTGTTATCACGGAACAGAAAAGATCCAGTCATACAGGGAACTTCTTGATTGCCTGATCGTATTCTTCCTGTGCCACAGCCAAACTCATGCGAGAGTAGATCTCCAAAGACTGTCTGGTAGCGTGTCCTGAGTATGGCTGGATCATCGCATCGTCTAGTCCCTGCTTTTTCAACCAAGTAAATAAGAAATGCCTGAGCTTATGCGGAGAGATTGTTTTCTCGATACCGGCAGCGGTGGCGTACCTTTGGAGAATTTTTCTAATGCCTCTGTCCGTGTAGCGTTTTTTCCATGAGGATTCAAACAAGTATGTGGCGCCACTAACCTTCATGTCTTTGACGTGCATGGCCAGTATTTCTTTGAATGATTCTGGGAAAGGAACTATTCTGTCCTTGCCGCCTTTGCCAAATTCTATGCGCATTTGACAGCGCTTAAAATCGACATCGACAAGTTGAATGTTAACCAGCTCGCTAACCCGAGCACCTGTATACAAGAGCGTTTTGATAATTATTAGGTCTTGAGTGTTCTGGCCTGTCCAAACAGTTTCATAGTATCGCTTTAATTCGTCCTCGGTTGGGATGTCTGGCAGGGACTTGGTTTTGGTGACCACGGTTACATCAAGCTCAGTTCTCAGATGCCGAAAAACAGCTTTCAAATAATTGTAGTCCGGTCGCTCGTTACGTAGCAGCTTTGCAATTTCTTTGGCTTTTTTTTGCGGATTTGTTCTATTCATCAGGGTTTCCTTAAGCAGCTTTGAGCTCTATTCGTTTTTCCATGTCACAAGAGTGTAAGTTTCAGAATTATTTGTCGCACTTATTGCAGAATTATTTGTCACACTTGGCCGCCCCAAAATTCAGCAGATCATCGACAACTTGACGCAGTAAGCGCACCACTGCCGGTGGTGCGCTGTGCACAGTCAACAATTCTTCCTTTAAAGGTGGGCTTGCGAAGTGCCTTGTGATCGCTAGCTCTCTGGTCTTAGCTGCAGTGCAGGTTTCGAAAGGGTTCCACTTATTCCAAACATCATCATTTCTCGGGCAGTTTCGACGACATCACGAGTTATTTCTCTGACAACATCTTCATTGATTTTCAGGATTCTGACAATCATGGCGAACAAATTTACCAAAGTCCTTAAAACGCCTTGTGTATACCAGTAAATTAGCGTGTAGACCTCTTCCGGAGGTTTCGGCAAGTTCAGTGTTTTCAGTTGGTGGTCAATGTATTGTGCGGTTTCAGCGGCAGAGAGCGGCTGCAGTTCTTCTGCGTGTGCAACCCTCACCGAGAAGTGCCACATTTTTCTCAGGCTTCTTTCAAAGCCTGGATCGGCTATCAGCAAGACCCCGATATCCCATTGCTCTTGTATATCTCGAAGTTCTTCCAGCGCCTGGTATTTGAGCCTGAAGGCCTCGTCCACGACCACAAGCTTTAAGTGCTGCTTTTGCGTTTCTTGAGCCCAAGCAGCTGGACTTTGCCAGCTAACAGCTCGCAAAAAAGCATCCTCAAACCTGTTCCTCAATTGAGTCAACTCGCTTCTGAGTCGTGGTGCCGAAACTGTTACACTTGGCAGGTAGTATATACTATCGCAAAGCATCATTGCTGCCGGCTCTACAGATACAGCGTTCTTGGCTGTTAGATTCGCTTCTATTGTTTGCCAGTTGCAAAATCTTTTTGCTGAGACGGTTTTGCCAATGCCAGGCTTACCGAAGCAAAGTCCAATTTTCCTGTCTTCTCGGCACACTGTCGCCAATTCGACTAGATTGAAATGAGATTCCGACTCAAGAAAGAAATGGCTACTGGATTCGTTTTTCATGGAAATGTTTTCTCAACTTTAGTCTGACTGCCGTAATAGCCGGTTCTTCCACCGGTGGGTTCTTACAAGCTTCATCGCTGGCGATGAAGTCTTTGGCTGCAGTGTTCTTCTTTTTGATTTCTGCTTTCAAGTTCTTCTTTGCTTTTGCATTCCTTTCCATCACATGCGAAACATCCTGCTCGCTCTCGAACAAGTCTGCATCAGTAGCTTTGCAAAGCAGCTTCCCTTCTTGTTCGTAAACCCAGATGCTTGAGAGATCGCGCGGATCGAATCTGATCGTAAATTCCTCTCCGTGCGCCTGCGTCAGCAGTAAGTGAGAATATCGGCGGTGCTTGAAGCGAATTCCCTCAGGCCACATCTTTCGCGGGCGGCTTACCTTTTGTAGCATCAGATCGAGGGCATCCAGACTTTCAGGCATCCGCGCAAGACACTTACCCTCTGCCCACTTCACCATGGGTGCAGTCCGTATTCCCTTATGCTTCTTTTGGTGGTACTCGCTCATGAGCCACTCGTGAAACTCGGACTCCAGCCTCGAGAGGCTTACTGGTTCTGTTTTTTCATTCTTTCTCTTGTGCGTGAATCGTTGATCAACAGTTCTGAAGAATCGTTCAATTTTGCCCCTGCCTCTAGGCTTTTTCCGGCGGCTTCTAACAACCTTCACTTTTAAATCTGCGCACACTTGCTCGATATGAGTCGACTTGAACACGTACTAGCCACATAAACCCAAAAAGTTCCGCTAAGCCATATGACAACTTGACAAAAGCACGATTCTGTCAAGCTAAGAATCCGATTATATGAGCGTTTCCAGCTTCGTTCTCTTTTTTTA
>Ga0164290_1001875_pt1 | contig 21592 bp, 26 predicted proteins | sample Micstemetagenome_FD_108782 | JGI IMG/M metagenome (GOLD analysis project Ga0164290, IMG submission 108782) | Contaminated culture microbial community from soil near Moab, Utah, USA - Microcoleus steenstrupii SON62 (Illumina Assembly) | ecosystem: Environmental > Terrestrial > Soil > Soil crust...
ACTGCGCGAAATCCGCTGCCCCGATCATCAGCGTTGCGCCAGGAAAGGTTGCTGCTTGACCGACATGGTCGAAGTGATTGTGGCTGATGCTGAGCCGGCTGATCTGCTCCGGCTTGATGCCAATCCTCGCAAGCTGCGTCGGAAGATCTTCCGCGAGGGTCGGCGATATCGCGGCTGAGGCATCGATCTTGGCCCCGAGGAGAGCTGCCGGCAGTCCCGCGTCCCAAAGCAAGTAGTCCTGGTCATGACGGATGAGATAGCAGCTGTCGGTCAAGATGCGCTTCTCGCCGGCATAATTGTAGGTATCGGAAAACAGAGCGAGATCGTCGACTACTATTTCTCCGCAGTCCAATCGCCACAGTTCTACCTCTGCAGCACTTGCGGCAGCCGCCGAGATCAACAGGGTTATGCCGGCGAAAAGGTTTGTCGTCATTGCTTTCATTGTGGTTCTCCTTGAATGGAAGCCAGCTTGTGCCCGACTTCGAGAGGAGAGGTGGAACCGCAATGATCGACTTTGAGCCCGAAACGCTCACGGGCGTATTTTCTATCCGATGATCTTCGCCTATGTTCGCGCCATGAACATTCATCACCGCATCAACGACCGTCCCGACCTGAGATCCTCGCTGCTGGAGCGGCTGCGCCCGATGCTGGCGCCGACAGGGACGGCTGGGCGCTACCAGCATGGAAATCGACTGTTTTCTTACTGCTCGATCGATCGGGAGCGCCTTAAGGCCGTCGAACTACCATGTCCGATCATCGGCATTCTCCTCCGCGGACACAAAGAAGTATGGCTGGGCGACAGGGTTCATGTTTTCGAGCCCGGCACGGTGTTTGTCCTTCCCGGCCGGGTGAGGATGGATGTCGTCAACATTCCCGGCGAACGCAGCCCTTACGAATCCCTGTTACTCGAAGTGCCATCATTGCCATCGGGCATATCGCCTTTGATCGGGAAGCAGTCGCAAACCGAGATCCAGGACTTCATCATTCCCCTCGATACAGATCTTGTCGATGCGCTGGTTCATGCCACGACGTCGATCGCCAGTGATGCCGCGGGCGATGTGCTGAAGGCATTGCGTCTTGCAGAAGTGCTGACGTTGATGCAGCCGCTTGATGCGGCACGGCCGCTTTTTGAAACCAGCCTGTCCGAGGAGGTTGCCTGGGCGATCCGCGCCGCGTCGTCCGAAGCGTGGACAGTGGAGCGTCTGGCTCAACAGCTTGGCCTTGGGGCCTCAACGCTGCGGCGTCGGCTGGCGTCGGAAAATCAGTCATTCCGCAAGATCCTGCGGGTCGAGAGGCTCAAGGCGGGTCGAAGCGCGATCGCCTCCGGCGCATCGAGCGTGGCTGCGGCTGAAGCTGCCGGCTATCATTCTCGCTCCCACTTCGCGCGCCGCTATCGTGAAAACTACGGCACGTCGCCGAAGGGGCGGCGCATTGGCTAAGTGCTTGACATGAAGTTGTTCTTGAAAGGCCTGCTGTTGTCCGCAGCGATGGCGTTCGACGGCACAGCCACGGCCGTCGAACAACCGCAGCCACCTGCCTGCAAAGCGCAGACTTTTGCGGCGGTCAACTACATCATATGCTCGGTGAATCCCGGGAAGGCGCATCTCCGGCTGTTCTGGAAGGATGCCGGAGGCGAGCCCTACCGAACCTTCGCGCATGTGGCCGAAACCGTTGCTGCCGAAGGCAAGTCACTGACATTCGCCATGAATGCCGGGATGTACAAGGATGATTTCTCGCCCCTGGGCCTCTTTGTCGCGGATGGCGAGACATTGACGCCGGCCAACACGTTCGAGATCAAGGGGCCGCCCGGCTCGGTTCCGAACTTCTACAAGGATCCGAAAGGCGTGTTCTTCCTGGAAGACAGGCACGCGGGAATACTTCCCCTAGAGACCTATTTGAAGCGCCGGGGCAAGGCGACGTTCGCGACCCAGTCCGGTCCGATGCTTGTCATCGATGGCACGAGCAACCCTATCTTTATCCCGGGGTCAACGGACAGAACCCGACGAAGCGGCGTCGGGATCTGCGAGCGTGGCGAGGTTCGATTTGCGATCAGCGACGGCCCGGTGAACTTCCATGATTTCGCGAAGCTCTTCCGCGACGAATTGAAATGTTCCGACGCGCTGTTTTTTGACGGTGGCAGAGGAGCGGGAATCTACGTGCCGGCGCTCGGGCGGGAAGACTGGTCCGGCCATGGGGGTTACGGCCCGATCCTCGGACTGGTGGAATAGACGCTGGGCGAGTACGCTTTCGCGCGGAGGAGGGAAGGACTTCAGAGTCCGGATGCCTTGGTGAGATTGACCCGGAAGCGGTCGCGCCGACGCTGATATTTGCGGGTCATTTCCGCGCTGGCGTGTCCGAGCTGCTTTTGCACATAACGCTCGTCAACCTCGGCCGAGGAGGCTAGGCCCGCACGCAGCGAATGACCCGAGAATTTGAGCGCACGCTCCCCCTCGCCGAGGTCGCCCCTAACGCCGGCGGCCAGCGCCGCCTTCTTGACGAGACGGGCCACCTCGCGATCGTTCAACCGGTCCGGTCCGACATCCTTGCCTTGACCTCGAACACGGCGGAACAGAGGCCCCCTGGCGATCCGCGCGAACTTGATCCAGGTCTCGACGGCGACGATGGGGCAGGTGGTGTCGGATGAGCCGCGGCCGACCTCGACCTCGCGCCAGCCGGTCTTGCCAAGCAGGGTGACGAGCAAGCCCTTGTCAAGGATCTCGATCCACCCGCGTCCGTCTTCTGTCTGGTCGCGCCCAAGATCAAGCCCAACAATTTCGGAGCGGCGCAGACCGCCGGCAAAGCCGACCAATAGCATCGCCCGATCGCGCATGCCACGTAGGCTTCCGCGCTCCAGCGTCTCGAGCATGGCGATGAGGTCTTCAGGCAGAATGGCTTCCTTCTGCCGGGGAGGGGCGGCGTGGGTGTTGCGAATGCCGGCCATCACGGTGGCGATGGCGCGGTGCTTGCGATCGAGTTTTTGGCCGCCGCGCTGGGCATAGTTCCACGACAGCGACGAAAGGCGCCGTTCGATGGTGGACACGGTGTTCGCATTCATGCCGCGTTCGGCGGTTCCGGATGCGCAGGCGGTTATATAGAGACCGACGACTTGCGGATCCGGGGGCAGGGGCGCAACATTCTGGCGCCGGCACCAGGCGGAAAAGTGCTTCCAGTCGGACGCATAGGCGCGGCGGGTATTCGCGGAACTGGCGGCCTCGATGTAAGCGCGGGCGCGATCAGCCAGTTGTTCGAGGTGCGCCGGCAGGCCAGCGCTCGCCTCCGGTGGAGGAGCAGGGAGACCGCTGTTCCCGGCCGACGCCTGCGGCACGGAAACATCACCAGAAGCCGCCGTGCTGTCAGACGGTGCAGCGCTCTCCTCGGCGTGATTTTCGGTGTTCTGCTCGATGATTTGGGCCATTCTTTATATAAAGAGCAGAACATCCGATAATGCAATCTTATCGGACGTCATTTATTTCCGACATGCGGTGCGGTTTGTCGCGAAATCTATGGCTCATACTGCGCGCTTCGGTTACACTCGGCGGCATGGATTCGCAGCCCCGCTCCCGTCTTGCCCACTCCACCGCGCCGGCGGCCGCGCCGCCCCTGCCGGCCTGGGCGAGCACGCGCCAGCACGATGTGGGCGAGGCGGACGCCGCCTTTGCCGCTGGCATCGCACTGAAATCACTCGACGATCTCGTCCGTGCCCAACCCGCTTGGGCCGGCTGCTGGCGTCAGCGGATGGCGCTCAGGAGCGCGCAATCCGCCGTGCAGCTGCTCGGCCGCAACGAGGGCGAACATGCCTTGCGCGACGCGGTGCTGCTCACTGCTGATGGAGACGATCCCGGCCCGGCGGGAGCCATGCTTTTGGCCTTCCAAAGGCTGGCGGCCAACAAGCGGATGATCGGCAGCAAGGTTTTGCAGGAGCTGGCGGATTTGATGGGGTTGCGCCGCGACGGCCTGGACGAGCTCGCCGTTCTGTTCGACAGCGCGTTGCAGCCAGGCCGTGTCATCCCCTTCGCCATCGCCGACCTGGTCGCCAAAATAAGCGCCGCCCGCCCCGATGCCGAAATCCTGGCCTGGTGGCTGGCCGATCGGCTGCTGGCGGAAAAGCTCGGCTGGGCGTGTGGCGTGCCCTTGCTCATGGGTGAACGCTACGGCGCCGCGTTCAAGACGATCGGCGGCCGGGGCAGGGTGCGGCCCGGCGAAACCGGCTTTGCGCGGGCGGTGTGCCTGGCGCTCGTGTCGGGGACGGGCGAGGCGCTGCGGCAGGCCAATGACATTGGCCGGCGCGCCGAAACCTTGCTGGCGGTGGCGCCGAAGGTGCGGACGAAGGGCGCCGGTGTCGTCGTCGAAAAGCTGCTCGATGAGGATGGCGTGCCGGCCACCGCGCCTGGGAGCCATCTGTCGCGCTGGGCAGCAACGCGGCTGTTCGAACGGTTGGAAAATTTTGGTGCGGTGCGTGAACTCTCCGGCCGGACCTCGTTCCGTATTTTTGGGTTGTGACGATGGCGGGGACGAGCGCGGCGAAAGCCAGACGAAGAGCGCACCAGACTGGGGGAGATGAACATCTCCTTGATCGTGAGCTCGAGGACTTGCCGCCGGATCTGCGCTGGCGGGAGTGGATGCTGCGCGTCGAAGCCGTTATTTTCGCCGCGGCCGAGCCGGTGACCCGCGAGACACTTGCCCGGGTGGTCGGCCGGGACTGCAGCATCGACCTGCTGATCGACGATTTGCGCGAGGATCTCCGTTCCCGTCCCTATGACATCGTTGCGGTGGCTGGCGGCTGGCAACACCGAAGCCGCTCGGCTTACGCGTCCGCGATCCGCGCCGCACAGGCGCCAACCCGGTCGTCCTCCGTGTCGTTGTCGGAGCATGAGGCCGCGGTGCTGGTTGCGATCGCCTATCTGCAGCCCGTGACCCGCAGAGAGCTGTCCACCATGTTCGGCAAGGAAGTGAGCCGCGACACGATCGCCAGTCTGCGCGACGCCGGGTTCCTCGGCTCCGGCCCGCGCAGCCCAACGCCCGGCGCGCCCTATACCTATGTGACGACGCGGCATTTTCTCGCAGTGTTCGGCCTCGAGACGCTGCGCGACCTGCCCGACCTCGAGCGGCTCGAGGATGCCGGCTTGCTTAGCAGAAGAGAAATGACGGAGGAGGCATTCGAGGATACCGAGACGGAGAGTGAACTGTGAATGCGGCGCAGGCCAATAGAGGCATGTAGTCCGACGCCGGTGGCTCTCAGAATTGACGGGGGGCTGGGATTGCGGGAGTTGACAGGAGGGGAGGTTTCGGGCGTGGGGTTCTTTATCGCCACAACTCCCTTTTGCATTGGTTTGTAGCTCGTGGAATTGCTACCGTAGAGTTAAGGCGATCAGGGGGGCATAATGAGTTGGCTTGAACGGCGAGAATTTTGGCAGCCGCAAACAGAAGACGCTCGAGACGATGGTGACATTGACTATGGTCGAGTAATCCATTCGGCGTCGTTCCGCAGGCTTCAAGGGAAAACGCAGATTCTCAATTTGGGGGACAGCGACTTCTATAGGACGCGGCTGACCCATTCACTCGAAGTTGCACAAATCGCTGCTGGCGTGACCAAACAGCTCGGTAAGCTCTTTCCAGATCACCCGGCCTCGAGGCACCTCCCGGACCGAAGCGCAATCCAGGCGATCGGGTGTAGCCACGATCTGGGACATCCTCCATTTGGTCACGGTGGAGAGATAGCTCTCAATTACTGCATGCGCGATGTGCACAACGTCCATCGTGGCGGCTTCGAAGGCAATGGCCAGACACTGAGGATTCTCGCAAGACTTGAGAATTTTTCGAAGCAAGCCGGTGCCAATTTAACGAGACGTACGATGCTTGGCGTCTTGAAATACCCTGTGGTGCTCGAAGATGCGCGGAATCTTGAGCTCGGACCCCGTCTTGTGGACGGCCCCACAACTTTGAAGCTGATCAACCGTGAGGCTTCAAAGCCGCCGAAGTGCTACATGAATTCCGAAAGCGACATTGTGGAGTGGATACTGAAGCCTCTTTCTCAGGGCGATCGAGCGGAGTTTCAGAAATTCGAGACAAAGGAAGGCAAGCATAGCAAACCGCTTCATAAATCTCTGGACTGCTCCATCATGGATGTCGCCGATGACATCGCATATGGTGTTCACGATCTCGAAGACGCCATTGCCCTTCGTTTGGTGACCGAGGCCAACTTTGCTAAGATGGTCCCCGACACGGTTTGCAGCCCATTTCTTGATGCATTGAAGGCAAAGTATCCAGGCGAGAGTGCAAACAACGTCTACGATCGACTCATGAGCGGGTTGTTCGGAGACAGCAATTCGCGCAAGCATTTCGTCAGCCGGCTAGTTCATCACTTCGTGACAGCCGTTGAGTATGCAGAGTTTAGCAACTTCGAGGAGCCTCTCCTTCGGTATCGTGCGACGATGAAACCGGCTCAACGGCTTTTCTTGGATGCACTCAAACAGTTGATCGTGACATTCCTGATTCGAAGCCCGAGTGTGCAGCACCTCGAGTTCAAGGGCCAAACGATGGTCGTTGCTGTCTTCGAGGCACTACAATCAGACCCCACAAGATTGCTCCCAAAAGATGCTTTGGCTCGCCTGGAGGAGACTGGGGGTAATGCTCGAATTATCTGCGATTTCGTCGCTGGAATGACCGACACTTATCTGCTGAAAACATATGAGCGGCTATTCGCACCACGAATGGGTTCGGTTTTCGACAAGCTTTAGATCGAGGTCGCGGGTCACAAGCTGGTTCTCAGAAGCCTACCACCCGAGTGTATGGCCGGACATAGGTCCCCATTGTCAGGCAGTCATATGTGTTGCTGAAGGTCTCAAAAAGAAAGACGTGGGTATCGCCCCGTTTGTCGGCGATATTGACCTCGCCCGCGCCGAGCGGACCACTTTTTCGATGCTGACAGTAAGATCGAAGTGCCCGCACCAGATTTTCATTCGCGAGGCTATCGAACTTGGATTTGAAGGCGGGAGACTCAATGACATGGCGCAGCCCCGGTTGACTGGCGTCTTTCGGGAAATGAGGATGCTGGCCGATCAGTCCGATCATGGGCACCTCCTTGTGACTGTCTTCAATATATCGCCAGAATGTGGTCGTGTAGGTATTGCCGAAAGTGCCCTTGAGAGCGCGAACCGCGGCTAAGCCAGGCGCAGAGTCGTTGGCAGCGATCCGAAATTGGGATTGAAGGAAAAGGAGCTGTCCCGCGGCATAGTTTGCCTCGGCTTCAATTTCGACATGGCAGCCTGGTGTCAGAGTCTGTTCCTGATCGCCGAGCATGAGATCCTCGTGCCACGGCAAGAGACTATGGCCGATCTCATGGGCTTCGTTCCAACGCTGCTTTGCGTCAGGCTGCGCACTGTCGAGCAGAATTCTCTTCCGATCCGGAAGGTACAGCGCGCGAAGATCAAGTTTTCGGACTGCCTCGAGAAGGAGGCCGGGGCGCTTCATGATCTGCGCTCCGGCCACCGTGAGTTTGCTTATCGTCTCGCGAAGATAGCTGTCATCGGTCGTCGAATAATAGCGACGATCCAATTTAAGCAACTCGCGAACATCCTCAAGCCGGAGGGGCGGCTCCGGATTCCCAAGTCCCCGCAGCACCTTATTGACCTGGTTCTCAATATCGGCTGCCGTACCGCGGCTGAGGATGACATTCCGCATTGCGTCTTCTAACCCTGTTGCTTTTCCAAATAGGCGATGAACTCCTCGAGCGCCCTCTGCTCGTCGCGGGACAGCTTTTGCGGTGACTCTCCCGAGCGAGCAGCGAACCTCAACGCCTGCTCCTGCAAGCCCGGGCGAGGGACCGTATTCCCGGAAAGCTGCTGTAGAGCTTTGGGAGGCAAGTCGAAGGTTTCGGCTAATCGAAACACAGCTCTCGGTTCTGGCCGAAAATGTGCATCACGCTCGATGCGCATAATGTCTTTGGCATCGACATCGACACGTTCGGCAAGCTTTTCGATGGTCAATCCCTTTTGACGACGCATGGTTTCGACCAACGAGCCGAATGCCATGCGCATTGGATCGAGGGTATCCGCATCGGTGACTTCTGTATCTGTTTGATCTGGGGTCGGGTCCCTGGCGAGCCGGCCTGCGGAAATCTCAAGATCTCCTTCAAGCTTGGCCCTGCGTTCGAACCACTCCCTCGTGATTTCGAGTTTCATGGCTGTTCCTATCCTGAGAACGCATCGGCTTGAACCGATGTCATCTCAAAGTATCTTAATCCTTCGTAGGTTCCGTCGAGGCCAAGGTCGGTCATGCCGCACGCGTCACCGTAGAATCGCTCCGCACTCGGTAGGGAGTGCAGACCGATACGGCCGCGAAATTCCTGGTCTCGACTGACTTCGATTGCAGCGCGGATCATGATGGTGCCGACGCCGCCAAAGCGGGGGGAATCTACAATTGCCTTGCGGTTCCAAGGTGCTGTCTCGACATAGTCGATGTAGACCAGATCCTTGCCTGCCTGTTCCGGAACACGGCAGATCGCGCCTGCAGTTTTGAGCTGCATGAGGCCTTGTAACTTGCCTTCGCAATGAAGCGCAAATGTATGGAAAGCGAGCAGACCGGTGATTGACTGCACCTTGTCTCGCCACTTCCAATGCCAGCCTTCCGGCCAATCCACGGGCCTGATTCCCTTCGACATGAGTTCCCTGATCCGCACATTCGTCACCGGTTTCCATTCGGTTTCGACTGCACGAAGATCGGCTTCGCTGATTACGTCAATGAGTTCGGCCGCAACCGGATTACCGGTGCGTTTATCGGTCAGGAAAACTGGAAATGTGGTCACGTCATAGCACCATGAGCTCAGCCTTCTCCTTCTTGGCATCATCCTCGAAGAAGAGCTTTCCACCTTGTTCAAGGCGCACGTCTACCAGTTGATAGAGCCTGAGCGCCTGGCGAAGTACAGCCGTCTTTGACAGATCCTTTTTGTCACAGAGATCCTGCAAAGCCTGCATTTCGGTGTCGGTTAGATTGAGGGTCATCGTTTTCTTCACGGGGCGGCCTCCTAGTGTGAATCGGCTGAAGGAATATAGATTATTTACCGAAATAGTCAACAAAAAAAATTCATTAACTGGCTATTGCATAGCTAAAAAATAGCTACTATTTATGTAGTCAGACGGGCGGTGGTCGCCTTGTCGCCAACTGGAGCACTCCAATGACTGACAATGTTCTCGATCGCCGCCGTACTTTTGATGTCAAGATCGACGGCAACCTCTTCAGCTTCAACGACCCGATTGTTACTGGAGTTCAGGTCCTGGAAGCTGCGAAGCTTTTTCCCACCGACGAGCACCTGCTCTTCCAGGAGCTTGACGACGGCCAGGTTGAGGAGATCCGGCCCGATGAAACCGTTGACCTTCGGTACGAAGGTCGCGAGCAGTTCATCACCTTTAAGAGTGACCGCTCTTTCCGCTTCGTGCTGGACGGACGCAAGTTCGAATGGGGCCTTCCCTTCATCACGGGCTTGCAGCTCAAGCGGCTGGCTGGCGTCGAGCCGGGGTCTTACGGCGTGTGGCTCTCGCAGCGCGTCGGCGATGACAAGCTGATCGGAAACAAGGAACGCGTGGATCTGCAGGGTGACGGAACGGAACGCTTCTTCACCGGCATCGACACGACCACCGAAGGCGCGGGAGCAGTGCTCCCGCCCGAGGATCGTGACTACCTTCAGACCCAGGGCATTGCCTTCGAGGAAGTGTCGGACGGTTCAACCAAGGCTGTCGTTCTGAAGGGCTGGAGTCTCCCTCCCGCACGATTTGATGCAGGCGCTGCAGACGTCCTCATTCTTCTGCCGCCGGCCTACCCGGATCGCGCTCCGGACATGTTCTATCTCATGCCCTGGGTTCGTCTCGCGGCCAGCCAGCGGTACCCCAATGCAGCTGACCAGCCTCACGCCTTTGCCGGTAAGAACTGGCAGCGGTGGTCTCGTCACAATGATGCATGGCGCCCCGGTGTCGACGGCATCTGGACGATGGTTCGCCGCATCGAGCGCGCACTGGAGATCGCAGCATGAAGGCCGATCTCGCGCTCAGCAATCGGCATCTCGGTGTGTTGCGCGCCGAGCTCTGCCCTTCCGATCCAGTCGAGCACGCCGCCTATGTCCTGTTCGGCGTTTCGCGCATCGCATCTGATCCGTTCGATGGAAATCGTCGGATTCGCTTGCTCGTCAAGGAAGTTCTTCCGGTGGAGGATCGGGAGATCAAGTCGGCCGATGACCAGCATATCTCCTGGAGCACGAAGCGGTTTGTTGAACTCTTGGCTCGTGCCGAACGGGAGGGTTTGCAGCTGGGGATTGCCCATTCTCATCCTGGCGGGCCGGCTAAATTTTCGGCTCAGGACGACGGCAACGAAGCAGAGCTGATGCGTCTCGCGCAAAATCGAAATGGCGCTGGCGCATTACTTCTGAGCCTTTTGTTCGTAAAAGGAGAGCTTGTCGCCGGACGCGTATGGATGGCGCCGACGGATTTTGTTGAACTGAATTTTGCTCGCACCGTTTCCGGTAACTGGACAACGATGCTCTTTTCCGGCGGTCATGACTTCGGTTCCCCCGCGCTCGTGCGCCAGGAGCTGGCATTGGGAGCGGGGTTCAACACCCTCATGCGCCACATGCGGATCGGCGTGGTCGGGGCAGGCGGAACAGGGAGCCCGCTCCTTCAGCAAATTGCGCGGATGGGCGCTGGGCACATCTGCGTCTTCGACCCGGATCACGTCGAGCATTCGAACCTCAACCGCCTTTACGGCGCAACCTGGGACGACGCGGAGCGAAAGGAAAAGAAAGTCGAGGTGGCGAAGCGGGAAATCGCGCGGATGGGTCTGGGCACGCAGGTGGCGACATTCGACGGTTGGATCGGTGCTCCAGAAGCCAGGGACGCATTGAAGTCCATGGACCTAATTTTTGGTTGCACCGACGATCACGACGGGCGCCTGCTGCTTAATCGCTTGGCCTATTATTACCTCATCCCTGTCATAGATGTTGGCCTTGCGCTTCGTCTGTCCGAACGCTTTGGAATCTCCTGCCTAGAAGCCGACGCTCGGGTGACCGTGCTCGAGCCCGGCAGCAGTTGCCTGGTGTGCAGGCGGGTGGTCGACGCCGGCGCTGCCGCGGAGGAGGCCCTTCGCCGAAATGACCCAGAGGAGTACGAACGGCGCAAAGTCGAAGCCTATGTGAGGGGTGAAGGCAATCCCTCCCCAGCAGTCATCTCCTTCACAACGTCAGCGGCAACCATGGCGGTCGAAGAGATGATCCAGCGAATTAATCGGTTCCGCGGTCATGATGGCCACATCGCCAATCGCGTACGCAAGTTCAATCTGGTCGAAGATTTCCGTCCCGGCGCGAAGAAGGAGCCGTGCCGAATTTGCGGGTCGGACCGTGTCCACGGACTCGGGGATACCGAGCCATTCCTCGGGAGAGCGGGATGATGGCGCTGCGTACTACCATCGCGAGGACTCTCGTTTGGCTCGGAATAATCGACAAACCAGCGTTTTCCGTCTCGTCGGCGCGCGACATGCCGGGACGAGAGGAACTCAATTCGGGCGAAATTGTCATCGTCGGACCTCTCGAACGCCCGAAGTGGCTAACTTTCCCTTGCCCTTCAGGGTGCGGCGAGCCGCTACTACTTTCCCTTAACAAGGAGCGCCGGCCGAGATGGAGCATCCAGTGTGATTGGCTGGGGCGTCCGAGTATTTCGCCCTCCGTTCATCGCACCGATGGATGCCGATGCCATTTCTGGCTCAGAAAAGGACGGGTGGAATGGTGCAAAGATAGCGGGGGAAGGTTACCGGAAAATTAGTAATTCTTGTTTCACTCTCAACTCTGCCGAGTTATTCTCGCAACGATTCGGCGCGAGTTGGGGGACGTTATGCTTGCTGCCATGCCATCCGAGAACAGCAGAAGGCTAGAATTATTTCGGCTAGCCTTGGTGATGATAGATCGTGGTAACAGCAATATCCCCCGTCCATTATCGCTCCATTTTGACAGCGTATTGCACCAAGCGAGAAAACTTTCTGACAATCCGCAGGCGATCTCTCCAGATGTAACGCCGCAAGCGGTCCAGCTTGCGAATGATCTGTTGGTTTACGAGGGTCTGCGCGATGCGCTAGACGGCGTCAATTCGCTAGATGATGTCAGCCAAGCCATTGCTCACAAGGTGCTCCGGAATCTGGAGCCAAGTGTTGCACCCTCGGACTGACCTCGAACTACTTGCCGAAAGCCTGACCCAACTCTCGAAGACGCCGTACTTCAACCGCGCGATCGAGAAGCACGCGAATGCGCTCATCGATGTTATACGGCACGCGCTTTCCATCTCACCTCAATACGATGACGAAATTCTGCGAACCTTCACCGATAAGGTTTGGACCTGTCATCGTTATCTGCAGGGCTCGACGACGAAGGAAGCACCGTACGAACTTGAATACTGTATGCGTCATGCAATCAAAGACTGGTTGAATGACCCCTGTATTGTCACGACCGCACTCACCGACGAGAAGGATTTTCATCTCAAGCCTGGCGATCCATGGGAGTGGGTCACCACGACGATGGACAAATTTGCTGGGACACCGCCAAAAGAGAAGCTCATCTACATCGGTGTACCGCGGATTTACAAGCATATGTCGCTTTTCTGCGCGGCACTGTACCACGAGCTCGGACACTTCGTGGACATTTCTCGTAACGTGTCCGGCACGACGATGCTCACTCACCCGGAGTCGACACCCAAGCCAGAGCTACAGGAAGCCGTCCTAAATCATAGGCGGGAGCATTTCGCAGATCTCTTTGCAGCATGCTACGTCGGGCCGGCAATTATTGACACTCTATATGCGATAAACCCTAAGGCGGACATCAGCCTGAGCCATCCATCGACCGCCAAGCGGATTGGGATTGTGCAAGCATTCCTCAATGGTGAAGAAATCGGCGCGTTAGACATGTTCCAAGATGCGTTGCGGAACCTTGGATTGCCCGCTCTTGAGACTAGATATCAGATACCTTCCATTGATGCCGCCTTCGATGACATACGACCCCATGTCATTTCCAGCACAAAGGAACTGCACGGCATCTTTGCTGCAGGCTGGTCATATCTCGGAAAAATCAAATCTGGTGGAGGCCCAAGTTGGGCTACGGGCGGAGGCCAGTTGGAGACAACTCGAATCGTAAATGATCTGACTGAAAAGTCGATCAGAAATGCGTCTATTCGGCAGATGTGGAGTCGAGAGGCAAAATGATCAAGAAAGAACTCATTGCCCGTCTCAACAAGAAGGATCCGACTGGACTTTGGATAGATCCTCTTCTTGAGGACAGCCAGCTGGGTGAGCTGACCGTCGATCTAAGACTTGGCTACGACTTTCTTGTGTCGATCGTCACCCGACGTCCCTATATTGGAATTGCACGTGACGATGATCGGTTTCGAGCAATTTCTTCGTACTTCCAGCCGACCCGTCGTGAAATGGGAGAGCGCTTCATCCTCTACCCGGATCAGGTGGTTCTGGCGACGACGCTCGAATACATTGCACTTCCCAGCGACTGCTACGCCGACGTGTTGACGCGCAGCAGCTACACGCGGCTCGGGATCTCCGTGAGCACAATGGTCCAGCCGGGATTTCGCGGCTGCTTCTCCGTGGAGCTTTTCAACCACGGCAATAATCCAATCGAGTTAGTTGTTGGGGCGAAAATGTTTCAGATGCGCCTAACGCAATTGCCAGAGACGGTCACGTATGGGGGTCTCGAGCGGAAATATTTCGGGAATGTCAGACCGACGCCGTCGCGTGCAGCCGACGATGCTGACCTACAGAAGCTTCGGTCAATCTCCGAGAGCCACCGGGATTGATCCACCTGACAGGATACTTGATAGCAGAACTAAAGGACCGATGAATTGCCACGGGTCTAGCGCCCAACTCACGTTGGGCGCGTTCTTGCCCGAAGGTGTGAGCCGACCATGGGGAGATCAAAGTGCAATATACGTTAAGCGAGGCGCAGCTTTGTCTGCTCGAATTGGCGCGTGGTGTTTGGGGGCGAAGGGGTTTGTCCAAGGCGGCAAGGCTGCCCATTAGCGAGGAAACAATCACTGAGAACCTTCTGCTCGATCTCCATCAGGAGTATCCAGGTGACATCACGATCGTGCCATTTTCGAAGCCGCAGGAGGGTAAGACCGGCGCCGATTGGGCCTGGTCTTTTGAATCGTTCGACGGCAAACGATCCTTCCCGATGTTGGTGCAAGCTAAGGCGCTCGATCATCGTGATCACCAATATCCCGAGATCGCTCGGTTTATCGGCACGTCAAAAGCTAAGCCAAAGAGACGGCAAATTGACCAACTCATTGCCACAGCAAAGAAGCTAAATTTTCCAGCAGTCTACGCGTTTTACAATCATTTGGGCGACTTGCGCAGGGTGCCCTCTGCTTGTCGCTCCCTTGGAATCGTCGGCACCCCAATTCCGGAGTCGTGGGGAGTATCATTCGCGCCGGCCCATAAAGTGGCTTCCGTGCTGACTGATCAAACGTTTGACACTCATTGCCGTCACTCGATACCTTTTCATTGTCTCATCTGTACCCATGGAACCGGAAAGACTCCTCCCGAGGGATCCCCAAGGACCATAGCTCACGTGCTTGGGTCGTCTGCGCTGGGAGTTCAAAGAGGGCGTCGAAAGCCGGGCCCGGAGGAGGATGGCACTTGGCTGGCACGTCATCCAATCTTCGATCTGGCATACGAAGCCAGTCTTTCGGAGACTGCTGACGGAGAACCGGTATTAGTTGCCAGGTTGAGAAAGCAATTTCCCAAGGTCGCAGGTGTAGTTATTGTGAGAGATCCGAAACCAGCCGAAGCGGGATTTCCTGTTCAATCTCGAAAGCCCTAGCAAGAGGGATCATTCCAAGAATCGCATCATACATGCGATGAAGTGTAACCGGTGTTCTGCCCCCACGTTGCCCGCCGTCGCCTGATCTGTAATCGACGTTCCATGGACAAGCGACAAGGAGTTTCTCCATGGAGACTACATTGGAGGTTCTCACGACGCGGCGGAGCCGACGTGAGGCGCATCGCCAATGGCCGGACGAGGTTAAGGCCCGGATCGTTTCGGAGAGCTTGCGTCCGGGCGTGATGGTGAACGAAGTAGCCGAACGCCATGGCATCAAGGCCAATCACCTGTCGTCCCGGCGAACACTGGCGCGGCAGGGCAAGCTGGTTTTGCCTGAGCCTGAGGATGCAGTCGAATTCGCGGCCATGGTTGTCGAGACGCCCACACCGGAGCCGCCGACTGCCAAAGCAGTCTCCCGTGCCGAGATTGTCGTCGGCCCTGTCACCATCCGTCTTGAGGAGGGTGCGTCTGCTGCCAGGATCGCTGCCATCGCGCGTGCCTTGGCGGCGGCGACATGATCTTTCCATCGAACCGCGTGCGGATCATGGTGGCGACAAAACCAGTAGACTTCCGCAAGGGGCATCACGGATTGGCGGCGCTGGTGAGAACGAGCTGCACAAGGACCCATTCACCGGAACAGTCTTCATGTTCCGGTCTCGTAAAGCAGACCGGCTGAAGCTGATCTACTGGGATGGCTCTGGTATCGTGCTGGCCTACAAGCGGTTGGAAGAGCACAGCTTCACCTGGCCCGGCATCAAGGATGGCTTGATGACGCTGAGCCACGCCCAGTTCGAGGCGCTGTTTGCGGGCCTCGATTGGCGGCGGGTTCATGCCGTCCAGACGAGAACGCCGGAGGCTATCGAATAGCTGCGGCACGATGACTCAGGACGGCTGATTCCAAAGGCAAATCGGCGTGGAATTTGGTAGGTTCTGGCCATGCTAGACGTTGCCGACCTTCCCGATGATGTTGCCGCCCTGAAGGCGATGCTGCTCGCAGCCCAGGCACGCGAGGCGGGCAAAGACGCCCAGATTGCCCGCAAGGATGAGCGGATTGAACGGCTTGAGAAGCTGGTCTCCGCCTTCAAGCAGGCAGCCTTCGGGAGCAAGTCGGAGAAGACCGATCCCGACCAGTTCGGTCTGGCACTGGAAGACCTGGAAACGGCCATGGCCGCGATACATGCCGAGGACGAGGCTGATTCTTCTGCCGGGAACAGGATCATCAAGCCGCGCACGATCAATCGCGGTTCACTTCCAAAACACCTTCCTCGTGTCGAAGAGGTGATCGAGCCGGAAAGCCTGATCTGCGCCTGCGGCGGTTGCCTGCATCGCATTGGCGAGGATGTCTCAGAGCGGTTGGACGTGGTTCCCGCGCAGTTCCATGTCATCGTCACGCGTCGTCCCAAATATGCATGTCGTGCCTGCACCGATGGCGTAGCTCAGGCCCCGGCTCCAGCAAGGCTTATCCAGGCAGGGCTGCCGACGGAAGCGACCGTCGCCCATGTGCTGGTCTCCAAATATGCCGATCATCTCCCGCTCTATCGGCAGGCTCAGATCATGAGCCGCCAGGGCGTCGATCTCGACCGCTCTACTCTTGCCGATTGGGTCGGCAGGGCAGCGTTCGAATTGCGTCCCGTCTTCGATGCACTAATCGCCGACCTGAAGCACTCGACCAAGCTATTCATGGACGAAACCCGTGCGCCGGTTCTCGATCCCGGCTGGCGCAAACCAAGACCGGATACTTCTGGGCGCTGGCGCGGGATGATCGTCCTTGGAATGGCGGCGCACCGCCGGGCGTCGCCTTCACCTACGCTCCCGGTCGAGGAGGTATTCATGCCGAACGGATATTGCAGGACTTTTCCGGCATCCTGCAGGTCGATGGCTATGCCGGATACAACAGGCTGATCGCACCGGACAGGGTCGGTCCCGACATTCGGCTTGCCTACTGTTGGGCACATGCCCGTCGCAAGCTGGTGGAGATCACCCGCAACGGATCAGCACCGATTGCCGACGACGGCGTCAAACGGATCGGTGAACTGTATTGGATCGAGGCCGAGCTGCGCGGCCTTCATCCAGAGGCTCGCCTTGCTGGACGGCAGGAGCGGTCAGCGTCGCTGATCGCCGACATGCAGACCTGGCTCGTCCATTACCGCGCCCGTGTCGCGACCAAGTCCCCACTCGGCGAGGCCTTGGCCTACATCACCAAATACTGGGACGGCCTGAAGCTGTTCCTGACCGACGGTCGAATCGAGATCGACAACAACAGCGTTGAGTGAACAATCCGGCCGATAGCCTTGAACAGGAAGAATGCTCTCTTCGCCGGGCACGACGCGGGAGCGGAGAACTGGGCGACCATTGCCTCGCTCATCGAGACCTGCAAACTCAATGCCGTCGATCCACAGGCCTATCTGACAGCCACGCTCACTGCCATCGTCAACGGGCACAAACAGAGCCAGATCGACGCGCTTCTGCCGTGGAATCATTCGGGGCGAACAAACGGCTGAAGTCTACTGTTGGCATGTTGCGGTCGTCAGCCCTTGCCACGAATCGCGCAACTTAATAGGTGTCGGGTACAGGCTAGACCCAAGCCTCCCTCCTCCTTTGGGGGAAGCATTTCACATGTAGGGTGACCACATCTCATCGAACCGTCTGTTCGAGCATCGCATTAGGAGGGGCTGCGGTCTGGCTCGCAATGGAGGTTTTGATGAAGCTTTCTGCACCAATATTCCAGCTCAAACGTCGAGCCAAGCTGATGGCTCGTAGGGACAGCGTCTCCCTGAACGAGGCACTAGGCCAGATCGCACGAGAGGAGGGATTTGCACGATGGAGCCTGCTTTCAGCACGCATGTCTGCTGGCCCACTCTCTGAAACGGTCCTGTCGCGGCTTGACGACGGCGACCTGCTACTGATTGCAGGTCGACCCGGCCACGGTAAGACCAAGCTGGGTCTTCAGCTTCTAATTGATGCCGCTCGCGATGGCCGCAAGGCTTTGCTCTTTACGTTAGAGTTCACCGAGCAACAGGCAAGGAAGCACCTCGAATCGTTAGAGGTACCGGGCGGCAACATTGCCGAGGCCGTGCAGATTTTCACATCCGATCAGATCAGCGCAGAATACATCATCCAACATATGTCTGGCCTAGAATCCGGCGCAATTGCAATCATTGATTTCTTGCAACTGCTCGATCAGCAGCGCAGCAAACCGGTGCTCTCCGAACAACTTCAAACTCTGGGAGAGTTCGCAAAACGCACAGGCATTGTCCTCGGTTTTATTTCCCAGATAGACAGGTCATTTGAAACAGAGGGCAAACGCCTTCCTGACATCGGAGACGTTCGCTTACCAAACTTCGTCGATCTGGGCCTATTTTCCAAAGCATGCTTCCTCCACAATGGAGAGGCCCAACTCCAGAACGTTGCATGACTGCCTGCCGCGACCTCGAAGGTCGCGGCCCTTCTCACATGGGCGCATTCATCCCATCAATGTCGTAGCAGGTTCGGAATGGCCTATCGCGCTTGGTCAGTGTGCGAGGACAACACCGCTTACGATGAAGTCGATCTCGCCGATGCGATGATCGCAGCCATAGCGAAGACGCGAGCCATGCCGTGCGCGGGCTCATGGCAGAGGCTGACATACTGCGCGACCAACTTGCTGGCGACCCTTGTATTGCGACGTTAACGGGCGGCCAACATACACGAACAAATTGCGGACTGTGAGAGCGATTGATGTCGATTGTTGATGAGGGAAACCAGCTCGGAGCTCCAGTCCATCCAAATTTGGAACTGTCACAACCCGGTTCGTCGAAAAACATTCTCTCTGAACTCGGCGGCGTACGGGAGGCTTGCCAGCTCGTTCGCTAGGTGACCTTCCCAGGACTTGCTGACGCCAAACTGGTGCTTGATCCTAGCAAGCGCACTTTTACCGTCGGACAGCCGTTTCCGTTCCTCCGCCTTCAGCTCATCCTCCATGGTGGCGAACCGGGTCTTGATCAGGCCACGCAGAGTATCGAGCTCCGTCCTGAAGTCCTCCCACGAGCATCCCGCTGCGACCACCTTGGCCTGAAGCAACCTTAGGAATTTGCTCCGGGAGAGGTCGTTGAAAAACATTCCGCTGTCGAGAATACCCGCCATCGCTTTGGCCGAGTGAAGCCGCGCGCTCGTGTACTTGCAGATCGCGCTCGAGAAGTAACGGTCCACGATGCCGTTTATGTACTTTCGCACATCGTCCGCCGTTCTACTTTTCATCCCGGCGAGGGGCGTATCGTTGACAATAAAGTGACAGATGTCGGCGTGCCTCAGCAATATGTTCTCCGCCTCGTGATCCGCCAGAAAAAGGACGCCCTCCAGTTCCGGGTCGTCGACCACGAAAATTGGTTCGAGACATGAAAGCATCTTCTCGAAACCAAGATGCGAAGAAGTCGCTGCCTCACCGTCGATTAGGCCAAAAATCTTGCTGTTCGTTGCGCGCTCGCGCTTGACCCGCGCGGTCGTCGGCCCGCAGCCTTTGCCCCCTTCCGGTGTTGTCTTGAACTCGATGCGCTCGGCGTGCCCGGGTCCGACTAGGACCTCGAAGAGATTGGCATCGCTTTCCGCTTCGACATAGACAACGACCTTGCCGATGTACTTGTTGTCGAGTTCGGCCGTGTCGGAAATCTGGGAAAGGTTCGCCATTACTGGATATCGCTCTCTATCAAGTGGCCACCCTTGACCAAGCCGTCTTCCTTCACGTTGTGCTGGAAGACATGCATAAGTTCGCGGTTGTGTGTTGTGAATATCAGTGTGAGGGCAACGTACTTCCGAAGGAGCTCTTTCATTGCTTCGAACATCCGGTTCATCCATCTGGTATGGAGGTGGATCTCGATTTCGTCGATAAGGACGATTGTATTTGATGTCATATGAGTCAGCGTACGGCCGAGTATCTGGAGCATTGCCCGTTCGCCATGGCTAAGGGCGGCCAGCGAATGCACACCGTGTCGCGTCTTGACGTATGTCCGCAATTCCTCCCGCTGGGGCCTGGTGATGGATTTTGAAGGATCGTCTTTGAAAATGAGCGCATTCAGGAAGTCGAGGAGATCATCAATGCGTTGATCGCCTGCTTCGTCGGAACGTCTGTCGGCAAGCCACTCGAGCCAAACCAGTACGTTGTCGATAGACATCCCCCATTCGGGTCCATCGGAGCTGAACACTTGGGCGGGCTGATAGCCCCAAATATCGGGTCGCGTCACTGCATAGTGTTCCGCAGGCGCGACGACGCGGCGATCGGCGGGGAAATACAGGACAGTTGGCAGATTTTGCGAAAGTCCAAACAGTTCGACGGGTGCTTGACCAAGGGAACGTTGCGTGGCTTCGAAGAAAAGCGCGCCCAGTTCGTTCGACTGCGAATTCACGCTCACCCCTTGGGCAGTCATCGACAAGCCAAGCCTAGCCCAATTGCGGGTCTGCGCTATTGTGTCCAGTTCTTCGTGATCCCAGGTCCTAACAGGGCCGTCCGATCCCGTCCAAAGCGACAATAACACATCCTGTGACACGCCGTCGATCGTCCAGGTCGAACGGATATCAACCTGTGCCTGCCCGGTGGTAGAGAATTGCGAAAACCTGCCGGCAGGCTTTTCGTTGAGCAATCCGAAGAGGCCAAAGATAGCCTCCAATACGGTTGTCTTGCCGTATGCGTTCTTTGCCAACACCATATAGATGTTCGCCGGGCCTGCTGCAAAGGGGTCGGAGGACCCAGGTTCGATGCCGAAAAAGTCGAACTCGCGCTTGCCGTTGCGAAACGGCCCGAGCTCATCGACGGTGAGACGGATCAGCTTCCAGTCCGAAACCGTAATATTCTGCATATCTATCTCAATGTCTCGTTGATGTCGGAAGGCAGGACACGGCTTCCGTGACCCCTGACCACCTGTTGTCCCGTGAATTTGACGATCATATCGCCCTTGCCGAGCAGCAGCTCTGCGCCGCCCTCGTCGAGGATGATCCTTGACTCCGCGTTCTTCTGCACCGTCAGAGCAATTCGGCTTGGAATATTTGATCGTAGGAGACCGGGGAATGTAGCCGCCTCAGGCCTTTGCGTTGCCAACACCAGATGAATCCCGGACGATCGAGACTTCTGGGCGAGCTTGATCAGGGGGATCTCTATCTCGCGACGGTTGAAGAACAGATCGCCAAGTTCATCAACCACGGCGACGATCCTCTTGAGCCGCGCGCCCTTCTCCAACGCCTCGGAAATATCTCTTACGCCGAGTTCTTGGAATACGGTCTGACGGCGGTCCATTTCTTCGACGAGCTGGTTTAGCGCTTTGAACGCGTCGTCTGCGGTTACTACGGGCTCTTTGCCGATTAGATTGGGTAGCCCGCGATAACCCGAGAACTCGACAGCTTTCGGATCAATAAGGAGCAGCTCCGGGGCTAATGCCTTGTTGTGGTTTAGCGACAAAAGGATCGCGTGGAGACACATGCTCTTGCCGCTGCCAGTCGTGCCGCCAATGAAAAGGTGTGGAGCTTCCGCGAGGTCGATCAGCAGCGGCTCTCCGAGAACCGTCGTTCCGAGGCAGATCGGCAGCGACATTTTAGATGCTGCGGTTCCATCCAGTGCGCTGGCTATGTCGGGCCAGTTGACAGTCTTCCAGGTGGTAGAAGGGCGGGGAACGTCGAGTACGACTGTGCGCTCGCTTGTCCCAACGGCGACATCGACGTTCCTGTCGCCGAGGCCAAGTGCAAAACCGATCTTGTCCTGACCACGCCGTAACC
>Ga0164290_1001876_pt1 | contig 21579 bp, 17 predicted proteins | sample Micstemetagenome_FD_108782 | JGI IMG/M metagenome (GOLD analysis project Ga0164290, IMG submission 108782) | Contaminated culture microbial community from soil near Moab, Utah, USA - Microcoleus steenstrupii SON62 (Illumina Assembly) | ecosystem: Environmental > Terrestrial > Soil > Soil crust...
AAAACTGAAAGAGGCCGATGACAAGAAAACCGAAGAGGAGATAACCGAGATTGAAACCGTGCTTTCGTTCCATGACAGCCTCGCATTGCATAGCACTTGACCATTGGCCAACGGCCAGTGATCAGCCTTGACCGACGTCAAATCGACCGCTGATTCAGCGATCGGGTAAGCCGGGCGGGCGATGACCGATAGGAATAGGCCCACCTGTCCGCGCGCTCGCTGTGCTGTTGACGTAGGTCAAGGCCGGGGATGTCAAAACTGTCACTATCTGCCTCGACGAACAAACGCAGTTTCTAAAGAGGCGTCGCCCAGATGAGTATTTCCAGCATCAAAGAAAGATTGATAGCACGCAAGAGCGAGCTTTCGGCCCGGCTCAGGAGGATCGAGAGCGATCTGGATAGTCCCCGCAGTCCCGACGACGACGACCGGGCGATTGAGCGCGAAGACGAAGAAGTCCTGGAAGAGCTTGGCGAAGCAGGACTTTCCGAACTGCGGGCAATCGATGCTGCATTAGATCGGATCGATCATGACCGTTACGGCATTTGCACGAAGTGTGGAAATCCCGTTTCGAAAGAGCGCTTGAACGCCATGCCCCAGGCGGCACTTTGCATGGCGTGCATGACGGAGATCAACGGCTAGCCGCGCTCCGGCAAGACCCCGCGCTACCCGGCGAGGTCGAGCTTACTCTGAATGCCTTCTCAGAAAGTGATCCGCCGATGCAAAGTCCGATCATTCGATTTCATGGCGCCGCTGGAACCGTCACCGGATCCTGCTTCGCCGTCGAAACCGATACGGCCCTCGTCATCATCGACTGCGGCCTGTTCCAAGGTTCGAAGACCGAGAAGGAGCTCAACTACCGCGCCTTCCCTTTCGACGTCCGGCAGATCGACTCGGTCGTCCTCACACACGCCCATATCGACCATTCGGGATTGTTGCCGAAACTCGCGAAACACGGTTATGAGGGGCGCATCTATGCAACGCCGGCAACCGTGGATCTTTGCAGCGTCATGCTCTTGGATTCCGGTCATATCCAGGAGGTGGAAGTCGACCAGCTCAATCGCCGCAATCGACTGCGCACTCGTCCCCTCGTCGAGCCGATCTACACAGCGGAAGATGCTGCAGAGATGCTGCACCAGTTCAGCCCGGTGCCACTGGAACGATGGCAGAATGTGGCGCCAGGCATTCGCATCCGGTTCTGGAATGCCGGCCACCTTCTCGGTTCAGCATCCATCGAAATGGAGATTGGCGGCGACAATCCCATCAGGATCCTGTTTTCGGGTGATATCGGCCCCGGGCACAAGCTGCTCCAGACCGATCCGGTGGCGCCGACAGGATGGGATTATGTGGTGTGCGAAAGCACATATGGTGACACCGACCGCAAAGACACGAGCGACGTCGTGCGACGCCAGATTCTGCGGGAGGAGGTGAACGCGGCGTCGAAGCATCCCGATGGCGCGCTAATCATTCCGTCGTTTGCCGTCGAGCGGACGCAGGAATTGCTCGCAGATCTTTTTTTCCTCATGCAGCGATCCGAAATCCCACACTGCCCCATCTTCATTGATTCGCCGCTGGCGATGCGGGCGAGTGAAATCTTCCATGCACATGAGCATGAGCTGGAACATGGCGATTTGCTCGTACGGGCGATGCGATCGAAGAACGTGAAATTCACGGAAAGTACCGAGCAATCGAAAGCGCTCGACTATGTCAAAGGCTTCCATATCGTAATCGCGGCAAGCGGTATGTGCGAGGCCGGGCGCATCCGTCACCGGCTGAAGAACTGGTTGTGGCGAGAGGAGGGTACGGTGCTGCTGGTCGGTTTCCAGGCCGCTGGAACGCTTGGCCGCATCCTGGCTGATGGCGCAGCCACCGTACGAATTCAAGGCGAGGAAATCTCGGTACGCGCCCGCATTCGGTCCATTGATGCCTATAGTGGCCACGCTGATGGACCGGAACTGGAGGAATGGGTGCGCAGCCGGCTTCCCATTGCGTGCGCGGTGTTTCTCGTTCACGGCGAAGAGCATTCGCTTGCTGGGTTGAAGGCCCGTCTGGCGGCCATGCTCCCGGAAAACAAACTCTATATCCCCCGGATCGATTCCGCATTCAGGCTTGATACTGACGGCCCCACCGACATTTCGCTTTCGATGCCAGCGCCCCGGATCGATCCAGACATGACCGGCCATCGCGACTGGAACAACGATTATCAGGTGCTGCTGCAGGATATGCAGGAGGAGTTGCGCAAGGCATCCGACGACAGGTCACGCGGTGTCATTATAAGGAAGATCCGCCGCGCCCTGGAAGCGTGAATGATGACTGCAGGTTGCTCTTGCGAACATGTTGATCGACAGAAACGTGCTTGCTGCTGCGGTCTTGATTTGGAGCAAGGTGGACGCCTTGAATTTGAGTGAAGTTGATCGCCGAAACATTGCAAGGGTCGATACCGATGTTCGGACGAGCCCATGCCAAAGGAGATTATCATGGAAAACTGGACCGCAGATTTGACGACACGCACCGGCGTGAAAATTCACGTCCGGCCCGTTCGGGTCGCCGATGAGCCGGAGCTCGAGGAATTCTTCACGCATGTCACGAAGGAAGACCTGAGTTTCCGCTATCTCGCCGGTATCGATAAAGTTGGCAAGGCGCGTATCGCTGCATTGGCCGAGATCGATCACGTCCAGACAGAAAATTTCCTCGCATTCGGGGAAAGCGGCAAGCCCTTGATTGGGACCGCCATGCTCGCCTGCGATCCGAAGTTTGAACGCGCCGAAGTGGCGATCACCATCCATGCCGACTACAAGAATCAGGGCATCGGCTGGGAGCTTCTGGCCTATCTGGCCAAAGTCGCGGCGACGAAAGGCGTAAAGGTGCTGGAGTCGCTTGAGCGGCGCGACAACCACGCAGCGATCGAGCTCGAACAGCATATGGGCTTCACTGCGGAGGCCGATCCGGATGACCCGACGCTGGTCATTGTCCGGAAGGAACTGGAGCGAGCCTAAGGTCCTACCGCCCGCACCTTTTACCGATCTAGATCGCCGGCTGCAAATGACCTCAGCCGGCTAAATCGTGTTCTGGTACCGAGTTTAGACATGCGCGGCAGGATGGGTGCGCTCAGCCCCAGAGCATTTCTAGAACAGATTATTCGAGAACGCCTGCCGATCACCACAGTCGGCCGTCGCCTTGGCATGGGCGAGGGGCAGAGTTCACTTTCGTAGTGCGTCGCGCCAGACTTTTTAGATTCCGCTTTCCAGTTGATTGAAATCAAAACCGGGACGCTTTGGACGTGATGTTCTCCCCCTGGAGAATTCAAACTTTGGGGATAAGATCATGGCCTCGACCGAGATAGATGTTTCTTCACCACCAGCGCGCGAGTCATCGGAGAAACGGCTTCGTCTTGGCGCTTTGTCCGCGCTGGTTATCGGCTCGATGGTCGGTTCAGGTGTATTCAGCCTGCCGCAGAATATGGCTGCCGGCGCCGGCCCGCTGGCAATCGCGCTCGGGTGGGCCATCACGGCGGTCGGCATGCTGGCGTTGGTCTTCGTCTACCAATCCCTGGCTGTTCGCAAGCCCCGGCTCGATGCCGGCCCCTATGTCTACGCCAAGGCGGGATTTGGTCCATTCGTCGGCTTCAACAGCGCCTGGGGCTATTGGATCAGCGCCTGGGTTGGGAACGTCTCCTATGCGGTGATCGTTTTCAGCGCGCTATCCTACTTCTTTCCGAGTTTCGGTGAGGGCAACACCTGGCAAGCCGTGCTCGGCGCCTCGGTCCTGCTGTGGGCAATCCATTTCCTGATTCTGAGGGGCATCAGGGAAGCTGCGGTGGTCAACGTCATCGTCACCGTCGCGAAGGTTGCCCCGATCGTGCTTTTCATCGGGGTAGCTATTGTAGCCTTCAGAATAGACGTCTTCACACTTGATATAAGTGGAGCCAGCAATATCGAGCTTGGCCCGCTCGCCAATCAGGTCAAGAGCACGATGTTGGTGACGCTGTGGGTCTTCATCGGCATCGAGGGGGCGAGTGTCTTTTCCGGTCGTGCGCGACAGCGCAGCGATGTCGCCAAGGCAACCGTGATCGGCTTTTTCACCTGCCTGGCGCTCTATGCGCTGGTCTCGCTGCTGTCGCTTGGAATACTCACGCAGCCGGAACTCGCGGCGCTCAAGAATCCGTCGATGGCAGGCGTGCTGGAAGCGCTGGTCGGGCCATGGGGTGCGATCCTCATCAACATCGCGCTTGTCGTCTCGGTCGTCGGCGCGTTCCTGACCTGGACCCTGCTTGCTGCTGAGATTCCCTATGCAGCTGCCAAGGACGATACGATGCCGCGCTTCTTTGCGCGAGAGAATGACGCGGGTGTGCCCGCAACGTCGCTTCTGATTACCAACGTCCTGGTTCAGCTCTTCCTGATCGTGACGCTTCTTGCGCAAAGCACATATCAGGCACTGTTTTCGATCGCCTCCACGGCAATCCTCGTTCCTTACATTCTGACGGGCGCTTACGGCCTGAAGCTCGCGATCACGGGCGAGGCCTATAGCGGCTCAGAAAGCCGTGTGGTGCCGCTGATTGCCGGCCTGGTTGCCACGATCTACGGGGCCTGGCTCGTCTACGCCGCCGGGCCGGCATACCTCTTCATGTGCGCGATGCTCTATGCGCCGGGGATGCTCATCTACATCTGGGCACGCCGCGAACGGGGCAATCGCCTCTTTCATCCCGCCGAGGCCTTGCTCGCGGTCGCCCTCGCGGCTGCGGGTCTGCTGGCGGCTTACGAGATCTGGGTCGGCGCGATCAGCCCGCTGTGACCGACCCTTCAGCAAAGGAACGCAGTCATGAACGCTCTTGGTGTGCATTCGGAAGTCGGTCGGCTTCGTGAGGTGATGGTGCATCGCCCCGACCTCAGCCTGCGACGCCTCACGCCCGACAACTGCCGCGCCTTGCTGTTCGACGACGTGCTGTGGGTGAAGCGCGCCCGGCAGGAGCACGATGCCTTCGTCGATTCCCTTCGTGAACGGGGCGTTGTCGTCCATCTGTTCGGCGAATTGCTTGCCGAGACGATGGCAATTCCCGAGGCGCGCAGTTGGTTGCTTGAGCGTCGCATTGATGCAAGCGCGGTCGGGCCTGACGTCGAAGGCGAACTTAGAGCATGGCTCAATGAAATGCCGGTCCCGGAACTCTCGACCTATCTGGTTGGTGGCATTGCCCGCGCCGAGTTGCCGTTCGTGCCCGCAGGTCTCACGGGACGGGCCCTCGAACCACACGATTTCATCCTGCCGCCGCTGCCCAATCAGTTGTTCACTCGCGACAGCTCCTGCTGGGTCGGCGACCTTGTTTCGGTGAATTCGATGTTCTGGCCTGCCAGACGTCCCGAGGCGCTCAACGTGGAGGCGGTCTATCGCTACCATCCGCGCTTCCGCGAATCCAGTTTCGGATTAATATCCCAGTCCGGTCAATGCGGCGGTGCAAGCCTCGAGGGCGGCGACGTGATGCCGATCGGCAATGGCACCGTGCTGATTGGCATGGGCGAACGGACGACGCCGCAGGCAGTCGCTGCTTTCGCGAGAAAGCTCTTCGCCGCCGGCGCGGTCAAGCAGGTGGTCGCGGCACTGATGCCACGCGAACGGAGCTTCATGCATCTCGACACCGTTTTTACGCTCTGCGACCGCAACCTCGCGACGCTTTATCCGCCCGTCGTGGATCGGCTTCGCACTTTCACGCTGCATCCGGGCGATAAGGAAGGCGCGGTCGACGTTGTCGATGAGACCGTACCCTTCACCGCCGTTGTTGCACGCGCACTCGGCGTCAAGAGCCTACGCGTCATCGCAACCGGTGGCGACAGCTACGAGGCCGAACGCGAGCAATGGGATGACGGCAACAACGTCGTCGCGGTCGAGCCAGGCGTCGTCATCGGATACGACCGCAACGTCTATACCAACACGCTGCTGCGGCGCGCCGGCGTGGAGGTCATTACCGTCGAGGGCGCGGAATTGAGCCGCGGCCGTGGCGGCGGCCATTGCATGACGTGCCCGTTGGTCCGCGATGCCGCGTGAAACAGAAAGGATTTCCCATGCCAATCAATCTTCATGGACGCAACCTGCTGAAACTTGAAGATCTGACGCCGGACGAAATCCGGTTTCTCCTGCGCCTCGCTGCAGACCTCAAGTCGGCCAAGCGAGCCGGGACTGAACAGCAGCATCTTCTCCGGAAGAATATCGCATTGATCTTCGAAAAGGATTCGACGCGAACCCGGAGCGGGTTCGAGGTCGCCGCCTATGATCAAGGCGCCCATGTCACCTATATCGGGCCGTCCGGCAGCCATATAGGGCACAAGGAAAGTGTCAAGGATACCGCACGCGTGCTGGGGCGGATGTATGACGCGCTCGAATTCCGAGGTTTTGCACAAAAGGATGTCGAGGAACTCGCCGCCTATGCCGGTGTCCCGGTCTATAACGGTCTGACGGACAGCGCGCATCCGACGCAAATTCTCGCCGATTTCATGACCATGCGCGAGTTCACTCATAAGCACCTGTCCGACGTCCGGCTCGCCTTTCTGGGCGACGGGCGCGACAATGTGGCACTTTCGCTGGCGATCGGCGCGGCGAAAATGGGCATGGATTTCCGCCTCGTGTCCCCCCAGGATCTGTGGCCCGAGGCCGATTTCACCGATCGCATCCGAGCCCTGGCCGAAGCGAACGGCGGCCTGTTCACGGTCACGGCCGATGTCGCCGCCGGTGTTCGCGCCGCCGACTATATCTACACGGATGTCTGGCTTTCGATGGGCGAGGACAGCAGCGCCTGGGGGAGGCGGATAGAGCTGCTTTCGCCCTATCGCGTTACCACAGAGGTGATGCAAGCGACGGGCAACCGCTTTGCCAAATTCATGCATTGCCTGCCGGCGTTTCACAACACGGAGACCGAAGTCGGCGCGGCCATCGAAAAGGAATTCGGCATCACTTCGATGGAAGTCACCGAGGATGTTTTCGAGAGCGGCGCATCGATCGTGTTCGACCAGGCGGAGAACCGGATGCACTCGATCAAAGCGCTCCTCGTAGCCACGATCGGAACCTGAGATGCTGATCGTCACAGCCTTGGGGGGCAATGCGCTTCTGGAACGCGGACAGGCGATGACCGCGGCCAACCAGCAAGCCAACGTCAGACGCGCAGTCGCCGCCCTCGCCATGCTGATCGAGGCTGGACACCATCTGGTCATTACGCATGGAAATGGACCGCAGGTGGGGATGCTGGCGATGCAGGCGGCGTCCGGCCAGCAGCCGTCCGCCTTCCCCCTCGACGTGCTGGACGCCGAGAGCGCGGGCCTGATCGGCTATGTCATCGAGCAGGAACTTCGCAACATTCTGCAGGGCCGCTCGATTGCCACGCTGTTGAGCCAGGTGAAGGTCGACGGCGACGATCCGGCCTTCTTACGCCCTACGAAATTCGTCGGCACGACTTACGACCACGAAACAGCACAGCATCTCGCGTCGGAAAACGGCTGGACCATCGCCAGGGACGGAACCAGTTGGCGGCGTGTCGTGGCGTCTCCTGAGCCGCAGGAGATTTTGGGGATGGACGTCATTCATCTACTGCTCCAGCACAAGGTGACTGTGATATGCGCGGGCGGCGGCGGTATCCCTGTTGTCGCTGACGCTGACGGCGGGCTGCGAGGCAGCGAAGCCGTGATCGACAAGGATCTCGTCAGTGCTCTTCTCGCCCGCAACATAGAGGCCGATATGCTGCTGATGCTCACCGACGTCGATGCGGTCTATGATGGTTATGGCACGCCGCATGCGCAACCTCTTTCCAGAATTTCTGCGGCGCGTATTTCCATCGATGACTATCCTTCCGGCTCCATGGGTCCGAAGATCGCCGCAGCCATGCGTTTCGCGAAGGCAACGGGCAAGCCCGCTGCGATCGGGCGCCTTGTCGACGCGACGGAAATCGTCGTCGGCCGGCGGGGCACCTGGATCGTCTGACGGATTGACAAGGATCAAGTTTTCACGGGGCCGTAACACTTAATGTGCGGAGACTCGAGACAGAAGGAAAGACGAGGCGGAAACATGATTCCCAGCGCGAAACAATGGCTCGTGGCCGCCCTTGTGGCGGTCGCCTTGGCGGGCGGCTACTATATCTGGCAGCGCGTCGAACCCAGCGGTCTTCCGGTAGGCATCGCCGAGGGAAATGGCCGGATCGAGGCCGTCGAGATCGACATCGCGACCAAATCCGCGGGCCGCCTTCGCGAAATTCGAGCGAGGGAGGGTGACTTTGTGCGCGCCGGCGAGATTCTGGCCCTGATGGATACGACCCAACTTGCTGCCCAGAAACGCCAGGCCGAAGCACAACTCCGTCGCGCGGAGATTTCCGTCGATACCGCCGGCAGCGTCGTGACTCAGCGCGAAGCCGAGCGCCGTGCCGCGCTGGCACTGGTCGAGCAGCGCGGTGCGCAGCTGGATGCAGCCAAGCGGCGGCGTGCGCGCTCGGAACAACTCTCTTTGAACAATACAATCGCGCAACAGGTCGTGGATGACGATCGGGCGAACGAGAACGGGGCGGCGGCCGCGCTCGCTGCGTCCGAAGCTTCCCTAGCCGCTTCCGACGCCGCGATAAGCACAGCGAAAGCGCAGATCATCGACTCCCGGGCAGCCGTCGATGCAGCTAAGGCTGCCATCGAGAGCATCGAAACCGAAATATCCGATGGCACGCTTGTCTCTCCACGCGACGGGCGTGTGCAGTTCCTCGTCGCACAGCCGGGCGAGGTTCTGGCGAGTGGTGGGCGCATCATCAATCTTGTCGATCTTACCGATGTCTACATGACGTTTTTCCTGTCCGCAGGTGATGCAGGAAAGGTGTCATTGGGGTCGGAGGTGCGACTCGTACTGGATGCTGCGCCGCAATATGTCATCCCGGCCAAGGTGTCGTTCGTGGCCGATGTCGCGCAATTCACGCCGAAGACCGTGGAAACGGAAGAAGAGCGGCAGAAACTGATGTTTCGGGTGCGTGCGCGAATTGAGCCGCAACTGCTCAAGAAGTATATAAACTATGTCAAGACCGGGCTGCCGGGCATGGCCTATATCCGTCTTGATCAGCAGGTCGCCTGGCCGGACAGCCTGGAAAAAGTCTTGTGCAATGAGCACTCCTGACACATATGTGATCCGGTTCGTGGGCGTCAGCCTATCCTACGGCAGGACGCGTGCTCTCGACAACGTGACACTTGACATCCCGGCGGGCGCGATGGTCGGGCTCATAGGACCTGACGGCGTCGGCAAATCGAGCCTTCTGGCCTTGGCTGCCGGGGCCCGGATCATCCAGAAAGGCACCATCCAGGTTCTGGGCGGCGACATGGCCAGCAGCCGCCACAGGCACAGTTGCTATCCCCGTATCGCCTACATGCCGCAGGGGCTCGGCAAGAACCTTTACCCGACACTTTCGGTGTTCGAGAATGTCGAGTTTTTCGGCCGGCTGTTCGGTCATGAGCGTGCAGTTCGCGAGCAGCGGATTGCCGACCTGCTTGCGCGGACGGGTCTGGCACCTTTCGCCGACAGGCTGGCTTCGAAGCTCTCTGGCGGCATGAAACAGAAGCTTGGCCTGTGCTGCGCCCTGATCCATGACCCCGACCTCCTGATCCTGGACGAGCCGACAACGGGCGTCGACCCGCTGTCCCGTCGGCAATTCTGGGACCTGGTGGACGAGATCCGCGCCATGCGGCCGGGCATGAGTGTCATTGTCGCCACGGCCTATATGGAGGAAGCGGCACGGTTCGACTGGCTGGTGATGATGAATCGTGGGACGATTCTTGCGACCGGCACAACTGCCGCGCTTCTCGATAACACGGGTGCGGACGATCTGGACCGGGCTTTCATCAGACTCCTGCCCGACGAGGAGCGTCGAGACTACACGGGCGTTGTCATTCCTTCTTTGAAAGCCGCCCAGGGCGCCGAAATCGCGATCGAGGCTGCGCATCTCACCAAGCGTTTCGGCGACTTCACCGCAGTGGACGACGTCAGCTTCCGCATTCGTCAAGGCGAAATATTCGGCTTTCTCGGTTCTAACGGCTGCGGCAAGTCCACGACCATGAAGATGCTGACAGGCCTGCTTGCGGCGAGCGAGGGAACAGCGCACCTGTTCGGCGCGATCGTGGACGCCTCGGACATGGCGATCCGGCGGCGGGTCGGTTACATGTCCCAAACCTTCTCACTGTATACGGAACTGACGGTTTCGCAGAATCTTGAGCTCCATGCACGCCTCTTCAAGCTCTCCGCCGGGACGATTCCGGGCCGGGTCATTGAAATGGCCGAACGCTTCGGACTTCAGTCGGTGATGGATGCTTTGCCGGACGGCCTGCCGCTCGGCATGCGCCAGCGCCTGTCCTTGGCTGTCGCAATGATCCATGCGCCCGATATACTGATCCTGGACGAGCCCACGTCGGGCGTGGATCCGGTCGCGCGGGACGCCTTCTGGCAGATCCTCGTCAACCTCTCGCGCCAGAACAATGTGACGATCTTCATCTCGACGCACTTCATGAACGAGGCGGAGCGTTGCGACCGTATTTCGCTCATGCATGCGGGAAAGGTGCTGGCGACCGATACGCCGTCGGCTATCGTGGAGAGCCGGTCAGCAGGCACGCTTGAGGAGGCATTCATCGTCTATCTCAAGGAGGCGATCGGTGAAGAAGCCCGCCCCGCACCCGGTCTGGCGCTGGAGGAAAATCGTCAGAAGCGCGAGACGGCTACGGCGCCGCTGCGGGCCAGGCAGCAGCTTTTCAGTGCCCGCCGCATGCTGAGCTACACACGCCGCGAGGCCCTCGAACTCCGCCGCGATCCCATCCGCGCGACGCTCGCCATCATCGGGAGCGTGATCTTGATGTTCGTCATGGGCTACGGCATCAATCTCGACGTCGAGAAGTTGGACTTCGCCGTGCTCGATCGAGACGATACCACGATCAGCCGCGACTACGTGCTCGACATAGCAGGATCGCGCTATTTCAACGAAAAGCCCCCACTCACGAGCTATGCCGATCTCGACGAGCGCATGAAGCAAGGAGAGTTGGCGCTCGCGATCGAAATTCCATCCGGTTTCGGACGGGACTTGTCGCGGGGGGACGACGTGCAGATCGGTGCCTGGATCGACGGGTCGATGCCGTCCCGCGCGGAGACCGTCAGTGGCTACGTCCAGGGCATCCATGCCAACTGGCTGGCTGCGAAGGCAAGGCATCTTTATGGCGATGCTGCCGCCGAGAGTTCGTTCACCATCGAAACTCGCTTCCGCTACAATCCTGACGTCAAGAGCCTTGTGGCTATGGTGCCGGCAATGATCCCGCTGCTTCTGATGATGGTGCCGGCAATGCTGACGGCACTTTCCGTCGTCCGTGAAAAGGAGCTCGGCTCGATCGTCAACCTATGTGACACCCGTCACCAAGCTCGAATTCCTGCTGGGCAAACAGATTCCCTATATTGGCCTCGGCATATTCAACGGCCTCCTGCTTCTGCTGTTTGCTATCTTTGTCTTCGATGTACCCTTCAAGGGCAGCCTCCCTGCCTTTGCCGCAGGCACCATTCTCTATGTTGCCGCCGCGACGGGCATGGGCTTGCTGGTCTCGGCGTTCATTCGCAGCCAGATCGCCGCCATCTTCGCAACGACACTTCTCACATTGATACCGGCCATCCAGTTTTCCGGCATGATCGATCCTGTCTCGTCGCTGGAGGGCCTGGGTGCGGTATTCGGAAACATTTACCCGACGACCTATTTCATGACCATCTCGCGCGGCACCTTCTCCAAGGCGCTGGGTTTCGAGGACCTGGCGCTGGATTTCCTGCCCATTGCCGTCGCGATTCCCGTTCTATTGGGTCTCGCCACCGTCCTTCTGAAGAAACAGGCGAGGTGAGTGATGCGGATTTCCAACATCATCAACCTTGGGCTCAAGGAACTGTGGGGGCTGGTACGTGATCCCACGATGCTGCTGCTGATCCTCTATGCCTTCACGGCGCAGGTCTACACGGCATCCAAGGCGATGCCGGAGACGCTCAACAAGGCGCCGATCGCAATCATCGACGAGGATCAGTCCACTCTGTCCGTACGAATCGCGTCAGCGCTATATCCGCCGTTCTTCTCTCCGCCGCGCAATATAGATGCAGCCGAAATGGACCGGCGCATGGATGCAGGGCTAGATACGTTCGCCCTCGATATTCCTCCTGACTTTCAGCGCGACCTGCTGGCCAATCGGCATCCATCAATCCAGTTGAACGTCGATGCAACCCGCATGACGCAGGCCTTCAATGGCAGCGGCTACATCCAGAATATTGTCACGGCCGAAGTCAATGAATTCGTTCAGAGGCACCGTGACATCTCAACGCCTCCGGTCGAACTCGCGCTTCGCGCTCGCTTCAATCCCGAATTGAACAAGGGCTGGTTCGGTTCGATCAACGAACTGATCGAGGCGATCTCGATGTTGTCATTGATACTGTCCGGGGCGGCGCTGATCCGGGAGCGCGAACATGGGACGCTGGAGCATCTTCTCGTGATGCCCGTGTCGCCGCTCGAAATTCTGATGAGCAAGGTCTTATCCATGAGCCTGGTGGTCCTGGCCGCCTCGGCATTCTCGATTGTCATCGTCGTCCAGGGATTGCTCGATGTGCCGCTTCAGGGATCGGCATGGCTCTTTCTTCTCGGGGCGGCACTGCATTTGTTCGCGATGACGTCTTTGGGGATGTTTCTTGCGATTCTGGCTGGCTCGATGCCGCAGTTCGGTCTGTTGTTGATCATGGTGCTGATGCCGCTCCAGATGTTGTCCGGGGGGATGACGCCGCGTGAAAGCATGCCCGAAATTGTTCAGTTCATCATGCTTGCCGCACCCAACACGCATTTCATCATGCTGGCACAGGCCGTGCTGTTCCGAGGGGCAGGGATTGATGTCGTATGGCCGCAATGTGTGGGGCTGTTTGCCATCGGCGTGGCTCTGTTCCTGGTGTCGCTATGGCGTTTCCGGATTTTCTTGCGGTGAGGCCTTGATCGTGAAGGAGAGCAGGTATGTTATTCAGCACAGGAGTCTCCATGGCGCGCCAAGGCAGCCGCAATGATGATACGGCGGAAATTGAATTCGGGCCATCCGAAGGGAAGAAAGAGTGAGCGGGATGAGGATCAGTGAATGAAGGACCCTTATGAAACTCTTGGCGTCGCTCGGTCCGCCACCGACAAGGAAATCAAGGATGCGTTCAAGAAGCTGGCGCGTAAATTCCACCCCGATCTGCATCCGGGTGACAAGGCCGCCGAAGAGAAGTTCAAGGCGATTTCCAGCGCAAACGATTTCCTCAAGGACAAGGAGAAGCGACGACGGTTCGATGCCGGCGAAATCGATGCCAGCGGAGCGGAAAAGCAGCAGGAGCGGTTCTATCGTGATTTTGCCGACGGGCCTGCCTACGCCCCGCACGCGGCACAGGATGGCTTTGCCAGCAATGAGGACCTCGAAGAATTTCTCTCGCGTGCTTTCGGGGGCCGAACCCAACGGTCTCAGGGTACATTTCGGGCGCGCGGACAAGACGTAAACTATGTGTTGCCGGTTGACTTCCTGGACGCAGCCAATGGAGCAGTGCGACCCATATCGCTGCCTGACGGCAAGACCCTTCAAGTCACGATTCCCGAGGGCGCGGACGACCGGCAGATGCTGCGACTGAGGGAACAGGGAATGCCCGGATTCGGCGGCGGGCCTCCTGGGGACGCGTTTGTCGAACTTCATATCGAGCCGCATCCGTTCTTCCGCCGCAAGGATGACAATATCCATGTTGAAATACCAGTGACTTTGAAGGAGGCCGTTCTGGGGGGACGGATCGAGGTCCCGACCTTGGGCGGTCCGGTAACGATGACGATTCCCAAGGGCGCGAACACCGGCCAGACGCTGCGATTGCGCGACAAGGGTATTCGCAACCGTAAAACCGGCCAGCGCGGGCATCAGCTGATCACTTTGAAAGTCGTTCTGCCCTCCGGCGAGGAACCTGAATTGGCAGCCTTTCTCGAGGCCTGGAAGCCAAAGTCTCCTGATATGCCACGGAAGGAGATGCTGAAATGAAGCGCGTTGAGGAAATTGTCGAACAAATTGAGGCGCTCCAGCGAAGCGATCTCGACTTGTGGATCAGCGAGGAACTGATTTCACTGCAGAATGATACCGAAGAAGAAGTTTTCTCCGACATGGAGTGTGCGCGCATTCGACTGATCTGCACCCTGCACTATGAGCTGGAGATCGACGCAGAAACTTTACCGGTCGTATTGTCTTTGGTCGACCAGCTTTATCAAACTCGCCAACGCCTGTTGAAACTGACGGCTGCCGTGGCGGCGCAGGGCAAGCCGGTACAGAACGCAATTCTCGCTGCAATCGACTTCGGCAGCGAGTTTGACAAAGAGAGGTAGGCCTGGTTCGGTCCATGATGACTGGGCGCAAGCGCGCTTTGTAGATATTGTCCGGTTGCGATTGCTCCAGATCCGGGCGCAGCGTGGCTGGCTCTCGCGAAGGCTTCGGAGACCTGAAATCCAGTCCAACTTTGGACCACTGCTGCGGCGAGACGACCAGCGATGCGGCTGCGCGCGAAACTCCCGTAGCGTACCCTTGCCATGCTTGTCAGTGTCGAGCTTCAATGATCGTGGTCCAGAATCCTACCTCTCATAGGTACAGACGGTCTTCCGGTGTCATGGCGCGCTTGCATCCGATTGACATAAATCACAGCGATCTGTTCTGAAACTTCTTATGAGTGCTTTGGCCTCTACTTCTCTGGTAGTGATCGATCACAAATGAGGCTTCTGTGGATTTCATCAAAACTAAATATGCGAATGTGCTCGTTGCCATTGCCGGTATGGGGCTTTTGATCGGTACCGCCTGCTGGTGGTTAGCGGCTGCGCGCTGCGCCGATATCGCATGGTCGATCGCGACAGCGCCGGTCCTCCTCGGTCTCTTCGTTCAAATTTTCACGTCACTCCGGAAGGGGGACGTCGGCCTCGATGTTGTTGCGGCTCTATCCATGTCCGCTGCCCTGGCATTCGGCGAACCGCTGGCGGGCAATGTTGTCGCCATGATGTATGCCGGCGGACAATTGTTGGAGACGTTTGCGCAGGGTAGGGCGCGGCGGGAAATGACGGCTTTGATGGGTCGTGTCGCTCATACCGCCATGCGGTATAGCGGCGGCGGATTGGAGGAAGTATCGATCGGCTCGATCCGGCCGGCGGATCGGCTGCTGATCCGCCACGGCGAAGTTCTTCCGGTCGATGGCCGGATCGCCAGTCCGGTGGCCGTTCTCGACCTTTCAGCTTTGACCGGCGAGTCAATCCCTCGCAAAGTGCTCTCCGGCGAGGAGGCGTTGAGTGGATCGACGTCGACCGGCGCGGCTTTTGATCTCGTCGCCAGCCGGACTGCGGCGGAAAGCACCTATTCAGGCATTGTCCGTCTTGTCGAGGCAGCACAGGCGAGCAGGGCGCCGATGGTCCGCATCGCCGACCGGTATGCGATCGGCTTTCTGTTGCTGACCCTCGCGATCGCGTCGATAACCTGGTTTCTCACCGAAGATACAGTTCGGGTACTTGCAGTTCTGGTCGTTGCCACGCCCTGTCCGCTCATTCTCGCGGTTCCGGTCGCTCTTATGGCTGGCATGTCGCGCGCAGCCGGCATGGGAGTCCTGGTCAAGGGCGGCGCAATGCTCGAGGCGCTCGCGAAGGTCCGTACCGTCATTCTCGACAAGACCGGCACACTGACGCATGGGCAAGCGGAGGTCAGCGAGATCATCATCGCTGGGGCGATGCCAGAAACGGAAATCCTGCGTTTTGCCGCCAGTCTCGATCAGGCGTCAGGACATGTCGTCGCCTCCGCGCTGATCCGCGCGGCCGAAGCGCGTGGTCTAGCGCTGTCGCCGCCACACGACGTCACGGAGTCGCCTGGCACGGGGATCGAGGGCGTGGTCGATAATAGGCGGGTCGTGGTCGGCGGCAATTCGTTCGTGCGGCAACGCAGTGACAACGTTGATCCCGCTGCTCTTCTCGCCAGGACGCAACCCGCAACCATGACCGTCGCGGTGGCAATCGAGGGTAAGTTGTCAGGTGTCATTGTCCTCGCTGACCGTGTGCGGGGCGATGCTGCTGCGTTGCTTACGAACTTGCGAAGGGCCGGCGTCAGCAGAATAGTTCTCGCCTCCGGCGACCGGTCCGAGATTGCAGAGGCTGTTGGCAAGTCGCTGGACGTCGATCTTGTGCTAGGCGATCTCTCGCCCGATGCGAAGGTGAGGGCCGTACACGCAGAACGGGCCGGTGGGCCGGTGATGATGGTCGGCGATGGTGTCAATGACGCTCCCGCGCTGGCGGCGGCCGACATCGGTGTTGCCATGGGGGCACGTGGAACGGCGTCCTCGTCCGAGGTTGCAGGTGTGGTTCTGCTGGTCGACGAACTGGCACCATTGGTGAGAGCCATGGCGGTAGCGCGTCGAAGCCGCAGCATCGCGCTTCAAAGCGTCTTTGCAGGACTGGGGCTGTCGCTCGCCGCGATGGCTGCCGCTGCCTTTGGCTATCTACCACCTGTTCAGGGTGCCCTGCTTCAGGAATTGATCGACGTGGCCGTGATTCTCAACGCATTGCGGGCGCTACGGTAAGGTCGCATCGGGCCATCCGCTTGATTTGAGTTTCCCGATCACTGTGGGCTGGCGCGCGATATTGGACCATGTGATCCAATCGAGGTCTGGTGGTCGCCAGAATCCTGCCGATCTCAGTGACGGACAGGCAGCTGCTGATCGATCCAGCGCCTGAGATCCGCGCCGCTCAAGGCGCCGCTGCGACGTGCGATCTCCTTGCCTCCCTTGAAAAGTACCAAGGTTGGAATGGCTTGTATGCGATAGCGCCCCGCGATCTCCTGCTCGGCCTCGGTATCGACTTTTCCAAATCGAAGCCGTGGTTCAAACTCGGTGGCGGCAGCCTCGAATACAGGCGCCATCGCCCGGCACGGCCCGCACCAGGCCGCCCAGAAATCAACGATAACGGGAAGATCTTCCGACTTGATCTGCCGGTCAAAATTCGTACGCGTCAGATTGATTGGGTGGCCTTCGAACAGCAATGACTTACAGGTCGCGCAACGTCCCTGTCTTGCGTCTTTTTCTTCGGAGACGCGATTAAGCTGCGAGCAATGAGGGCAGGGGACGATTATCGACATTTCATTGGTCCACTTTCGATATTGCCGTCGCGTCGCCGGCGACAACTGTTCATGTTCTTAGTATTCTGTAGATTGCCGGGATGACCAGCACAGTCAACAAGGTCGATGAGATCAGGCCGAAGAGCAGCGAGATGGCCAGTCCCTGGAAGATCGGGTCGGTAAGGATGACGGCGGCGCCGATGATCGCGGCGAGTGCAGTGAGTAGGATTGGCTTGAAGCGGATGGCGCCGGCCTCGATCAACACTTCGGTGAACGGCCGGCCTTCCTTGTCGGCATGGCGGACGAAATCGACCAGCAGGATCGAATTGCGGACGATGATGCCGGCGAGCGCAATGAAGCCGATCATCGAGGTGGCCGAGAAAGGCGCGCCGAATAGCCAATGGCCGACGAGGATGCCGATAAAGGTCAATGGCACGGGGGTCAGGATCACCAGCGGCAGCTTGAACGAGCCGAACTGCGCCACTACCAGGATGTAGATGCCGACGAGCGCGATCATGAAGGCCGCACCCATGTCGCGGAAAGTAACCCAAGTCACCTCCCACTCGCCGTCCCAGAGCAATGTCGGTATGGTCTGGTCCTCGGGCTGGCCATGCAGTGCGATCGTGGGCTTGGGAAGACCGGTCCAGTCTTGCGCGTCGATTGCTTGGCCGACGGCAAGCATGCCGTAGAGCGGCGCCTCGAATGCGCCGGCGAGTTCCGCGGTTACCATCTCCGCCGCACTGCCGTTATGGCGGAAGATCGGGAAGGAAGACCATTCTTCCTGCACGCGCACGACGTCGCCGAGTTCCACCACGCCTTTAGCGCCGGGGATCACGTTGGCCGGGATCGGCGTCGTGAGGAACGCTTCGTCGAGCACCTTCTCGCCCTTGCGGCGTTCGATGCGGATCGGGATAGGATGGCGCTCGCCGGAACGATGGGAATAGCCGATGGTCTTGCCGTTCGAAAGGATCGCGATCGTGTCGAAGACGTCACTTTCTTCCACCTTGAAGTATTCAGCGTCATCGGTCGAGATGGTGAGCCGCTTGCGCCGCGCCGGCATGCCGTAGGAATTGTCGACATCGACGATGAATGGTACAGTGCGGAAGGCGGCCTCGACCTTCTCCGCCACCTTGCGGCGTGTGTCGGCGTCTGGGCCATAGATCTCGGCGAGCAGTGTCGCCATGACTGGTGGACCCGGCGGAGGCTCAACGACCTTCAGGCTTGTGCCCTCAGGAAGCGTCAGCGTCGATATGCGGTTGCGAATATCGAGTGCGATGTCGTGGCTGCTGCGGTCGCGCTCACCCTTCGGCGTCAGGTTGATCGCCACATCGCCCATATGGGTGGCCGCGCGGAAGTAGGAATGCCGCACGAGGCCATTGAAATTGAAGGGTGCGGCTGTACCGGCATGGGTCTGCACCGAGACAACCTCGGGCATGTCGAGGACGATGCGTGCGACCGACTGCGCGATCCGGTCGGTATCCTCGACCGATGAACCTTCCGGCAGGTCGATGGTGACAGAAAGCTCCGATTTGTTGTCGAAGGGCAGAAGCTTGACTGTCACGTCCCTGGTGTAGAACAGCGTCAGCGAACCGAGCGTGAGCGCACCGACCAGCAACAGGAACGTCCAGCTTCTTGCCTTGGTGGCGAGGATCGGCCGGGCGACCGCCGAGTAGGCGCGACCCAGCATGCCGCCGCTCTGGCCGTCGTCATGTGCATGGATTGGCGCGTTGCTGGCGATCTTCAGCATCAGCCATGGGGTGACCATGACAGCCACGAAGAAGGAGAAGATCATCGCAGCGGAGGCATTGGCCGGGATCGGGCTCATGTACGGACCCATCATGCCGGAGACGAAGAGCATCGGGAGCAGGGCCGCGACGACGGTCAGCGTCGCGATGATGGTCGGATTGCCAACCTCGGCCACCGCCTCGATCGCCGATCTGCGGCGGGTGCGGCCGTCCTTCATCGCCCAATGCCGGGCGGTGTTCTCGATGACGACGATCGCGTCGTCGACGAGAATGCCGATCGAGAAGATCAGGGCGAACAACGAGACCCGGTTGAGCGTATAGCCCATAAGCCGCGAGGCGAAGAGCGTGAGAAGAATCGTCACGGGAATGACGATGGCGACAACCAGAGCCTCGCGGCGGCCGATCGCGATCCAGACGAGCGCGATGATGGAGATGGTGGCGAGCCCCAAGTGGTAGAGCAGTTCATTCGCTTTCTCGTTGGCGGTCTCGCCATAATCACGCGTGACCTCGATTGCCATGTCGTGTGGTACCAGCGCACCGCGCAACCGCTCGATCTTGTGCAGAATGTTCTCGGCGACGATGACAGCATTGGATCCTGCGCGTTTGGCGATGGCGAGCGTGACCGAAGGCACTCTTTCCAGACGGTCGCCCGACTTGCGCAGGGTGGACACGATCGCGTCGCTGGTATCGGTCGCGAAGGCGATGTCGGCTACGTCGCGGACATAAACCGGCCGGCCGTCGCGAGCGGTCTGCAGCAAATTGCCGATGTCGGCGGGCGTGGACAGGGTCGCGCCGGCCATCACGTCGATCTGCTGGCCCATATCGCGCACCTGACCTGCGGGGACTGCGCTGTTGGCACCCTGGACCTTTCCGGCGAGTTGTTGCAGCGTGATGCCGTAGAGCGCAAGTTTCGCAGGCTGCGGCGAGATTCGGATCATCTCCGACGTCTCTCCGACAAGATAGGTGAGGCCGACGTCTTCGATCTTGGAAATCTCGGTACGGAGTTCTCGGGCGATCCGGGTGAGGTCATTGGCTGTCATACGGCCCACCGCCTCTGGCGTCGGCGAGAGCGTCAGCGATACGATGGCGACGTCATCGATGCCGCGACCGACGATCATCGGTTCGGGAATACCGACCGGAATCCGGTCAATATTGGCTCGAACCTTGTCGTGAACCCGCAGGATCGCTGAATCCGACGGCGTTCCGACGATGAAGCGTGCCGTGACCATCACCTGATTGTCCATCGACTGCGAATACACATGTTCGACGCCGTCGATACTCTTGACGATTGTCTCCAGCGGCTCGGTGATCAGCTTGAGCGCGTCGTCGGCCTTGATGCCGGGAGCCGCGACGATGATATCGACCATCGGCACGGAAATCTGCGGCTCCTCCTCGCGCGGTAGCGTCAGGAGCGCCACCAGCCCCAAGGCGAAGGCAGCGAGCAGAAAAAGGGGCGTCAGCGGGGATTTAATGAAGACCCGCGTCAGGTTGCCGGCGATGCCGAGATTGCGCATACCGGCATCCTCGTCATCACGCGGTGGAGCCGACGCCGAGGGGACGTCCAACTTTGCATTGGCGATGTCGTCGGTCACGGGGTCACCACTATGTCGCCGGCGGCGAGGCCGGTCAGGATTTCGATGCTGGGTACGCCGCCGATTTCAAGCGGCTGACCGGCGACCACCGTGCGCTCCGTCGTCTTGCCACCCTCGGAGACACTGACGAAGTCGATGCCGAAGCGGGTCATGAGCGCATTGCGGGGAATGACAAAGGCGTTGCGGTCGCCAATGGGCAGCTCCACGAGCACGCGGGCGTTGACGAACTGGGTATTGAGCTTCGGGACCTCGACGTCGGCAATCACCCGGCCGTTCTCGATCTGAGGGTAGATCTTGGCGAGCGTGCCGGAGAGTGCCGCGCCTGCCGCCATGATCCTGATGGCCGAGCCCTGCTTGAGCGACGCGGCATGCCGCTCGGGGATCGCCAGTCGGAGAAAGAAACCGCCGCCGCCGATATTGGCGACGACTTCGCCTGGGAGCACGACGGCGTCCCTGGTGACCGGGACCTTGAGAATGCGGCCGCCACCGGGCGCGAGCACATCGCCCTCGCTCGCCTGCTCGACAAGCACCGAGCGCTGCGCCTCTGTTGCGGCAATCTGGTTGCGGACGACGTCCGCTTCAGTGCGGATCTGATCCAGGCGCTGCGCGGTCGTGGCGCCGCTCTTGATCAGGCGCTCGGCCCTGTCGAGTTCTCCCACCGCGTTCTTGAGAGAGGCCTGCAGACCGAGGAGTTGGGCATCGATCGCCTTGATCTGGAAGTCGATCTTTTCGTCCTTGACGACGGCGATCACGTCGCCTGCCTTGACCATATCGCCCTCTGTGACTTTGAGGTCAATGACCGTGCCGCCGATACGGGCGCGCGCCAGCACGCTGTCGCGCGGCTCGACTTGTCCATAGACTGCCTTGAATTCAGGGATCGAACGCGGCTGCAATATCAGGGTTCCGGCCTGGGCGGCAAAAGGCAGACAGGCTCCCGTCAGGAGGATGAAAATCAGGCGACGCATGTTTGTGTCCTCAGTTGAATGCCGTGCCTGAGCGTATACCGATTTTTTTGAAGAGCTTTGCGGCAGGACAAAAACCGGTGAAAGCCGACTGAAAAAGATTCGCCCCCACGAAGGCGGTAAGCCAGACGAAGCCCGGATGCACCCAGTG
>Ga0164290_1001877_pt1 | contig 21572 bp, 19 predicted proteins | sample Micstemetagenome_FD_108782 | JGI IMG/M metagenome (GOLD analysis project Ga0164290, IMG submission 108782) | Contaminated culture microbial community from soil near Moab, Utah, USA - Microcoleus steenstrupii SON62 (Illumina Assembly) | ecosystem: Environmental > Terrestrial > Soil > Soil crust...
GACATCCACCACGTCTCCCAGCAATCCCTTGCGGACGGCATCGCGAATGGCAAGCATCGAGGGCGTGAACCGAAGCTGGAAATTGGTGGCTGCAGTGATGCCCCTCGCATCGAGCACCGAGACGATCCGCCGCGCAGTCGCGCCATCCGGCCCGAGAGGCTTCTGAATGAGAGCCACGCTCCCCGGCGGCAGTTGCTCCACGGTCGGCAGGATCGCTGCCGGCGGCAAGGCGAGATCGAAGACCCCCTCGGCGCCGCAGGCGGCCATGGCGGCTTGAAGTGTTTCATGCACCATAGGCACGCCGAAATCGGCTGCGAGTTTCTGCCCCGTGTCTCTGTTGGTGTCGAACACCCCTGATACGGGCAGGCCCATCTTTCGATAGGCCGGCAGATGGCCGTCGCGAACGATGCCGCCGGCGCCCACAATGGTGATCGGCCGCGGGCTGGAGGGCATGGCCCAAGCCTGTTTCAGGCCGACAATCCGCCTTTGGGTTACCATCGACATAGGGGCTCCGCCGAGAGACACTGGCCGTGTAGCGATATCACCAGCGAAAATTGATGTTGATATTTGATAATTCAACTGCTCTATTCTGTCAATTCGAGATGGAGGAAGCGCCATGGCCATAACAGGCGAAACACAACATCAGCACGCCGCAAGCCGCCTGCATGAATCCTGGGGCGCCAAGGTAACCGCGACCGCGGATATTCGCCTCGTCCAGGATGAAAGTCTCAACGAAGGCGCCTTCGTGCTGAGCATGCTCGACAATGGCGTGGAGGTGCGCGGCGGCCCGTTTTCGGGTGTCATCTACGGTGCCGAGGAGCTCATCGCGCGCGCCGGAGCGGGCTTCGATCTCGGCTTCCTCGGAAAAGGTCCCATCGAGGGCGCGCCCGGCCTGCCTTTCCGCACATTCTGGACATGGGACCATTCGACAAACTGGGAGCTCTCCCAGATCGGCCAGCAGGAGATCGGCGTCTTCAACCCCTACCAGAAGCCACCGGGCGGCTTCCTTGCCGACTATCGGCGCCTGGTCGATTTCTGTTCGCGCAATCGGATCGGCGGCATCGTGATCTACGGCTTCCTTCGCGACAGCCATGGCGGCATCGAAGCGGCGCAGGCGCTCTGCCGTTATGCCAACGAGCGCGGGGTCCGCATCATTCCGGGCATTGCCATCGGCGCCTATGGCGGCGTCTATTGGGAGGGCAACCACAAATACAACCTCGCGACCTGGCTCAGGGCCAACCCGCAACATGCCGCCACGATGGAAAAGGGCGTCGGCTTCCAGATCGCCGACCTGGCCTTTCCGCTCAACTTTCCGCATTCCGACTATACCGTCAGCGCCTGCCCGAGCGCGCCCGAGACGATGGACTGGATGGAGGAAGCCGTGTCATGGCTGGCAGAGAACTTCGAGATCGGCGGCATCAATATCGAAAGCGGCGACTACGGCGTTTGCGGCTGCGACCGGTGCCGCACGCGCCGGGCAAACGATGCCGAAGCGGCACGGCGCGGCGATATACACGGCGATTCTTGGTCGCATACGGATATGGCGGCGAATTTCCCGAGGCTTTATCTGGCCGCCAAGGCGAAGCGGCCTGACCTGTGGATCTATTGCGAGCTGCAATGGGATAATCTGCTGGAGCCGGTGGCGGTCGAAGCGCAGAAATCGATGCCGCAGGGCGCGATCTACCAGCACACGGCCAATCGCAGCTATTGGAAACGGCTTCGCACGGAGCTCGATCCCGACTATGTCGCTTCGCTCCCGACCCAGCCCAATGTGCTGCGCTGCCAGTTCGCCTGCCAGTGGAACGGCGACGAGCGCACCGAGCGCTATGCCTTCAACGGTCGCAAGTTCGCCGACATGGCTGCGCGTGGCCATCAACTGGGCATGAAGGGCCTGACGGTTTGGGGGGAACCATCCGACTACGACGCCACGGTGGAGCTGAGCTATCTTGCATTCTCCCGCTTCGGCTGGAATCCGGAACTGTCCTGGGCAGATTTCATGAAAGACGAGGCGGCGCCGCGTCTCGGCGGCCTCGGCGCTGCGGAACGCTTCGTGGCGATGGCGGAAGAACTGGACGCCTCGGACACCTTGCCCATTGATACTCTCGCGAGCCTGAAACAGGAGGCGCTGACAATGGCTGCCGCCCACACCGGTGAAATCCAGCGGCGGTGGCTCTCGCTCACCGCCCAGATCGGCCGCCGCCAGCATATGGGACGGTGATGAACCGATTGCGCGACGAGAATGGTCTCTATGCCGGCCCGATCGTGGATGCACACCATCATCTCTGGGATCTTTCGCTTGGTCGCCATCGCTGGCTGCGCGGACAAACCGATCCCGCGCTGGCGCGCAGCTGCCTGCAGGAGGATTATCTCCGCGACACATCCGGCTACGATGTCGTCGCCAGCGTTCATGTCGAAGCCAACTGGGATGCGTCTGATCCGTTGGGTGAGATCACCTGGCTCGATGGTCTCGATCTGCCGGGAGGGATCGCGGCACGGTATGTGGGGTTCGCCGATCTGGCCGCCGCCGACATCGAGAGCCAGCTCGACGCAATGACCGCGCATGAAAAGGTCGCGGGCATAAGGCAGATCGTCAGCTGGCATCCGGACCCGGCCAGATCCGCCGTCTCCGACCGGCACTTCATGGCCGATCCGGGCTGGAGACGGGGACTGGCCGCGCTTGGCCGCCACGGTCTCTCCTTCGATCTGTTGATGTCGCCCTGGCAGGTGAATGATGCGATCGATCTGCTCGCTGCTTTTTCCGATATTGGCTTCGCTCTCAATCACTGCGGTTCGCCATTCGATCGGAGCCGCGACGGATTGGCGCGCTGGGCCGGCGGACTGCGGGCGCTTGCCCGGGCGCCGAACATCATGCTCAAGATTTCCGATCTCGTCGCCTATGATCCGCAATGGACGGACGATAGCCTGCGCGACGTGCTGCTGACATGCCTCGACGCCTTCGGGCCGCAACGCTGCATGCTGGCGAGCGACCATCCTGTCGTGACAATGCATGCGAGTTTCCGCCAGACCTATGAAAGCTTCCGGCGTGCCTTTGCCGACCTGACGGATGCGGAGTCGCTGGCGTTGTTCGCCGGCAATGCTGCCCGCTTCTACGGCATCGGCGGTGCGGGCTTGGCAGATTGGAGCTAGCATGGCGCAGCTGGTCGTCGGCCGGCAGGCTGCGACTTTTCAACTATTTCCAATCCCGTGCTGCACGGACGACGTTTGTCGATGCAGGGGGCAACTGTCGGCTTGACACAGCAGCGGCTTTCTATTCAACTATCGTTGTCAGACATCTTACATTAATGGATGCCCGACCAGTGATGGAGGAGAATTCGGTGAGGAATCTATTGACATGGCTTGCCCTTGGCGTGGCCGCAGTCGCGCTTTCGACGCAGGCCCATGCTGGGGCAACGCTTGATCGCGTGATGGAAAAGAAGGCTATGGTTGTCGCCACCAATAGCGGTTGGCCGCCACAGAGCTATCTCGATGACAATAACGAAATGGTCGGCTTCGACATCGACGTGTCGCGCGAGATCGCCAAGCGGCTCGGCGTCGAGGTGAGCTTTGAGACGCCGGACTGGGCGACGCTGACCGGCGGCCGCTGGCAAGGTCGCTACGACCTCGGCGTCGGCTCGGTCACGCCGACCAAATCGCGCGCGCAAGTGATCGACTTCGTCGGCGTCTACTACTACAGCCCCTACGTCTATGTCGTGCACAAGGATAACACGGCAAAGGCCGTCACCGACCTCAACGGCAAGGTAATCGGCGTCGAGACGGCGACGACCTCCGAGGACTTCATCAATCGCCGCTTGGAGATCGATGCGCCGGGCATCCCGCCGATCGAGTACAAGCTCGAACCGGGTGAAGTGCGCACGTTTGCCGACTCCATGCTACCCTTCGACGACCTTCGGCTCGGTGACGGCGTTCGCCTTTCCGCCGTCATCGCGCCGGAACAAACCGCCAGGAACGCGATCAAGAACGGCTACCCGGTTCGCATCATCGAAGGCGAGTATGCCTTCCGCGAGCCCCTGGTCGTGATCGCGGAGAAAGCGGATCCGGACTGGACCGCCAAGGTGGGCGACATCATTGCCGAGATGAAGAAGGATGGCACCCTCGCCACCCTCACCACGAAGTGGTACGGCAAGGACTACAGCGCCGATTGATTTGCGGCGTCGCACGGGCGATATGCCGCCCGTGCCTTTCGATACGAAGAGCATTCCATGCCCCATCCCGATACCTATTACAATCGAACCATGGCCGAGAACCGGGTGCGCCCATCCCTTTCCGGCGCCGAAGATTGCGACACGGTGGTGATCGGCGGCGGATTGGCTGGTCTGACAACCGCGTTGCAACTCGCCCGCGCCGACCAGAAGATCGTCGTCCTGGAAGCTGAGATCGTAGGCTTCGGTGCCTCCGGTCGCAATGGTGGTTTCGTCAGCCCCGGCTTTGCCACCGGCAATGACGACATTGCCCGGATGGCAGGCAAGGATGTCGCAAGGAAGCTCTTCCATCTCTCCGTCGAGGGTGTCGAGTTCATCCGCGAGACGATCCGCGATCTCAATATCACCAGCGCAGAGCCGCAGCCGGGCATCACCAGCGTGCTGCGCTATGACGACGCCGCCTCGCTCAAGGCCTATCGCGAACAACTGCTCCGCGATTACGACTATGAGCTCGACTATCTCGACACCGAGCAGGTGCGGGCCGTGCTGAAGTCGCAACGCTATTTTCAGGCGCTGCGCAATCCCAAAGCCTTTCACATGCATCCGCTCAATTATCTTCGCGCCATGGCGGCGGAGATCGAACGGCTTGGCGGCAAGCTTTACGAGGGGTCGGCGGCGACCACCACCCGTCTCTCGGGCGCGGAAAAGCGCGTCCGCACCGCAGGCGGCGAGGTTCGCGCGCGGCATGTCGTCTTCACTACGGGCGGCTACACGGGCAACCTGGAACGGCGCCTGCAACGCGCTTTCCTGCCGATTGCGACGTACGTCATGGTCAGCGAGGAAGCGCCCGATCTCATCGCCTCAGCAATCGCCACACGGGATGCAATCGGCGACAACCGCCGCGCCGGCGACTACTACCGACTGGTGGATGACGGCAAACGTATTCTCTGGGGCGGTCGGATCACCACGCGCGCGGCCTCGACGGACGGGGTTGTCAGTGAGCTTCGCCGCGAAATGACCGGCACATATCCGCAATTGGCCGGGCTCAAGACGGAACTCGCCTGGTCTGGCCTGATGTCTTATGCCCGCCACCTGATGCCACAGATCGGCGAAGTCGAACCCGGCGTCTGGCACTGCACGGCATTTGGCGGCCACGGGCTCAACACGACGGCGGTCGCCGGCAAGGTCGTCGCCGAGGCGATCCTCGGACAGAGCGACCGCTACAAGCTGTTTGCGCCATTCGGGCTCGTCTGGGCTGGCGGCGCGGCCGGTCTCGCTGTGGCGCAGCTCACCTATTGGAAATTGCAAGTACAGGATTGGTGGCGCGAACGCACTGCCTGAACCAAGGGACACAGGGCATGCTGGCTCGACTCATCCTCAACCATCCTGATGCCATGCGCCGACTCGGGGTCGCGCTGATTATCCTCGTGATCACGCTCGCGCTCTTCCAAATGGGCGTCAGCGCGCACTGGTTGGGTTACCTGCTGCCGTCGAGCGCGCTATGGGTGACGGACAATCCCGTCGTCAGCCGCCTCGTGTCTTCGCTGCTGATCGCCTTGATCCTCGCGGCCAACTGGACGCTGCTGCGGCTCCTGCCGCGCCGCTGGCAGATCATCGGCGTGTGGGTCGAGCTCTTCGTCATGCTGATGCTCTTCTTCTATTCGTTCAATCTCTCCTTCACCTTCATCGCCAAGAAGCTCGCCTTCCTCGTCACCCAAGGCGTCACGACGACGCTCTTCATCTCTGCCATTTCGATCGCGGTCGCCACGGCCATCGCGCTCGCCGGCGCCATTGCCAAGCTCTCGCGCAACGGGGTGATCTATGGCCTCGCGACGTTCTACACGTCGCTCTTTCGTGGCCTGCCGCTACTCATGCAGATCTACATCATCTATCTCGGCCTGCCACAGGTCGGCTATGTCATCGGTGCCATACCGGCAGGCATTCTCGCCCTGTCGCTGTGTTATGGCGCCTACATGACCGAGATTTTCCGTGCCGGTATCGAGAGCATCCATCGCGGACAGTCCGAAGCTGCGACCGCCCTCGGCCTCAAGCCGGGCCAGACCATGGCGCTGGTGATCCTGCCACAGGCCATGCGCATCATCATTCCGCCAACCGGCAATCAGTTCATCGCCATGCTGAAGGATTCCTCGCTCGTGTCGGTCGTCGGCGTGTGGGAGATCATGTATCTGGCCCGCACCATGGGACAGACCGAGTTCCGTCATATCGAAATGCTGATTACCGCGTCCATGATCTACTGGCTGCTCTCCGTCGGGCTCGAATTTGCCCAGTCACGGATCGAAGAGCGGTTCGGACGTTTCAATGCCCGTTGACGCAACGCCGGGTCTCTCGACCGCTGCTGCGACCGGACACCCGAACACGCGTGCCGCCGGTATAGCGGTTCTTGCCTTTGCCGTGTTTTCAGGTGCCGATGCGCTGATCAAGTTTCTGGCGATTGACCTGCCGGCGCCGCAGATCACGCTCGTCACCACCATCGTCGGTTTGGTTCTGCTCCTTGCCTATGCCGCAGCCAAAGGCAGGTTGCGGACCCTCATGCCGCGCTACCCCCTGCTTGCCGTGACTCGCGCGGTGCTGCTCGGCGCCGATGCTATCCTCATTCATTACGCCTTCCAGCTGCTGCCGCTCTCAGAAGCCTATCTCATCGCGTTTCTCACTCCAATCCTGGTGGCGGTGCTGAGCTTTGTTCTCTTAGGCGAGCGGCTGTCGCGACTTGCCTGGCTGGGTGTCGTCCTCGGTTTCGTCGGGGTTGCAGTGGCGCTGCGACCTGGCGCAGGCGCACTCAATATCGGTCATCTTGCAGCCTTCGGCTCGACAGTTTTCTTTGCGCTATCACTTCTGTTGCTGCGACGCGCCAAGGCTGCGGAAAGCGATGCAGCCCTGATCGCAACCTTGCTGGTCGTGATGACACCGCTCAATCTGGTGACGACGCAGGCCAGCACGGGCTTCGCGGCGATGGACTTCAACCACACGGTCATTGCCGTGCTCGCCGGCATGCTCGGGCTTCGGGGGCATGCGCTTCTGGTGCGGGCCTTCCGGGCCGGCGAGGCTTCGGTCGTGGCGCCGTTTCAATATAGCCAGATCGTCTGGGGCTGTCTCTATGGCGCGCTGCTGTTTGCCGCACCCGTTGAGCCCTACACGATCGCGGGCGCGGTGATTATCATTTTCTCCGGCTGGCTCGTGCTCAAGTAGATCGTTACAACGCCATCGGCCGCTGCGGGAAACCGCCGACATGGCCGCAGGCCAGCGCCGCCCGATCACGCCCCGCCTCGACAGCGGCCTGCAGCGATCCGCCTGCGATATAAACTGACAGAAAACCCGCAATATAGCTGTCGCCGGCGCCGGTGGTGTCCACGACATCTATCTGCCTGATGCCTGTTTCCGCCCGCTCTTCACACGTCGCGGCGACCGAGCCTTTCGCGCCGCGTGTCACCACGGCGAGCCCGACGCCGATCGACAGAAAGCGGTCGATCATCGTCTTGACTGCTGCATCATTCTCGCCGGCCGAGCCAAAGGCGATCGCCAGGCCTTCAATGCCTGTATTGGCGGGGTCGGCGTTGACGGAGATATCCTGCGAGACGCTGAGGCCGACTGCCGCAAGCTCTTGTCTTAATGCACCGCCATCATCCAGCCAGCCGATATGGACGTGGTCCATAGTCTTCAGTGCAGCGAGATCCGCATCCGATGGCCTATAGCCAGCGCAGACGCCGAAATCCTCGAACAGGAAGACGCGTTCGCCCGATGGCAGGACTTCGATATTGGTATGGGCCGTCTTGCCGGGCCGCTCCTGCATATGCCCCACGTCAACGCCGTTTTCTATGAGCGTGGCCCGCGTGTGCCGGCCATCTGGGTCCGGCCCAATGGCGCCGAAATAGAATGCATCGTGACCGAGTTTCGCCAGTTGGACGGCGACATTCACCGCATTGCCGCCGACAAGCGCCTCGCCGATCGGCGGCAGAAACTTGTCGATACAGTTGTCGCCAACGGCCGCAATGCGAAGTCTTTTCATGAAGCTCTCCCTATCGGCAACGGCACCGCGACCGCCCGTGACAGCATTCGCCGCACACTGTCAACGACCTAATCGGCAGATCAATAGGTGACGCGCTTGTAATAGCGGCGTGTCGTCAGGGGATGGTTGCGCATGACCTCGAGATGAGCGCTGATGCGTTCGAGCACGGTGGCGAGCAGTATTGGCGACACCAGGCCGCGAACCTCCGGCGAAATGCCGGGCAGCGCGAATTCGGCCGTATCGAGCACCGTCAAACGGTCGGTATATTCAGGGGCGAAGTTCTGCACACGGTCGGCGAGCGGCCGCAAGGCGTCCTCACCCTTGAACAGAATAACGGACACGCCCTTTTCGACCAGTTCAAGCGTACCGTGGAAGAAATCCGACGCATGGACCGGCCGGGTGCGGATCCACTGCATTTCCTCGAGAATGCACATTCCGTAATAGAAGGCTTGCGGCCAGACATTTCCCGCGCCGGTGATGATGTGATAATCGGCGCCGGCCAGCACCGTGGCAAAGGCTTCGGCCTTTGGCTCATAGGCGCGTTTAACCTCCAGCAGCAGTGTCGGCAGCCTGTCGAGTTCACCGGAAATCTGGGCGTAATTCTCGATCTCGCCGCGATGGCGCATGATCGAAAGCGCGATAAACAGCGATTGGAGATAGAACGACTCGCAGGATGTGTCGTCCTCGGCGAAATTGACGAAGACATGATCGCCACCCTTGCCAAGCGGCGTCTCTTCGTGCCCGACCAGTGTGATCACCGTCGCGCCCATTTCCTTCGCCTTGGCGAGGAGAGCCACGCTTTCCTTTGTCGTGCCGGACAGCGAGGGAATGACGACGATCGATTTGTCGTGCAGGTTCGCCGATCCTGTCAGCACCAGTTCGGCCGGCATGTCGATGAAGGTGGGAAACCGCGACCGGCGCTGCAACAGCTGCGCTGCCGGCTGCATCAGGATCGCGGCGCCGCCCGTTCCAAGGAAATGAATATTTTCCGCGCCGGCGGCCAGGCAATCGGCGATCACCCGGTCCAGCCGTTCGCGCACGGCCACGGCGCCCGTCTGGATCCGGAGAAATCTCTGTTCATCAAAGTTCAGCATGCAAAACCCCTCGCAATAAGCCGTCGAATGATGCCGGCAATGTTGTAAGACAACTGACATCATGATCGGAATGTGTCAATAACGCGCCTGTGAATTTGCACGGACTTTGGATGCGCTCTTGGGCGAATAAACACCTGCAATGCAACAGAATCGCATTGACCGAGCCATCAATGTCAGACAAGGACGTCTGTGGACGGTGGAGAGGATGGCTGCCTTGGACGAGCCTCTGCGTGACAAACAGACCCTAGTGATCAAGCTGCGCGACCGGATCGCGGATCTTATTCGAGACGCGCAACTCAAGCCCGGCGACAAGCTGCCGACGGAGGCCGAGATCACACAGCGCTTCAAGATCTCCCGTCCCGTCGTGCGCGAGGCTCTCAAGCTGCTCGAACAAGACAACCAGATCTATGCCGAACATGGCCGCGGCCGCTTCGTGTCGCCGATGTCGGCGGTACAGGTCGACCGGCCAATCACCATGTTCGAGAGTGTAACGGATATGGCCAGGCACTACGGCTACGAGACCGTCAACAAGGTGCTCTCGATCGCCGAGGAAGCACCGGACGACCTGGTTGCCGAACAACTGCAGATGCGGGCTTCCGACCGGGTCATCCGCATCGAACGCTTGCGCCTGCAGCGGGACGAGCCAATCATGTATTGCGTGGACTATGTGCCCCGCAGCCTTGTCCCAGCCCGCCTTTACGACATTGACTGGAGCGGCTCGTTGCTGGCGCTGCTGGAAGCGTACAAAAACAGACCTAGGATGTCCGCAGCCAGCGTGTCCGCGGTCATGCTCCCCGAGGACGTAGTCGAGCGGAATGACCTCAGAGGTTTCGGTCCCGCTCTGCTGATTACGGAGACATGCTTCAATGCCGCCGGAATGCCCGTGATCTACGCGATCGATTACCATAGGGGCAGCCATTTTTCGTTCAGTTTCGCCCGGAAATGACGCTCTAGCATTTCTGCCGATTGACAGGCGTGGTTGGAACTTCGCGGCGACCGACCGCGTTGCTGGTTCTCGGCAACATGGAGTGAGCACGTGGACAAGAACGAATTTGAAGTGACCCGGCTTCAGGAGCAGATCGCAGACCTAAAGGCCGAACTCGTGGAACTTTCAGGTAAAGTGTCCGCCGGGGTGGACGAAGTCGAGAAGACCGTCCGTCCGGCGATCGGCGTCATCCGCGACAACCCGGGCACCGTCTCCTCGGTTGCGCTCACCGCCGGTATTGTCGGATTGGCCATTGGATACCTGATTGGCACGACAGCCAATTCGAGCGGCTCCCGCTGGCATCTCTGAGACATAGCTACCTGGTTAAGGGAATCTGAATAACGGGCTTACCTGTCTGTTGGCACCCTGCTGATAGCCATCAGAAGATTCATGATAAGCGTACGAGACAATGCCGTTGTGCGACGTCTCATACGCCTTTTCCCTTGCAGCGATGGTACCATCGGAAGACCTGCTCTGAGCATCAGCCCGCACTCTGGTCGTCGGGTGAAACGTCTCGAAAATCGGCGCTCTCAGCCATCGACGCACCGGGTCTGCGTCCATCCCGCCATGCCACGCCTGTACGACGCGGAAACCCGGCACAGCAACCGGCAATTCGAAGGTCGATCTGGCTCATTGATGCTGCTTTGCAATAGGACTTCGGATTTGTTCCGATCAAATCGGACGTTGCCGCAACGCGGTCACCGCCGAGAAACCACGCACGATCAGCTTCAGGATCGCAGCCCTAGCTGGTGGCATCGCGCGAAGAATATGGTGCCGCTTCCCGGAATCGAACCGAGGACCCCATCATTACGAATGATGTGCTCTACCGACTGAGCTAAAGCGGCTTGCTCGTGCCTCGATGGTTCGAAGCAACGGTCGAGAGGGCTGATAGCGCCAACGGCCGGAGAATGCAAGGTGCTCAGGATATGAATTTCGCATTGGACGGAAAGCTGATATGTTCGCGTATTAGGCAGGTGAATTGCCCTTGTTCAATCGCAGATCCGGCTTTTCGCCGTGTTGTACTCCCTCTCCAGACGCTCGACGATCGTGGCGACCGGTTCGATCGCCTTGACCGCGCCGATACCTTGCCCCGCGCCCCAGATCTCCTTCCACGCCTTGGGGCCGCTCGTTTCCTTTTCGAAGTCCATTTTGGATGGGTCAGCTTCGGGCAGCGTGTCCGGGTCCATGCCGACGGCGCGGATCGAGCCTTTGAGGTAGTTGCCGTGGATGCCGCTGAAATAATTGGAATAGACAATGTCGGCAGCGGCGGAATCGACGATCATCTGCTTGTAGGCGTCTGTGGCACGCGCTTGTGTCGTGGCGATGAAGGGCGAGCCGATATAGGCCAGATCGGCACCCATGGCCTGCGCCGCCAACACTGCGCCGCCAGTGGCTATGGCACCTGAGAGTAGCAGCGGCCCATCGAACCATTCGCGGATTTCCTGCACCAGCGCGAAGGGAGAGAGCGTGCCGGCATGCCCCCCTGCCCCGGCCGCCACGGCAATCAGTCCGTCGGCACCCTTGCGGATGGCTGAATTGGCGTGGCGATTGTTGATGACATCATGCAGCACGATACCACCATAGGAATGGATGGCGTCATTGACCTCGGGCACCGCGCCGAGCGAGGAAATGACAATCGGAACCTTGTATTTGACGCACATCTCAAGATCATGCTGCAGCCGCTTGTTGGAGGCATGGACGATCTGGTTGACGGCGAATGGCGCCGAAGGCCGGCCCGGATGGGCCGCATCATGGGCGGCTAGCGCCCCGGTGATCTCGGACAGCCATTCGTCGAGCTGACTTTCAGGACGGGCATTCAATGCGGGAAAGGACCCCACGACGCCTGCCTTGCACTGGGCGACGACCAGCGCTGGATGGGATATGATGAACAGTGGCGCCGCCACGACGGGGATGCGGAGGTTTTCGGAAAGGATGCGCGGCAGGGCCATTATGCGGTTCCGTTCGGGCGAGAGGATTGACGGAAATAAGCGAACTTTTCGAGATTGTTCAAGGTTGAATTTTCGGCCCCACCGGAAACTTGCCATTATTTATGCCCAAGGCAGTGCAGGCAGGACCGTCGAACGACGATGCGCTTGCCAATCCGGAAGCGAATGGGTTACCGGATTATCAACGCGCGGGGCGCGCGGGAATCAAGGATCGACGTGAATTGAGCGGACTGGAACAGGCGATCAGAAATGCGCTGGAGCGCGCCGAAAGGTCCGACGCGGATATTCGTGCGCGCATCTATCAGTCGGCGCGCAATGCGCTTGATACCGGCCTGCGCAAGCAGGAGGTCAGCGACCCGCAGGTGATCGAGCGCCAGCGCCAGCGGCTCGAGATGACGATCCGAGACATCGAGGACGAGGAACTCGCGCGGCTTCGCTCGATCGCCCGTTTCGAAAAGGTGGCGCTTGAACGCAAGCCGGAAGAAGAAGAATCCGGGCCAGTTGACCTCAATCCGGAATCCCAATCCGACAGCACCCAAGACGCCGCGCCCATCATCGAGCACGAGGCACCTCCCGCATTTGCACAACGGACCGAGCGAGAAATCCGGATAGAACCCGAGTATGCCGCCTGGCGGGAGCCTCGCGCTGAGCCCGAGATCCGGATAGAGACGAATGAGCGCGCCACCGCTTCCCAGACAGCCGACGACGATACACTTTCCGATTTTTTCGCGACGCGCGAGCCGAGGGAGGATAAGCCCGCCCGTCCGGTAGAGGACACGGATAGGGACGAGGCGGCCGGTTCGCCGGTCCCGCATGAGCGGCGCAAGGCAAGCAGGGCAGGCTCCGTTCTGGTTTCCCTGTTCGTCTATGCGTGTTTGTTCGGCATTATCGGCGGCGGCGTCTGGTGGTTATATGCGACCGGCATGATCGAAGCCGCGATGAAGGGCAATACAGATTTCGACCTCGTTCCAAAGCAATTGCAATCCACCGCCTCGGATACCGCGCAAAACGAAACGCGGCTCGATACGTTGCGGGGGTTTTCCGGCGAATGGATGGATATCTACAAGCCGGGCAGCAATAGCGATCTCGTACGCCCGCGTTCCAAGGCTGCCATCGAAGAGGGCCGCGACAGCGACGGGGTAGCGACGATCATATCGTCCAACGCGCCCGACCAGGATGGCGACGTGCTGGTGGAGGTGCCGGCCTCGATCCTGCAGGAACTGGCCGGCAAGACTTCGACGCTGGCCATCACAGTGAAGTCCAACACCGAGAAACCCGCCCAGATCTATATCCAGTGCGAGTTCAAGACGCTAGGCGATTGCGGTCGGCACCGCTATACTGTGACCAACGAACGGGCCGACGAACTGATCCAGGTGAAATTCGACGGAAAGCTCGGGCCTAGCGAGGCGGGCCATATCGTCATCAACAGCGATCTTACCGGCGAAGGCAGCGCGATCCGCCTCTATGGCATCAGGGTGCTACCCGGTTCCTGACGATCAGACTTCCATCGCATAGCCCGCGCCGCGCACAGTGCGGATCACGTCGGGCATGTTGGAAAGGTTGAGCGCCTTGCGAAGGCGACCGACATGGACGTCGACGGTACGTTCATCGACATAGATGTCGTGGCCCCAGACGCCGTCAAGCAGCTGAGAGCGGGAGAAGACACGACCGGGCGACGACATGAAGAATTCAAGTAGCTTGAACTCTGTCGGCCCGAGCCGGACCTCGCGCGAGCGTCGATGGACGCGATAGGTCTCGCGATCGAGTTCGACATCGCCGCATTTGAGCAGTGAGGAGATCGCACTCGGGCGCACCCGGCGCAGCATGGCTTTTACACGTGCCATCAGTTCCGGCGTCGAGAACGGCTTGACGACATAATCGTCCGCGCCGGTGGAAAGACCGCGAACGCGCTCGCTCTCCTCGCCGCGCGCCGTCAGCATGATCACCGGCAGGCGCTCAGTCTGTGGGCGCATCCTGAGGCGACGGCAGAGTTCTATGCCGGAGACGCCCGGCAACATCCAGTCGAGCACCAGGAGGTCCGGCACCCGTTCCTGCAGGCGTATGTCGGCTTCGTCGCCACGCGGGATGACCTCGACCTCATAACCTTCGGCTTCCAGATTGTAGCTGAGCAGCGTGCCCAGCGCCTCCTCGTCTTCAACGACCATGATTCTCGGCTGCATGAGACTCCATTCCCGGCTCTACACCGCCGGTTTCCTAGGGCGCCCTTCGGGCACCCGGGGTTCAAAGGGCGGGCTGAACGACGGATGCCGTATTGTCGTCCTTGGGCCGCTCGCCGGCCGGCTGTTCGCCGGTCGACATGTAATAGATCGTCTCGGCGATGTTCGTCGCATGGTCGCCAATGCGCTCGATGTTCTTGGCGCAGAACAAGAGATGCGTGCAGGGCGTGATGTTGCGCGGATCTTCCATCATGTAAGTCAGGAGCTCACGGAACAGAGAGGTGTACATCGCGTCGATCTCTTCGTCGCGGGCACGGATCTGCTCGGCTTTCTCGGGAGAACGCGTCGAATAGACGTCGAGCACATCCTTGAGCTGGGAAAGAGCCAGTTCGGAGAGATGCTCGATACCACGTGCCAGCGGGCGGGGGATGCCCGATGTCTGCACGGCGATGACGCGCTTGGCTGTGGACTTGCCAAGGTCGCCGACGCGTTCGAGATCGGATGCGATACGGATCGATCCGATGATCTCGCGAAGATCGGAAGCGACGGGCTGGCGCTTGGCAATCATCAGGATCGCCCTGTCACCGATGTCGCGCTCCGTTGCGTCGACGATCGTGTCTTCCGAGATTACCCGCTGGGCCAGTGCGGAATCGGCCGTGACGAGCGCATGGATCGCATCGGAGACCATCTGCTCGACCATGCCACCCATTTCCGCGATGCGGCGGGCGAGCAGTTTCAGTTCTTCATCGAATACGGAATAGATATGGGCGGTGGACATGTCAGTACCTCATGAATTCGGGATACGCCTGGGGCTTCGTAGACTGGATCAGCCGAAGCGGCCCATGATGTAGTCCTGCGTGCGCTGGTCGTCCGGATTGGTGAACATCTTGTCGGTGTCGTTCTCTTCCACGAGATAGCCCAGGTGGAACATGGCGGTTCGCTGGGAAACGCGCGCGGCCTGCTGCATGGAATGGGTGACGATGACGATCGTGAAGTTCTCGCGCAATTCGTGAATCAGTTCCTCGACCTTTGCGGTGGCAATCGGGTCGAGCGCCGAGCAGGGTTCGTCCATCAGGATGACTTCGGGGCTGACGGCGACGGCACGTGCGATGCAGAGGCGCTGCTGCTGTCCGCCCGACAGGCCGGTACCCGGTTCAAGGACACGATCCTTGACCTCGTTCCAGAGACCGGCGCGCATCAAGCTTTTCTCGACGATCTCGTCGAGCTGTGCCTTGCTCTTGGCGATGCCATGGATGCGGGGACCGTATGCAACGTTCTCGTAGATCGATTTCGGGAACGGGTTCGGCTTCTGGAACACCATGCCGACGCGGGCACGGAGTTCGACGACGTCGATGGTCGGCGAATAGATGTCCTGCTCATCGAGCGTTATTTTACCGGTGACCCTGCAGCCATCGATTGTGTCGTTCATGCGGTTCAGCGTGCGCAGGAAGGTCGACTTGCCGCAGCCCGACGGGCCGATGAGCGCCGTCACGGTATTCTTGCGTATGTTGAGGTTGACGTCGAACAGGGCGCGCTTCTCGCCGTAGTAGACGGAAACGTCCTTCCCGAGCATCTTCGTGACCGGTTCGTTGCTCATGTTCTTCCGCAATGCCTTCTCGACTTCAATTTCAGAAACCATGTTCATTGGAATTACTCCTTTACCAGCGGCGTTCAAAGCGCTGGCGCAAATAAATTGCTATGCCGTTCATGACGATCAGGAATGCCAGAAGCACCAGGATCGCGGCGGAAGTGCGGGCTACGAAGCCACGTTCCGGACTGTCGGCCCAGATGTAAATCTGCGTCGGAAGAGCGGTTGCGGCATCCATCACTCCACCCGGCTCCGAGGTTATGAAGGCATTCATGCCGATCAGAAGCAGCGGAGCGGTCTCACCGAGAGCGCGAGCGAGCGAAATGATCGTACCGGTCATGACCGCAGGCATGGCGAGCGGGAGGATATGGTGGAAGATAGCCTCGTGTTTCGAGGCCCCGATCCCGAGTGCTGCTTCGCGGATCGACGACGGCACCGATTTCAAGGAATTGCGCGTTGTTATGATGAGAGTGGGCAACGTCATCAGCGACAATACCAGACCGCCCACCAACGGGGCCGATCGTGGCAGACCGAACCAACCGAGGAAGACAGCGAGACCGAGAAGGCCAAAGATGATGGACGGCACCGCGGCCAGGTTGTTGATGTTCACCTCGATGAGATCGGTCCATCGGTTTTTTGGAGCGAACTCCTCAAGGTAGATTGCCGCCGCAATGCCCATCGGCAGCGAAATGACCAGGGTGACAAGGAGCATCCAGAAGGAACCGGAGATGGCTCCGGCGAGGCCTGCCAGTTCGGGGAAGCGGCTGTCGGGACTGAAAAACAAGGCCCAGTTGAACGGGGTGGAGACCACACCTTTCGCCACCAGGGCATCGTACCAGGCGATTTGCTGATCCGTGATCCGACGCTGGTCTTGCGGTGAGTCCCGGTTGACCTGACCTTTCGCCAGCTGATCCAAGGGATCCGACATGGGTACGGTGTAGGTGTGTACGCCGGTGAGGCGAGAGGGATCGGCAATGACCTGATCACGCACCAGGTAAGGCGCCTGATCGGTGAACATGCCGAAATACTGCTTCTGCTCGCGACGGGGAATGTCCCCGCCATAGACCCGCAGGGCGTCCCGCACGATGCCGCGCCAGTCGGCGTCCATGAGGTTGCTCTTGTCGATCTTCGCAGCGCTCAGGTCGATTTCGACACTCACCATCGTCTGGGTAAACGCTCTGTAGCCAGTGAAGGTGATCGATCCGATGAGGAAGACGAGGAAGCCCAACGCGAACACGATTGCGGCAAGGCCGTAGGCCTTGAGACGCGATTCTGCCGCGTAGCGCGACTTGCGGCGCGCCGCCATTTCCTTGGAGTGCCAATCGATCGCGCCGATCGTTGTCGATGCGGTGTCGGCCATCAGTATTTCTCCCGATACTTACGCACGGTGCGCAGGGCAATGATGTTGAGGATGAGCGTGATGATGAAGAGAACCAATCCGAGAGCGAATGCCGCAAGTGTCTTCGGATTGTCGAATTCGGCATCACCTGTCAGCAACGTGACGATCTGAACGGTCACCGTCGTCACCGCGTCAAAGGGATTGATGGTCATTTTTGCGATCAGTCCCGCGGCCATGACCACGATCATGGTCTCGCCGATGGCACGGCTGAGTGCGAGGAGTACGCCGCCAACGATACCAGGAAGTGCTGCCGGAATAAGCACTTTGCGGATTGTCTCGCTTTTGGTGGAGCCAAGCGCAAAAGAGCCGTCCCGCATGGCTCTGGGCACAGCCGCCAACGCGTCGTCGGCGAGCGAGGAGATAAGCGGGATGATCATGATGCCCATAACTAACCCCGCTGCCAGTGAACTGTTGGGCGACGCCTCCAGACCGATACTGTTGCCGAGGCTTCGAATAGCTGGCGCGACGGTAAGTACGGCGAAGAAGCCGTAGACGACCGTTGGAACGCCGGCTAGGATTTCAAGGAGGGGCTTCACGACGGCGCGAAAACTGCGGGGCGAATACTCAGTGAGGTATATCGCGGAAAAGACTCCGATCGGAACGGCAACGATCATCGCTATTAGCGAGATGACCACGGTTCCGAAGATGACGGGAATGACACCGAAGGCGCCTTGACCCGCAACCTGGTCAGCACGCATCGCGATCTGTGGTTCCCACCGAAGGCCGAAAAGGAATTCATTAAAGGGGACGAGGGCGAAGAAGTGCCCCGCCTCAAAGATCAACGATGCGACAATGCCGCCGGTGGTGACGATCGCGACCAGAGACGAGAACAGCATGAAAATGGTGACGGCCTTCTCCACGGCGTGCCGCGCGCGGAATCTGGGCTTGATCGCCCGTAAACCCAAGGCCGCTCCCGCCACGGACGCGGCGGCGGCAAGCGCGATCATAGCCCAGTTCGCGGTCGTCTGAAGAGATTTGTAGGCCTCGGCGGCCGTCTTGATCTCCGGCGTCGCTTCCTTGAACGTGCGCCCTGCGGCGTTCTGCCGGACCTCGCTCATTATGAGCGCCTGCTCCGACGGCGAAGCCGTCGAGGCGGAGGGAATTGTGGAAAGTACCATTCGATCAATCACGGAGCCCTGGGCGAAGAGCCACAGGAGTACGATCAGGAGAGCCGGAACACCGGCCCAAATCGCCGTGTTCAATCCATGATAAACAGGTCTTGAGTGCGTCTTTTCGACCGAACCGACGCCGGCGGCGGAAAAATTCGCCTTCTTGGCGGCGAAAAACGCGGTCACGAGCGACAGCGCCAAAATGAATAAAATCAATGTGCCCGTCATGGCATCCCCGCATGGAAAAGGAGCCGCCCGCATGGTGCGGACGGCTCGTTCTGTCTTAATTCGTCACTTTGACGGCGTTGTTGACGTTATCGGTCACCTTCTTGCGGAGGTCGTCGGCGAGTGGCGTGAGGCCACGTTCGGCAAGATAGCCGTCCGGACCAAGAGCGGCGTCGGACACGTACTCGGCCAGGAATTCCTTCATGCCGGGGATCACGTCACGATGAGCATTCTTCACATAGACGAAGAGCGGGCGGGCGATCGGGTAAGAACCATCGGCGATCGTGTCGGTATTGGCTTCGACGCCGTTGATCTTGACATCCTTCAGCTTGTCTTCGTTTTCATAGAGGAACGAGTAGCCGAAGATGCCGACAGAGTTCGGATCGGCCTCGAGGCGCTGAACAATGAGGTTGTCGTTTTCGCCAGCTTCGACGAACGGACCATCCTGGCGCATGCGCGAGCAGACGTCGTTCCACTTCTTTTCATCCGCTTTCTTGAGATCAGCCATGCCCGGGAGGCCCTTGCAGCCATCGTGCATGACGAGCTCGACGAAGGCGTCGCGGGTGCCGGATGTCGGCGGAGGACCGAAAGCGACGATGCTCACATCCGGGAGAGACTTGTCGATATCAGACCATTTCTTGTTCGGGTTGGCGATAAAGCCACCCTTGCCGTCGGGAAGTTCAGAGGCGAGCGCCTTGAAGATCTGCTCTTCGGTCAGGTTCCAGTCGGCTTCATTCTTGCGCGAGATCGCGATCGAAAGACCATCGTAGCCGATCATGGCTTCGGTGATGCTGTCGACGCCATTCTTCTTGCAGAGCTCGATTTCCGAGTCCTTGATGGCGCGCGATGCGCCGGTGATATCAGGGAACTCTTCGCCGACACCGGCGCAGAATGCCTTGAAACCACCGCCCGTACCGGTCGATTCGACGACGGGGGCAGTCTTGCCGGACTTCTTGGAATATTCTTCGGATACCGCCTGGGTGTAGGGGAACACCGTGGAGGAGCCAACGATCTTGATCTGGTCGCGCGCATGAGCGGCGCCTGCGAATGCTACAGTCGCGATAAGCGCTGCCATTGTGGAATTTATGAGTTTCATAAGATCTCTCCCGTTCGGGCTGGATTGGCGGCGCCAGCAGCGGCGCCCTGGCCTGGTTCTGTGCGGCCCGGTTCTCATTAGACCCTGCACACCCGTGCTTTTATGTCAGTTGCACGAAAGATTTGTGACAGTTTATGCCATTGAATTTATGAAATAAAATAAATTCAACCGGCACCCAGGGCAACTTTTATGTCAAAAACGCACCGTAAAGGTGCTGCCTTGCCCAACTTCAGAGCGGATTATCAACCGAGCGCGGTGGCGTGTGAGAATGTGCTTGACGATGGCAAGCCCCAGTCCCGTACCTTTCTTCGACCGGCTGCTCTCGACATTGACGCGATAAAAGCGCTCGGTGAGGCGCGGTACGTGCTCTTCGGGTATACCTGGTCCATAGTCGCGCACGCTCACCTCCACCGGCTGATCCGGTTCGGCGGCAATGGTTACTTCCACCTTCTTGCCATCCTGCCCATACTTGCAGGCGTTTTCGATCAGGTTCTCGAAGACCTGGGTGAGTTCGTCCCGGTCGCCCGTGACCACGACCGGGGTCGCCGGGAGTATCTTGACGATCTCGACGCCCACGTCCCTCGCGAGCGGCACCAGCGCATCGCATACCGAGCCGATCAGCGGTACCAGATCGACGGAATCCTGAGGGGCCAACCGGGCTTTCAGTTCAAGCCGGGATAACGACATGAGGTCATCGACGAGCCGACTCATGCGTGTCACCTGCTCCAGCATGATGCCGAGAAACTTGTCATGAGCCTTTGCATCGTTGCGTGCGGGACCAAGCAACGTTTCGATGAAGCCGCGCAGCGACGCCAAAGGCGTGCGGAGCTCGTGCGAGGCGTTGGCCACGAAATCCGACCGCATGCGGTCGATGCGGCGCGTTTCCGAAATGTCGCGGAAGATAAGAACATAATAGTCAGCCTCTCCCTGCGCCTTGATTAGACGGACCAGATAGACACTTTCCGAAGGCAGGACGGCGGAATACTCGATCGTTCCCGTGTTACCGGATTCGAGGGAGTCGCGGATCATATCGAGCACGGCTGGCAGGCGTATACGCGCCGAAACATGCTGCCCGTCGCGGATCTCGCCGAAAGCATGCGCCGCGGAGGGATTATGGAACATCACATAGCCGCCGCGATCGAGCAGGAAGACGGGACTGTCGAAACCCGCGAAAGCAGCCCTGACTTCGGATAGCGGATCCATGTTGACCTCGAACGTCACGTCCTTCGCCTCGAGAGGCGCGATCGCGGGGTCACGGGTGAAGAAAGACGGCAGGAGCGTAACGAGGATCGCGGCGATCGCCGCCCAGCCATTGCCGGTCGCACCAAAGACAATGAGCATGCCGATCGCCCCGCACAGGATGTAAGCCTTGCGCGCCATCAGCCAACGAACGATCGTCCCCGCCACTAGCATTTACGAGTAACTCCACACGGTAAACAGTGCCTAGCTATCCCACTGATGTGACAGGTCTTCCATGGACGGCTTGAATTCACAAGACAAATATGGGCAAGTCTGAACCGAGGAAATCATCCGCGTTTCGGAGTAAATCATGGTGGAAGAGGTTGACACCAAGCCGGTGGAGATCGAGATCGGTGGGGAAAGGCGACTGTTCGACATCGAAGCTCCCAGGCTGCCCGGTTGGATCGATGACAAGGCCCTGAAATCCGGGGGTTATCCCTACGACACGAAGCTCGATGACGATGTCTATGAGCAAGAGCTCGAGAAACTGCAGGTCGAACTGGTCAAACTGCAGATTTGGCAGCAGAAGA
>Ga0164290_1001878_pt1 | contig 21551 bp, 18 predicted proteins | sample Micstemetagenome_FD_108782 | JGI IMG/M metagenome (GOLD analysis project Ga0164290, IMG submission 108782) | Contaminated culture microbial community from soil near Moab, Utah, USA - Microcoleus steenstrupii SON62 (Illumina Assembly) | ecosystem: Environmental > Terrestrial > Soil > Soil crust...
CCCATCGAACCGATCGATCCGCCCGTCGACATGGATGTCGAGGTCGCGCTCGCCGCGAGCGGCGGCAAGGTCGTTCGCCTTCCCGGACGTTTCCAGGTCATCGAAGGCGGTCGCGCTCCCGATGCGCCGGCGGCGCCGAAGATGTGGCTGTGCCGGACCTGCGAGGACGACATCGGCGTCGCGACATCGGTCGTCGAGCCGGTTTGGCAGGGACCGTTGCGCGAGAACGGCCGCGTCCGTCTGTCGTCCGGCACGAAGCGCGTCGTCTGCAGCCACTGCAAGATGCGCGGGAAACTGACCTTCGCCGACTGAGGCCCGCCCGCCGCACTGGCAGCAATGACGGATTGCTAGCCGCAACCGCGCTTTGCTAGCTTCCCCTTCAATCACGAAGGGGAGGTTGCGATGCTGGGTTCCATGCAGGACTGGCCGTTGCTGGTCTGGAAGCTGATCGATCACGCGGCGATCAATCATCCGACGCGCGAGATCGTCACGCAGACGGTCGAAGGGCCGCTGCACCGGTCGAACTGGCTCGAGGTCCACGGACGGGCCAAGCGGATCGCGCAGGCGCTGACGGAGCTCGGCGTCGGCCAGGGCGACCGCGTCGCGACGCTGGCGTGGAACACGCACCGCCACATCGAATGCTGGTACGCGATCTCGGGGATGGGGGCCGTCGCGCACACCATCAACCCGCGCCTTTTCCAAGACCAGATCGTCTACATCGCGAACCACGCCGAAGACCGAGTGCTGTTCTTCGACCTGACGTTCCTGAAGCTCGTCGAAGAGGTCGCGCCGCGCCTGATGACCGTCGAGCATTATGTGCTGATGACCGACCGCGCGCACATGCCGGCGGACAGCTCGCTGAAGCTGTTGTGCTACGAGGATCTCCTCGCGGGCCGGGACGGCGACTTCGCCTGGGCCCGCCTCGACGAGAACGCGCCGGCCGGCCTGTGCTACACCTCCGGCACGACCGGCAACCCCAAGGGCGTGCTCTACAGCCACCGCTCGAACGTGCTGCACACCTGGGGGGCCTGCCAGGTCGACACGCTCGCCATGTCGTCGCGGACGACCGTGCTCCCCGTCGTGCCGATGTTCCACGCCAACGCCTGGGGCGTGCCCTACGCCGCAGCCGCGGTCGGCGCCAAGATCGTGATGGGCGGCCCGAACAACGACGCCGAGACGCTCCATCGCCTCATCGTCGACGAAGGCGTGACGCTCACCGCGGCGGTGCCGACGGTGTGGCTCGGCATGCTCCAGCATCTCGAGAGCACGGGCAAGAAGCTCGGCAAGCTCGAACGGGTGGTGATCGGCGGCTCGGCCGCGCCGCGCTCGATGATCGAGGCGTTCGAGCGCAACTACGGCGTCACCGTCGCGCACGCCTGGGGCATGACCGAGATGTCGCCGCTCGGCTCGGTCGGCGCGCTCTGCGCGAGCGCGGCGACCGAAAGCCCCGAGCGCCAGCTCGACCTCAAGTGCAAGCAGGGCCGCACGCTGTTCGGCGTCGAGATGACCATCCAAGACGACGAGGGCCGCGATTGCCCGCGCGACGGCAAGGCCTTCGGCAACCTCAAGGTACGCGGGCCGTGGATCGTGGGCCGGTATTTCAAGGGCGACGGCGGCGACGTGCTGGACCCCGGCGGCTGGTTCGACACCGGCGACGTCGCGACGCTCGACGAGCGGGGCTATATGCAGATCACCGACCGGTCGAAGGACGTGATCAAGTCGGGCGGCGAATGGATCAGCTCGATCGAGCTCGAGAACGCCGCCGTCGGCTGCCCCGGCGTCGCCGAGGCCGCCGTCATCGGCCTGCCGCACCCCAAGTGGGACGAGCGGCCGCTGCTCATCGTCATCCGCAAGCCGGGATCGGACGTCGCCAAGGAAGACGTGCTCGCGCACCTGAAGGACCGGATCGCCAAGTGGTGGATGCCGGACGACGTGGTCTTCGTCGACTCGATCCCCCACACAGCGACCGGCAAGATCCAGAAGACCGCGCTGCGCGAGCAGTTCCGCGACTACCGCTTGCCGACCGCGGCCTGAACGCCGGCCGCGCTCAGAGCAGCTCGAGCTGTTCGGGCCCGGGGCGGCGGAAGAGATCGGTCCGCAGGACCAACCGTTCGCCGCCGAGCCCGTGCCGTCGGCGCGCCGCCTCGAAACGGGCGCGCAGGCTGGCGGCATAGGCGCCCTGGGGCCGGAAGCGCTCGAAGTAGCGGCCGTCGTTGTCCCTGCCGCCGCGGGCCTCGCGGATGAGCGACATGACGCGCGCTTCGCGATCCGGGAAGTAGGCGCGGAGCCAGGCGCGGAACAGCGGCGCCACTTCGTAGGGGAGCCGCACGAGCATCGAGTAGGCACCTCGGGCGCCCGCGTCGGCCGCCGCGGCGACGATCGCCTCGATCTCGTGGTCGGTGATCGCCGGGACGACCGGCGAGATCGACACGAACACGGGTATGCCGGCCGCCGACAGCTCCCGGACCGCGCGCAACCGGCGCCGCGGCGACGACGCGCGCGGCTCGAGCGTCCGAGCGACCTCCGGATCGAGCGACGTGATCGAAAGCATGACGGCCGCGAGGCCGCGCGCCGCCATCGGGGCTATGAGGTCTACGTCCCGCGTGACGCGCGCCGATTTGGTCGTGATTGTGAAGGGGTGATCGAATTCGCCAAGCACTTTGATGACTTGCCGGGTGATCTTCAGACGATCTTCGACGGGCTGATAGGGATCGGTGTTGGTGCCCATTGCGATCGGGCGGCATCCATACCCGGGCTTCGTCAGCTCCAGCCGCAGCAGCTCCGGCGCGGACGGCTTGGCGAACAATCTGCTTTCGAAGTCGAGCCCCGGCGACAGGTTGTGGAAGGCGTGCGTCGGCCGCGCGAAGCAGTAGACGCAGCCGTGCTCGCAACCACGGTAGGCGTTGATCGAACGGTCGAACGGAATATCGGGCGAGGTCTGATAGGTGATGATCGACCGCGGCCGCTCGACGGTCACGGTGGTGCGAAGCTTGGGCGGCGGCCCGTCGATGCCGTCGCGGGCATCGAGCCAGTCGCCGTCCGTTTCGCGCGCCGTGTCGTCGAAGCGCGACGACCGATCGTTCAGCGTGGCGCCGCGACCTTTGAACGGGGGAGGGACGACTCGCTCGGGCATGAGCCCAGCGTAGCCACCCGACGGAACGTAACAAGAACGATCTGGCACGGAGCCGGAGTGGCGCCTCGAGCCGGATGGGAGTTCAGCGCTCGCGCAGCCTGGGCATCAGCTCGACGAAGTTGCAGGGGCGATGGCGGCTGTCGAGTTGGGAGGCGAGGATGCCGTCCCAGGCGTCCTTCACCGCGCCGGTCGAGCCGGGGAGCGCGAAAAGGTAGGTGCCGCGCGCGACGCCGGCGGTCGCCCGTGACTGCACGGTCGACGTGCCGATCGACTGGAACGACAGCCACCGGAACAGCTCGCCGAAGCCGGGGATCTCCTTGTCCCAGACGCGCGCGAGCGCTTCGGGCGTCACGTCGCGCCCGGTCACGCCGGTGCCGCCGGTGGTGATGACGCAATCGATGCCGGTGTCGGCGATCCAGGATTCGAGGCGTTGGACGATGGCGGCGACCTCGTCGCGCACGATCGCGCGCTCGGCGAGCACGTGCCCCGCCGCGGTCAGCCGTTCGACGAGCGCGTCGCCCGAGCGGTCGTCGGAAAGGGTGCGCGTGTCCGACACCGTGAGGACGGCGATGCGGACGGGCAGGAAGTCCCGCGTCGCGTCAATGGGCACTGGCGGTCGCCCGCACCGCGTCGAGCTTGACCGCGGTGGCGCCGGGCATGCCGGGGAAGCGCGGCCAGAGCCCCTGCGCGAGCGCGTCGAGGCTCTTGAGCTCCTCGCCCTTGCGCTTCTGGTACATCCAGTAGTTCCGCAGCACGACCTCGACGTAGTGGCGGGTCTCCTTGAACGGGATCGACTCGATGAACAGCAGCGGGTCGCCGTTGTCTCGGAGCGAGGCGTTCCACCGCTGTACCGACCCCGGGCCGGCGTTGTAGGCGGCGATCACCTTCGGCAACAGCCCTTGCGTCCAGGTGGAGTCGCGCAGCTCTTCGAGGTAGCTCTGGCCGAGTTCGATGTTGAACTCCGGGTCCGCGAGCCGGGCCTCGTCGTGCGCCTCGCCGATCTCGCGGGTGATGTCCCGCGCGGTGCCCGGCATGAGCTGCATGATGCCCCGGGCGCCTGCGCGCGACGTGGCGTTGGTGACGAAGTTCGACTCCTGGAGAGCGTGCGCGAACACGAGCGCGCGGTCGACCCGCCAGCCGCGGTAGGGTTTCCACTCGGGGGCCGGGAAGCGGGCCGCCATCGGCGGCGCGACGCCGGCGGGCGGCCGGTGCGCCAGCCAATATTGCGTCGCCGGCATGTCGAGACGCGCCGCGAGACGCAGCAGCGGCTCGTAGTAGGAACCGTCGGCCGTGGCGGCGAGGTGCTTGAGCTCGCGATCGGCGAGCCCGAGCTGGCCCACCTCGACCAGAGCGGCGGCGCGCCGGGCGCCGGGCAGCTTGGCGAGGTGATTCCAGTCGGCCTGGATGAAGTCGGGTTCGGCCCATCGGTGCGGCGCCGGCTGTCCGAGCAGACGCAGCGCGAGCAACCCGTAGAAGCTGTCGCTGTACCGGGCGGCGGCCTGGAGGCGCGGCGCGACGTTCCGCGGCTGGCCGCACGCCATGTGCGCCCGGCTCGACCAGTAGCTCGCGGCCGCGCGCAGGTCGGTCGGGGCGTCCTTCGTCGCCACCGCGTCGAAGTGCGTCGCGGCCCGCTGGCAGTCGCTCAGGCGCCACGCGGCGAGCCCGGCGACCCAATGGCCGAGCGCGGCCCATTCGCCGCTGCCCTCGCCGGCGCGCGCGCCCATGCGAAGCGCCGAGGCGTCGTCGCCCGAACCGTAATAGGCCCAGGCGGTGCGCTGCGCCCATTCGGTGCGTACCGGCTCGGCGACGCCGCCGCCGCGCTCGCGCCAGACGCGCTCCGCGTCGCTGAGCCGTGTCGCCTCGAGCAGCGGCCCCATCGCCGCCGCCATTGCCTCGTCGCGGTTGCGGCGCGGTTGCATCGGCGTGTCGAACGACACGACCCGCATCGCGCGCTCCGCCGGCAGCTCCGGCAGCTCGGCGGCGCCGAGCGCCCGCGCGCGCTCCGCCAGGCGCCGCGCCTGGGGCAGGTCGGGGTTGCGCTGCAGCCATTCGGCGAGCCGGGCGGACGATCCGGCCTTCTCCGAGAGCAGGATCTGCGCTTCGACCACCGGCGTCAGCAAGCCACCGGGATAGGCGGAAACCACCCGGCGCGCCGCCGACATCCGACCGGCGTCGAGGTCGCGGAACGCCTCTGCGTAGGCCGCGCGCTGCGCCGGGTCGAGCTGCGCCGGAACCGCGCGCTGCGCCGCGGTGAGGCCGGGCGTCGGCGCCTCGGCGTGCGCGACCACGGGGACGGCCCCGAGCAGAAGGCAGGCGATAAGCTTACGCACCATCACTTGTCGATCCTCTGCTTGAAGGTCAAGAGGTCGCTCCAGGCGAGCGCCTTGTGCGCGGGCACCCGCAGCAGATAGGCGGGGTTGAAGGTCGGCAGCGCCGGGACGGTCCGGCCGCCGAGGTCGATGTCGATCCAGCGGCCACGCAGCTTGGTGATCCCGGTTTCGGTGTCGAACAGCGCCTTGGACGGCTTGTCGCCCATCACAAGCAGCGCGCGCGGCGCGACGAGCTCGATGTGGCGGCGGAGGATCGCCGTCGACAGCCGCGTCTCCTCCTCGGTCGCGGGCCGCCCGCCGATCGACCGCCAGAGGTAGAGATTGGTCAGGTAGACGCTCGAGCGGTCGCGGCCGATCGCGGCGAGCATCCGGTCGAGCAGCGCGCCGGATGGGCCAGAGAAGGGGCGGCCGGTGCGATCGTCGTCGGGGGCGGCGTCCTGGCCGACGATCATGACGCCGGACCCCGGCTCGCCGTCCGCGAAGATCGGCTTCGCGCGCAGCGACTTCGCCGCGTCGTAGAGCGCGGCGGTGCTGTCGGCCGCGGCGACCCGCCGTTCGACGTCGCTCGGGCCGCTCGCGACTGCGGGGGCGACTGTTGCAGGGCGAGGCGTTTCCGCTTCGCCGGGTCCGTCGTCGGGCTCGGCGGCGGCCGGCTCGGACAGCCACCGCCGCGGCGCGTCGTCCACGAGCGCATCGACGCCCGCCTCGACCAGCCAGCTCAGTGACGACAGCGCATCGCGACGCGACGCTTGCAACTCTCCCGACCCCATGGGGCCGGGACTCTGTGTGGTCGCACCTACTGGTCAACTAACGAGGGGGCTCATATGTGTCGAACGATGGCATGGATGCGACGGGCCGTTGAATCGGGCTCGAAACGAGAGGGCGCAGGATGAGCGAACGCGAATCGATGGCTTACGACGTGGTGATCGTCGGCGGCGGGCCGGCGGGCCTGGCGGCGTCGATCCGGTTGAAGCAGCTCGCGCAGGAACAGAACCACGACATCTCGGTCTGCGTCCTTGAGAAGGGGTCCGAGATCGGCGCGCACATCCTGTCGGGGGCGGTCGTCGATCCGAAGGCGCTCGACGAGCTCATCCCCGACTGGCGCGAGCTCGGCTGTCCGCTCGCCGACGTGCCGGTGACCGAGAACCACCACTGGGTCCTCACCGCGAAGTCGAAGACGGACTTCCCGCACGCGCTGCTGCCGCCCTTCATGCACAACAAGGGCTGCTACACCGGCAGCCTCGGCAACACCTGCCGCTGGCTGGCGGGCCAGGCCGAGGCCCTGGGCGTCGAGATCTTCCCGGGGTTCGCGGCGGCCGAGGTGCTGTTCAACGACGATGGGTCCGTGAAGGGCGTCGCGACCGGCGACATGGGCGTCCAGCGGGACGGCACGCGCGGCCCGAACTATCAGCCCGGGATGGAGCTGCACGCGAAGTACACCTTCTTCGCGGAGGGCGTGCGCGGCCATCTGTCGAAGCAGCTCATCCGTCACTTCGAGCTCGCCAAGAATTCGCAGCCGCAAGTCTATGGAATCGGTATCAAAGAGCTTTGGGACATCGACCCGGCGAAGCACGTGCCTGGCCGCGTTATCCACACGCAGGGCTGGCCGCTCACCGACGCGTGGGGCGGCGGCTTCATCTACCATCAGGCCAACAACCAGGTCGCGATCGGCTTCGTCGTCGCGCTGTCCTACAAGAACCCGTACCTCGAGCCGTTCCAGGAAATGCAGCGCTGGAAGCTGCACCCCGAGATCAAGGCGCTGCTGACCGGCGGCCGCCGCGTCGCCTACGGCGCGCGCGCGATCAACGAGGGCGGCTACCAGTCGGTGCCGAAGCTGGTGTTCCCGGGCGGGGCGCTGATCGGCTGCTCGGCCGGCTTCGTGAACGTACCGCGGATCAAGGGCACGCACACGGCGATGAAGACCGGCATGATGGCGGCCGAGGCCGCCTTCGCGGCGGTGAAGGGCGGATCGGAGGGGCGCGACGAGCTCACCGCCTACGCCGACGCCTACGAGACGAGCTGGGTGCGCGAGGAGCTCCGCATGGTCCGCAACACCGAGCCGGCGGTCGCCAAGTTCGGCGGCGTCGTCGGCACGCTCGTCGCGGGCACCAGCATGTGGGCGGAGCACCTGCGCATCCGCATGCCGTTCACGCTCAAGCACAAGCCGGACAACGAGCAGCTCTGGCGCAAGGAGCACGTGCACCCGATCGAGTATCCGAAGCCCGACGGCGTCATCACCTTCGACAAGCTGTCGTCGGTGTTCCTTTCGAACACCAACCACGAGGAGGATCAGCCGATCCACCTGACGCTCAAGGACGCGGACATCCCGGTCACGGTCAACCTGCCGCTCTACGACAACCCCGAGACGCGATACTGCCCCGCGGGCGTGTACGAGATCGTCGGCCGGGAGGAGGGACACCCGCGCCTGCAGATCAACGCGCAGAACTGCGTCCACTGCAAGACCTGTGATATCAAAGACCCGACGCAGAACATCAACTGGGTGGTGCCCGAGGGCGGCGGCGGCCCGAACTACCCGAACATGTAAGGACGGCCATGCGTGACCTCGTTCGCCTCGGACTGGCAGCCGCGCTGCTCGCGGGCGCTCCGGCCGAGGCGTCGATCGGCGACGGCTATCGATCGGGGCTGCACGACTACATCCAGGGGCGGCACGCCTGGTCCGACGAGGAGCTGGGGCGCGCGTCGCGGCATTTCGCGGGCGCGCTGGCGCACGCGCCCGACGATCCGGTGCTGCTGCGCCGCGCCTTAGATCTCGCGCTGGCGGCGGGCGACCAGTCGCTGGCGCTCAAGCTCGCGCCGCAGCTCGCGAAGAACGAACGTTACGACACGACCCTCGCGCTGCTCTACGTCGCCGACGCCGTTCAGCGGAAGAACTGGAAGACCGCCGATCAGGCGCGCCAGCAGCTCAGCGACGCCGGCTTCGCCGCCTTCGCGGCACCGGTGATCGAAGCCTGGACCCTCGAGGCCCGCGGCAAGAGCCGGCAGGCGCTCGCCAAGCTCGACCCGACGGCCCACGAGGGCTTCGCCCGGGCCTACGTCACCGAGCATCGCGCGCACATCCTCGCGGCCGACAAGCAGTGGGACGAGGCCGCGGCGGCCTACGAGACGCTGCTGGCGGGCGAGGGGGCGCAGGTGATCAGGCTGCGCCTCGCGGCGGCGAGCGCGCTCCAGCGCGCCAAGCGTCCGGACGACGCGCGGCGGGTGCTCGAGGCCGGCGGGCGGGATCCAGTGATCGCGGTCGCCGTGGCCCGCCTGGACGCCGGGCAGTCGATCCGCGGCGCCGTGACCGACCCGCGCGAGGGCATCTCGGAGCTCTACGCGCGGTTGGCGGCGGACCTGTCGCGCGAACGGCCGCTGCCGATTGCGCTGGTGCTGGCACGCCTCGCGACCTTCCTGGCGCCGGGCAACGGCGACGCGTGGCTCGTGACGGCCGACGTGCTGACGCGCGGCGGACAGTTCGACCTCGCGCTCGCGGCGCTCGCCGGGATCAAGCCGGACGATCCGCTGGCGTCGCTCGCGCTCGCCCGCCGGGCCGCCATCATGCTGGAGACCGATCGCTCGGCCGAAGCCGTCGAGCTGCTCGAGGCGGCGGCCGCGTCGGAAGGCGCGACCGCCGGCGACTGGTCGCGGCTCGGGGAAGCGTACCAGCGCATCGAGCGTCACCCCGACGCCGTGCGCGCCTACGACCGCGCGCTGGCCGCGGGCGGCGCGCCCGACCAATGGACGCTGTTCTTCGCGCGGGGCGCCGCCCACGAGCGCGCGGGCAACTGGCCGCAGGCGGAGGCCGATCTGCGCCGGGCGCTCGCGCTCGCGCCGAAGGAGGCCGCGATCCTCAACTATCTCGGCTACGCGTTGCTCGATCGCGGCGAGCGGCTCGCCGAGGCCCAGGCGCTGATCGAGCAGGCGGTCGCGCTGCGCCCCGACGACGGGCACATCATCGACTCGCTCGGCTGGGCCCATTTCGTGGCGGGCCGCTACGACAAGGCCGTCGAGTGGCTCGAGCGCGCGGTGGCCGAGGTGCCCGACGACTCGACGATCAACGAGCATCTGGGCGACGCCTACTGGAAGGTCGGTCGTCGCACCGAGGCGCGCTACCGGTGGAAGGCCGCGCTCGACGGCGGCGCCGACGAGGCCGCGAAGAAGCGCGTCGCGCGGAAGCTCGACGTGGGTCTCGACGTGGCGCTGGCCGCCAAGCGGCCGTGAGGCTGACGGACACCGGCTACGCCAAGCTCAACCTCGCGCTCCACGTCCGCGGGCGGCGCGCGGACGGCTACCACGACCTCGAGACGATCTTCGCCTTCACGGAGTTGGGGGACGGCCTCTCGGTCGAGCCCGCCGAGGAGCTGTCGCTCCGCGTCGAAGGTCCGTTCGCGACGGCCGTGCCGCCGGGCGGCGACAACCTCGTGCTGCGCGCGGCGCGCGCTCTCGCCGCCGCGGCCGGCAAACCGGGGCGGGGGGGCGCCATCGCGCTCGACAAGCGACTGCCGATCGCCGCCGGCCTGGGCGGGGGATCGGCGGACGCCGCGGCGGCGCTGCGCCTGCTCGATCGATTGTGGGGCCTCGGCTGGCCGCCGGAGCGGCTCGCGGCGGTCGGCTCGGACATCGGGGCCGACGTCGCCGCCTGCGTCCACAGCCGGACGATGCGCGGCGAGGGGCGGGGCGAAGCGCTCGCGCCGATCGACGACGGCGGACTGGCGGGCGCGGCCGTCCTGCTGGTGAACCCGCGCGTGGCGGTGCCGACGCCGGCGGTGTTCGCGCGCTGGGACGGGGTCGATCGCGGCCCGCTCGCCGGCGGCGATCCCGTCGCGGCTGCCGCCGGCGGCCGCAACGACCTCGAGGCGCCGGCGCTGGGCCTCGCGCCGGTCATCGGCGAGGTGCTCGCCGCGCTCGCCGAGTTGAAGGACGCGCAGCTCGTCCGCATGTCGGGCTCGGGTGCGACCTGCTTCGCGTTGATGAGCAACGAGCGGTCGGCCTCGACGGCGGAGGAGCTTCTGTCCCGTGCCCATCCGACGTGGTGGGTGGCGGCGACGCGACTGCGCTGAGCGAAGCCTTCGGAACGCTTACCTCGTCGGTAATTGTGCGGCGCACAAACAAAGCATATTGACAGCGTTCTGAGTGCGACTTAAAGCGACGCTCAGAAGTTTCGAGCGTTACTCAGTACGCGGCCGGAACGCCGCCCGAAGAGAAAAGGAGACTCGTTATGCGCCGCATCCTGATCGCCGCTCTCGCCGCCGGTTTCGCCGCTGCTCCGGCCCTCGCCAACGACAAGGCCTGTGAGACCACGCCGGCCCAGCTCCGCACCATCGCGTCGACCGCCGACGCGTCGACGGCCCGCAACGCGCTGCGCCACATCGCTACCGGCGAGAAGCTGTGCGAGGCCGGCAACGAGCGTCAGGCGGGCAAGAAGTTCGTTGCCGCGATGAAGCTGCTCAACGTCGACAGCGCGTCGCTTGCGGTCGCCGCCGCGAAGTAATCGCTTCCCTCCCCAGGGAACCATAGGCCGCGCCCTCGACGGGCGCGGCCTTTTTCCTTCACGCGCGTCGGCCCGGGATCGCCTTCACGACGGCCTCGATCACCGATAGCGGCGCGGGCCCGTTCAGCAGTACCGCGTCGTGGAAGTCGCGGATGTCGTAGCGCCGGCCGAGGCGCGTCTTCGCCGCGTCGCGCAGCTCGAGAAGCCGATTCATCCCGAGCTTGTAGCCGAGCGCCTGCGCCGGCCACGCCATGTAGCGCTCGATCTCCGCCGTGACGCCGGGCAACGGGTTGCCGGTGGTGCGCCGCATATAGTCGATCGCCTGCGCGCGGCTCCACCGCTTGGCGTGGAGCCCGGTGTCGACCACGAGGCGGACGGCGCGGAACAGCTCGTCCTGGAGCCGCCCGAGGTCGCCGAAGGGGTCGTCGGCGTAGAAGCCGAGCTCGGATGCCAGCCGCTCGGCGTAGAGCGCCCAGCCTTCCGAATAGCCGTTGAACGACGCAAGCTTCAGCAGGAGCGGCACGTCGCCCTGGTTGATCTGGATGGCGTTCTGCGTGTGATGACCGGGAACCGCCTCGTGGTAGGTGAGCGTCGGAAGGTTGAAGCTCGCCACCTCTTTGATGTCTCGCAGGTTGATCCAGTAGATGCCGGGCCGCGACCCGTCGAGCGAAGGGCCGTCGTAATAGCCGCCGGGGGCGCTGTCCTGGTTGGCCACGGGCACGCGGCGCACTTCGATCGGCTGCGGCGGGATCGTCGAGCGGTGGAGGAAACGCGGCTGCGCCGCCTGCACGCGCTTCACCATCGCCTCGACGTCGGCGATGAGCTTCGCGCGCCCCGCCTCGTCGTCGGGGTAGAGGAAGCGGGCTTCGGTCGCGAGCGCCGTCATCCGATCGCCGACCGTGCCGTTCCGGTAGCCCTGCCGCTTCAGTCCGGCGTCCATCTCGCCCGTGATGCGCGCGACCTCGTCGAGCCCGAGGCGATGGATCTCGTCGGGGCTCAGCTTCGTGTCGCCGAGGCTGACGACGTTCGCCGCGTAGAGTTCGTCGCCGCGCGGCTGGGCCCAGAGCCCGTCCTCCGCCTTGCCCCGGGCGGCGAGCTCGGCCACCGTCTCGCGCAGACGGGCGTAGGCGGGGTAGACCCGCTCGCCGACCGCGTCCGCCGCGGCCTGCGCGAAGCGGCCGCGCTGCGCCTGGTCGATGCGCGCCTCGTCCATCTTGCGCACCAGCGCGGTCACCAGCGGGTGATCGGCGGGCCGCGGCGAGACGAAGTCGTCGATCACCGCCAGCGTCTTCGTCATGAGCACGGCCGGCGGCACGCAGCCCGCGGCGGCGTCGGCGCGCATCTTGTCGGTCGCGCCCGTCAGCCCGCGGCGGAAATCGCGGAGCTTGGCGAGGTAGGCGTCGGCCTCGGCCACCGAGCGCACCGACTGCTGCGCCGTCATCTGGTTGGGTGAGTCGATGTGCGGGCCGCTGATTTGGCTGACGACGTAGGGCTCGTGGCCGGAGAACCACAACGGCCGGATATGACCGTAGGACACGCCCGCTGACCGGACCGCGTTGTCGAGGATCGCCCGCGCGATGGCGACGTTCCGGCCTTCGCGCGTCGCCGGCGCGCACTCGCCGGCGCCGAGCTGCGCTCGGGCATCCCGCAAGGCCTCGCGAAGCGCGGCCTCGCCGCGCGGGCTGTAGTCGTCGAGGCGCCGCTGCAGGTCGCGCCCGTCGCTCGCCGCCGGCACGCCGTTGTAGACGGCGAGCTCCGGCATCTGCCGGAGCAGCGCTTCGCCGATCCGGTCGAGGACCGCGACCGGCGGGCAGCCGTCGGGCCGAGCGAAAGCGACGCGCGGGAAGGCGGGCGCGGCGAGCAGGCCGGCGACGACCGCGCGGCGGGAAGCGAGGGGCATTCGGGACTCCGGTTGAAGCGGGGCCGCCTTCATGACATGGCCTGTCGCGGGCAGGCAATGGAGGCAGACTCGATGGAGGCGGAACCGGCATGACCGCGGCACTGCGGCTGGAATTCGACGGACCGGTGGCGCGGTTGCTCATCGACCGCGCCGCGAAGCGGAACGCGTTCGATCAGGCCATGTGGGAACGGCTGCCCGGTCTCGCCGAGGAAGCGATGGCCGACGTACGGGTCCGGGTTCTCGTGCTGACGTCGGCCGAGCCGGGGCCGTTCTGCGCGGGCGCCGACATCGGCGAATTCTCGACGCTCTCGGGCGATCCCGATTGGCGGAAGCGCAACCAGGCGGCGATCCGGCGTACGCAGGTGACGCTCGCGCGGGCCGCGAAGCCGACGGTCGCCGCGGTCGACGGCGACTGCATCGGCGGCGGCTGCGGCTTGGCGCTCGCCTGCGATCTGCGCGTGGCGTCCCCCCGGGCGCGTTTCGGCATCACGCCCGCCAAGCTCGGGCTCGTCTATCCGCTCCACGACACCAAGCTGCTCGTCGACGCGGTGGGACCCGCCCAGGCCAAGCGGATGCTGTTCACCGGCGGCCTGCTCGACGCGCGCGAAGCTCACCGCATCGGCCTCGTCGACCTTCTCGCCGACGATCTGCCCGCCGCGGTCGCCGAGGTGACCGCCTCGATCGCGGCGGCGTCCCCCCACAGCCAACGCGCGTCGAAGGCGATCATCCGCCGCATCCTCGACGGCGCGACCGACGACGATCCGGCGAGCAGCGCCGAATTCGATGCCGCCTTCGAGGGCGCCGACTTCCGCGAGGGCGTCTCCGCCTTTCTCGCGAAGCGGCGACCGAGCTTCCCCGACCGCTGATGCACCCGATCGTCATCGACGGCGACGCGCCCGTGCTGCTCGTCGCCGATCACGCCTCGAACGCCGTGCCGCGGGGCATCGATCTCGGCGTCCCGGCGTCGATGCTCGAGGAGCATGTCGCGGTCGACATCGGCACCGACGCGCTGACCCGCGCGCTCGCGGCGCGCCTCGACGCGCCGGCGGTGCTGGCCGGCGTGTCGCGGCTGGTCGTCGACCTAAACCGCGAGCCCGAGGCGCCGGGTGCCGTCCCGGCGACGAGCGACGGACGGGTGGTGCCCGGAAACGCCCGCCTGGGCGACGCCGAGCGGCGTGCGCGGATCGCCGCCTTCCACGCGCCCTACCACGACGCCATCGCGGAGCTCGTCGAGCGGCGGCGGTTCCGGCTGATCGTCTCGGTCCATAGCTTCACGCCCGCGCTAGCGACGCGGCCCGACGAGGCGCGGCCCTGGCCGGTCGGCGTCCTGTACAATTCGGATGACCGGGCCGCCGGCGTTGCGATCCGCGACTTGCGCGCCCGCGGTCTGCGCGTCGGCGACAACGAGCCCTATTCGGGCCGCGTCCTCAACTACACGATGAACCGCCACGCCGAGGCGCGCGGCATTCCTTACGTCAACCTCGAAGTGAAGCAGGACGAACTCGCAGGCCCGGCGCGGATCGAGGATTGGGCGGCGCTGCTGGCCGAGGTGATCGGAGAGACCGCCGCGGCGGTCTAGCGCGAGCGGCGACGGAGGCCGAGCGCGACGAACCCAAGACCGAGCAGCGCGAACGCGCCTGGCTCCGCGACGGTGTTGTAGTCGATCTCTTTCCAGAATCGGACGTGCGAGACCTGCGGCTGCGAACCGCCGCCGGTCAGGATGCCCTCCGTCGAGTAGCGGCCGGAGAACACGCCGGTCGGGATCTTGTAGACGACGTAGGAGTCCGACGCCTTGATCGTCAGGTAGCCGATGCTGATCGTGCCGGCTTGGATCGAGTTGATCAGCGACTGCTCGAACGCCCAGGTGATCTGACGCTGGCCGGTGCCGTTGTCGACCCAGACCTGGATGCCGTTGCCGGACGAGCTGCCCACATTCTCGCGGTAGAGCGTCAGGTCGACGGCCTCGCCGGTGGCGAGCATGATCGCCTGCTCGACGTTCGTGTCCTTGTAGGAGCTGACGTAATGGCCGTCCCAGTTGGTGTAGAGGCCGTTGACGGGATCCGGATAGGCCGACGGCCCTTGCCCCGAGACGCAGCCCACCGCCTCGAGATCGATCGTGGTCCCGGTGTCCGCGCCGGTCCGGCAATAGCGAACGGGCGCCGCGCCGCCGACCGTGGTGTAGGGCGCCGACGGGTAGGGGGCCGCCAGGCCGGGAGCCCCGAGCGCGGTCGCGCACGGGACGATGGCAGCCAGAAGCCGAACGATTTTACCGAATGACGTCACGAAAACCCCGCTTACCCAGGAGGATCCTAGCACAAACGATGCCAGTCGTGAATAAAGCGTGTGCACTAGCGGCTTCGCCCGTTCCGATGGCATAGGGGGCGTCGGCGTTTGTAAGCTATTCCGACAGTTCCAACGGTTATCGACGGAGACGGGCGCATGGACAAACCGCGGTTCGACAAATCGAAGCTGCCGAGCCGGCACGTCAGCGTCGGACCCGAGCGGGCGCCGCACCGCTCCTATTACTACGCCATGGGCCTGACCGAGGGGGACATCGCCAAGCCCTTCGTAGGCGTCGCCTCCGCCGGCAACGACAGCGCGCCCTGCAACACCACGCTCGACGCGCAGGCGGACGCCGCGCGCGACGGGGTGTGGGCCGGCGGCGGCATGCCGCGGCGGTTCAACACGATCACGGTGACCGACGGTATCGCGATGGGCCACCAGGGGATGAAGTCATCGCTCGTCAGCCGCGAGGTGATCGCGGACTCGATCGAGGTCTCGATGCGCGGCCATTGCTACGACGCGCTGGTCGGCTTCGCCGGCTGCGACAAGAGCCTGCCCGGCATGATGATGGAGATGCTGCGCCTCAACGTGCCGTCGATCTTCGTCTACGGCGGTTCGATCCTGCCGGGATCCTACGGCGGCAAGGACGTGACCGTCGTCGACGTGTTCGAGGCGGTGGGCAAGCACGCCGCCGGATCCTGCCCGCTCCACGAGCTGATCGAGCTCGAGAAGGTCGCCTGCCCGGGGCACGGCGCCTGCGGCGGGCAGTTCACCGCCAACACGATGGCGTGCGTGGCGGAGGCGATCGGGCTGTCGCTGCCCAACTCCAACATGATGCCCGCCCCCTACGCGAGCCGGGCCGAGATCGCGCGCGCCGCGGGAGAGCAGGTGATGACGCTGATCGAGCGCAACATCCGCCCGCGCGACATCTGCACCCGCAAGGCGTTCGAGAACGCGGCGCGCGTCGTGGCCGCGACCGGCGGCTCGACCAACGCCGCGCTGCACCTGCCCGCGATGGCGGCCGAAGCCGGCATCGACTTCGACCTGTTCGACGTGGCCGAGATCTTCAAGTCGACGCCCTACATCGCCGACCTCAAGCCGGGCGGCCGATACGTCGCGAAGGACATGTATGAGGCCGGCGGCGTCTACATGCTCATGAAGACGCTGCTCGAGGGCGGCTTCCTCGACGGCGACTGCCTGACGGTCACGGGCCGGACGCTCGGCGAGAACATCGAGGCGGTGACCTGGAACCCCGACCAGAAGGTCATCTACCCGGTTTCGGCGCCGATCAGTCCGACCGGCGGCGTCGTCGGCCTCGAGGGCAGCCTCGCGCCCGAGGGCGCGATCGTGAAGGTGGCCGGGCTCCACCGCCTGCAGTTCGAGGGGCCGGCGCGCGTGTTCGACTGCGAGGAGGACTGCTTCGACGCGGTCGAGAAGCGCGCCTACCGGGAGGGCGAAGTGCTCGTCATCCGCTACGAAGGTCCCAAGGGCGGTCCGGGGATGCGAGAGATGCTGTCGACGACGGCGGCGCTCTACGGCCAGGGCATGGGGGACAAGGTGGCGCTCGTCACCGACGGGCGATTCTCGGGCGCGACGCGCGGATTCTGCATCGGCCACGTCGGCCCCGAGGCGGCGGTCGGCGGCCCGATCGCGCTGGTGCGCGACGGCGACGTCATCCGCATCGACGCGGTCGCCGGCACCATCGAACTCGACGTGCCCGAGGACGAGCTCGCCCGCCGCCGCGCGGAATGGCGCCCGCGCGAGCACGACTATCGGTCGGGGACGCTCTGGAAGTACGCGCAGCTCGTCGGCCCGGCGCGCACCGGCGCGCAGACCCACCCCGGCGCCAAGGCCGAACGCCACGTCTTCGCGGATATCTGAGCGTCAGCCGTCGGTCTGGACGATCCGGCCGTCGACGGTGCGGACGGGCGGACCGGCGGGCACGAGGATGGGGCCGTGGTCCGGGCGCGGACGCGACGGGCCGATCTCGGCCCACACCGGCTCGCCGTAGGTGTCGCGCGGGATCTCGCCGTGCGTGTACGCGGTGCGTCCCGCGCAGCCCGCCGCCACCAGAAGCAGCGCGCAACCCGCCGCGCCTCTCATCGGTTGTCGCACGCTCTCACCACTCTATAAGCCTTTCCGATCCTTACGCGGCCACGACACGGCGGTTCCATGCGCGCAACCTTCGACAGCAGCGTCGTCCTGACCGCCGCCGAGACCCGGGCGCTGGAGGCGCGCGCGTTCGCCGCGGGCACGAGCGAGATCGATCTGATGGAACGCGCGGGCGAGGCGGCCGCGCGCGCCGTGGCCGCGTTCACCGCCCCCGCGCCGACGCTGGTGCTCTGCGGCCCGGGGAACAACGGCGGCGACGGCTACGTCGTCGCGCGCCGCCTCGCCGAGGCAGACTGGCCCGTCAGGGTGGCCGCGCTCGCGCCGCCCGGGTCGGCCACCGCGCGGGAGGCCGCCGCCCGCTGGACCGGTCCGGTCGAACGGATCGGCGGCGAGACCGCGCCCGCCGCGATCGTCGTCGACGCGCTGTTCGGCATCGGCCTGACCCGCCCGATCGACAACGCGACCATGTCCGCGGTCCATCGTCTGGCGCGGGCGGCGCGCGCGCGCATCGGTATCGATCTGCCCAGCGGCACGGCGACCGACGACGGCGCGCTGCTGACGCCCCCGGTCCGCTGCGACCTGACGGTCGCCTTCGCGGCGCTCAAGCCGGCGCACCTGCTGCAACCGGCGGCGGCCTACGCGGGGCGGACCGTGCTCGCCGACATCGGCCTCGACCGGGCGGAGAGCCGGCTGACGGCCCTGGGCCAGCCGAAGCTCGGCGGGCTCGACCCGGCGACGCACAAGTATCGTCGGGGCCATGTGCTCGTCACCGGCGGTCCGGCGCACGCCACCGGCGCGGCGCGGCTGGCCGCCGCGGCGGCATTCCGGGCCGGTGCGGGCTACGTCACGCTGCTGTCGCCGACCGACGCGCTCCGCTCGAACGCCGCGCACCTCACCGCGGTCGTGCTCCGCCCCGCCGACGGCTCGGCCGCCGTCGCCGCGGCGTTCGAGGCGCCGAACGCGCACGCGATGGTCGTCGGCCCGGCGCTCGGCGTCGAGCCCGAGACGATCCGGGCGGTGCTCGACGTCGGCAAGCCGGTCGTGCTCGATGCCGACGTCTTCACGGCCTTCGCGACCGAGCCGGAGGCGCTGTTCGCGGCGATACGCGGACCGGCCGTGCTGACCCCGCACGAGGGCGAGTTCGTCCGACTGTTCGGTGTGGTTCCCGGCAGCAAGGTCGATCGCGCCCGCGCCGCGGCGGCGCGCGCGGGCGCCGTCGTGCTGCTCAAGGGGGCCGACACCGTCGTCGCGTCGCCCGACGGCCGGGCCGCGATCAACGCGCACGCGAGCCCGTATCTCGCCACGGCCGGCTCGGGCGACGTTCTCGCCGGCATTGTCGGCGCCATGCTGGCGCGCGGGCTCGACCCGTTCGACGCGGCCTGCGCCGCGGCCTGGCTGCACGGCGACGCCGGCCGGCGCGGCGGGCCGGGGCTTACCGCGGAGGATCTGCCCGGCCTGTTGCCGCGCGTGATGGCGGACCTTTCGTGAACGAATTCGAAACCGTGGTCCGCCTGGCGGGACGCGGCGACGGCGTGACGTCGACGGGGCGCTACGTCGCCGGCGTCGCGCCGGGCGACCGCGTCCGCTTCGACGGCGACACGCCGCACATCGAGCCCGGGCCGCACCACCGGACGCCCCCGTGCCGCCACTTCCCCGAATGCGGCGGCTGCCAGGTGCAGCAGGTCGACGACACCGCCTACGCGTCGTGGGTCGCGGATCGCATCCTCCACGCGCTTCGCACCCAGGGCGTCGAGCCGGCAAAGGTCGAGCCGGTGCATCTCTCGCCGCCGAACAGCCGCCGTCGCGCTTCGCTCCGCGCCGCACGGCGCGGGCGAGACCTGGTGCTCGGCTTCAACGAGGAGAGCAGCCACCGCATCGTCGACATGCACGAGTGCCACATCCTGCGGCCCGAACTGTTCGCGCTGGTGGCGCCGCTGCGAGAGCTGCTCGGCGGGCTGATCGCGGACGGTCAGGGGGGCGGCGTCACGATGACGCTCACCGAGGCCGGCGTGGATCTGCTGCTTTCGAACGTGCAGGCCGGTTCGGTGTCCGCCGTCGAGCGCCTCACGCGCTTCGCGCACGACCACCGTCTCGCGCGCCTGAGCGTCGAGACCTCGGCCGGCGTCGACGTCATCGCGGAGCCCACTACGCCGGTCGTCCGCTTCGACGGCGTGCCCGTCGCCTTGCCGCCCGGCTCCTTCCTGCAGGCGACGCTCGACGGCGAGGCTGCGCTGCAGGCCGCGGTGACGGCGGCGACGGGCAAGGCGAAGGCCTGCGCCGACCTGTTCTGCGGCGCCGGCACCTTCGCGCTGCCGCTGAGCGGTCGCGCGCGGGTCCACGCGGTCGATGCCGCCGGGCCTGCCGTCCGCGCGCTCGAGGCGGCGGCGCGGGCCGCCGGCCGGCGCGTCGTCGCCGAGCATCGCGACCTGTTCCGCCGGCCTTTGCGCGCAGACGAACTCAAGGGCTTCGACGCCGTGGCGATCGATCCGCCGCGCGCGGGCGCGGCGGCGCAGGTGGCGGAGCTCGCGCGGTCGAAGGTCCCCGTCGTCGCGGCGGTGTCGTGCAACCCGGCCACCTTCGCGCGCGACGCGGCGGTGCTGGCGGCCGGCGGCTACCGGCTCGAACGGCTGTGGCCGGTCGGGCAGTTCCGCTGGTCGACCCACGTCGAGCTCGCCGCTCGCTTCGCGCGTTGATTACGTAACAAACGAACAGTTCGTCGCAAGCTGCGCGCCATTCTGTTGCTGTTCAGTCAGCTTCATATATGTTTCATCCGTCCGGTCGGGGGACCGGGCCTTGTTTCGGTCCGGGCTCGTGGCCCGGCAGGTTGCGGGGGGTCCGCGATGTACATTGCTTCCGGTTTGACGCGTTCGGGTTCGGTGCCCGCGATCCTGCTGTTCATGCGGAATCCGCAGCACGCCGAGGCCCGCATCATCTACATCGAGGAAGAGATCGACGCGCCGGTAGAGGCGGTGTTCGCCGCGTTCGAGGCGCAGATCGGGGCGCAGGCCGGCGCGGTGCTGGCGCGCGAGACCGACGCGCTGCTCACGGTGCAGTGGTCGATGCCCGAGGAGCTGCCCGAGATCAGCGCGCAGCGCACCGTCCTGACGCTGACCTTTGAACGCGCGGCCGGCGGCCGGACCCGCCTGACGCTGACCCACGCCGGGTTCGGCCGCGGCGAAGCCTGGGACAAGGGCCTCGGCTTCTACACGCGCGGCTGGCCCGAGGTGATCGGTCAGATGAAGGTGGCGATCGAGGACGGTCTCAAGCAGGTGCAGCGCCAGGCCGCCTAGGCCCGGGCCGACGCGACCCACCGTCCGGAAGAACGCCGCGGCGTTCGATCGCGCGTCGTGCCGAAAGCAGGCCGGTCCGAGCCCTAACGAAGAAGGGGCGGCCTTTGGGCCGCCCCTTCGCCTTTACGCCTGGTCGAACAGCTTGGCCCAGCGGCGCTGCGGCCGGTCCTTCCAGTGGCCGCGGTGGTAGGCGTCGGACGCCAGCAACGGCATGACCGAGCCGGCCTCGGCGAACACCATCTGCTCGAGCGCGGTGTCGACCTTGCCCCAGCTCGCCGCCTCCTTGAGCGTCGACGACGAGCAGGCGCCGTCGCGCACGTCGGCCACCGTGATCTGCACGGCGTACTTGTGCATCTCGACGTCCTCGTGCCCCAGGATCTCGGCGCAGACCACCGTGTCCTGGATGAAGTTCTTCGGCACGCCGCCGCCGATCATCAGGAGGCCGGTGGTGCCGGCCTTGATCTTGATGTCGGTCAGCTCGCGGAAGTCCGCGATCGAGTCGAGCGTCATGTACGGCTTGCCGGCCTTCATGCGGTCGACCTGGTGCTTGACGAGGCCGAAGCCCGCCGAGCTGTCGGTGAACGCCGGGCAGAAGATCGGCACGTCGTGCTCGTAGCCGAGCTTGACGAGGCTGTTGTCCTTCTTGCCGTGCTCGACGAGGTACTTGCCCATCTCGCGGATGAACGCCCGCGACGAATAGGCCTTCGGCTCCAGCGAGTTGGCGATCTCACCGATGGTGTGATCGGTCTCCTGCAGCGACTCCTCGTCGATGTAGGTGTCGTAGATGCGGTCGATGTAGAGCGACCGCAGCACGTTGTCGTCGGGGATCTCGAGCGCCTGGTAGTGCTTGTGGCCCAGGCCCTCGAAGAAATCCATGTCGACGATCGATGCGCCGGTGGCGACGATGCCGTCCACCATGTTCGAGCGCACGAGCTCGGCGTAGAGGTCCATGCAGCCGCCGGCCGAGGTCGAGCCCGCGATCACGAGGAAGATGCTGCAGTCCTTGTCGGCC
>Ga0164290_1001879_pt1 | contig 21543 bp, 26 predicted proteins | sample Micstemetagenome_FD_108782 | JGI IMG/M metagenome (GOLD analysis project Ga0164290, IMG submission 108782) | Contaminated culture microbial community from soil near Moab, Utah, USA - Microcoleus steenstrupii SON62 (Illumina Assembly) | ecosystem: Environmental > Terrestrial > Soil > Soil crust...
CGGGCAGGATCCATCCCTGCCCTCGAGGACCCCCGGACTCTCCTCCGCCCGGGCTTCATCGCTCGACCACAGCCCGCCGACATCGAGGAACGTGGATCCGACGCCCTCCCCACCGACGGGATGGGCAGGATTATACGGCCGCCTCCAGCCGTGATGATTGATTGTGTCTAGAAACAGCGAAGCCTTTGATCGCAAGGACAATCGTCCGCACAATCAGACTATAATTCCGCGGATTGCCAGCACAGCGTCGTGGGCTGGCGCGGGTCCTTCTCCCCTTGGGGGAGAAGGTGGGCCGGAGGCCCGGATGAGGGGGCTGGTCGCGGCAGGTCGTCTGGGACCCGGGTCGGAGCAGGCATCCCCCTCATCCGCCCCTCCGGGGCACCTTCTCCCCCGGAGGGGAGAAGGGATGATTGCGCTCTAATGCACCGTCGTGGGGGCCTCGACCTCGACGCCGTCGGACACGGGGGTGATGGGCACCGAGACCGAGGGGCCGGCGTTGGGGAAGTTGCTCTCGTCGCGGTTCGGGGCGACGCCCTTTTCGAGCAGGTCCTTGATCTCCTGACCCGACATGGTCTCGTATTCGAGCAGGGCCTGGGACAGCTTCTCGTGGTCCTCGGCCTTGTCGGTGAGGATCTTGCGGGCGGCCTCCCAGCCTTCGGTGACAATGCGGCGGACCTCCATGTCGATGATCCGCGCCGTCTCTTCCGAGACGTTCTGGCTGCGGGCGACGGAGTGGCCGAGGAAGACCTCTTCCTGGTTCTCGCCATAGGCCACGGTGCCGAGCTTCTCGGAGAAGCCCCAGCGGGTGACCATGGCGCGGGCCAGCTTTGTCGCTTGCTCGATGTCGGAGCTGGCGCCGGAGGTGATGTTCTCCTTGCCGAAGATGATCTCCTCGGCGACGCGGCCGCCGGCCATGATGGCGATGCGGTCGATCATCTGCTGGAACTTCATCGAATAGCGGTCGCCCTCGGGCAGCTGCATGACCATGCCCAGGGCGCGGCCGCGCGGGACGATGGTGGCCTTGTGCACCGGGTCGGCCATCTTGACGTTCATCGCGACGATGGCGTGGCCGGCCTCGTGATAGGCGGTCAGGCGGCGCTCTTCCTCGTTCATGGCCATGGATTTGCGCTCGGCGCCCATCATGACCTTGTCCTTGGCGTCCTCGAAGTCGCGGTGGGTGACCATGCGACGGTCCTTGCGGGCCGCCATCAGGGCCGCCTCGTTGACGAGGTTGGCGAGGTCGGCGCCGGAGAAGCCGGGGGTGCCGCGGGCGATGGTCTTGGTGTTGACGTCGGCGGCGAGGGGGACGTCCTTCATATGGACGCGGAGGATCTTCTCGCGCCCGGCCACATCGGGGTTGGGCACCACGACCTGGCGGTCGAAGCGGCCGGGACGCAGCAGGGCCGGGTCCAGAACGTCGGGGCGGTTGGTGGCGGCGATCAGGATGATGCCCTCGTTGGACTCGAAGCCGTCCATCTCGACGAGCAGCTGGTTGAGGGTCTGTTCGCGTTCGTCATTGCCGCCGCCGAGGCCGGCGCCGCGGTGACGGCCGACCGCGTCGATCTCGTCGATGAAGATGATGCAGGGGGCGTTCTTCTTGGCCTGTTCGAACATGTCGCGGACGCGGCTGGCGCCGACGCCGACGAACATCTCGACGAAGTCGGAGCCCGAGATGGAGAAGAAGGGCACGCCGGCCTCGCCCGCGACGGCGCGGGCCAGCAGGGTCTTGCCGGTGCCGGGAGGGCCGACCAGCAGGGCGCCCTTGGGAATCTTGCCGCCCAGACGCTGGAATTTGCCCGGGTCCTTGAGGAAGTCGACGACCTCCTGCAGCTCCTCCTTGGCCTCGTCCACGCCGGCGACGTCGTCGAAGGTCTTGCGGCCCTTGTGCTCGGTCAGCAGCTTGGCCTTGGACTTGCCAAAGCCCATGGCCCCGCGCGCGCCGCCCTGCATCTGGCGCATGATCAGGATCCACAGGCCGATGATCAGCAGGAAGGGCAGCAGGCCGATCAGGGCCGTGACCCAGATCGACTGGGAGGTGTCCTCCAGCTCCACCTCGGCGCCCCTCGCCGTGATGGAATCCAGCAGTTCCTGGTTGTTCTGGGGAACGAAGGCGGTGAACGTCGTTCCGTCCTTAAGCTCGCCTGTGACTTTCGGACCGCGGGCCTTGACCGACTTGATCTGATCCGCGTCGCGCGCGGCGATCAGCTGGGAATAGTTCATTGGCTCGGGCCGGGCGGACTCCGCCTGCTGCCCCGGCGTGGCGATGGAGCCGCCGCGGTTGACCGCCACATAGAAGGCGAGCGCGCCCAGGATGACGGCGCCCCAGATGGCCAGATTGCGAAGGTTCATTCTCGTCTCGATCCCTGGAAGCGCGGCGCGCGGCCCGCTTCGGTGATGTCAGCGCCAGAAAATAGGTGGTTCCGGGGCGTTGCGCCATGCGCGCGCGGCTCCAGTTCCGTTTCATGCGTCATTCGGTCCAGTGCGAGCGCCAGTCTCTCCTCGACCAGCGACCGCGTCACGGCGACGGTTCCTGCAAGAACCGGGGCGGTTCCGTCGTTCCGGATCAGCACAGGCGCGGCGCCGCGGACGGCCCGCGGGAGGGCGTTCAGGCGGGCGCGGTCAGCCTTCGACAGGGCGGCGAGGCGGCCGGCGGCGGGGACGACGGACCAGCCGGGCTCCGCGACCGTGAGGGCCCAGCGGCCGTCCCAGACGGTTTCCTCGCCGGGCGTCAGCGGCAGGGGGGTGAGCGGGCGGCGGGCGAATTCTCCGGATTCGCGGGTGACGAGGACCCGGTCAGGGTCGGCCTCGAGACGGGCGCCGCAGAGGGTGGCGGTGAAGGAGTCGCCGGCCCGGAGACGGGTCAGGATGCGGTCGAGGCGGTCGCCGCGCGGCGGACGGTCGCCGCCGCCGGCGCAGACGAGGGCGGCGGCGAGGGTGCGGGCGGGGACGGCGCGGTCGAGGATGAGAATTCCCTCTCCCGATGGGAGAGGGCTTGAGCGCACGGCGTCCCGGACCTGATCCGGGGCGTCGTTCTGGCGCGAAAGGGCGAGGGGCAGCGGTCCGGGGGCGGCTTCGCTGCTCAACCAGCCGACCCTCATCCTCCCACGCCTGTCGGCGCGGGCCCCTCCTTCTCCCATCGGGAGAAGGGACGCTCTCGCACGGCTTCGCGCATACCGCGGGTCCTCGTTGGCGGGGTCGTCGATCCAGTCCCGGCCCTGCCCTGTCAACCACGCCCGCAGGTCCGCCCGTCCGACATCGAGCATGGGCCGCAGCAGCATCAGCCCCCTTCCCTGCGGCCAGGCGGGGGACGGCGACCAGTCGCGCAGGCGGCCGAGGTTGGAGCCTTCGGCGCGCATCAGCCCGGCCTCGGCGATGTCGTCGGCGGTGTGGGCGAACAGCACGACCCGCGCCCCGGCCTCGCGGGCGGCGTCGGCGATCAGGCGATGGCGGGCGGCGCGCGCGGCGGCGGGCAGGCCGGCGGCGGGTCTGGACCCGGTCCACGACAGGGCGCGCCAGTCGGCGCCGGCGGCGCGGGCGGCCTCTCCGGCGAAGGCGGTCCAGCCGGGGCTGTCGGGGGTCAGGCCGTGGTCGACGGTCAGGGCCAGCAGCGGGCGGCCGTTTTCGCGCGCCCAGGCGGCGGCGACATCCAGCAGGGCGATGGAATCGCCGCCGCCGGAGAGGGCGAGGGCCAGCGGGCGGGCGCTGTCGGCTTCAAGCCGGGCGCTCAGCCGGTCGCGGACGCGGTGGAGCCAAGCCGGGCTGGTCGGGTTCAGCCGGCTCTCCGCGGGGCCGGGCAGGCGAACCGGGTGCGCAGCTCGGCGGCGCGGGTGCGCAGGGCGGCGCTGCCGGCGGCGGCGTAGCGCCGGTCGAACTCTCCGAGCGCGGTGCAGGCCTGGGTCTTGCGGTCGGTGGCGTTCAGGGCGGTGGCCAGCTCCAGCACGGTGGCCCCGGCCCAGGGGGCGGTCGGCCAGCCTTCGAGGGCGGCGGCGTAGAAGGCCACAGCCCCGGCCTGGTCGCCGCCCGAGACCCTGAGGTCGCCGAGGCGGGCGTTGGCCTCGCGGGCCTGGGACGTATCGGGCCAGGCGAGGGTGACGGTCTGCAGGGCGCGGTCGCCCATGGCCGGGTCGGAGGCCGCGAGACGGGCGGCGGCGGCGAGATCGCGGGCGGGGTCGCCGGTCGGGGAGGTCGAGCTGATCGGGGCGTTCAGCTCCGCCTCGCGCTCGGCCGCCGCGCCGATGTCGCGGAGCCGGGTTTCGGCGGTGCGCAGCCGGGTGTTGAGGGCGGCGTTGTCGCGTGTGGCCTCGTCGAGCTGGAAGGTCAGACGCTCAAGATCGCCATTGACGCGCTGCAGGGTGGCCTCGAGGTCGGTGAGGCGGCGGTCCATGATGGCGACGCGACCGCTCAGGGCGACGACCTCGGGATCCGGCTCGACGAGCACGGGCTGGCCGGCGGCGTTGCGCTGGGTCACGGCGCGTTCGAGACGGCGGACGTTGCGGTCCAGCTGTTCGAGGCGGCGCTTGTCCCACTGGATCGGCTCCATGGGCGCGGTCTGGGCCACGACCGTGGTCGTGCCGGCGATCAGGACGACGCCCAGGACGGTGACCAAGGCGTTGCGGGAGCGGAGGGCGGGGGGCAGCTTGAGCATGGCGCTAGCTTTCACCGATTTGGGGCCGTCGCAAGGCCGATCAGACCCCGACCGCGAGCCACAACACCGTGGCGAGGAACAGGGACAGGATGATGGCGCAGAAAACCTGCAGCAATACGAACCGCCAGACGGTCGAGAACCAGCCCAGTTCATAGCCGCCTTTCAACTGTGCGAACTGGTGCACGGGCGCGCCGATCATCACCGCGAACCAGGCCAGGGCGCCCAGGGCCGGGTGGATGAAGCCGAGACCCATGGCGATCAGTCCGGCGAGGACGACGAAGGTCAGGGAGTAGAGGACGAAGACGCCGTGATCGTACAGGGTCGCGCGGCGTCGCCAGAGAAACAGCAGGGCCATGAACGGGATCGACAACGGCACCAGCAGGAAGGCGAATTTGTAGAAGGTCTGCTGGATCTTGTAGAGGGCCAGATCCGGATTCATGAGCTTTTTGGCCCACTTCTTCCCCGTCGGGCCCGTGTCCGGGTCGGCGTAGGCCGCGGAGGCGACGTCCCGGACGCCGGCCTGCCAGCTGCCCGGTTCGAGCCCGTCCTGACGCGGCGCGCCGGCCTTCGCCGCCTGGCCGCTGACGCCGGCCAGCACGCTGTCGGCGACGTCGAGCGCCACCTTGTCTTCGGTCGTCAGCGCCTTGGCGCGGGCCGCCGCGATTTCCTGACGGCCCGCATCGAATTCGGCCGCGCCCTGCTCGCCCGCCACCGTGCTGACGGGGCTGAGCGGCGCGTCCGGCATCTGTACGAAGCTGAGGGCGAAGAAGGTGACGAAGACCGTGAACAGGAACAGCGCCAGCGGCGAGACATAGCGGGTGCGTCGACCGTGGATCCACTCGCGCGTCAGGCGGCCGGGGTTGAAGGCCAGCAGGGGCAGGGTCCGCCAGATGCGGGCGTCGAAATGCATGACGCCGTGAAGCACCTCTTCGCCAAGATGCAGCAGGGTCCGGTGCACATGGGTGGGCTGGCCGCAGTTGGCGCAGAATCGGCCGCTGGTCGGCGCCCCGCAGTCGCTGCAGGTCGGCGCCTGGTCCTCACCCGCGTGACCGGTCGGCTTCTCCAGCGCCCCGGCCACCAGGCCGGCGGTCACGACCCCGCCTACGTCCTCGATTTCCAACGTTCCGATTCCCCCAGCGTGGCCGGGCGGACTTTGAGGACAGGGCGGCGAAAAGAAAAGGGGCGCCGGCCTGCGCCGACGCCCCTTTCCGAGGTCTCGCCTCGCCGATGCTAGCGCGTGGCGCCGCTGACGATGGCGGTGTGGGCGTTGCGGTTGCGGGCCCAGGATTCTTCATTGGAGCCGGCCGCGATCGGGCGTTCCTTGCCGTAGCTGATGGTGTCGATACGGGCGGCGGAGATGCCCCGGCTGACCAGATAGGTGCGCACCGACTCGGCGCGGCGGGCGCCGAGGGCGAGGTTGTATTCGCGGGTGCCGCGTTCGTCGGCGTTGCCTTCGATCCGAACCGTGACCTGCGGATAGCGCTGCAGCCAGGCCACCTGGGCGTCGAGGCGCGGATAGGCGTCGGTGCGGACCTGATAGCTGTCGAGGTCGAAATAGACGCGGTCGCCGACGTTGACGACGAAGTCCTGCTCGGACCCCGGGACCGCCGCGCCCAGTCCGCCGCCGTCGACCGGGCCGCTCGGGGCGGTCGGATACTGCGGGCCGGAGGCCGGCGGGACATTGCCGCCCGCGGCGCTGTCGACCGGACGGCGCGGCGTACAGGCCGCGACGGCGGTCACGGCCACGCCGACGACGGCGAGACGGAAGAGGGTCGAGGTCTTGATCATGACTAGTCTCCGTTAGTGAGGCCTCGGCCTCCAGCTTTGCTATAAACTCGGTACTGTCGCGCCAGCGGTTTCGCCAGCGCGATAACGCGGAATTGAGCCGGAAGGCTCCGCTCCGGCCTCAGGTCGGACAGCTGTCGGGGCCGCCGGAGCCGAGGTTGGACGGCTGTTCGTCGAGCAGCGGCGACCAGGCCGGATCGGAGCCGCGACCGTTGTAGCCGGCCTGGCTGACCACCCGTCCCGACAGGTCGACCGTCCACAGACGGGTGTCGCCGCCCGGCGACTGGCGCGCGAACATGATGTAGCGGCCGTTGGGGGCCCACGAGGGTCCCTCCTCGAAATAGCTGGACGACAGGATGCGCTCGCCGGTGCCGTCGGGGTTCATGACGCCGGTCGAGAAGCGGCCGCCGCCCTGTTTGGTGAAGGCGATCAGGTCGCCGCGCGGGCTCCAGTTCGGGGCGGTGTAGAGGCCGCCGCCGCGCGAGATCGGTCGCTGGCCCGAGCCGTCGGCGCGCATGACGTAGAGGCGGGCCGAGCCGGAGCGGTCGGAGGTGAAGACGATCTGGCTGTTGTCCGGGCTGAACGACGGCGAGGTGTCGATGCCCGGATCGTTGGTCAGGCGGCGCACCTGACGGCTGGCCAGATCCATCACATAGACGTCGGTGTTGCCGCCGCGGATGATCGAGAAGGCCATTTTCGAACCGTCGTTCGAGAAGCGCGGGGCCAGCACCTGACCGTCGAACTCGCCGAGCGATTCCCGCCGGCCGGTGGCCAGATTGAACAGATAGATGCGGCTGTAGTCGCGGCCCAGCGCCACATAGGTGATCTCGTTGGGGTCGTTCAGCGAGAAGCGCGGCGACATGATGATTTCGTCGCCTTGGGTCAGGTAGACGGGATTGAAGCCGTCCTGGTCCGAGATGGCGAGCCGGGACAGGCGGTTCAGCTCGGTGCCGCTCTCCGACACGAACAGGACCCGGCTGTCGAACAGGCCGCTCTCGCCGGTCATGCGCTGATAGACCAGGTCGGCGATCTTGTGGCCGATGCGACGCCACTGTTCGGAGGTGGCGGTGAAACGGTAGGAGGCCAGCTGGCACTGGCGGTAGGGGTCGTAGAGGCGGAAGCCGTAGTCGTTGCGGTTGTCGGGCCGGGGCGTCACCGAGCCGTACAGCACCGCCTGGGCGCCGATGGAGGTCCACTGCGGGAAGTTGGGGGCGTTGGCGAGGGTCAGGCCGGTCTCGACGAAGCCGGCCGGGTCCAGCGGCTCGAAATAGCCGGAGCGGCGCAGGTTGGCGCGGATCACCTGCGACAGTTCGGAGCCGTTCTGGCCGGAGAAGTCGGCGACGGCGATCTGGAAGGGGCGGAGGTTGGCCTCGGTGATGTCATAGACCTGCTCCTGCCCGCCCGGCGTCTGCGGACCGCCCTGCACCTGCGCGAACAGCGGGGTCGCGGCGACAGTGACGCCGAGGACGGCGAGAAGCTTCAGGGCGATCAAAGGTCTCATCAGGTTCCGGTCCGTTGATAGATCAGCGCGGTACAGAGAGTCGGCACAATGAGGCGACTTTCGGGCTGTGAAGCCCTGACGGCTACTGATTTGCGCATACCAGGTCCGCCCGGAACCTGAGGGTTATGGCCTGTTCCGTCCACCCCTCGGGCACGCGCAGCGGCTGGGCGGCCGCGATCGCCCGGCGCATGGTGTCCACGGCGCTGCGCCAGGCCGGGCTGCTGCCCTGCTGCAGGAAGTCCGGACCGTCGGTGACACGGCCGTTCTGGCCGACCGTGATGCGGACCGGGACGATGAGCTCCCGCGCGCCCGGAATGTCGCACTGGAAGTCCCAGCGGTCCTGTATCTGGCCGGCGATGTTCTGGACCTGCGGCCCGGTGGCGCGACCGGCCGAGCCGGCGCCGCGTTCGCCGCTGGGCGGGCGCTGGGCGGGCGGAGAGGTGTTGGGGCGTTTGGCGAGAGCCCCGAGGTCGAGGGACTCCTCGCGCGGGGGCGTCGGACGCGGCGGCGTCGGTTGAGGCGGCGCCGGCCGGGGCGGCGTGGGGCGCGGGGGCGCGGCCTTTTCCGGCGGACGCGGCGTCGGGGTCGGCGCGGGACGCGGCGGAGGCGGCGTCGGCCGCGGCGTCGGCGGAGGCGGAGTCGGCTCGGGCGGCTGCGGCTCGGGCTCGGCCTCGGCGACATCGGCCGGCGCCTCGGCGGCGGGCTCGTCGGAGGGCGCATCGGCCGGCCCGGCGGGAACGACGTATTCGGAGATGATCGAGACCGGCACGGTGTTGACGATCGGCGGCAGGGTTCGCTCGCGCGGCCCCAGGCTCAGGGCCAGCACGACGCCGCCGACCACCACGAGGTGGACGACGATCGATGCGGCCAGGGCTGAACCGGGACGCTCCAAGCGATCACTCCGGGCCGTCGTCCGCCCGGGGCGTCGCGCCGGACGTGTCGGTGATCAGATTGAGTTTGGTGAAGCCCGCCGTGGAGAGGCGGGCCATGACCCGGGCCACCGCCTGATAGGGCGCGCGGCCGTCGCCGCGGACCGAGATGGCGTTTTCACGCGCGTCGGCGCCGCCGGCCTCGGTCACCCGCTGGAGCAGATCATCCCAGGCCACCGGGGTCTCGCCGACGAAGATCTCGCCGTCCTGGCCGATGGTGACCACGACCGGCTCATTCGATGAATCGACGGCGTTGGCCTCGGTCTTCGGCAGTTCGACCGGCACGGCCACGCTGAGCAGCGGGGCCGAGATCATGAAGATGATCAGCAGCACCAGCATCACGTCGACCAGCGGCGTGACGTTGATCTCGCTGAGGGGCCGTTTGCGGGCCCTTCTGCGGCCGCGGACATGTCCGCCCGCGCCGCCGCCTCCGCCCATGGCCATGCTCAGAACTCCCGACGGGCGCGGTCCGCCGCAGGCTGCGGGGCCGGCGCGGAGGGGCCGCCGAGGCGGCGGGCCACCGCGGCCTGCAGGTCGTCGGCGAAGCTCTCGAGCCGGCCGGTGAACTTGCCCGCGTCGATCGAGAAGGCGTTGTAGGCCATGTAGGCGGGGATGGCGGCGGCGAGGCCGAGGGCGGTGGCGAACAGGGCTTCGGAGATCGCCGGCGCCACGGTGGCGAGGTTGGTGTTGCCCGAGGCGGCGATGGCCCCGAAGGCGTTCATGATGCCCCAGACGGTGCCGAACAGGCCGATGAAGGGCGAGGCGGTGGCGACCACCGACAGCACGCCGAGACCGTTCTCGACGCGCTGGCTCTCGCGGGCGATCAGGCTGTCCAGCGCCCGGTCGGTGCGGGCCATCAGCATATTGCCCTGACTCTCGGTCAGCGGCCCGCGGGTGCGCGCCTCCCGCCAGTCGGCCAGGGTGATGACCAGCATGCGGGGCAGCGGATGGACCGGATCGGGGCCGGCCTGCTGGGCGATCTCCTCAAGCGAACGGCCGGAGCCGACAGCCTTTTCGAAGGCGGTGGCCTGACGGTTCATCGAGGCGAAACGAACCGCCTTGTCGATGATCACGGCCCACGACCAGAGGGAGGCGACCACAAGGCCGATCATGACCGCCTTCACCACCGGATCGGCCGCGACGAACAGGTGCACGGGGTTCAGCATCATCGAGGCTTCGGCGGGGGTGGTCATTCGGTCGTCCTCTTTCGTCCGTGGGTCCTGTGCACCGGACGGGCGTGGCGGATGTGTGGCGGTTTCAGCCGGGTCTAGCGGGGTGTGGCCGCTTCGTCACCCGACTGCATCTGACAGGTGCGTGAATGGCCAAGCTTCAGGGGGCCAGCCAGGGCGTGACCGTCTCGACCAGCCGCCTCGTCGGCCGGCGCGGGCGGCCATCCATATGGATGCAGACGACCTCCACCTCAGCCCGGCACAGGACGTCGTCGCCGCGGGTGATGGTCTGGGAAATCAGCAGCCGGGGTCCCTTGATGGCGTCGTAACAGGTGCGAACGAGCAGTTCCTCGTCGATCCGGGCCGGCTTGAGGAAGGTCAGCGCCATCTTCGAGACCACGAAGGCCATGGGCTGGTCGCCGTCCAGCAGGGCGGCGTGGCCGACGCCCATCAGCCGCAGGGCGTCAGACCGCCCGCGCTCGAAATAGCGGACGTAGTTGCCGTGGTAGACCAGGCCGGTGAAGTCGGTGTCCTCGTAATAGACGCGGACCGGGAGGCGGTGCTCGCGGCCCTCGAAACGGCCGGCGGTGGGACGGTCGGTCATGGGCGCGGGCTCCCCACGCCCCGGGGGCGGGTCAGGAAGCCGGGGCAGACGTCGCGCAGCATTTCGTCGAACTCGGCCTTCAGCGGATCGGTCTCCAGCAGGATGCGGTTGGGGCGGGAGATGAAGATCACCAGTTCGCCCTGCGGGTCGGTGACATAGCCGCAGACCGCCCGGCGGCGCCCGGTCTCGGTATAGCGGACCACGACGGACGCCCCGAGGTGATCGCGCAGCTGGGCGCGGGCGCGGTCCTCGACCGAGGGATCGCCGCCGCCGAGGCCGCCGGCGCGGGTGACGAGCCAGAGCAGCAGGGCGCCGAGAATCAGCACCGCGGCGCCCAGCACCGCGATCAACCGCTCGACCCTGATCCTGCGTGGCGTCATGCGTCCCTCTTTCGGGGCGGAGCATGCCGGGGTTCGCCCGCCCCGTGAAGGGTCACTTGCCCCCGAACAGGCCGCCCTGTTCCGGGGCCCGCGGCGGTTCGGTCAGGCCGAGGTGGGCGTAGGCGCGGGCGCAGGCCATGCGGCCGCGCGGGGTGCGCTGGATGAAGCCCTGCTGCAGCAGATAGGGTTCGATGACGTCCTCGACGGCGTCGCGGGCCTCGGCGATGGCGGCGGCGAGGGTGTCCATGCCGACCGGACCGCCGCCGTAGTTCTCGATCAGGGCCTTGAGGAAGCGGCGGTCGTTGGCGTCGAGGCCGGCCTCGTCGATCTCGAGCCGGGCCAGGGCGCGGGCGGCGGCGAGGCGGTCGATCGAGGTCGCGCCGTCGGCGCTGGCGAAGTCGCGCACCCGGCGCAGCAGGCGGCCGGCGACGCGCGGGGTACCGCGCGAGCGCGAGGCGATCTCGCGGGCGCCGTCCTCGGCGATCGGGGCGCCCATCTTGCGGGCCGCGCCCATGATCACCTTCACCAGTTCTTCCGGCGTGTAAAATTCGAGGCGCAGGGGAATGCCGAACCGGTCGCGCAGGGGGGTCGCCAGCAGGCCGGCGCGGGTGGTGGCGCCGACGAGGGTGAAGGGGGCCAGGTCGATCCGCACCGAGCGGGCCGAGGGACCCTCGCCGATGATCAGGTCGAGGACGTGATCCTCCATGGCCGGATAGAGGATCTCCTCGACCGCCGGGGCGAGGCGGTGGATCTCGTCGATGAACAGCACGTCGCGGGGTTCGAGATTGGTCAGGATGGCCGCCAGGTCGCCGGCCTTGGCGAGGATGGGGCCGGAGGTGGCGCGGAAGCCGACGCCGAGCTCGCGCGAGACGATCTGGGCCAGGGTGGTCTTGCCCAGCCCGGGCGGGCCGAACAGCAGGACGTGGTCGAGCGCCTCGTTGCGGCCGCGGGCGGCCTCGATGAAGACACGCAGATTCCCCTTGGCCTGCTCCTGACCGACGAACTCGGACAGGGTCTGGGGCCGCAGGGCGCGGTCGTAGGTTTCGCCGGGGGCGGGATCGGGGGAGACGATGCGGTCGTCGGTCACCGCCCCAGCTCCTGCAGGGCCGCGCGGATCACCGCGGACAGGTCGGCCGCGTCGCCGAGGCGGATCAGGGCCTGGTCGACGGCGCGGCGGGCGTTGACCTCGGCGACGCCGAGACCGAGCAGGGCCGAGACCGCCTCGCCCGTCACGCTGGGGACCGGGGGGGCGACCTCGGCGTGGACGCCCGGGGCGGAGGGGGTGAAGGAGACGTCGCCGAGCGGCTTGCCCTTCAGCTCGGTGACGATGCGCAGGGCCAGTTTGGGACCGACGCCGTTGGCGCGGGCCACGGCGGCCTTGTCGTCGCGGGCGACGGCGGCGGCGAGCTCGCCGGGGGGCAGGACGTCGAGCACCGACAGGGCCGCCTTGGGGCCGACGCCCTGGATGTCGGTCAGGGTGCGGAAGGCGCGACGGTCGTCGCGCGACAGAAAGCCGTACAGGCGCGGGCCGCTCTCGGCGTTGAAGGTGGATTCGATCTGCAGGGTGGCTTCGTCGCCGGGGGCCGGGAGCCGCTGCAGGGTGCGGGCGCCGCAGACCACGACATAGCCGACGCCGGCGCAGTCGATCAGGCAGTGGTCGGGCTCGACCTCGGCCAGCACGCCCCTGAGCCGGCCGATCACGCGGCGCCCGCCAGAAGGGCCCGTTTGCGCATCTGGGCGTGGGTGATGGCGACGGCGAGGGCGTCGGCGGCGTCGGCCTTCACATCTCCCGCCGTGGGCAGAAGCCGCTTCACCATGAAGGCGATCTGGGTCTTGTCGGCGTGGCCGGCGCCGACCACCGCCTTCTTGATCAGATTGGGGGAGTATTCGGCCACACTGAGCCCGTGCCGGGCCGGGGCCAGCATGACGGCGGCGCGGGCGTGGCCCAGTTTGAGCGTCGAGGCCGGGTTCATGTTGACGAAGACCTCCTCGATCGCCGCCTCGTCGCAGTCGTGGGCGGCGCAGACGGCGCCGACCGCCTCGAGCAGAAACAGCAGCCGCTCGCTGAAGGGCGCGGTCTCCGGCGGGGCGACGACGCCATGGGCGATCCAGCGCAGACGCGAGCCCTCGGCGGCCACCACGCCCCATCCGGTGCGGCGCAGGCCGGGGTCCAGTCCAAGAATTCGAGTCGGCGCGTTCGTCATTCGTTCCAGTCATGCCCCAAAGAGGGTTAGCGGACAATGACCGGCGTGCGCGGGACCCTATTCGGTGGTCTTGCCGTCGAAATGCTCTTCGGAGGCGTCCGCCTCCTTCTTGCCGGCGAAGCGGACCCCGTCGCGGTGCTCGGGCGGGCCGTACAGGGTGTAGAGCGCCAGAGGCTTGTCGCCGGTGTTGACGACGTTGTGGCGGGCGCCGGCGGGCACGATGATCGCGTCGTCGTCCTTGACCGGCGTGGCCTTGCCGTCGATCCGCACCTCGCCAGAGCCGCTCTCGATGCGGAAGAATTGGTCGTGGTCCTCGTGGACCTCGGCGCCGATCTCCTCGCCCGGCTGAAGGGTCATCAACACCAGCTGGAGGTATTTGCCGGTGTAGAGCACGCGCCGGAAGTCGGTGTTCTCGACGGTGAGCTTTTCGATGTCGCCGATGAAGCCTTGCATGGTGATCCTTCCTGCCGTGGGTGACCCGGAAGATTGGGCCGCAGGTCCGGCCGTTCAAGGCGGGCGTGGCTGTCTATTCGTCGCGGGGCATGACCGAGAAGCCGGCCAGACCCTCCTGACCGTACAGCTGTTCGACCAGAGCCTCCGCCTTGATCGGCATCGGCCCCTTCACCTTGAGCAGGTGTTCGTGGATCAGGTTGTCGGGGCTCATCACATGGCCGATCCGCACCGCCCGCAGCCCCTGGGCGTGCAGCATTTCGCGCAGCGCCTTCTCGCCCGGCGCCGCGCCCTGCTTCCAGCGCAGCGTCACATCCATCACCCCGACGTGCGGCAGCCTGGCGTCGAGCAGGCGCAGGGCGGCCAGCACCGCCAGGGTCGCGCCGGAGCCGATCAGGGCCAGCTCCAGCATGCCGACTCCGAACAGGACGCCGATCGCCGAGGTGACCCACAGCGAGGCCGCGGTGGTGAGGCCGTGCACCGAGAAGCCCTCGCGGAAGATCACCCCGGCGCAGAGGAAGCCGATGCCGGTGAGCAGGCCGTGCGACATCCGGGTCGGGTCGATGACCACTGTCTGGTCCGGCAGGGCCACGAAGGCCCAGGTCGACTGCTGCATGGCCGCCAGCATCAGCAGGCAGCTGGTCAGGCAGACGAGGATATGGGTCCGGAAACCCGCCGGATGCCCGTGGTAGGTCCGCTCGACCCCGATCAGCCCGCCCGCCGTCATGGCCGCGGCGACCGGCCAGACCAGATCCCAATCTATCAAGTTTCGCTCCGCAAACTGACGAATCGCCAGCCTAGGCCCCTCCCCGGGAACCGGGCAAGCATCGTCAGTCGTCGCGGGGATCGAGCCGGTAGCCGGTGACGCCCTCGATGGTCCGGAGCCGGGCCGCCAGCGCCTTCAGGGCGTCATCGTCCACGGCCTTCAGCCGAAAGGTCCGCCGCACCGCCTCCCCGCCGTCAATCAGTTCGTGCCGGTCGCCGCCCGGAGACCAGCCGGCCTCGCCCACCGCCGCCTCGACCGCCTCCTCGGCCGCAGGAACGTCCCGCCGCCAGACCACCTCCGCATCGACAACCGTCTGTTGCGGCAGCCGCAGGCTCACCAGTCTCAAGGCCGCGAGGATGATCATGGCGAGCACCGTCCCGGTCACAGCAAGCCAGAACAGGCCGGCGCCGAACAGCAGGCCGATCGCCGCCGTGATCCACAGCGAGGCGGCGGTGGTCAGGCCGTGGATCGAGAAGCCGGCCCGGAAGATCACGCCCGCGCACAGGAAGCCGATGCCGGTCAGGACGCCGTGCGCCATCCGCGTCGGATCGCTGACGATTTCGGTTCCCGGAAGACCGTAGAACCGCCAGGCGCCCTGCGACACCGCCGCCTCCATCAGCAGGGCGGACGCCAGGCAGACGAGGATGTGGGTGCGAAATCCCGCCGCCCTGCCCCGCCACTCGCGCTCGAAGCCGATCAGGCCGCCGGCGAGGACGGCGGCGAGCAACGGCAGGGCGAAATCCGGCAGATCGGTCAGGTCCATGCCCGGCAACGGCGGGGCGGCGTCCGCGGTTCCGGCGCACACGGCGAGGCCGCGAAGTTCGGGAACCCGGCGTTCGGCGAAGGATTATCGTCCTTGCGATCGCTCCTGACCGCGTACCGGAGCCCGGTGATGGGCCTCTCGATCGAAAGACGACTGCCGGCTGACGCCTATGAGCAACTCAGGGCCGAAGTCCTGCGCGCCGCCGTCGAGCTTTCCGAGCTCCAGCTTCTGGACCTGACGGACGCCCTGCATGGCGTGATCCGGTTGCGCCGGCCGGGCCGTCCGCTGCGCAATCCGGACGGCTGGGTCACCGATGAGCTGCGCAGTTTCGCCGGCTGAACGACCTCACCCCGCGTATTTGGCGAGATCCTCGTCGGAGATGTCCTCGTTCGAATAGACGTTCTGCACGTCGTCCTCGGCGTCGAGCGCATCGAGCAGCTTCATCAGCGTGCCGACCGCCTCGCCGGTGACGGTGACCTCGGACTGCGGCTTCCACACGATGGCCGTGGACTTCGGATCGCCGAGGATTTTCGACATCGCCTCGGCGACCTCGTTCAGGTCCTCGAAGGTGGTCCAGATGGTGTGGCCCGGCGCGTCCTCGTAGATGTCGGGCTTGACCAGATCGCTCTCGACGTCCTGGGCGCCCGCCTCGATGGCGGCCTCCATGACGGCGTCTTCCGTGCCGGCTTCGGCGGGGTAGATGATCTGGCCCACGCGATCCCACATGAAGGCGACCGAATTGATCTCGCCCAGCGCTCCGCCGTTCTTGGTGAAGGCGGCGCGGATGTTGGAGCCGGCGCGGTTGCGGTTGTCGGTCAGGGCCTCGACGATGATGCCCACCCCGCCAGGGCCGCGGCCCTCATAGCGGATCTCCTCCATCGTGTCGGCGTCGCCCGAAGAGGCCTTGTTGATGGCCCGCTGGATGACGTCCTTGGGCAGGCTCTCGGCCTTGGCGTTGTTCACCGCGAGGCGCAGGCGCGGGTTCATGGCCGGATCGGGCAGACCCGACTTGGCGGCCACGGTGATGTCGCGCGACAGCTTGGAGAACAGCTTGGACCGCTGCGCATCGGCGCGGCCCTTGCGGTGCATGATGTTCTTGAATTTGGAATGGCCGGCCATGAGGAAATGTTCTGGGTCCGCAGGAAAGTGAGGCGCGCCGTCTAGCCGATGGCGGGGCGGCTGTCACGAGACAGGAACCGCCCGGCTTGCGGGGCATTTCGGGACTGACCCCGCCGGAGCCATGCCATGACTGTCGAAGACGCCATCTATGACCCGGACCTCTATTCCGACGAGGACCTCGAGGAGGCCGACATCGTCGAATGGTACGAGGCCCGCCCGGTCACCGTGCCCGCCGCCGTGGCCACCGGCGCCATCATCGGCGCCTTTGCCCTCGGGGTGCTGACGGCCGTCGGCGCCCTGGCGCTGATGGGGCGGCTGGACGACTAGGTTTTCAGGCTTTCGAGGAAGCCGCGCATCTTGTCGTCCACAGCGACCGGCCGCTTGGAGTCGCGATCGACGTAGACGTGGACGAAATGGCCGACCGCGGCCGCGTCCTCCTCATTGTTGCGAAACAGGCCGATCTCGTAGCGGACCGAGCTGGTGCCGACGTGGGCGACGCGGACGCCCGCCTGGATCTCGTCCGGGAAGGCGGTCGGCGCGAAATAGCGGCAGCCGGTCTCGGCCACCAGGCCGATGGTCTTGCCGTGATGGATGTCGAGCAGGCCGTTGACCACCAGCAGCCGGTTCACCGCCGTGTCGAACCACGAATAGTAGACGACATTGTTCACGTGGCCGTAGACGTCGTTGTCCATCCAGCGCGTGGAGATGGCCTGGAAGCGGCGGTAGTCGCTGCGTTTGGTCCGCTCGATGGTGCCGGTCATGAAGTCTCCCCTTGTTGGCGCGCTATCGCTCGGCGCGCGTTCCCGCCTTCGCGGGAATGACGTGCCTCGCTGCTTGAGCGCGTCTGTGCGCGCTTCAGCGGTGAGCCTTGGGCTTGGCGGACGCGGCGTCAAGCGCCTAGCCTTCGTCGCATGAAGACCACCGCCGCCGTTCTCAGGACCATGGGCGCCGCCCGCCCCTATGTCGACAGTCGACCGCTGGCGATCGAGACGGTGACGCTGGACCCGCCCGGACCGGGCGAGGTGCGGGTGGCGATCAAGGCGGCGGGCCTGTGCCATTCGGACCTCAGCGTCATCAACGGCGACCGGCCGCGGCCGATGCCGATGGCCCTCGGCCACGAGGCGGCGGGGGTGGTCGAGGCCTTGGGCCCGGGGGTCGGCGACCTGGCGGTGGGCGATCATGTGGTCATGGTCTTCATGCCCAGCTGCGGCCACTGCGATCCGTGCGCCGGCGGCCGGCCCGCGCTCTGCGAGCCCGGAGCCGCCGCCAACGGCAAGGGCGAGCTTCTGGGCGGGGGCGTGCGCCTGCATGGCGACGCGGGCGATCTGCTTCATCATCTCGGCTGTTCCGCCTTCGCGAGCCACGCCGTCGTGTCGCGGCGCTCGCTGGTCAAGGTCGACGCCGACCTGCCGTTCGAGCACGCCGCCCTGTTCGGCTGCGCGGTGCTGACCGGCGTGGGGGCGGTGGTGAACACGGCGAAGGTGCGGGCGGGGCAGTCGGTCGCCGTCGTCGGGCTGGGCGGCGTGGGCCTCTCCTCGGTGCTGGGCGCTCTGGCCAGCGGGGCGTCGCCGGTGGTCGCGGTGGACCTGAGCGAAGACAAGCTGGCGCTGGCGCGCTCGCTGGGAGCGGTGCGCACGGTCAACGCCGCCGACGCTGACGCGGTCGAGCAGGTGCGGGCCCTGACGGGTGGCGGGGCCGATTTCGTGTTCGAGATGGCCGGCAGCGTGCGGGCGCTGGAGGCGGCGTGGCGGATGACGCGGCGGGGCGGGACCACGGTCACCGCCGGCCTGCCGCCGCCCGAGGCCGCCCTGGCCGTCAATGTGGTCCAGCTGGTGGCCGAGGAGCGGACGCTGAGGGGATCGTACATCGGGACCTGCGTGCCCAGCCGCGACATCCCGCGATACGTGGCCCTGTTCCGCGAGGGGCGGCTGCCGGTGGACCGGCTGCTGACCGGGACCATCGCCCTGTCGGACATCAATGCGGCCTTCGACGCCCTGGCCGACGGAGCGGCCGTGCGGACGGTGGTGACCTTCCCGTAGGGCCAAGCTAGAACCCGGTCCGGGACCCGCGAGGAGAGACCGCCATGGCCACCGAACTCTACGATCTGACCGTTCCGGTCTTCACCCGCGCGCTGAAGGCGCTGTCGGGCCTGCTCGACAAGGCGGTCGCCCATGCCGGCGAGGCCGGGGCGGAGGCGCTGCTGGCGAAGCGGCTGATCGAGGACATGCATCCGCTGTCCAAACAGGTCCAGATCGCCTGCGACTCGGCCAAGCTGTGCGTCGCCCGGCTGTCGGGCGCCGAGGCCCCGGTCAATGAGGACACAGAGACCACGATCGCCGAGCTGAAGGCCCGCATCGCCTCGACCCTGGCGTTCATCGGCTCGGTTCCGCGTGAGGCGATCGACGGGCAGGAGGATCGCGACGTCGTGCTCAAATTCTCCGGCGGAGAAATGCCGTTCAAGGGGCAGGCCTATGTGACCGGTTTCGCCGTGCCCAACTTCTTCTTCCATGTGAGCATGGCCTACGCCCTGCTGCGCCAGGCCGGCGTGCCGCTGGGCAAGCGCGACTTCCTCGGCGCCCCGCAGTAGGCCGGGCGGGGGTGGACCCCGTCGCCGCAACGCTGCTACCCCAAGGGCATGGAAACCGGCGCCCTCATCACCATCGGCCTCTATTTCGTCGCCATGCTCGGCATCGGGCTCTACGCCTACCGCGAGTCCACCAGCGACGTTTCGGGCTACATCCTCGGCGGGCGAAAGCTCGGCCCGGCGGTGGCCTCGCTGTCGGCGGGGGCCTCGGACATGAGCGGCTGGATGCTGCTCGGCCTGCCGGGCGCCATGTATCTCAGCGGCCTGTCGTCGGCGTGGATCGCCATCGGCCTGTTCATCGGCGCCTTCGCCAACTATCTGATCGTGGCCCCGCGGCTGAGGCTCCACACCCAGCTGGCGCGCGACGCCCTGACCATCCCCGATTTCTTCGACAAGCGGTTCCTCGATCGCAGCCGGCTGCTGAGGGTCATCTCGTCGGTCGTCATCGTCATCTTCTTCACCCTTTACACCTCGTCCGGCCTGGTGGCGGGGGGCAAGCTGTTCGAGAGCGCCTTCGGTCTCGACTACGGCTGGGGGCTGATGATCACCGCCGGGGTGGTGATGGCCTACACCCTGCTGGGCGGCTTCATGGCGGTCAGCCTGACCGACTTCGTCCAGGGCTGCATCATGTTCGTGGCCCTGATCCTCGTGCCGATCGTGGCCCTGACCCATGTCGGCGGCGTGGGCGGGATGGCGGACACCGTCCGGAGCATCGACCCCGGCCTGCTGAACCTGTTCGAGGGGGCCACGGTCGTCAGCATCATCTCGGCCATGGCCTGGGGCCTCGGCTATTTCGGCCAGCCGCACATCATCGTCCGCTTCATGGCCGTGCGCTCGGTCCGCGACATTCCGATGATGCGCAACATCGGCATGAGCTGGATGCTGGTGACCCTGGTCGGCGCCCTCGGGACCGGCCTGGCGGGCCTGGCCTACGCCAGCCGCACCGGGCTGGAGGTGGCCGACCCCGAGACCATCTTCATCCTGCTGTCCGACGTGCTGTTCCACCCGCTGGTCACCGGCTTCCTGCTGGCCGCCATCCTCGCGGCGATCATGAGCACCATCTCGTCGCAGCTGCTGGTGTCTTCCTCCTCCCTGACCGAGGATTTCTACGCCGTCTTCCTCCGTAAAAGCGCCCCGCAGAAGGAGCTGGTGATGGTCGGCCGGATCACGGTGCTGGCCGTGGCGGTGGCCGCGGGGATCCTCGCCTGGAATCCGCAGAACAGCGTGCTCGGCCTCGTCTCCCAGGCCTGGGCCGGCTTCGGCGCCGCCTTCGGCCCGCTGGTCATCCTGTCGCTGACCTGGAAGCGGATGACCCGCAACGGCGCCCTCGCCGGCATGATCGTCGGCGCCGCCACCGTGCTGATCTGGACCTACGCCCCCGTGCTGGCCGACGGCGGCAAGCTCAGCTCCGTCATCTACGAGATCGTGCCCGGCTTCATCCTCTCCTTCCTCGCCATCGTCGTGGTCAGCCTGATGGGCAAGGCCCCGACCGGAGAGGTCGCCGACACCTTCGACGCGGTGCAGGCCGGTCTGGCCGAGGCGAAGCGGCGGCCGGCCCCGGCGTCGGCGTCGTGAGCCCGGCCCCGCTGCGCCGCCTCGCCGAGCTGCCGGGGATCGACGCCCTCGAGCTGAAGGCGCTGATGAAGCCGCGCATCGCCGACCCTGACCTGCGCCACGAGCACCCGGAGGTCGACGCCGTCGCCGTGGAGGCCTTCGGCCTGTCGCTGGACGAGGCCGAGGCGACCCCCTTGCCCGCCGACTGGCCCGATCACCTGAGGGACCTGCATCGCAAATCCCCGGCCGAACTGGTCGAGGCCTTCGAGGCCGAGGGCTGGGACGTCGCCGATGCGAAGCGCAAGCCGCTGCGCACCCTGCCCCTGTTCGCCCTGCCGCTGGCCCTGGCCGCGCGCGGCGTGGCGGGCGCCCTGCCCTTCGCGGCCGAGCCGGACCATCCGGTCACCGACTGGGGCGCGAACCTGAAGGCCGAGGCGGGGCGGTTCAGGAAGCGCTAGGGGCGTCCTCGCCCATTTCGATCGCGGCCTGTTCCCAGCTGAACAGAAGCGGCGGCAGGATGAAGTCGGCGTATTTCGGCCGGTGACCCTCCAGCAGGCTCCACTGGAAGAAGCCCTCGCGCTCGCAGTTGGGCTCGATCTCGCCGCGGGCGATGCGGACGAGGCGCAGGCGCTGGACCTCGCGCAGGACGAAGTCGTTGAGGACGGCGCGGGCCATTCGGCGGTGTTTCATGGCGGACTCTCCGGGTTCGGGCAGCGAGGGCGAACAGTCAGGCATGACTCTTCGCCGCTTCGGGAGAAGCGGGTGGGGAGAGAGCGGGGCGACCGGGCCTCGCCCGGTGCATGTGGTGTTACCGTTTCGACGAGACAGATCGCCCCGCGCAGTCGTTTTCCACACACTCCTCCGGCTGGCGGCCCGATTGAGGCCTTGCCGGAACGGGGCGGAGCCATTGCTGGACCCCGCCCCGGGCCGGACATGACCGCATGTAGCGGCATCGGTCCGGTCCACAGAGCGCGCGGCGAGCAAGCAGAGGCCATCCATCGACCTCCGCGAGGACCCCCGGACTCTCCATCGCCCGGGCTTCATCGCTCGACCACAGCCCGCCGCCATCGAGGAACGTGGATCCGACGCC
>Ga0164290_1001881_pt1 | contig 21492 bp, 12 predicted proteins | sample Micstemetagenome_FD_108782 | JGI IMG/M metagenome (GOLD analysis project Ga0164290, IMG submission 108782) | Contaminated culture microbial community from soil near Moab, Utah, USA - Microcoleus steenstrupii SON62 (Illumina Assembly) | ecosystem: Environmental > Terrestrial > Soil > Soil crust...
CCCGGGGCTGCCCGTCAATTTCTTCAGCGATTGAGTGAACAAAGGTCAAAGCGCCAGCTGAAGCCCGCGAGCCTGCGCCCGCTTACCATCGACCGATGGATGTGCTCACCGAGCTGACCGACCGCATCAAGGCCGCCGCTGCGCAAGGCCGGGCGCTGCGCATTCGCGGTGGCGGCAGCAAGGATTTCCTCGCTGCCCGCCTTGAAGGGGAGCTGTTGTCCACGGCCGCCCTGTCCGGCATCACGAGTTACGAGCCAAGCGAACTGGTCGTCACCGTGCGCGCGGGCACCCCCCTGGCCGAGCTCGAGGCGGTGCTGGCCGAGCGCGGCCAGTGCCTGCCGTTCGAGCCGCCCCACTTCGGCGGCGGCGCCACGGTTGGCGGCATGGTGGCGGCCGGGCTGTCGGGGCCGGCGCGGGCCAGCGTCGGGTCCGTCCGTGACTACGTGCTCGGCCTCACGCTCGTCAATGGCAAGGGCGAGCAGCTCACCTTCGGCGGGCAGGTGATGAAGAACGTCGCAGGCTACGACGTCGCGCGGCTGATGGCCGGGGCCTGGGGCACGCTGGGGTTGATCGCGGAGGTCAGTCTCAAGGTGCTGCCGCAAGCGCCGGCCGAGGCGACCTTGAAGTTCGAGATGTCGCAGGCCGAAGCCCTGCGCCGGCTGAACGCCTGGGGCGGCCAGCCGCTGCCGCTGAATGCCAGTTGCTGGGTCGACGATGGCGGCGTGCCCACCCTCTACCTGCGCTTGCGCGGCGCGGCTGCGGCGGTGGAAGCCGCTTGCGGCACCTTGGGCGGTGAGCGCCAGGAGAACGCCGCCGTCGCAGCCGACTGGCTGCTCTGCCGCGACCAGCGCCTGCCCTGGTTCCAGGAGCGCGGCGGGCGCGAGCTCTGGCGCCTGTCGGTGCCGCAGACCGCGCCCGTGCTGGAACTGCCGGAGGCGCCGCTGGTCGAATGGCACGGCGGCCAGCGCTGGGTGCGCGCTGAGCCCGGTACGGGCGAGCGCCTGCGCGCTGCGGCCGGCACCGTAGGTGGTCACGCTACACTTTTCATAGCTGCAGGTCCTGATACTGCGAGGGCTGCAGGCCCGTTTGATGCCTTGAAGCCGCCGCTGGACCGGATCCACCGGGAACTCAAGCGCCAGTTCGACCCTGCTGGCATCTTCAACCTCGGGCGGCTCTACCCGGACCTCTGACCCGTGCAAACCCACCTCGCCCCCGAATTCCAGGACACGCCCGAAGGCCGCGAAGCCGAGGCGATCCTGCGCAAGTGCGTGCACTGCGGCTTCTGCACCGCCACCTGCCCGACCTACCAGATCCTCGGCGACGAGCTCGATGGCCCGCGCGGTCGCATTTACCTGATCAAGCAGGTGCTCGAAGGCGAGCAGCCGACGCAGAAGACCCAGCTGCACCTGGACCGGTGCCTGACCTGCCGCAACTGCGAAAGCACCTGCCCGAGCGGCGTGGACTACGGCCGGCTGGCCGACATCGGCCGCGGCATCGTCGAGCGCAAGGTCGAGCGCGGTGCCGGCTCGCGGGCGCTGCGCTGGGCGCTCAAGGAAGGCCTGACCTCCCCGTTGTTCGGCCCGGCGATGAAGCTGGGCCAGTCGGTGCGCGGGGTCCTGCCCGCGGCGCTCAAGGCCAAGGTGCCGGCGCGCCAGGACGCGGGGCGCTGGCCGCAGCGCGAACACGCGCGCAAGGTGCTGATGCTGGCGGGCTGCGTGCAACCCGCGATGGCGCCCAACATCAACAGCGCGACGGCGCGCGTGCTCGATGCTGCAGGCATCCAGGCCGTGGTCCCGGCGGCTGCGGGCTGCTGCGGCGCGGTGAAGTTCCACCTGAACGACCAGGACGGCGGGCGGGCGCAGATGCGCGCCAACATCGACGCGTGGTGGCCTTTCGTCGAGCGCGGGGCCGTCGAGGGCTTGGTCATGAATGCCTCCGGGTGTGGCGTCACCGTGCGCGAGTACGGCCACCACCTCCAGCACGACCCGGTCTACGCCGCCAAGGCGGCCCGCATCAGCGAGCTCACGCGCGACCTCAGCGAGCTGCTGCCGGACCTGGTGCCGCAGTTGCAGGGGCGGGTGCGCGCCCCGCAAGGCGTGCTGGCCTACCACCCGCCCTGCACGCTGCAGCACGGCCAGAAGCTGCGCGGCGGCGTGGAGACGCACTTGCGGCAGCTCGGCTTCGACATCCGGGTGGCGCTGAACGAATCCCACCTGTGCTGCGGCTCGGCCGGCACCTACTCCTTGCTGCACCCGCAGATGGCAGGCGAGCTGCGCGACCGCAAGCTCGGGCACCTGGGCGCCCTGGAGCCCGCGGCCATCGTCTCGGCCAACATCGGCTGCATCACGCACCTGCAGTCCGGCACCGGCACGCCGGTGCGGCACTGGATCGAGGTGCTGGATGCCGCGCTAGAACACCAGCCCGAGTAGCGCAAAGCCCAGGTGGGTGGCCGCGTGGGCCACCATGGCCGCTTCCAGGTGCCGTCGCCAGAAGAGCAGGCCATACAGCAGGCCGGCCACGGTGTTCAGCAGCAACGTGCGGGCGATGACCGGCGGCGAAAGGTTGGTGATGGCGGCCACCGCCGGCAGGTGCGCCGCCGCGAACACCCCAGCCGCCAGGACTGCCGCCGCTGCGAACACCCAAGCGGGGGGCTCGCCAGCATGGCGCGCCAGGGTCCGGTGCAGCGCCCACGCGACAAGGCTCATCAGCCCCCAGCGCATGATGACCTCCTCCGTTAGCCCGCCGTACAGCACGCCCAGGGCCAACCGGTCCAGGGCTGGGCCTTGAGGTTGCAGCCCTTGGACCTGGACCCCCAGCAGGGCCCACCACGCTGCATCCAGCGCCTGCAACACCGCGGCCAGTGCCAGGCCCGCCAGCAGCGGCGGCGTGAAGTCCCTCCATCCGCCGGCCGCTGCCGTGCCGGCCAGCGCACTGGCCAGCAGGACGCGATGGGCGAGCGCCGCGCCCAGCCCGGCGCCGATCGCCGCAAGCAGCAGCGGATTGGCCAGCCCCAGCGTGATCACCGCAGCCCGAGGCAGCACTGCCAGTTCGGCCGGCAGCGCACCCGTGCTGAGCGCTGCGAGTTGCGGCAGCAAGCCCAGGGCGCCCAGTGCCCCCGCGCCGAACAGCGGCCAGAAGCGCCGCGAAAAAGAGGGCAAGGGCCGGGAAGTTGTTGCCATGAGGCTGTCAGCATACTGGGCGACATTCAGGCTCTACCGGAAGGAGACCGCATGCAACACGCCCTGAACTGGTTCGAGATTCCCGTGGCCGACCTGGACCGCGCTATCCGCTTCTACGAGGCGCTCACGGGGCGCAAGCTGCGGCGCGAGGCCTTCGGCGGGCCGGGTGAGGAGCTGGCCGTGTTCGAAGTCGACGAGCGCGGCGCGGTCAACGGCGCGCTGCTGCGCAGCTCCCAGGCCCAGCCGGCGGCGCAAGGCACCATGGTCTACCTGAACGCCAGTCCCCGCATCGACCTCTGGCTGGAGCGCGTGCCGGCGGCGGGCGGCCGCGTCCTGGTGGGCAAGACGGCGCTGCCGCCCGGCATGGGGTTCTTCGCCCACATCCTGGACAGCGAAGGCAACCGGGTCGGCCTGCACGCCGACGCCTGACGCCGGCCCATGAGCCGCCTTGAGCGCCTGTTCCGCGTCCTGCAGTCGGTGCAGGCGCAGGAGTGTGTGACCGCGGCCGAACTCGGCCGCCAACTGGGCATCGCGCCGCGCACCGTCTACCGCGACATCGCCGACCTGCAGGCCTCGGGCGTGCCGGTCGAAGGCCATCCGGGCCGGGGTTTTCGCTGGTCCGGGCGCCGGCTGGCGCCGCTCATGTTCACGCCGCTGGAGGCGCAGGCCTTGGCCACCGCGGTGTCGATCGGCCGCCAGTGGTGCCCGCCGGCGCAAGTGCCTGAAGCGACCGCGGCGCTCGCGCGCGTGCTCGCTGCAATGCCCGCCGACCTCGCCCGTCGTACGCGCTCCGTGCAGGTGGTGCAGCCGCCCGGCTGCCCCGAGCCCGGCGAGGAAGGGGCGCTGGCAGCCTGGGACCAGGCGATCCGCGAGCGCCGCAAGGTGCGGCTGCAGTACCGCGACCTCGCCGAAATCCGCTCGCAACGCACGGTGCACCCACAGGGATGCGAGCGCGAAGGTCCGCTCTGGGCCCTGGCGGCCTGGTGCGAGCGCCGACGCGCGCCACTGCGCTTTCGCCTGGACCGCGTCGAGTCGCTCCAGGTGCTGGACGCGCACTACTGACACCAGCTTGTCAGCAGTCCCGGGTCGCCATCCAGGCCAAAAGGCGGTATTTTTCATCCCCCATGCGCCGCGCCGACCGCCTCTTCAACATCGTCCAGCTGATCCGCGGGCGCCGGCTGACCACGGCGGCTTACCTGGCGCAGCGGCTGGAGGTGTCCGAGCGCACCATCTACCGCGACGTTTCCGACCTGCAGGGGCAGGGCGTGCCGATCGAAGGCGAAGCCGGCGTGGGCTACCGCCTGGGGGCCGGGTTCGACCTGCCGCCCATGCTGTTCACGCAGGACGAAGCCAAGGCGCTGGTGGCCTCGGTGCGCATGGCCCAGGTCTGGCTCGACCCGGCGCTTGCCCAGGGCGCGCAGGACGCGCTGGGCAAGATCCTCTCCGTGCTGCCGGCCGAAGCCCGGGTCGCGGCCGAAGCCATGCCGCTCTACGGCCAGGGCGGCCTGCCGGCCACGGCCCAGCGCACCTTGCAGACCCTGCGCGAGGCGGTGCAGGAGCGACGCAAGATCTTCATCAACTACCGGGACCTGAGCGACAAGACCAGTGAGCGCACGCTGCGCCCCCTGGGTTGCTTTTACTGGGGCAAGGTCTGGACGCTGGCCGCCTGGTGCGAGCAGCGCAACGACTTCCGCAGCTTCCGGGTCGACCGCGTGAGCTACGTGCGGCGGCCGGAGGACCGCTTCCGCGACGAGCCCGGCCGCACGCTGGCCGACCTGGCCCGCCTGGAAGAAGCGCGGCTGCGCGAGCTGGGCTGGGTGCGCGACGAGGACTACTTCGCCAGCGCGTCCCGGTAACGGCGGCTGCACGGCACCGAGCTGCCGTCCTTCATCTTCAGGCGGGCGTCGCCGCCCTCCAGCGGCTCGATCTCGGCGATCCGGTCGCGGTTCACGGCCCAGCTGCGGTGCACGCGCGCGAACCGCGCCGCATCGAGCTGGTCCAGGAAATCGGCCAGCGTTGAGCGCAGCAGGTAGTCGTGGCCGTTCACGCGCAAGCCGATGTAGTTGCCTTGGGCCTGCAGCCAGTCGATGTCGCGGGCGGCAATCAGGAATTCCTTGCGCAGCTTGCGCACCAGGAATCGCTCGGGCCGCTCGGCCGCGAGCGCAGCCGTTTCGGGCTGGCCGGCCGGCGGCTCCGCCGGGTCCAGCACCCTGGCTTCGCCTTGCAGGCGCAGCAACACCAGCCGGTAACTCCACAGGGCCACCAGGATCAGGAAGTAGCTTCGGACGTCCTTGAGGTACTCGTAGCCCAGCATCGAGCCCCAACTCGCCACGTGGTAGTCAGCGCCGGCGGCGGCGTAGACCAGCTTGCGCAGCCCCACCATGCCCAGCACATGGACCATGCAGTAGGCAAGGCTCCCCGCCAGGTGCCAGCCGATCGCGCCGGGCAGCGTGTCCAGCCGCACCGGGTGCCGCCGCCCCCAGGCGACCACCGCCGGGAGCAGCAGCGCCACGACCGCCGTGCTGGTCAGCTCCCAGGCGAGGGGCCGCCACAGCGGCACGGGCGTGCCGCCCCGGCCCAGGTCGATCCAGGTCACCAGGGTGTTGGACACGACCTGGGCCCCCAGGACGACGACCCAGAAGCCCACTTCCGCCAGGCGGCGCCAGCGGCGGTACCGGGCGAGCCAGGGTTCTCGGGGATCGGTCATGCGCCGAGTCTACGGGGCGGCGGATTTCGTCCCTGCCTGCCACCGCTCGTCCCCAATCCGCGCCGACCCGTCACTTCCCGGGCCCGCGGCGATGGCCAGGCGCCCACAATCCGCCGCTTTGCGAAGGAGCCCCATGAACCGCCGACACGACATCGATGCCCTGCGCGCGCTCGCCTTCGGGCTGGTCATCCTCTACCACGTGGGCATGTACTACGTCGCCGGCTGGGACTGGCACCTCAAGAGCCCGCACGCGGCCGAGTGGCTGCAATGGCCCATGCGTGCGCTGAACCTGTGGCGCATGGACCTGGTGTTCCTGGTGTCGGGCCTGGCGCTCGGCCTGCTGCAGCGTGGCCACTCGCGCCGGGCTTTGCTCTCACAGCGAAGTTGGCGCCTGCTGCTGCCGCTGGCCTTCGGCATGGCCGTGGTGGTGCCGTTCCAGCCCTACGCCCAGGGCGTGGCCAAGGGCCTGATCGAGCCGGGCTTCGCGGCTTTCCTGCTGCGCTACTACACCGGTGGGCCCTGGCCCGCCGCGGCCTTCGACGGCGCGCACGTGGGCGTCACCTGGAACCACCTCTGGTTCCTGCCCTACCTGTGGGTCTACACCGCCGTGCTGCTGGTGATGATGCCGCTGCTGCAATCCGCGGCCGGCCAGCGGTGGCGGGCGCGCTTCACCGGCCTGCGCGGCGCGGCCTTGTGGCTGCTGCCGGTGCTGCCCCTGGCCCTGTATTCGCTGCTGCTGTGGCGGCATTTCCCGCCGACCCACGACCTGCTCGGCGACGCCTGGCTGCATGCGGTGTACTTCACCCTCTTCCTGTATGGCTGGTGGATCGGCCTGGACGCCGGCATCTGGGCCGAGGCCGCGCGGCTGCGCTGGAAGTCGCTCGGCTGGGCCCTGCTGCTGCTGGCCCTGCACTTCACGCTGCGCGAGTTCATCGGGCCGAAGGATCCCTGGCAGCAGCGCCTGCTGGTGCGCCTGGCGGGCGACTTCTACCTTTGGGCGGCGATCGTGGCGGTGCTGGGCTGGGCCCACCACCGGCTGAACCGGCCCTGGCCGTGGCTGGGCTGGGCGAACGAATCGGTGTACCCCTGGTACGTGCTGCACCAGACCGCGATCATTGTGCTGGTGGTCTGGCTGGCGCCGCTGCGGCTGGGTCCTGTCCTGGAACCCTTGCTGCTGGTCGCCGGCACCGTGGCGCTGTGCTGGGGCCTGACCACGGTGATCCGGCGCAGCGGCTGGCTGCGCCCGCTGTTCGGCCTCAAGCCAAGGCCGCTTCGATGTCCTTCGCCAGCTTCGCCGGCTCGTCCTGCGGGGAATAGCGCTTGAGCACCTGGCCCTCCTTGCCCACCAGGAACTTGGTGAAGTTCCACTTGATGGCCGTGCTGCCCAGCAGGCCGGGCGCCTCCCTGGCCAGCCATTGGTAGAGCGGGTCGGCCTTGGGGCCGTTGACGTCGACCTTGGCCATCATGGGGAAGCTCACGCCGTAGTTCAGCTGGCAGAACTGCGCGATCTCGTCGTTGCTGCCCGGGTCCTGGGCGCCGAACTGGTTGCAGGGGAAGCCCAGCACGACCAGCCCTTTCTTGCCGTACTTCTTGTGCAGCTCTTCCAGCCCGCCGAACTGCGGCGTGTAGCCGCAGGCGCTGGCCGTGTTCACGATGAGCAGCACCTTGCCCCGGAACTTGTCCAAGGGCACGGTCTTGCCGTCGATCTGCCGGGCTTCGAAGTCGTACGCGGTCGTCATGCGGGAGATTGTGCGCCTGCGCGGCTGCCCGTGGGGGCGTCGGGCCAGGCCGACCAGGCTGCCGCGGCCAGGATCAGCGAGCCGCCGAGCCACGTGCGCCACGACAGCTCAGAAGCCCCGGCCAGGACCGACGAGACGCTGGCGAACACGACTTCGGAGAGCATGACCAGGGCCGTCGTCTGCGCCTTCAGCCGCGCCGCGCCGAACTGCAGGGCCATGTTGCCCGCCAGGAAGGCCAGGCTCAGCGCCAAGCCCAGCGCCAAGGCCGGCACGGGCAGCATTGGAGGTGCATCGACCAGGCCGCCCGCCATGCCCAGCAGGGCTGCGCCAGCGGCGGTCAAGGTTCCGCCGGTGAACATCGCGAAGATGCGCGAGGCAGAAGGCGACGTGCGCAACTGGCGCAGCAGGATGTTGGTCATCGCAAAGCTGAAGCCGCCCATCAGCGCCAGCCAGTCGGCCAGGCTTTCCGGCACCGGCCAAGGCGTGCCGGGCGTCTTGAGCACCACCGCAACGCCCGCCAACGCCAGCAGCAAGCGCAACAGGGCCCGAGGCGTCGGCCGCTCCCCCAGCAGCAGCCAGGCGAGCAGGACCGCCCAGGCCGGCATCAGGTAGAAGAGCAGGACGACACGGACCACGTCGCCCACGGTGACGGCCCAGTTGAAGCCGACGTTGGTCATGCCCGAGGCCAGCATCAGCAGCCACAGCCCGGGATGCGCGGCCAGGCCTTGCCAGGCCCGCGGAGACCAGGCCAGCAGGCAGGCCAGCGACACGGCATAGATGGCGGCCGTGGCCCACAGCGGGTGCAGTCCGTGGCCTTGCAGTTCCCGGAACGGCCACCAGGAGACACCCCAGACGAAGGCGTTGAACGCCAGCGCCAGGGCTGGCAGGGCGGCCGCTGCGCCGCCCCTGGGTTCAGCCATGCGCGTTGTCCTGCCGCGCGATCTGCAGCAGGTGCTCGACTTCTTCCTTGTGGTGGACCAGGTTGTGAGCGTGCCAGCGCTTGATCAGCCACATCACGCCCGCCACCACCAGGCCGAAGGCCGTGATGGCGCCGAAGGCCGACAGGCCCATTCCGGCCGACAAACTGTAGAAAGCGCCCAGGCCCAGGATGCAGGCCTGTTCGTTGAAGTTCTGCACCGCGATCGAGCGGCCGCCGCCCATCAGGTTATGGCCGCGGTGCTGCAGCAGGGCGTTCATGGGAACGACCAGGAAGCCGCCCAGGCCGCCCAGCAGGATCAGGAAGGGGGCAGCGACCCAGACGTTGTCGATGAAATTCATCGCGATCACCAGCACGCCCATGGCGATGCCCAGCGGCATCACGCTGGTGGCCATGTCCAGTCGCATGCGCATCGAGGCGACGATCGCGCCGACGGCCGTGCCCAGTGCCACGACGCCACTGAGCGCCGAAGCCTGCGTGGTGCTGTAGCCCAGTGCGGCGGCGCTCCAGGCCAGGATGATGTAGCGCAGGTTGCCCGAGACGCCCCAGAACAGCGTGGTGGTGGCCAGCGAAATCTGGCCCAGCTTGTCACGCCACAGGCGCGAGTTGCAGGTCCAGAAATCGGGCACCAGCTCCAGCGGGTTGCGCGGAATGGGGCGCATCTCCACGCCGGTGAGCGGGATGCGCGTGTTGAACCAGGCCGCCACCGCGTAGATGAAGATCAGGAAGAAGATCGCGGCTTCCGGCGCCGTGTCGATGCCGGTGTCCAGCAACGGGAAATCCAGCGCCAGCATCCGCCCGGCGATGGCCTGCCCCACCAGCTGCCCTCCGAGCAGGATGCCCAGGATGATGGAAGCGATGGTCAGTCCCTCGATCCAGCCGTTGGCCTTGACCAGCTGGGACGCGGGGAGCAGCTCCGTCAGGATGCCGTACTTCGCCTGCGAATAGGCCGCAGCGCCCAGGCCCACCACCGCATACGCCAGCAGCGGGTGCACGCCGAACAGCATCATCAGGCAGCCCACCACCTTGATGGCGTTGCTGATGAACATCACCTTGCCCTTGGGCTGCGCGTCGGCAAAGGCGCCGACGAACGGGGCCAGCACCACGTAGAACAGCGCGAACATCGGCACCAGCGCGGCACGCTGCCATTCCGGCTGCCCGGAAGTCCGGAGCAATTCGACGGCGGCCACGAACAGCGCGTTGTCGGCCAACGACGAGAAAAACTGGGCCGACATGATGGTGTAGAAACCGCGCTTCATCTGGCAGTTTGTGAGGCATCAGTGGTTCTGATGCCAGGTGATTTCGGGGCTGTCTCCAAACGACAGCGGGTTATATCACGCGGGGTAATGACAGAATCCCGCAATAGATCACGGTCAAGCCAGAGCATGCCGCGTCCCATCCAGGCCACCATCCACACCGACTCGCTGCGGCACAACCTCGCCCGCATGCGGCAGGCCGCCCCGGACAGCAAGGTCTGGGGCGTGGTCAAGGCCAATGCCTACGGCCACGGTATCGAGCGCGTGTTCGAGGGGCTGCGCGGCGCCGACGGTTTTGCGCTGCTGGACCTGAACGAGGCCGAGCGCGTGCGCGCCCTGGGCTGGCGCGGCCCGATCCTGCTGCTCGAAGGCATCTTCGAGCCGCGCGACCTGGAACTGTGCTCGCGCCTGTCGCTGTGGCACACCATCCACTGCGACGAGCAGATCGCCATGCTGGCCGCCCACAAGACGCAGCAGCCCCACCACGTGTTCCTGAAGATGAATTCGGGCATGAACCGCCTGGGGTTCGCGCCGGCACGCTACCGTGCGGCCTGGACGCGGCTGGAGGCGATGCCGCAGGTCGAGGAGATCTCGCTCATCACGCACTTCTCCGATGCCGATGGCCCGCGCGGCATCGCGCACCAGCGCGAAGTGTTCGAGGCCATCACGCGCGAACTGCCCGGCGAACGCACGCTCGCCAACAGCGCCGGCGCCTTGCGCTTCGGCGCCGACGCGCCGGTGCGCGCCGACTGGATCCGCCCGGGCATCGCGGTGTACGGCAGCGCCCCGGACTACCCGGACCACGACATCGCCCACTGGGGCCTGCAACCGACCATGACGCTGCAAAGCCGCCTGATCGCCACCCAGGACCTCGCCCCCGGGCACACCGTGGGCTACGGCTCGAGCTTCACGGCCGACGTCCCGATGCGCATCGGGACGTCGGCCGTGAAGCTCGAGCCGTAGCCCACGGTGTGCCCGGGGGCGAGGTCCTGGGTGGCGATCAGGCGGCTTTGCAGCGTCATGGTCGGTTGCAGGCCCCAGTGGGCGATGTCGTGGTCCGGGTAGTCCGGGGCGCTGCCGTACACCGCGATGCCCGGGCGGATCCAGTCGGCGCGCACCGGCGCGTCGGCGCCGAAGCGCAAGGCGCCGGCGCTGTTGGCGAGCGTGCGTTCGCCGGGCAGTTCGCGCGTGATGGCCTCGAACACTTCGCGCTGGTGCGCGATGCCGCGCGGGCCATCGGCATCGGAGAAGTGCGTGATGAGCGAGATCTCCTCGACCTGCGGCATCGCCTCCAGCCGCGTCCAGGCCGCACGGTAGCGTGCCGGCGCGAACCCCAGGCGGTTCATGCCCGAATTCATCTTCAGGAACACGTGGTGGGGCTGCTGCGTCTTGTGGGCGGCCAGCATGGCGATCTGCTCGTCGCAGTGGATGGTGTGCCACAGCGACAGGCGCGAGCACAGTTCCAGGTCGCGCGGCTCGAAGATGCCTTCGAGCAGCAGGATCGGGCCGCGCCAGCCCAGGGCGCGCACGCGCTCGGCCTCGTTCAGGTCCAGCAGCGCAAAACCGTCGGCGCCGCGCAGCCCCTCGAACACGCGCTCGATACCGTGGCCGTAGGCATTGGCCTTGACCACGCCCCAGACCTTGCTGTCCGGGGCGGCCTGCCGCATGCGGGCGAGGTTGTGCCGCAGCGAGTCGGTGTGGATGGTGGCCTGGATGGGACGCGGCATGCTCTGGCTTGACCGTGATCTATTGCGGGATTCTGTCATTACCCCGCGTGATATAACCCGCTGTCGTTTGGAGACAGCCCCGAAATCACCTGGCATCAGAACCACTGATGCCTCACAAACTGCCAGATGAAGCGCGGTTTCTACACCATCATGTCGGCCCAGTTTTTCTCGTCGTTGGCCGACAACGCGCTGTTCGTGGCCGCCGTCGAATTGCTCCGGACTTCCGGGCAGCCGGAATGGCAGCGTGCCGCGCTGGTGCCGATGTTCGCGCTGTTCTACGTGGTGCTGGCCCCGTTCGTCGGCGCCTTTGCCGACGCGCAGCCCAAGGGCAAGGTGATGTTCATCAGCAACGCCATCAAGGTGGTGGGCTGCCTGATGATGCTGTTCGGCGTGCACCCGCTGCTGGCGTATGCGGTGGTGGGCCTGGGCGCTGCGGCCTATTCGCAGGCGAAGTACGGCATCCTGACGGAGCTGCTCCCCGCGTCCCAGCTGGTCAAGGCCAACGGCTGGATCGAGGGACTGACCATCGCTTCCATCATCCTGGGCATCCTGCTCGGAGGGCAGCTGGTGGGGCAGGCCATCGCCGGGCGGATGCTGGCGCTGGATTTCCCGTTGCTGGACACCGGCATCGACACGGCGCCGGAAGCCGCGATCTTCTTCCTGATCTTCATCTACGCGGTGGCGGCCTGGTTCAACACGCGCATCCCGCTCACCGGCGTGGAGATGCGCCCCATTCCGCGCAACCCGCTGGAGCTGGTGCCCGATTTCTGGACCTGCAACTCGCGCCTGTGGCGTGACAAGCTGGGCCAGATTTCGCTGGCCACCACCACGCTGTTCTGGGGCGTCTCGGGCAACCTGCGCTACATCATCCTGGCCTGGAGCGCCGCCGCACTGGGCTACAGCACCACGCAGGCTTCGGCGCTCAGTGGCGTCGTGGCACTGGGCACGGCCGTCGGCGCGATCGTCGCCTCGATGCGCATGCGACTGGACATGGCCACCAGCGTGATGCCGCTGGGCATCGCCATGGGCGTGCTGGTGATCGCGATGAATTTCATCGACAACGTCTGGGTCGCTGCCCCCTTCCTGATCCTGCTGGGCGGCCTGGGCGGCTTCCTGGTCGTTCCCATGAACGCCCTGCTGCAGCACCGCGGCCATAACCTGATGGGCGGCGGCCGCTCGATCGCGGTGCAGAACTTCAACGAACAGGCCTGCATCCTGGGCCTGGGCGCTTTCTACAGTTTGTCGGCCGGAATGGGCCTGTCGGCCTTCGGCGCCATCACGGCCTTCGGCCTGGTGGTGGCGGGCGTGATGTGGCTGATCAAGCGCTGGCACGCTCACAACCTGGTCCACCACAAGGAAGAAGTCGAGCACCTGCTGCAGATCGCGCGGCAGGACAACGCGCATGGCTGAACCCAGGGGCGGCGCAGCGGCCGCCCTGCCAGCCCTGGCGCTGGCGTTCAACGCCTTCGTCTGGGGTGTCTCCTGGTGGCCGTTCCGGGAACTGCAAGGCCACGGACTGCACCCGCTGTGGGCCACGGCCGCCATCTATGCCGTGTCGCTGGCCTGCCTGCTGGCCTGGTCTCCGCGGGCCTGGCAAGGCCTGGCCGCGCATCCCGGGCTGTGGCTGCTGATGCTGGCCTCGGGCATGACCAACGTCGGCTTCAACTGGGCCGTCACCGTGGGCGACGTGGTCCGTGTCGTCCTGCTCTTCTACCTGATGCCGGCCTGGGCGGTCCTGCTCGCCTGGCTGCTGCTGGGGGAGCGGCCGACGCCTCGGGCCCTGTTGCGCTTGCTGCTGGCGTTGGCGGGCGTTGCGGTGGTGCTCAAGACGCCCGGCACGCCTTGGCCGGTGCCGGAAAGCCTGGCCGACTGGCTGGCGCTGATGGGCGGCTTCAGCTTTGCGATGACCAACATCCTGCTGCGCCAGTTGCGCACGTCGCCTTCTGCCTCGCGCATCTTCGCGATGTTCACCGGCGGAACCTTGACCGCCGCTGGCGCAGCCCTGCTGGGCATGGCGGGCGGCCTGGTCGATGCACCTCCAATGCTGCCCGTGCCGGCCTTGGCGCTGGGCTTGGCGCTGAGCCTGGCCTTCCTGGCGGGCAACATGGCCCTGCAGTTCGGCGCGGCGCGGCTGAAGGCGCAGACGACGGCCCTGGTCATGCTCTCCGAAGTCGTGTTCGCCAGCGTCTCGTCGGTCCTGGCCGGGGCTTCTGAGCTGTCGTGGCGCACGTGGCTCGGCGGCTCGCTGATCCTGGCCGCGGCAGCCTGGTCGGCCTGGCCCGACGCCCCCACGGGCAGCCGCGCAGGCGCACAATCTCCCGCATGACGACCGCGTACGACTTCGAAGCCCGGCAGATCGACGGCAAGACCGTGCCCTTGGACAAGTTCCGGGGCAAGGTGCTGCTCATCGTGAACACGGCCAGCGCCTGCGGCTACACGCCGCAGTTCGGCGGGCTGGAAGAGCTGCACAAGAAGTACGGCAAGAAAGGGCTGGTCGTGCTGGGCTTCCCCTGCAACCAGTTCGGCGCCCAGGACCCGGGCAGCAACGACGAGATCGCGCAGTTCTGCCAGCTGAACTACGGCGTGAGCTTCCCCATGATGGCCAAGGTCGACGTCAACGGCCCCAAGGCCGACCCGCTCTACCAATGGCTGGCCAGGGAGGCGCCCGGCCTGCTGGGCAGCACGGCCATCAAGTGGAACTTCACCAAGTTCCTGGTGGGCAAGGAGGGCCAGGTGCTCAAGCGCTATTCCCCGCAGGACGAGCCGGCGAAGCTGGCGAAGGACATCGAAGCGGCCTTGGCTTGAGGCCGAACAGCGGGCGCAGCCAGCCGCTGCGCCGGATCACCGTGGTCAGGCCCCAGCACAGCGCCACGGTGCCGGCGACCAGCAGCAAGGGTTCCAGGACAGGACCCAGCCGCAGCGGCGCCAGCCAGACCACCAGCACAATGATCGCGGTCTGGTGCAGCACGTACCAGGGGTACACCGATTCGTTCGCCCAGCCCAGCCACGGCCAGGGCCGGTTCAGCCGGTGGTGGGCCCAGCCCAGCACCGCCACGATCGCCGCCCAAAGGTAGAAGTCGCCCGCCAGGCGCACCAGCAGGCGCTGCTGCCAGGGATCCTTCGGCCCGATGAACTCGCGCAGCGTGAAGTGCAGGGCCAGCAGCAGCAGGGCCCAGCCGAGCGACTTCCAGCGCAGCCGCGCGGCCTCGGCCCAGATGCCGGCGTCCAGGCCGATCCACCAGCCATACAGGAAGAGGGTGAAGTACACCGCATGCAGCCAGGCGTCGCCGAGCAGGTCGTGGGTCGGCGGGAAATGCCGCCACAGCAGCAGCGAATACAGGGCCAGGGGCAGCACCGGCAGCAGCCACAAGGCCGCGCCGCGCAGGCCGGTGAAGCGCGCCCGCCACCGCTGGCCGGCCGCGGATTGCAGCAGCGGCATCATCACCAGCAGCACGGCGGTGTAGACCCACAGGTAGGGCAGGAACCAGAGGTGGTTCCAGGTGACGCCCACGTGCGCGCCGTCGAAGGCCGCGGCGGGCCAGGGCCCACCGGTGTAGTAGCGCAGCAGGAAAGCCGCGAAGCCCGGCTCGATCAGGCCCTTGGCCACGCCCTGGGCGTAGGGCTGGAACGGCACCACCACGGCCATGCCGAAGGCCAGCGGCAGCAGCAGGCGCCAACTTCGCTGTGAGAGCAAAGCCCGGCGCGAGTGGCCACGCTGCAGCAGGCCGAGCGCCAGGCCCGACACCAGGAACACCAGGTCCATGCGCCACAGGTTCAGCGCACGCATGGGCCATTGCAGCCACTCGGCCGCGTGCGGGCTCTTGAGGTGCCAGTCCCAGCCGGCGACGTAGTACATGCCCACGTGGTAGAGGATGACCAGCCCGAAGGCGAGCGCGCGCAGGGCATCGATGTCGTGTCGGCGGTTCATGGGGCTCCTTCGCAAAGCGGCGGATTGTGGGCGCCTGGCCATCGCCGCGGGCCCGGGAAGTGACGGGTCGGCGCGGATTGGGGACGAGCGGTGGCAGGCAGGGACGAAATCCGCCGCCCCGTAGACTCGGCGCATGACCGATCCCCGAGAACCCTGGCTCGCCCGGTACCGCCGCTGGCGCCGCCTGGCGGAAGTGGGCTTCTGGGTCGTCGTCCTGGGGGCCCAGGTCGTGTCCAACACCCTGGTGACCTGGATCGACCTGGGCCGGGGCGGCACGCCCGTGCCGCTGTGGCGGCCCCTCGCCTGGGAGCTGACCAGCACGGCGGTCGTGGCGCTGCTGCTCCCGGCGGTGGTCGCCTGGGGGCGGCGGCACCCGGTGCGGCTGGACACGCTGCCCGGCGCGATCGGCTGGCACCTGGCGGGGAGCCTTGCCTACTGCATGGTCCATGTGCTGGGCATGGTGGGGCTGCGCAAGCTGGTCTACGCCGCCGCCGGCGCTGACTACCACGTGGCGAGTTGGGGCTCGATGCTGGGCTACGAGTACCTCAAGGACGTCCGAAGCTACTTCCTGATCCTGGTGGCCCTGTGGAGTTACCGGCTGGTGTTGCTGCGCCTGCAAGGCGAAGCCAGGGTGCTGGACCCGGCGGAGCCGCCGGCCGGCCAGCCCGAAACGGCTGCGCTCGCGGCCGAGCGGCCCGAGCGATTCCTGGTGCGCAAGCTGCGCAAGGAATTCCTGATTGCCGCCCGCGACATCGACTGGCTGCAGGCCCAAGGCAACTACATCGGCTTGCGCGTGAACGGCCACGACTACCTGCTGCGCTCAACGCTGGCCGATTTCCTGGACCAGCTCGATGCGGCGCGGTTCGCGCGCGTGCACCGCAGCTGGGCCGTGAACCGCGACCGGATCGCCGAGATCGAGCCGCTGGAGGGCGGCGACGCCCGCCTGAAGATGAAGGACGGCAGCTCGGTGCCGTGCAGCCGCCGTTACCGGGACGCGCTGGCGAAGTAGTCCTCGTCGCGCACCCAGCCCAGCTCGCGCAGCCGCGCTTCTTCCAGGCGGGCCAGGTCGGCCAGCGTGCGGCCGGGCTCGTCGCGGAAGCGGTCCTCCGGCCGCCGCACGTAGCTCACGCGGTCGACCCGGAAGCTGCGGAAGTCGTTGCGCTGCTCGCACCAGGCGGCCAGCGTCCAGACCTTGCCCCAGTAAAAGCAACCCAGGGGGCGCAGCGTGCGCTCACTGGTCTTGTCGCTCAGGTCCCGGTAGTTGATGAAGATCTTGCGTCGCTCCTGCACCGCCTCGCGCAGGGTCTGCAAGGTGCGCTGGGCCGTGGCCGGCAGGCCGCCCTGGCCGTAGAGCGGCATGGCTTCGGCCGCGACCCGGGCTTCGGCCGGCAGCACGGAGAGGATCTTGCCCAGCGCGTCCTGCGCGCCCTGGGCAAGCGCCGGGTCGAGCCAGACCTGGGCCATGCGCACCGAGGCCACCAGCGCCTTGGCTTCGTCCTGCGTGAACAGCATGGGCGGCAGGTCGAACCCGGCCCCCAGGCGGTAGCCCACGCCGGCTTCGCCTTCGATCGGCACGCCCTGCCCCTGCAGGTCGGAAACGTCGCGGTAGATGGTGCGCTCGGACACCTCCAGCCGCTGCGCCAGGTAAGCCGCCGTGGTCAGCCGGCGCCCGCGGATCAGCTGGACGATGTTGAAGAGGCGGTCGGCGCGGCGCATGGGGGATGAAAAATACCGCCTTTTGGCCTGGATGGCGACCCGGGACTGCTGACAAGCTGGTGTCAGTAGTGCGCGTCCAGCACCTGGAGCGACTCGACGCGGTCCAGGCGAAAGCGCAGTGGCGCGCGTCGGCGCTCGCACCAGGCCGCCAGGGCCCAGAGCGGACCTTCGCGCTCGCATCCCTGTGGGTGCACCGTGCGTTGCGAGCGGATTTCGGCGAGGTCGCGGTACTGCAGCCGCACCTTGCGGCGCTCGCGGATCGCCTGGTCCCAGGCTGCCAGCGCCCCTTCCTCGCCGGGCTCGGGGCAGCCGGGCGGCTGCACCACCTGCACGGAGCGCGTACGACGGGCGAGGTCGGCGGGCATTGCAGCGAGCACGCGCGCGAGCGCCGCGGTCGCTTCAGGCACTTGCGCCGGCGGGCACCACTGGCGGCCGATCGACACCGCGGTGGCCAAGGCCTGCGCCTCCAGCGGCGTGAACATGAGCGGCGCCAGCCGGCGCCCGGACCAGCGAAAACCCCGGCCCGGATGGCCTTCGACCGGCACGCCCGAGGCCTGCAGGTCGGCGATGTCGCGGTAGACGGTGCGCGGCGCGATGCCCAGTTGGCGGCCGAGTTCGGCCGCGGTCACACACTCCTGCGCCTGCACCGACTGCAGGACGCGGAACAGGCGCTCAAGGCGGCTCATGGGCCGGCGTCAGGCGTCGGCGTGCAGGCCGACCCGGTTGCCTTCGCTGTCCAGGATGTGGGCGAAGAACCCCATGCCGGGCGGCAGCGCCGTCTTGCCCACCAGGACGCGGCCGCCCGCCGCCGGCACGCGCTCCAGCCAGAGGTCGATGCGGGGACTGGCGTTCAGGTAGACCATGGTGCCTTGCGCCGCCGGCTGGGCCTGGGAGCTGCGCAGCAGCGCGCCGTTGACCGCGCCGCGCTCGTCGACTTCGAACACGGCCAGCTCCTCACCCGGCCCGCCGAAGGCCTCGCGCCGCAGCTTGCGCCCCGTGAGCGCCTCGTAGAAGCGGATAGCGCGGTCCAGGTCGGCCACGGGAATCTCGAACCAGTTCAGGGCGTGTTGCATGCGGTCTCCTTCCGGTAGAGCCTGAATGTCGCCCAGTATGCTGACAGCCTCATGGCAACAACTTCCCGGCCCTTGCCCTCTTTTTCGCGGCGCTTCTGGCCGCTGTTCGGCGCGGGGGCACTGGGCGCCCTGGGCTTGCTGCCGCAACTCGCAGCGCTCAGCACGGGTGCGCTGCCGGCCGAACTGGCAGTGCTGCCTCGGGCTGCGGTGATCACGCTGGGGCTGGCCAATCCGCTGCTGCTTGCGGCGATCGGCGCCGGGCTGGGCGCGGCGCTCGCCCATCGCGTCCTGCTGGCCAGTGCGCTGGCCGGCACGGCAGCGGCCGGCGGATGGAGGGACTTCACGCCGCCGCTGCTGGCGGGCCTGGCACTGGCCGCGGTGTTGCAGGCGCTGGATGCAGCGTGGTGGGCCCTGCTGGGGGTCCAGGTCCAAGGGCTGCAACCTCAAGGCCCAGCCCTGGACCGGTTGGCCCTGGGCGTGCTGTACGGCGGGCTAACGGAGGAGGTCATCATGCGCTGGGGGCTGATGAGCCTTGTCGCGTGGGCGCTGCACCGGACCCTGGCGCGCCATGCTGGCGAGCCCCCCGCTTGGGTGTTCGCAGCGGCGGCAGTCCTGGCGGCTGGGGTGTTCGCGGCGGCGCACCTGCCGGCGGTGGCCGCCATCACCAACCTTTCGCCGCCGGTCATCGCCCGCACGTTGCTGCTGAACACCGTGGCCGGCCTGCTGTATGGCCTGCTCTTCTGGCGACGGCACCTGGAAGCGGCCATGGTGGCCCACGCGGCCACCCACCTGGGCTTTGCGCTACTCGGGCTGGTGTTCTAGCGCGGCATCCAGCACCTCGATCCAGTGCCGCACCGGCGTGCCGGTGCCGGACTGCAGGTGCGTGATGCAGCCGATGTTGGCCGAGACGATGGCCGCGGGCTCCAGGGCGCCCAGGTGCCCGAGCTTGCGGTCGCGCAGCTCGCCTGCCATCTGCGGGTGCAGCAAGGAGTAGGTGCCGGCCGAGCCGCAGCACAGGTGGGATTCGTTCAGCGCCACCCGGATGTCGAAGCCGAGCTGCCGCAAGTGCGTCTCCACGCCGCCGCGCAGCTTCTGGCCGTGCTGCAGCGTGCAGGGCGGGTGGTAGGCCAGCACGCCTTGCGGGGCGCGCACCCGCCCCTGCAACTGCGGCACCAGGTCCGGCAGCAGCTCGCTGAGGTCGCGCGTGAGCTCGCTGATGCGGGCCGCCTTGGCGGCGTAGACCGGGTCGTGCTGGAGGTGGTGGCCGTACTCGCGCACGGTGACGCCACACCCGGAGGCATTCATGACCAAGCCCTCGACGGCCCCGCGCTCGACGAAAGGCCACCACGCGTCGATGTTGGCGCGCATCTGCGCCCGCCCGCCGTCCTGGTCGTTCAGGTGGAACTTCACCGCGCCGCAGCAGCCCGCAGCCGCCGGGACCACGGCCTGGATGCCTGCAGCATCGAGCACGCGCGCCGTCGCGCTGTTGATGTTGGGCGCCATCGCGGGTTGCACGCAGCCCGCCAGCATCAGCACCTTGCGCGCGTGTTCGCGCTGCGGCCAGCGCCCCGCGTCCTGGCGCGCCGGCACCTTGGCCTTGAGCGCCGCGGGCAGGACCCCGCGCACCGACTGGCCCAGCTTCATCGCCGGGCCGAACAACGGGGAGGTCAGGCCTTCCTTGAGCGCCCAGCGCAGCGCCCGCGAGCCGGCACCGCGCTCGACCTTGCGCTCGACGATGCCGCGGCCGATGTCGGCCAGCCGGCCGTAGTCCACGCCGCTCGGGCAGGTGCTTTCGCAGTTGCGGCAGGTCAGGCACCGGTCCAGGTGCAGCTGGGTCTTCTGCGTCGGCTGCTCGCCTTCGAGCACCTGCTTGATCAGGTAAATGCGACCGCGCGGGCCATCGAGCTCGTCGCCGAGGATCTGGTAGGTCGGGCAGGTGGCGGTGCAGAAGCCGCAGTGCACGCACTTGCGCAGGATCGCCTCGGCTTCGCGGCCTTCGGGCGTGTCCTGGAATTCGGGGGCGAGGTGGGTTTGCACGGGTCAGAGGTCCGGGTAGAGCCGCCCGAGGTTGAAGATGCCAGCAGGGTCGAACTGGCGCTTGAGTTCCCGGTGGATCCGGTCCAGCGGCGGCTTCAAGGCATCAAACGGGCCTGCAGCCCTCGCAGTATCAGGACCTGCAGCTATGAAAAGTGTAGCGTGACCACCTACGGTGCCGGCCGCAGCGCGCAGGCGCTCGCCCGTACCGGGCTCAGCGCGCACCCAGCGCTGGCCGCCGTGCCATTCGACCAGCGGCGCCTCCGGCAGTTCCAGCACGGGCGCGGTCTGCGGCACCGACAGGCGCCAGAGCTCGCGCCCGCCGCGCTCCTGGAACCAGGGCAGGCGCTGGTCGCGGCAGAGCAGCCAGTCGGCTGCGACGGCGGCGTTCTCCTGGCGCTCACCGCCCAAGGTGCCGCAAGCGGCTTCCACCGCCGCAGCCGCGCCGCGCAAGCGCAGGTAGAGGGTGGGCACGCCGCCATCGTCGACCCAGCAACTGGCATTCAGCGGCAGCGGCTGGCCGCCCCAGGCGTTCAGCCGGCGCAGGGCTTCGGCCTGCGACATCTCGAACTTCAAGGTCGCCTCGGCCGGCGCTTGCGGCAGCACCTTGAGACTGACCTCCGCGATCAACCCCAGCGTGCCCCAGGCCCCGGCCATCAGCCGCGCGACGTCGTAGCCTGCGACGTTCTTCATCACCTGCCCGCCGAAGGTGAGCTGCTCGCCCTTGCCATTGACGAGCGTGAGGCCGAGCACGTAGTCACGGACGGACCCGACGCTGGCCCGCGCCGGCCCCGACAGCCCGGCCGCCACCATGCCGCCAACCGTGGCGCCGCCGCCGAAGTGGGGCGGCTCGAACGGCAGGCACTGGCCGCGCTCGGCCAGCACCGCCTCGAGCTCGGCCAGGGGGGTGCCCGCGCGCACGGTGACGACCAGTTCGCTTGGCTCGTAACTCGTGATGCCGGACAGGGCGGCCGTGGACAACAGCTCCCCTTCAAGGCGGGCAGCGAGGAAATCCTTGCTGCCGCCACCGCGAATGCGCAGCGCCCGGCCTTGCGCAGCGGCGGCCTTGATGCGGTCGGTCAGCTCGGTGAGCACATCCATCGGTCGATGGTAAGCGGGCGCAGGCTCGCGGGCTTCAGCTGGCGCTTTGACCTTTGTTCACTCAATCGCTGAAGAAATTGACGGGCAGCCCCGGG